>Ga0302308_10004416_pt1 | contig 11048 bp, 9 predicted proteins | sample III_Palsa_E3_3_FD_200531 | JGI IMG/M metagenome (GOLD analysis project Ga0302308, IMG submission 200531) | Peat permafrost microbial communities from Stordalen Mire near Abisko, Sweden - III_Palsa_E3_3 | ecosystem: Environmental > Terrestrial > Soil > Palsa > Peat permafrost | place: Sweden... | reverse complement strand
TTCCCGAAGCGCTGGCGCGCAGCCGCGAGGACCGGTCGTCACCGCGCACATTGCAGCATGCCGACTTCCGCCTCGACAATGTGCTGTTCGACGTCAGGGGCGGAGCGCGGCCGATGGCGACGCTCGATTGGCAGACCTTGAGAACGGGACCGGGGGTCATGGACGTGGCCTATTTCCTGTCCGCGGGCCTCGACCCGTCCGAGCGGCGGCAGCACGAAGCCGATCTGGTGCGTTTTTATCATTCCGAGCTGACCCGGCGCGGCGTGCAGAATTACGACTGGGAGCATTGCTGGCATGACTATCGGCGTCAGACCTTGCACGGCATCCTGATGGGCGTGTTCTCCGCCCTCAGTGTCGCGCGTACCGAACGGGGCGATGCACTGTTCCTGAAGATGACCAGAGGCGCCTGCCAACAGGCGCTCGACCACCAAAGCTTCGACCTCTGGCAGGAATGACGGGACACGCACATGCAGATTACAGCCGCAATCGTCCGCGAGCCGGGCGCGAACTTCACCCTGGAGGCCGTCGAGCTGGACGAGCCGCGGGCTGACGAGATTCTGGTGCGTATCGCCGCGGTCGGCGTCTGCCACACCGATGTGGTGGCGCGGGCCGGCGTCATGCCCTTCTCCATGCCGGCGGTGCTGGGCCACGAGGGCGCGGGCATCGTCGAGAGGGTCGGCTCAGCGGTCACCAAGGTCGCGCCAGGCGACCGGGTGGCCATCACCTTCCGCTCATGCGGATCGTGCGACCGTTGCGGCAGCGGCGATCCGGCCTATTGCTACACCATGCCGATGCTCAACTATATCGGCATGAGGCCAGACGGCTCAAAGGCGATCCGCCAGGGCGGCGTCGCCGTCTCGTCCAACTTCTTCGGCCAGTCGTCCTTCGCCAACTACGCGCTGGCCTACGAACGCAATGTCCTGAAGCTCCCCGACGACATTCCCTTCGAGATCGCTGCGCCTTTGGGCTGCGGCGTCCAGACCGGCGCGGGTGGGGTGATGCTGGCGCTGGCCTGCCCCAGCGGCTCCTCGATCCTGATCACCGGCGGCGGGGCCGTTGGCCTGTCGGCGGTGATGGGCGCGGCGATCCAAGGTTGCCGGACTATCATCGTCGTGGAGCCGCACGCGACGCGGCGTGCCCAGGCGCTGCAACTGGGCGCTACACACGTGATCGCCCCCGCGGAAAGTCCAGACCTCGCCGCGACTGTGCGGGCCATCCTGCCCAATGGAGTGGACTATGCCTTCGACACCACTGGCCGGCCTGAGGTCCTCACCGCCGTGATGGGGGCGCTGGCGCCCAAGGGCGTCCTCGGTATCGTCGGGATTCCACCGGCGGGCACGCCCGTGCCCGGCGACCTAGGGACCGTGCTCACCTTGGGCCAGACCGTGCGTGGAATCATCGAGGGTGATAGTGACCCGGACGTCTTCCTGCCGGTCCTGATCGATCATTGGCGCGCTGGCCGGCTGCCGTTGGAGAAGCTGATCCAAACCTTCCCCTTTGACCAGATCAACAACGCCATCGTCGCGCAGCACCACGGCGACTGCGTCAAGGTGGTGCTGACGCTGCCATCCGCCTGAAAGCAAACTTGATCACGAACGCCGGTTCTGCGATCGGACCGGTAACGGAAGGCCCCATGCTCAACAAACTAGACGACTTCCCAATCCACCAGACGTCGGAGCCGATTGCTGTTCCCGCGACCAGCGACCGCAATGTCTACGATCGGACATGGTTCAATGGCTACGCGCGCGACGGCTCCTACTATTTCGGAATCGGGATGGCGATCTATCCGCATCGCGGGATCCTGGACTGCGCCTTCAGCGTCGTGCAGCCGGGCGGGCGGCAACACTGCTTCTACGGCTCGCGCCGCGCCCCGCAAGAGCGCACCGACATGCAGGTCGGTCCCTTCCATCTACAGGTAATCGAGCCGATGCGCCGAACCCGGGTGGTGCTGGAGGACAACGCCAGCGGCGTCTCCTGCGACCTGACCTTCTCGGCCCGCACCGCGGCGATCCAGGAAGCTCGCCAAACCCTGTGGTCGGGTGCCCGGCGCGTGATGGACGCCACCCGCTTCGACCAGTTCGGCCGCTGGAGTGGTGTGGTGCGCCATCCGGACGGAGAGATCCAGGTCGACGAAGCGGTGTGCCTTGGGACCAAGGACCGCTCCTGGGGCGTGCGCAATGTTGGCGAGCGCGAGGTCGGCGGCGCGCCGGCTGCCCCGCCGAGGGTGTTCTTCCTCTGGGCGCCGCTGGTGTGGGACGACCACATCTCCCACGCCATTTTCTTCGACGGTCCGCGCGGTGAGGCCTTGGTCAGGGAAGGCATCGTTGCACCGCTCTATGCAACGGAAGCCGCCGTGCCCGGCGTCGAGGACGGCAAGGACCAGCGCATGGCGACCGCACGTCACCGGGTGAACTACATTCCCGGCACGCGGCTGGCGCGGTCCGCCGAGATCGACCTGGTTGATCACGACGGCAAGACGCGCACGATTGCGCTCGAACCAATCCTCAAGTTCCAGATGAAGGGCCTCGGCTACGGCCATCCCCAATGGGGACAGGGCATGTGGAAGGGCGAGTTGGAAATAGGTGGGGAGTCATTCGATCCGCAGCAGCTTGATCCCCTTGCGCCGGAGCATCTTCATGTCCAGCAGGTCGTCCGCGCCAGCGACGGAGAGCGCACCGGCGTCGGCGTGCTGGAGCAGATCTGTCTCGGTCCCTATGAACCCTCTGGGTTCGCCGGCCTCTTTGACGGGGCCAAAAGCTAACCGATCGGCCATATCCATCAGCCTGGCTGAGCGATTTCAGCTTGATCGATCGGCAAGACCGCCGCGAGAACCATGCTGCCCGACCGCTCTTGGAGGAAACGATGAGCACACGACGAGTGTTGCTAGTTCTCTTTGCACTTCTGGTTCCGGCTGTGACAGCTAAGGCTGAGGCGGTCATCGTGCAAACCTCCACTGGCGCGCTCGCGGGCAGCGGCGGCGATATTCGCGTTTTCAAGGGCATTCCATTCGCGGCGCCACCGATTGGACCGCTGCGTTGGCGGCCGCCGGAGCCGCCGACGCCGTGGCAGGGGGTGCGCGACGCGACGCAATTTGGCGACGACTGCATGCAGAAGCGACTGCCCGAAACACGCGCGCCCGGGGTGAGCGAGGATTGTTTGACGCTGAACATTTGGGCTCCCGCACAAAACAGCGGTGGCACTTTGCCCGTCATGGTGTGGGTGTTCGGCGGCGGCTTCGTCGATGGGTCGGCGTCGCTGCCTATCTACGACGGAGAGGCGCTGGCGCACAAAGGCGTGGTGCTGGTGACCGTGAACTATCGGACGGGTGTGTTCGGGTTCCTCGCGCACGCCGCTCTTGCCGCTGAATCGCCGAACCACAGCGCCGGCAATTACGGCATCCTCGATGTCATCGCAGCACTTCGCTGGCTAAAGGGCAACGTCGCGGCGTTCGGTGGGGACCCCAATCGAATGACGGTGTTCGGCGAGTCGGCGGGGGCAAGCCTGCTCGACATGGTGCTTGTTTCGCCTTTGTCGGAAGGGCTCGTGCATGGCGCAATCCTGCAAAGCCCAGGCGCGATGCGTCCCCTGAGCTCACTGGCCGATGCCTCGGAGATCGGCAAAGTCGTGGGGACAGATATCGCTGCGATGCGGGAGATGTCGGCCGGGCAGGTTCTTGCTATGACAGATAGGATTGTGCCGGCAGTCCGGCGATTGACGACACCGCGCGCACTCGGCCCGATCGTCGACGGCTGGGTGGTCCCGCGCACGGACACAACAGCCTTCGCGACTGGCGAGATGCATCATGTGCCGCTGATCGTCGGCGGCAACAGCGACGAGGGGCGGCTGTTTGTGAGGAACTGGCCAATCCATACGGTGGAGGAAGCGCGAGCTTATGCCGACACGAATTTCGGTGCCTCTGCCGTTGAGCTGATGGAGCTCTATAAATTCGATACGGATGCAGCGGTGCCAAGTGCCCTGAGCTATGCCTTCGGCGATACGCAATTCAACTACGGCGTGCGCGGTCTGGCCCGCGCCATGTCGAAGGTGCAGCCGAAGACCTTTCGTTATCTGTTCACGCGCAGCCCCGGAGGTATCCCGCCGGCGCCTACTCATAGCGAGGAGATCGACTACGCTTTTGCCAATCTCGGAGCACATCGTTTCATCCCGCGTGGCGCATTCGATGCGGCGGACCGCACGTTGTCGGCGGCGATGGCGGACGCCTGGGTGCGGTTTGCGTCGACCGGTGACCCCAATGGGGGCACGCTGCCGCACTGGCCAGCCTATGATGGTGGCAGCGATCCTTATCTGGAATTCGGCGACAATATCCGGGTCGGGCAGGGCTACCGAACTGGGTACCTCGATTTCGTCGAGCGTTTCCTGACGAAACCATGACGTTTGCGTAAGCCGCTGGTGTCGGACTCTCCTTTGGTTTTGAGTACGGCACCGAAATCAGTCGCTTGGGGCGGCCAGACCAAGTACGCCGCAAGCTAGCTCTATGGACTTTTCGACTTCGGCCGGCGAGAACGGATCGAGACCCGTCATTCGCTGATACTCCTTCGAGAAAACGAGACTCGTGGTGATGACTCCGATGACTGCGTAGTGCAGTCGGCCCGGGTCACCGGGGCGGGCCATGCCGGTTCTCTGGGCTGCCCGGATCGCGGCGGTGGAGATCTCGTAGAGCGGACGTATGAAGGTCTCGATCAGCCAGTCCAGTCGCTCGCTGTCCGCCTGTCCCTCAAACGACAACAGCCTGTGCAATTCGGGGCGTCTCGCCGTGAACAAGGCGAACGCGCGCAGCATTTTGCGCAGCGCTTCGACCGCCCCTTGAACCTCGACCCTGTCGGCCCAAAACGAAAGCGCCTGCTCCTGCCAGCTTTCCTCGAAAATGGACGACACGACCTCTCGCCACAAGGCGTCCTTTGTCCTGAAGTGATAGACGACGAGTTGGTGTTGCACGCCGGCGTGCGCGGCGATCTCGCGCAGGCTGGAACCTTCAAACCCGGATGTGGCGAATACCTGAAGCGCCGCCGCAAGGATGCGCGCGCGCCCATCCTGATGATCCGATGCCTTGGAACCATTCATTGCGTACCCTTGGGGCAGGGGCCCCTTGACTTTCCGAACGGAAAGTATTTTATAAACTGGAACTTTCCGATCGGAAAGTGCGTCCGATATAAGCGAGAAATCATGGTGAAGCGAGTAATTATTGTAGGCGGAGGGTATGCAGGCACCGCTCTCGCGAGGGCTCTCGACAAGTTTGCCGAGGTTCAACTCGTCGACGCGCGCGACTGCTTCGTCCACAACGTCGCGGCGATTCGTAGCGTCGTCGACCCCTCGCTACTCGATCGCATCGTGATCCCGTATGATCGTCTGCTCCGCCGCGGCGGTGTCCGGCAGGGTCTCGTCAGCGACGCGTCAAGCAACGGGGTCACGCTCGCCAATGGCGATCACATTGATGGCGACATCATCGTGGTCGCGACGGGCTCGCACTATGCAAACCCGTTCAAGCCGCAGGGCGAGTCGACCCAGGCATTTGTCGACGGCGTCCGCGCGGCCCACAGCGCGCTCAAAAACGCGAATGCTATTGCTATCGTCGGCGGGGGCGCCGTGGGCACCGAACTAGCCGGAGAAATCTCCAGCGCCTATCCCGGCAAGGCGGTGACACTTGTTTCCGGTTCGTCGTCCCTCGTACCGGGCTACTCCAACAAACTGGCGGACACGCTTGCAGCACAGTTGCGCAACAAGGGGGTATCGCTGCGCTTCAGCCATCGGGTTGAGGGCCTGGCGGCCGTCGATCATCCTTTCACGGGCTCCCTGGGCGATGACCTCGGGGGAGCCGAACAACTCGTCTTTCCAGCACTTGGCGCGCGGCCGACCACAGAAGTTTTTCGACAGATGCCCGGAACAAGCTTCGATGCGCAAGGTCGCGTCGAAGTCGATGGGTGGCTGCGGCTTGCCGGCTTCCGAAACATCTTCGCGCTCGGCGACGCTGCGGCGACAGGGGATCCGATGACCATCGTGGCGATCACAAGGCAGGTGCCCTGGCTCGCAAAAACCATCGCCGCTTTGCTCGAAGGCCAGAAGATCGAATCACTCTCGCCGTACAAGCCTTGGCCCACGCGCGGCATCTTGGTGCCGCTCGGCCCACGTGATGGGGCCAGCGCGTTGCCAGTTCTGCGCAACGGGCTGCTCGTAGGAAGGTGGCTGACATCGCTGCTCAAAGGACGCGAGTTGTTCATCCCTCGCTATCTGAAGGAGTTTGGCTACGCCATGGGAGCCAAAGGATGACCGCGGATCTCCGAACGGATACCGTCAACCGCGCAACCTATCTCTGGACGTCGCCGCTCCTGTGGGTGCTGGCTGCAGGCAGCGTCATATCCCATATCGCAACCGTCGTGTTGCATCTGCCGCAGGCGGTCGGCGGCGCCTTACTTGCGTCGTTCCTGACACTGTTTGGATTGTTGCATGGCGCGGCGACCTATGGCTGGCGCGGCATCGTGTTCTTTTTAGTCGTCTGCCTCGGCGTCAGCAACGCGTTCGAGAATCTCAGTATCCTGACAGGGTTTCCGTTTGGCTGGTACCACTACAGCGAAGCCCTGGGACCCAAGCTGTTCCTGGTGCCGCTGCTGATCGGGCCAGCCTATTTCGGTGTGGGTTATCTCTCGTGGACGCTCGCGCGCGCCGTTCTCGGCGACGATGACACACGATTGGCCGGCCCGTTGTCGTTTGCAACGCCGGCGATCGCGAGTTTCATCATGGTGTCCTGGGATCTTACGATTGATCCCATGATGTCCACGATCAATGGCAACTGGGTCTGGCACGACGGCGGGAGCTATTTCGGCGTTCCGGTAAGCAATTTCCTGGGATGGTATCTGACGGTCTACGTGTTTTTTCAGTGCTTCGCGCTTTACGCCCGACGCCGGGTCGCGACCGATACGAAAGTGAGTGGGTACTGGGGCACATCGCTGTTCGCCTACACGTCAATCGTCATTGCTCCCATTCTAGGCCTGTTGGTCGGCACCGAATCTATCAGCGTCACAGATGCCACCGGCCATCCGTGGCAGATGCAGGATATTCATTCGGTCGCCGCACTGGTGTGTCTCTTCACGGCCCTGCCGTTCTGGCTTCTCGGGGTGTTCAAGACCGTAGACGCCCGCCGTTCGCGCAACCACCGAGAAATCCCGCGGCACTGACGAGCAATCCGAATGTTGGCCTTGGGGGTGGTCAGGTCCGCGCGAAGCTTAACCAGCGGCGCGGCGTGAGTTGACCATGAAGTCCCATGTTGGGCCTGCGTTGAACGACAGCGCGATGCGTTGTGCACGGAGTTGATCATGATGAATTCGATAAGGTCTCGGTTGGCAGTCGCGCTAGGTGCACTCGCAGTGGCGTACGGCTCGTATGCGGCGCCGATTTCCGACGACGCAAAGCTTCACTTGGCGGCGGCTCCGGACGACTTCAAAGCCCTCGGCATCGGGAAAGAGATCGAGGTCCGTGAAGATGGCCGACGCACGCCGATATCCTCGGATTATTTTGAGTGGTGGTATTTCGACGGATTGCTCGACGACGGGACCGTGGTAGTGGTGTGGTTCGGTGACAATTGGCTCTACGGATCGCACAAACGGGCCGTGAATATCGAACTGACGCCGCCAGGAAAGCCGACCCGGCGCATCATGCGGACCTTCGATGACCCGGGAGCGTTTGCGAGCGACCAAGCAAATGTCCAGATTGGTCCTCATAGCTTTAAAGGCAATCTCCAAACCTACGCCATTCACGTGGACGCCGCCGAAACCGGTGGTGTGGGCTGCGATCTGGCTCTGCGCCGCCGGGTCGCCTCCTACCGCCCTGCAACCGGCTACATCAAGGCCGGCGACAGCTTCTTCGCATGGCTCGTGGCCGTGCCGGAGGGAGCCGTCACGGGGACGTTGACCGCCGACGGCGCAACCCGACAAGTCACGGGCAGCGGTTATCACGATCACAACTGGGGTAATGTTTCCCCGGCCGATCTATTCGACAACTGGTGGTGGGGGCGCGGCCGAAGCGGCGACCACACGATCATCGCCTCCGACATCCATGGCAAGGCCACCGTGGGAGGGACCCGTATTCCACTTTTCTTCGTCGGTGATGACCATCGGGTGCAGGTCAATGCCTTCGGGTCGGACGTATCGGCGGAGGAGGGCAGCCCCGTACGCCATCCCGATCCAAAACATGAGCGCCCTATCGACTCAACGGTCTCCTTCGCCACCGCTGACGGGAGTCGGGCCGAATTCAAGATTTCCGATCGCCTCTTGACATCAGGCAATCTTCTTTCGGACCAGTCGTTCGTCAAAAGGACGATCGCCGCAATCATGTCGATAAAGCCTTGGTATTCCCGCTTTGTGAGCCCCATAACGCTCAAGTTACCTGGACAATCTCCGCACGAAGGGGAAGGTACATTGGAATATTTCGAGCTGAAATAAATCGAGCGGATGCTCGGCATCCCCGACTGTTCGGCCTCCGCGCAGCGCCCGGCTCGTTTTGGCCGAAGCCGCCGCCAGACAGGTAACGCAGAATGCACATCCCAGTCGCTTCAACCACGTTTGGTCCCGTTAAAAGGAGCCTGTTCGCACAGGCTCCCAAGCGTTTGGCGTCAGCCGTTATCGCCATGATAGCCCTGACAGAAATCGTGCGCAGCGCTGCACAGCGACTGGTCCGTTGTATCCCAGTTCACCGTGGGCTGATTTGACTTCTGCCCGGGCAAGTAAAAGCCCTGGTAGCCGGCATCGGTTTGCTGTTTCTGCTGCGCATAAAACTCGGCGGAGGCCGGTCTTTCGCTTGCTTGCGACGGAGCAGCGAATGCTAGAGCGAAAAATGTGGCAAGGGCCGCACCGGCAAGAATTGTCTTCATGAGTCTATCTCCTTATTGTTCAGGGCGTCACGGCCCTCATGACAGGAGAGTTGGCGTCGGTACGGATGGAAATCCGCTAAAATGGAGTTTAGTCGCATCACACTCCGGTGTGAGCGTACGTTACGGCCTCACGCTTGCCGGCCGCATTCGAAGAGGAACCAGGTTCGCTTCTCCGTTTCGTCAATCCAGTTCTCCAGCAGGCTTGCGGTGGCCACATCCCCGACCTCGTCGCACAACGAATGCACGTCGCGCATGTTGATCGTCAGTTTCGCGTTGTCGTCCCGAAGCTCAGCTATCATATCGAGCGGCGAAACGTATTCGGCGTCGTTGTCGACGATCCGTTGGAACCGCGAGATCTGCCCGATCGAACGAACGGTTGCGCATCCGAGTTTCCGGGCTCGCTCGGCAATGACATCCGTCATGGAAAAGATCTGATCGCCCTGCTCGTCGAGCATCAGATGATAGTCCCGAAAATGCCGGCCGGTCATGTGCCAATGGAAGTTCTTTGTCTTGAGATACAATGCAAACACGTCAGAGAGCAGAGGGATCAGCGCTTGCGAAATATCATGGGCTGCTTTTACCGGGAGCGTTGCGGGAGTCGTCGGCGTCGGTCTGTCTAACATCGCGGTGACCTCGTTGATCGTTATCGCTCTGTGAAAGCACCACACAAGGCGATGCCGGCTGTTTGGCGCCTACATACAGGTCGTTTCCGGCTCCAGGTTTTCAATTAAATAGTAATTTAGCGTTTCAAGGTCGGCTCAAACCAATAATGGGCGTCTGGAGCATGTTGCGGGCCGTCACGACGGCTAAAGACCAAGGCGCGATGACGCGGAAAATTGCCGCAAGATCCGAACAACCGCTGCAAGAGAGGGAAAGCCATTTGGGGATGGATGAGCACGTTGAGACAACGCATTTGCCGCCGGCTTGGCAGCGCGGACAATTCGAATTGAATCTCACCGTGAGGCCCATAGGAGATCGCCGATGCCTTCCAACTCCAATCGTGGCGTGGTTTACCTCAAACCCGGCCGCGTCGAAGTTCAAAACATCGATTTTCCGACCTTCCGCAATCCCGCCGGAAAGACGATAGACCACGGCGTCATCCTCAAGGTCGTTACGACGAACATCTGCGGTTCCGACCAGCACATGGTCCGGGGCCGGACGACCGCACCTGCCGGCATGGTGCTTGGACATGAGATCACCGGCGAAGTGATCGAGAAAGGCCGCGACGTCGAGTATCTCCAGATCGGCGACCTCGTATCGGTTCCGTTCAACGTTGCATGCGGCCGCTGCCGGACCTGTCGGGAAGGCGACACCGGTGTCTGCCTTCACGTCAATTCCGACCGCGCCGGCGGCGCGTATGGGTATGTCGACATGGGCGGATGGATCGGTGGCCAGGCCGACTACGTGATGGTGCCCTACGCCGATTTCAACCTGTTGAAATTCCCGGACAAGGACCGGGCGATGGAAAAGATCCGTGATTTGACCTGCCTCTCCGATATTTTGCCGACCGGATTCCATGGCGCGGTTACCGCCAAGGTCGGCGTTGGCTCCACGGTCTACGTTGCCGGCGCCGGGCCGGTCGGCCTCGCGGCCGCGGCGTCGGCACGCATCCTTGGCGCAGTAGCCGTGCTGATCGGAGACATGAACCAGGAGCGGCTGGCTCATGCCAGGAGCGTCGGCTTCGAGCCGATCGACCTTTCGAGGCACGATCGCCTGGGCGAACTTGTGGCCGACGTCCTCGGCGTGCCGGAAGTCGACTGTGCGATCGACTGCGTCGGCTTCGAAGCAAAGGCGCAAGGAACCGACGGCAAGGTCGTCGAAGCGCCTGCCGTGGTGCTGAACAGCCTGATGGAGATCACTCGGGCAGCCGGCGCGATCGGCATTCCCGGCCTGTATGTGACCGACGATCCGGGCGCCAAGGAACAGGCCGCCAAAAATGGCAATCTCAGCCTGCGGCTGGGTCTCGGCTGGGCGAAATCCCATAGCCTCCATACCGGACAGACGCCGGTGCTGAAATATAACCGGCAGCTGATGCAGGCGATCCTTTGGGACAGACTGCCCATCGCCAAGATCGTCAACGTCAAGGTGATCGATCTTGAGCAGGCACCGGAAGGCCACAGGAGTTTCGACGCCGGCGTCGCAAGCAAATTCGTCATCGATCCGCACA
>Ga0302308_10004414_pt1 | contig 11053 bp, 7 predicted proteins | sample III_Palsa_E3_3_FD_200531 | JGI IMG/M metagenome (GOLD analysis project Ga0302308, IMG submission 200531) | Peat permafrost microbial communities from Stordalen Mire near Abisko, Sweden - III_Palsa_E3_3 | ecosystem: Environmental > Terrestrial > Soil > Palsa > Peat permafrost | place: Sweden... | reverse complement strand
ATGTTTATGTTCGCGGTCGGGTACCTGCTCGACCTGCACCTGATCCGGGGCCGGGAGCGCGTGGCCGCGAGCGTGTCGGTTGGCTCGATCATTCTTCCGCTGTCACTTGGGGTCGGGCTCGGCGTATGGCTGGCCAGCCGTCATCACGTGCATAAAATTCTCCCGTTCGCGCTATTCGTGGGCACGGCCCTGTCGGTCACTGCGTTTCCGGTGCTGGCGCGCATCCTCACCGACCGAAACATGCACCGCACCCGGATCGGCAGCATCGCGCTCGCCAGCGCCGCGACAGACGACGTGCTGGCCTGGTCGCTGCTGGCCGTGGTGGTCGCGATCGTCGAACCCGGCAGCCAGCAGTTCCGGCTGCTCCTGGCTCCGGTCTACGCGGGCGTGATGTTCGCGCTGGTCCGCCCGCTCCTGCGCAGGCTAGTGCAGGTTTACCAACGCGATGGCGGGCTCACGCCCAACGTTCTCGCGGTGGTGCTGGCCGGGCTGCTGCTGTCCTCTTACGCCACCACCTGGATGGGCCTGAAGTACTTCTTCGGCGCCTTCCTTTTCGGCGTCGTCATGCCCCGGGAGGGGGCTGCGGCCGCCCTGCGCGAGGAGATCCTCGATCGCCTGGAACAGGTCAGCGTCCTGATGCTGCTGCCGGTGTTCTTCGTGGTCTCGGGGCTGAGCGTCAACCTGTCGTCGATCGGCCTGTCCGGGCTCGTGGAACTCTGCCTCGTCCTGCTGGTCGCTGTCGTCGGCAAGTTCGGCGGCGCTTTCATCGGCGCTACCCTCGGGGGGGTCCGTGGTCGGCGCGCCGGGGTCCTCGCCACCCTGATGAACACCCGCGGGCTCACCACGATCGTGATCCTCTCGGTCGGCCTGCAGCTGCACATCCTGGACCAGTCGCTGTATTCGCTGATGATCGTGATGGCGGTCGTGACGACGATGATGGCCGGGCCGCTGCTGCGTCTGATCTACCCGGATCGTTTCGTGCTGCGCGACATCGCGGAGGCGGACCGCGCCGCGCTCGGGACCGCCGCTGGGCACCGGATCCTGGTGCTGATCGAGGCGCCGGAAACCGCCGCTCCGCTCGTTGACGTCGGGGCCGCGCTGGCGGCCAGCCGGGAGCACAGCCAGCTGATCCTCTGCCATCTCGTGGCGCAGGAGCATGACACCCGGTTGGAGGGCGCCACCGGGCTGGGTGGCGAGCTGCGGGAAACGGCCAGGACCACGGGAAACCTTAAGGCGCTGGCCGACCGGGCGTCGGCTCGCGGGGTGCCTGCGGTCGTGCGGTCCCGGTTCAGCCAGGACATCGCCACCGAGCTGCCTGGGCTATGTGGCGGCTGCCGAGCCTGACACCATCGTGCTAGGTCCAGGCAGAACTATCCGCGAGACCCTCGCCGCCGATGGAGCGGTCCAGCTGGTCACGGTCCTGCGCAGGATGCCGGAAGCGCCAAGCGCGGTTGCGACCCTGTGGACGCCAGGGGAGCGCGGGGCAGCCGCTGTCCTAGTCGCCGCACAGCTGGCTGTTGCGGACCGGCTGAAGCTGGTGATAAGTCCGCCTGGTGGTCGGAGCGCGGATCTAGCCGCCGAGCTCACCAGGGACGGCATCGCCGCGAGCGACGGTCCGCCGCCCGCCGGGGCTACTGTTGTGGCCGCTTCCGCCGACAGCGGCGGCGACGCTCACCTGACCGTCCTGGCGGGCACCCGGCAGGCCGGTGGCGACCTGGACCAGTGGGTCAAGGACCTGTATAGGAGCGGACTCATTGGGCAGCGTTGATACGGACGAGGCCGCTGCGCGCTCCTCGTGCCGCCCGTTACCTGCGGCATTCGCCTGTTGTCTGCCGGTTGCCATGAGAGGACATTGGTGCGAAGGTGATGCTCTCCGGTACGCCGCGTAGGGGGTGGCCGAATGGCCGAGCGTAACAAGCGAAAGCCGGCCGATCAGGACCCGTCCATCGATGCCGAGATGACCACCGAAATCGAACGGCTGGCTGATGAGCTGGCTGAGGTGCGCGAGCAGCTCGGTGCGACGAGCGAGATTCTTGCCGTCATCGGACGATCCGTATCAAATCTTGAGGAAGTACTTGAAACGGTCGTCGAATCCGGGCGGAAGCTCTGCGGTGCCGATGCCGGACAGATATCCCTGGTGCACGGAGGCAGGTACCGGTTGGCCTACGGCTCCGGGATGACGGCGGAGCACCGGGAATTCATCGCCAATAATCCCGTGGTTCTGGACCGGGGAACGCTCGTCGGTCGGGTCGGGCTTGACCGGCGAGCTACCCAGATCACGGACGTGCTCGCGGACCCTGACTACGGCTTGGCGGATGCGCAGCGTGCTGGCGGCTACCGGACAATCATGGGTGTCCCGATGCTGCTGGAGGGCGAAGTTGTCGGAGTGCTCTTGGTATGGCGAACCAAGGTCGATCCGTTCAGCGATCGCGCGGTGCAGGTCCTCACGACCTTCGCGGCGCAGGCGGCTCTCGCCGTTCGCACCGTTGATCTCGTCAGGGCGCTGGAGATCCGCACCGACGAACTCGGGCGCAAGGTGGATCAGCTTGAGGCCCTTGGCGCAGTGGGTCAAGCGGAGAGCTTCAGCCTGAACCTCACTGAGGTGCTCGACACGATTATCACGCAGGCGGTGCAACTGTCCGGGACAGATGGCGGCTCTATCTACGAGTTTGACGAGGACGCCAGGGAGTTCCGCATCTCTGCCGCCTGCGGTACCAGCCCGGAAACGTTCGACGCTCTCCGGCGCACCCGGATAGGACTGGATGACACCTTCCTTGGCAAAGCAGCGGCGCTGGGTCGTCCCATGGAACTCCCGGACCTTCGCGACGTGCCACTCGATCTCTACCTGAGCGTCCTGGCCCAGGGCGGCTGGCGTTCTCTGGTTGCCGTCCCCATGCTTCGCGAAGGCCGCATCGTCGGTGCCATGGTTGTTGGCCGCCATGCACCCGGACACGTCCCGCAAGAGATCTGCGACCTGCTTGAGACGCTCGCCGGCCAGTCCGCGCTTGCTTTGATCAACGCGCAGCTGTACCGGCAACTGGAGCGGCAGAGCGCCGTACTCGAAGTCGCGAGCCGGCACAAGTCGGAATTCCTGGCCAGTATGTCGCACGAGCTGCGTACACCGCTGAACGCCATCATCGGCTTTTCTGAAGTGCTCCTGGAGCGCATGTTTGGTGCGCTCAACGAGCGTCAGGACGACTACTTGCGCGACATCTGGAGCTCTGGCAAGCATTTGCTCGAACTGCTGAACGACATCCTCGACCTGTCGAAGATCGAGGCCGGCCAGATGGTCCTGAACAGCTCGGAATTCGCCGTCCGCGAATGCCTGGAGTATTGCCTCTCGATGGTACGTGAGCGAGCGCTCAAGCAAAGAATCCTCCTCAGCCTTGAGGTCAATCCCGAGGTTGCCCTGCTCGACGCCGATCGCCTGCGGTTCAGGCAAGTTGTGCTGAATCTGCTGTCCAACGCGGTGAAGTTCACCCCCGACGGCGGGCGCGTGGATGTCCGCGCCTCCATACGTGATCAGGACCTCGTCGTGGAGGTGGCCGACACGGGACCGGGTGTGGCTGCTGAGGACCGTCAGCGCATCTTCGACGCTTTCCAGCAAGGCGCCCAGCATCCTCAGCAGACCGAGGGCACCGGGTTGGGGCTCACCCTGTCCAAGCGGATCCTTGAGCTGCACGGAGGCAGGATCTGGGTCGAAAGTGAAGCTGGCAAGGGCAGCACGTTCGGTTTCGCGCTGCCGGCCGGATCGGTGGAACCGGCGTTGACGTCAGTCCCGCAGGTCGGCCTGGATTCAGGTCTCCCCGCAGAGTTGGCCCCAGGCCCTGGGCCCACCGTCGTTGTCGTGGAAGACGACCGGCGGTCCTTCGATCTGCTGCGGGTCTATCTCGAGGCGACGGGCGCCCGCGTCGTCAGCGCCCGAGACGGCGAGGAAGGCCTGGATACGGTGCGCCGGCTGAGTCCCGCAGGCGTTATCCTCGACATCCTTCTGCCGGGAATCGACGGCTGGGAGGTTCTCGCCCAGCTCAAGGCAGATCCGGGGACGGCAGCGATACCGGTGATCGTAGTGTCGATGCTTGATGAGCGTGGCCGCGGTTTTATGCTGGGCGCCGCCGAATACCTCGTCAAGCCGGTGAGCAAGGATCAGCTGCTGGCCGCCCTCTACCGCGCGGCGGCAATGCCTGAGCGGAAGCACACGGTGGTGGCAATTGACGACGATCCTCTTGCCATCGAGCTGGTCCGGGCAAGTCTCGAGCCCGAGGGATGGACGGTGCTGGGCGTGGCCACCGGCCAGGAGGGGCTGGCACTGATCCGGGAACGGCAACCCTCCGCCGTTCTGCTTGACCTTCTCATGCCCGGTATGGATGGCTTCGAAGTCGTGGAGGCCCTGCGAGCAGACCCCGACACGAAATCCGTCCCCGTGGTCATCCTGACGTCCAAGTCAATGACCCAGCAGGACAAGGAGCGACTGCAGGGACGAATTACCTATGTGGCGCGCAAGACGGACTTCGATCTGTCGGGCCTCGCGGGACTGGTTCGCTGGGCGAGCACGAGTCGCCAGTCCCCGGCTTCGGAGTCGGGATGACGTACGTGATCCTGCTCGTGGAGGACAACGAGCGGAATCTCAAGCTGCTGCGGGACGTGCTTGACTACGCAGGCTACGACGTGCGGGTGGCTCGGACGGCCGAGGACGGCATTACCTTGGCGGCCAGCGAGCCTCCTGATCTTGTCCTCATGGATCTCCAGCTGCCCGGTATCGATGGCATGGAGGCTCTTCGCCGGCTACGCGAGAGCCCGCGGACAGCGGACATACCCGTGGTCGCGGTAACGGCCCAGGCGATGAAGCACGATCGGGAACGGGCCTTGTCGGCCGGCTTCAACGGGTACATAGAGAAGCCGATCAGTGTTCGTGCCTTTCCCGATCAGGTTCGCAGCTTCCTCTCGGGTGGTCAGGTGGGGACTGAGTGACATCGGATCCGCTTGTACTCGTCGTCGATGATGTGGCGCAAAACGTTCGCCTGCTTGAGGCGGTGCTGTCGCCCAAGGGATTCCGGGTGGCCACGGCGTCCTCCGGAACCGAAGCCCTGGACGCGCTGAGCAAGCAGCACCCAGATCTCGTTCTGCTGGACATCTTGATGCCCGGAATGGATGGGTACGAGGTCTGCCGCCGAATCCGGGAAGATCCGGGGACGGCTTTCCTGCCGGTGATCATGATGACTGCGAGTGGAGAACAGGAGAAGCTCCGCGCCATCGAGTCCGGCGCCGACGACTTCGTCAACAAGCCATTCGACCAGGCCGAGTTGCTGGCCCGGGTACGATCCCTGGTCCGAGTCAAGCGGTACCACGACACGATCGAACATCAGGCCGCCGAGCTGGCAGGCTGGAATCGTGAGCTCGAGCAGCGCGTCCAGTTCCAGATTGAGCAACTGGAGCGCGTGGGTCGGCTGCGCCGCTTCCTTCCGGCGCAGCTGGCTGACCTCATCATCAGCTCGGGCGATGAGTCTTTCCTCAACGCGCACCGCCGCGAGATCACCGTGGTGTGCTGTGACTTGCGTGGCTTCACCGCCTTCGCCGAATCGGCTGAACCCGAGGATGTCTGGGAAATCCTCGGGGAATATAACGGTGCCCTGGGCGACCTCATAGGCCGGTTCGAGGGGACTTTGGAGCGGTTCACCGGTGACGGAATCGTGGTCTTTTTCAACGATCCCATTCCGTGCGACGACGCGCCGTTGCGTTCTGTCCGGATGGCGCTCACGATGCGCCAGCGGGTGCAGGAACTGGCAGACGGATGGCAGCGTCGCGGTCATGAGCTGGCCCTCGGGGTAGGCATCGCTCAGGGCTATGCCACCCTCGGACGGGTCGGCTATGCCGACCGCTTCGAGTACGCCTCAGTCGGGAGCGTCACCAACCTGGCCGCACGCCTGTGTGCCGAGGCGGCGCCCTGGCAGATCCTCGTCACCCAGCGCGTGAACGCGGCAGCCGAGGAGGTCGTTCTGAGCCGGCTGGTCGGCGAGCTGTCGTTGCGTGGCTTTTCCCGGCCGATCCGCACCTTCGAGGTTTCCGGGCTCGACTCGGCAAAGGTCACTTCATGACTACCGGGATGACGCGAGGCTAACGTGGGCGGAACTCAGCGCGGGTGGAACTCAGCGCGGGTGGAAGGCGAGGGCGACCGGCCCGATCTGCCGCGGCTGGTCTTCGGGACTGGCGAGGTCCCGGTCGAATACCCGGCTGACCGAGTTGCCTGCCAGGTCTTCCAGGATGGGATCGGCGATGAGCTGGTGAGGTCCGGGCGCCCAGACCTGGCCGGGCACAAGCTGCCAGGACCGTTCCTCGGGGCCGATCCGTGCCGTGCCGCCGACCGGCTGGCCGCCCGGGCCGGTCACCTGCAGGCAACGGGCGAGCAGACCGTGATCCAGTGGCCGCCCGAAGGTGACCTGCACCGGCTCGGACGTCCCGGCCGGCGGGGCCGTGAGCGTCCACCTGCCGGGGTCGACGTGGCGGCGTTCTTCGCCGCCGACCTGGTACCGCCGCTCCGCGCCGGCTCGCAGGGGGTGTCCGCGCGCGTCAGGGAAACCGGGGTCGACCACGAGCCGGAATGGCTCACCGGATCGCAGCGGGTAGCCGGCCTCCCGGTGGCCGGCCAGGCCCCGCTTGATCCGGGCCGGGTCCAGCAGCAGGGTGAGGCGGCGTCGGGAAGCGTCCCACAGCTCATGCTCGCCGGGCAGCAAGGCCCCGGCGATGACCTCACCGCCGTCGCCGGCCAGCCGGATGTGCCGGGCGGCGTAACCCTCGCTCATCGGCGCCGAGAACCAGACGTAGAGCCGGAGCAGGTTGCCGGGCACCTCGGCCGCCGTCGGGCAGATGGCTGTCACCTCGGTCGTGGCCGGGCCGTCCGGCCGGTCGCGGATCAGGACCGCGGCGGTAGCGCCGTCGACGGTGACGGTGTAGGCGGTGCCGTCAAGGAAGGCGAACCGCGGAACGAAACACAGGCTAGCGCCGTCGCGGACCAGCCGGCCGGCCATCGGCGGCCACCCGTCGCGCCCGCCCGGCGCGGCTGCCGTCCCCGGACGTACCTGCACGTCCGCTCCGGCGGGCAGGCCCGTCAGAGCGATGCAGTCAGCACCGCCGCGACGCGACCATGACACCCCGGTCACGGCGACACCCCGGTCACGGCGGCGGCTACAAGGACGCGGTCTTCAGCGAACGCAGGTGCTGGTGGCCGGCGTCGTCGCACTGCAGGACCAGCACGTGGCCGCCGTTCAGGTTGGCCAGGCGGCGGATACCCTGCAGGTCCTTTGTCTCCCTGGGCACACCGACCGGTTCCTTCGGCTCGGTCAGCGGCGACTGGGCGTCGATGTCCCGGCAGGCGATCTTCACCAGGCCGTGGGCGGTATTGGCCACCAGCAGGTACTCCTGGTCCCCTTGGACGAACGACACCATGTCAAGCGGCTGGTTCACCGCGCCGAGCTCGGCCACCGTCCGGCCGACGGCCTTGCCGCCGTCCGTCAGGTCGGCCAGGCCGAAGTGCACGACCGGCGTGCAGGTGTAGCTGGCCAGGATGCTCGCGCCGCCGTCGTAGGGCACGAACGCGCGGATCGGAGCCGCGGTCTCCCACTTGCCGTGCGAGACATGGAAGATCTCCAGGCTGCTGCCCGCGACCTCGTCGCTGAACGGGAACGGGATACGCCGCAGCCTGGAGGAGAACTCCTCGTTCGACAGCCCGGCGACGAGCAGCTCCCCGCCCGCGTAAGCCATGTCGGTGACGGTCGAGGTGCGGATCGGCTGCCGCAGGATGCGGATCTTGCGCTCGCCGACCCGGAGTTCCTCGCCCTCGTCGCCCAGCGGGAGCGTGATGTCCAGCCGCTCGTCGCCCTCGGCGGGGGCGTCGCCGATCCTCACCTCGGCGAAAGGTACGTCATCCAGCGGGACGTCGGTGACCGCGCCGTCGAGGCGGCCGATCCGCACCAGCACAGGCTGGGCCGCCTCGCCGTGGCCACGCTGGACCGACAGGTACACGTTGTGGGTCAGCGGGTGCACCGCCATGTCCTTGAGGACGATGTCGCCGGGCTCGCAGCCCAGGAACGAGCCGACTCGCGCGTCGACGTCCGCCAGGTCGAACGGCTCGGACCCGCCCGCCGGATCCGGGTCCGCGACATCGACCGCGAACACCTTCGCCGCCACATTGTCGGCCAGGAACAAGATGCCGGCCGGTCCGAATGTGATCGGCCCGGCGGACTTCAGATCCGCCCTGCCCCGCCGCAACCCGAACTCACCCATCGGACCTCCCGATCCCGCCGGAAAACTTGGTTGCTACCTGCAAACTACTCAAGCCCGCAGGGAACGGACAAGATACCTCCACTAGCATTGCCGACTCGCATGGGCCGCAGAAGAAGGACCGGCCGATCAGAACTCAACCAGGCGCACCTGAAGCCGGTAGCCTGCCTGCGTCTGATGCAGCGGTCCGGTGATCGTCAGCGGCCGAGCGCCGGCCGCTCGCGCCGAGCGAGCGAGCGCGCCGTACGCGCCCGCCTCGCCCGGTTCGGCCGCCTGCGGGCCTTGGGTGGCCGGATCCCGCTGGATCTTGCTTCCCGGGCCAAGGGGAACCAGCTGAACCGCAGGTCTGCGGCCTTCGCCGGCCAGAACGAAAACGCCGTTCCGCGCCTCGATGGTGCCGATGAGGGTCACCTCGACCCCGCGCAGCTCATAGGCCTGATGGACCATCCGCCGGAACTGTTCATCCCAGTGATCCAGGGCAGGCAGCCCGTCGTCTTCCAGGTAGACAGTCGCTGTTGAGCTGCCCCCATCGGGGATCGGGTCGACATACTGCACTCCCTCCAGGCTGCGCAGTGCCTCGTTCGCGCCTCCCCAGCAGGCCGCGATGCCATACGGGCAGATCCCGGTGATCCCGGCCACGACGCGGGTGCCGGTGGCCGCGGCGCGGATCGCGGCCCGCAGCGCGAAGGCGTCCTGGGGGACCTGCCGCGCGGGGGCTGCCGCGCTGACGGCAACCGCCTCGGCTTGCGCGGCCACGGGCGCCGAGACCTGGATGATCTCGGCGACGGACGGCACCCCTTGAAGGTTCACGATGAACAGCAGGTAGTGCCCGGGCGGGCAGACGTTCGCGTTGGGCGGTGCGGTCGCCGTGAGGGTTCCTCCCGCGACCTGGAAAGGGAGGAAGTTGATGCGCTGGCCGGCGTTGAACGAATGGGTCACGGAGGACAGCCGGATCAAGCTGATGGTCGCGATCTGCTCCGGCTGGGCGGTACCGATCTCGAATGTGCCGCCGTACTGCACCGAACCCGGCGCCGAGGTGATCTGCGGCTGCGGCCCCTTGAACAGGTAGGGGGGAGAGAACAGCTGAGCGTCGTAGTGCGTGTCCTGCGGGTTGTTCGCCACCTGCTGCGGCGTCCCCTCGTTCAGGATGAACTCACCGCCGCCCGCACTGAGCACCCTGCCGTCCGGGAGAAGCACCGCGGTGGAGTGATAGCAGCGGTCGGTCTGTTCCGCCGCCAGCATCGTCCACTGCCCGGTTTTCGGGTCCCACAGCTCCGCGATGTGCACCGGCTGGCCGAGGTCGAGATCGTTGAACGCCTCTGCGGTACCGGGTGCCCCACCGCCGCGGGTACCTCCGGTTACTAGCACCGTCCCGTCCGGGAGGATGGTGGCGTTGTGCTGCCGGCGGGGGAAGTTCATCGGATCGGTGGCCAGCCAGGCAAGCTGCGCCTGGCTCAGATCGATGGTCTCGGCGTTCGCCGTCGGCGGGTTGCCGCCGCCGGCGAAAAGGACCTTGTCGACGTCGTACAGAACCGACGGGGCATAGTCGCACAGCCCGTTGGGCTGCAGGACGTTAGGGGGCGCGGTCCACGTGCCCGCGCCGGAGACATCCAGGGACCAGGTCTGGACGAGCGAGGTCAGGTAGAGGATGCCGGTGGAAGCGACGTGCATGCGCGGGAAGAGGTCAAAAGCGGCGCCCGGAATCGACGCGATGGGAGTGAAATTCCCGTTGTCCCAGATCTGGGGTATCACATTGTTGACGACCAGGTTCTGCGTGGGGTCGAAGAAGCTGCCGGACAGCACCAGGACGTTTCCGGACGGCAAGGCGATGGCTGTCGGGTACCACCGGCCGTCGTTCATCACGGCGGTCGGTGTCCAGGTATTGGCGGCTGGATCGTAGATCGTGGCCTGGTTCAGGCCGTGGCTATCGGCGAGGTGGCCTCCGGCCACCAGCAGGCGCCCGTCCGGCAGGAACGCATGGCCGGAACAGAACAGGTTGGCGTTCGTCGTGCCGTCGTTCAGCGTGGGCTGCGGCGTCTGCGTCATGTTTCCGTTCGCGGGATTCCAGAGAAATGGAGTGCACGTGGCCGGAGGGGCGGGCGGCAATCCAGGCCCGAGCGGGCTGGCCGGATCGGTATCCAGGGATTGCTGGGGATTATCCCGCCTGCCCCACATCAGCACCAGGCCGGTCGGCAGCACCTGAGCGTGGATGCCGACGCATCGCAACGTGACGGGATCCCCCCACTGACCCCGCTGCTCCGGTGTCTCGACGGTGAAGGTGAACGGCGCGGCCTGCGCCGCAGACTCGTCCCCCGTCGTCACCGATCCCAGGTTGGTGGGGTCGGCCTGCAGGAACGTGGTGTCATGATCGTCGTACGCGATGACCAGGTAATACTGGACGACAGTGCCCGTCGCGAACGTTCCGACCGGGATCGCCGCCGAGTAGTACTTGTTGTTGTTGATCGCGGTGTCGAAGACCATGGGCACCGTCGTCCACGCCGTATCGGTCGTCCGTTTGAACGACACCGCGCTGCCGTCCTGCAACTGGTTGCCAGGGTTCCCGCCGCCCTGGTACTGATCGCCGCTGAAAACAGTAACCACCGACACCGGATCCGTGGGAAAGACGGGATTTCGCATGCCGGCGTTACCAAACGGCTCAGGGTTACCGGGAAAGTGCCACGCATTGCCGAGTGCCATGCGGAATCCCTTTCGTGCTGCTAGAACGCCTAGTCAGTAAGTGGCGACCTCTCCAGCGCAACTGGCACGAACTCTACCG
>Ga0302308_10004412_pt1 | contig 11057 bp, 7 predicted proteins | sample III_Palsa_E3_3_FD_200531 | JGI IMG/M metagenome (GOLD analysis project Ga0302308, IMG submission 200531) | Peat permafrost microbial communities from Stordalen Mire near Abisko, Sweden - III_Palsa_E3_3 | ecosystem: Environmental > Terrestrial > Soil > Palsa > Peat permafrost | place: Sweden... | reverse complement strand
GGTGCGTACCCGCAAGGGCGAATTCGCCGACCTGTTCGAGAAGCTCAACGCGCAGGGCTACAGCCGGGTTCGCGTCGACGGCGTGGTGCATTCGCTGACCGATCCGCCCAAGCTGAAGAAGCAGGAGAAGCACGACATCGAGGTCGTGGTCGATCGCCTGACCGTCAAGGCCAGCGCCAAGCAGCGCCTCACCGATTCGGTCGAGACGGCGCTGAACCTGGCCGACGGCATCGTGGTGCTGGAGTTCGTCGATCACGACCACGACGCTCACAACCGCGAACAGCGGTTCTCCGAGAAACTGGCCTGCCCCAATGGGCACTCCCTGGCCGTCGACGACCTGGAGCCGCGGTCGTTCTCGTTCAACTCGCCGTACGGCGCCTGCCCCGAATGCGTCGGCCTGGGCATCCGCAAGGAGGTCGATCCCGAGCTGGTAGTGCCCGACCCGGATCGCACGCTGGCGGAGGGCGCGGTGGCGCCGTGGTCGATGGGCCACACGGCGGAGTACTTCACCCGGATGCTGGCCAGCCTCGGTGAGGCGATGGGCTTTGACGTCGACACGCCGTGGCGCAAGCTACCGGCTAAGGCGCGCAAGGCAATTCTTGAGGGCTGCGACGAGCAGGTGCACGTCCGCTACCGCAACCGCTACGGCCGCACCCGCTCCTACTACGCCGACTTCGAGGGCGTGCTGGCCTTCCTGGAGCGCAAGCTGGATCAGACCGAATCCGAGCTGATGAAGGAGCGCTACGAAGGTTTCATGCGCGACGTGCCGTGCCCGGTGTGTGAGGGCACGCGGCTGAAGCCGGAAATCCTGGCCGTCACCTTGGCCGCGGGGGAGCAGGGCGCGAAGTCGATCGCAGAGGTGTGTGAGCTGTCCATCTCCGACTGCGCCGATTTCCTCAACGGGCTCACGCTGGGCTCACGCGAGCAAGCGATCGCGGGCCAGGTGCTCAAGGAAATCCTGTCGAGGCTGGGCTTCTTGCTCGACGTCGGGTTGGAGTACCTGTCGCTGTCGCGGGCGGCGGGCACGCTATCCGGAGGCGAGGCGCAGCGCATCCGGTTGGCCACCCAGATCGGCTCCGGGCTGGTCGGCGTGCTCTATGTGCTCGATGAGCCGTCGATCGGGCTGCATCAGCGCGACAACCGTCGGCTCATCGAAACTCTCACTCGCTTAAGGAATCTGGGGAACACCCTGATCGTCGTCGAGCACGACGAGGACACTATCGCGCACGCCGACTGGGTGGTCGACATCGGTCCGGGCGCCGGCGAGCACGGGGGCCACATCGTGCACAGCGGCACCTACGCCGACTTGCTGACGAACAAGGAGTCGATCACCGGGGCCTATCTGTCGGGCAAGGAAAGCATTGCCGTCCCGACGATTCGGCGTCCGGTGGACAAGCGGCGTCGGCTCGCGGTCGTCGGCGCCAACGAGCACAACTTGCGCGGGATCGACGTGGCGTTCCCGCTCGGTGTGCTCACTGCCGTGACCGGTGTATCCGGCTCCGGCAAGTCGACGCTCGTCAACGACATCCTGGCCTCGGTGCTGGCGAACCGGCTCAACGGCGCCCGGCAGGTTCCGGGCCGGCACACCCGGATCACCGGGCTGGACAACGTCGACAAGCTGGTGCGTGTCGACCAGTCGCCGATCGGGCGTACCCCCCGATCCAACCCGGCCACCTACACCGGCGTCTTCGACAAGATCCGCACCCTGTTCGCGGCGACCACCGAGGCCAAAGTCCGTGGCTATCAACCGGGCCGGTTCTCGTTCAACGTCAAGGGCGGTCGCTGCGAGGCGTGCACGGGCGACGGCACCATCAAGATCGAGATGAACTTTCTGCCCGATGTGTATGTGCCCTGCGAGGTCTGCCAGGGCGCACGCTACAACCGGGAAACCTTGGAGGTGCACTACAAGGGCAAGACCATCTCCGAGGTGCTGGACATGTCGATCGAGGAGGCGGCGGAGTTCTTCCAGCCGATCACCGGCATTCATCGCTACCTGCGGACGCTGGTCGATGTCGGCCTCGGATACGTCCGACTGGGCCAACCCGCGCCCACGCTGTCCGGCGGTGAAGCGCAGCGGGTGAAGCTGGCATCGGAGTTGCAGAAGCGCTCCACCGGACGCACGGTGTACATCCTCGACGAGCCCACCACCGGTTTGCATTTCGAAGACATCCGCAAGTTGCTCGATGTCATCAACGGCCTTGTCGACAAAGGCAATTCGGTGATCGTCATCGAACACAACCTGGACGTGATCAAGACATCGGACTGGGTCATCGATATGGGACCCGAGGGTGGCGCCGGTGGAGGGACCATCGTCGCCGAGGGCACGCCGGAAGATGTGATGGCGGTGCCCGAAAGCTATACCGGCAAGTTCCTCGCGGAGGCACTCGGCGCCATTAAGCCATCGGCCGGCACCCCGCGGCGAGCGACCAAGCGCCGCAAGGTCAGCGCTTGAGTCTGGCTGCGGGCTCAGTGGCTGTCGTCGCGCATCGATTCGCGGATTTGGGCTAACCGGTCGGCGGCCGCACGCTGCCGGGCCTCGTACTGGACCTCGACGTCGCGGCCCTCCGGGGTCTCGGCGTCCAATTCGGCTGAACCGATGGATGTTTCGTAGCGGCTCTCGATCTTCTCGCGGACCGATTCGAACGTCGGCACTCCAGAGCTGCTGTAGCCCGGGTCGACATCGGGCTGGCCGGCGGGAGTTTCCGGTTCATCGGGCACGATGCCACGCTACCCGTGTCAGCGGCCGACTGGTTCGGCGTACGGAGCCGGGGTGGGCGGCCAGGTGGCTGGTGCGGGAATCCTCGGCACCCGGGGAGTGTCCAGCCGACCGGCCAGCCAGGGCAGTGCCGCGGCGAAAGCATCGCTCGCAAATGGCCAGTCGTGCTTGCCGGGCTGAGCCACGATGGCGCAGTTGATGCCGTTGGCGCGACCGAGTGCGCACAACGACTCGGCCGCCGACATCTGGTCATTGGGATTGGCGACGGACTCCCGGTCGCTGAGGGCAACATCGCTGGCGTCCGTCACCGACAGACCGCGATGACGCTTCGGCGGGTAGCTCGACGACACATCGAACCAGCCCGAGACCCCGGTGTATCGGCCGTGTTTGGCGATGACGGTGGCCGGATCAAAGGCGGCCCAGACGTCGGCGTTGCCGCCGAACAGCCGCGCGACGGTTTGCGCCTTGGTTCCGGCCTCAGGGCCCTTGTTGCCGGCGATGTCGACGAATGAGCTGAACAACTCCGGGTGCATGACGGTGAGGTCCAGCGCGCACGTCCCGCCCATCGACCAGCCGACGATGCCCCAACGCGCCGGCTCGGGGCTGACACCGAACTTCGAGATCATGTATGGCACCACGTCTTTGGTGAGGTGATCGGCCGCGTTTCCTCGGCTCCCGTTGACGCATTCGGTGTCGTTGTTGAACGCGCCGCCAGAGTCCACGAAGACGAACACCGGCGCGTTGCCGCCGTGCCTGGCCGCCAGGTCGTCGATCGTCTTCGCCGCGTTGCCGGCCCGCAGCCAATCGCCGGGCGTGTTGAACTCGCCGCCAATCATCATCACCGTCGGCAGCGGCGGCGGGGGGCTGCTGGAGAACCACGCCGGCGGCAAATAGACGACTTCACCGCGGTGTTTGAAATGCGACGCATCCTCGGCGATCGTCACCGGCACGACGATGCCGTGGGCGGGCTGTAGGCCCGCGGCCGCCATCGCGGCGACGCCGGCCGCGTCGGTCTGGTGAGGCAGCGGGCCGGCGGTGAACTGATCCCACGCAGTCTGCACGGTAGGGAAGTAGCCGACCCAGAGGTTGAGCGTCAGCCCCGCGCTGAGCAGACACAGCGGCACGGACAGCAGCGATGCGCTGCGCCGCCACCAGCGCGCGCTGCCCCACCCCAAGATCACGATCGCGGCGGCGGCACCGCTGCCGGCGATCCACCACCACAGCAGGTGAGGTGCGGGATCGTCGGCCAGACCGGCACTAGCGATGTACCAATTCGAGCACGCGGCCAAAGCGGCGCCCAGGACCGCGGCCACCGGTAAAAAGAGCAGCCGCCAGAGCCGCGATCGCCACCCGACCGCCACCAGCAGCATGGCTACCGACATGGCCTGGACCACTCCGGGTACCCAACCGTGCATCAAGGAGGTGTGGTTGTCAGCCAGCACCGCAAACCCAAGGTTCGCCGCTGAACCTGTCACGGGTTCCATTGTGAATGTTTCGTGCGTGTTAAGCACGACTTTTATTCATCGGATGCCTAACGTCGCGCGGCGGCAGCACAAAGTTGGGCCGGTTACCGCGGCTTCGCCAGCGGGAAGGGCAGTGTGTCGCGGATGCTCCGGCCCGTGACGAGCATGACGACGCGGTCGACGCCCATCCCGAGGCCGCCGGTCGGCGGCATCGCGTATTCCAGCGCCTGCAAAAAGTCTTCGTCGAGCTCCATTGCTTCGGGATCCCCACCGGCGGCCAGGTACGACTGTTCCTCGAGGCGGCGTCGCTGCTCGACCGGGTCGGTGAGTTCGCTGTAGGCCGTGCCTAATTCGACGCCCCACGCCACCAAATCCCAGCGCTCCGCGACGCCGGGTTTATTGCGATGCGGGCGGGTCAGCGGCGAAACGGACTGCGGGAAATCGATGTAGAAGGTCGGTTTCTCGGTCGGGGCTTCGACCAGATGCTCGTAGAGCTCCAGCACCACCGCGCCGGCGTCCCACTGCGCCAGGTACGGGATCTTCGCGGCGTCGGACAATCGGCGCAGCCTGCTCAGGCTGGTGCTCGCGTCGATGTGGACACCGAGCGCCTCGGATACCGCATCGTGCACGGTCTTGACCGGCCAGACACCGGAGATGTCGATTTCTTCCAGTCCGTCACCGGCAGGTCGCATCACCACCTGGGCGCCGTTGGCGGCCTGCGCGGCGTTCTGGATAAGTTCCCGGCTGCCGTCGATCCAGTCTTTGTAGTCGGCGTGCGCCTGATACGCCTCCAGCAGCGTGAACTCCGGATTGTGGCTGAAGTCGACACCCTCGTTACGGAACGCTCTGCCCAACTCGAATACCCGCTCCACACCACCGACGCAGAGCCGCTTCAGATATAGCTCGGGCGCAATCCGCAGATACAGATCGAGGTCGTAGCTGTTGATATGGGTGATAAATGGCCGGGCGGCGGCACCGCCGTGAATTTGTTGCAGGATCGGGGTTTCGACTTCGAGGAATCCCTTGTCGTTCAACGTATCTCTGATCGAGCGCAGCACTCTGCTGCGAGCTGCGATCAGCTCGCGCGACTCGGCGTTGACGGCGAGGTCGACGTAGCGGCTGCGCAGTCGCGCTTCGGGATCGGTCAGCCCTTTCCACTTGTTCGGCAGCGGCCGTAGGCATTTGCCGATCAGCCGCCAACTGTGCACGATCAGCGACTGGGTGCCGGTCTTGCTGTATCCCATCTTGCCGGTCACTTCGACCAGGTCGCCGAGATCGATCGCCTTGGTGAAATCCGCGGTACGCCCATGCTCGAGAATCGAATTCTCCAGCAGCAGTTGCACTTCCGCTGACCAGTCGCGCAGCTCGGCGAACAGCACTCCGCCGAAGTCGCGGATCCGCAGCACACGCCCTGACACCGAGACCGCCGTCTGATCCTCGATGCCCAATGCCTGAGCGACCGTGTGACTGGGTGGCTGCCCCACTGGATAGGCGTCGATGCCGCTGTCCTGCAATGCCTTCAGCTTGGATAACCGCACGCGCATCTGCTCAGGTAGTCGCCGGCCTCGCTCGTCGACGTTGCCGAAGTCGGCCTCCTGCAGTGCCGACGCGTCCGGCGCTGAACCGTCGCGGTGCAACAGCCCGGTCGCCAACAGCGTCGGCGGGACCGACGGGCGATGGCCGGTGTGCTGTTCGTCGCGGCGGGTGAAGGGCAGCACCAGGAAGCCCTCCGCGATCGACGAAGCGACACCCACCCGCGGAACCATCCGGGCGTCCTCGTAGCAGGCGAAGCGCGGAATCCAATCGGGTTGGTACTTCATGTTCGAGCGGTACAGCGTCTCCAACTGCCACCAGCGCGAGAAGAACAACAGGAACCCGCGCCACAGCCGGGCCACCGGGCCCGCGCCGAGTTGGGCTCCTTGCTCGAAAGCCGATCGGAACATGGCGAAGTTCAGCGAAATACGAGTGATGCCGATGCGCTCAGCGTGTAACGCGAGTTCGCTGACCATGAGCTCGATGGTGCCGTTGGGGGAGTGCGGCGACCGGCGCATGAGGTCCAGGGAGACGCCGTTGCGTCCCCACGGCACCAGCGACAGCATCGCCACCACGGTCTCGTCGGACGTGATGGCTTCGACCAGCAGACAGTCGCCGTCGGCGGGATCGCCCAGCCGGCCCAGCGCCATCGAGAAGCCGCGCTCGGCTTCGGTGTCCCGCCATGAATCGGCACGCGAAATGACCTGTGCCATTTCGGCGGGTTCGATGTCGTAGTGGCGTCGGATGCGTACGGTCAGCCCGGCGCGGCGGGCTCGCGTCACCCCCTGGCGTACTCCGCGCATATCGCGCCCGGACAGCCTGAACTCGGCAGTGCGCAGGATCGCTTCGTCGCCGAGTTCCAACGCGTTCAGGCCGGCCTCGCGAAATGCTTTGGCCCCAGCCGAACTGGCGCCCATGTTCCCCGGCGTCCAGCCGTAGCTCTGGCACAGCGCCAGCCACGCCTCGATGGCTTGCGGCCACGCCCGCGGGTCGCCGATCGGATCGCCACTGGCCAGGCAGACACCGACCTCGACGCGATAGGTGATCGCGGCGCGGCCACTCGGCGCGAAAACCACCGACTTGTCGCGACGGGTGGCGAAGTACCCCAGCGAGTCGTCCTTGCCCCACAGCTCGAGCAGCCCACGAATCGCGGATTCGTCCTCGCCGGTCAATGCGTTGTCGGCCCGCTGCGACTGGAACAACACAATGGCGGCGACGATCAACGCCATCGCACTGAACAACCCGAAGAGCGCGTTGAGGAATACGGGCGGGCGACCGGTGAATTGCGCCGCCTCGACGACGGCGAATCCGACCACCCGGTTCACCACATAGAACAACCGGTCTTCGGCGGCCAGCGAGCGGGGAAACGTCTCGACGAGACCCCAGGACACCACGATTCCGATCGCCCACCCGGTCAGCAGTACGCCCGCTGCCTTGTACAGCGCACCCTGGCGGACCTTCGCCCAGAATTCGCGGTAGCTGAAGATCAGCACCACCACCGCGGCCAGGTGCAGACCGAGCCCGAGCGTCTCGCCGAAGCTCTTTGCCGGACTGGGGTGATCCGCTATCAGACCGGCCACGTTCAAACCCGCGGCCAGCAACAGGTTGAGCACCAGCAGCCACCAGGCGATGCGTTTGCGGGCGGTGAGTGCGCCGGCCAGCAGTGCCAGCACGAACGACCAGGCAAAGCTGGTGTCGGGGAAGTTGAATATGTAGTCGTTGATGAACTCCCGCGGCACCCTGATCAGCCAGCGAATCACCGGCGACACACTGGCGATCAGCGACAAAGTGGCGATGACGCCGACCGTCCAGCCGGCGGCTGCCGGCACCCAGCGGAGTCGAGAACTCGGCTGGCTCCGCAGGCGGGACGCGGTGAGGGTCACAGACGGCGAGGATATTCGGTTTAGCTATGGAATGCCTATGTTCCGGACGGCATGACATTGATCGTGTCGGCCTCGAGGTCTCTCGGATGCCTCGTCGTCGGGCCGCTCGGACGGCGAGGTGACTGAGTTGGGCGTCGTGACTGGTAGACTCACCGGCGCGACCGTCTCCGGCGATGCCAGAGACAGCAAGTGGAGTCCCGCTCCCACCGTTGGCCAACAAGGCACAGCGGTCCGGTCACTGGCACACCAGTTGTGCCGGTTCTGCGTTCGGCAGGCGGCTTTTGCCGTGATCGGTCGGCACCGGGCCCTGCATAAGCAGGGCTTTTTTGCTGATGGCGTGGTATCCCAACCGCTGACTCCCAACGGAGCAGGTGGCGGTGGCAATTGACGAGAAGATCAATGAGGGAGGCCCCATCAGCACTGAGACCCGCGTCAACGAGCGCATCCGCGTACCTGAAGTCCGTTTGATCGGTCCAGGAGGGGAACAGGTAGGCATCGTGCGTATCGAAGATGCCCTTCGCGTCGCCGCGGATGCCGATCTCGACCTTGTCGAAGTTGCGCCGGACGCCAGACCACCGGTCTGCAAGATCATGGACTACGGCAAATTCAAGTATGAGGCGGCGCAAAAGGCGCGCGAGTCTCGCAAGAACCAGCAGCAGACCGTCGTCAAAGAACAGAAATTGCGACCCAAGATCGACGATCACGACTACGCGACCAAAAAGGGTCACGTGATCCGGTTCTTGGAGGCGGGAGCGAAAGTCAAGGTGACCATCATGTTCCGCGGACGCGAGCAGTCGCGACCCGAGCTGGGTTACCGACTGCTGCAACGCCTGGGCGCCGACGTCGCCGATTACGGCTTCGTCGAGACGTCGGCCAAGCAGGACGGACGCAACATGACGATGGTGTTGGCACCCCACCGCGGCGCAAAAACGCGTGCCCGTGCTGCCCAAGACGCCAGTGGCCCCACGGCCCAGCCCGCACCCGACAGCGACCCCGAAGCATCGCCGAACTGATACAGACGGAACAGAGGACCTAGAACAGATGCCCAAGACCAAGAGCCACAGCGGCGCGTCGAAGCGATTCCGGCGCACCGGCACCGGGAAGATCGTGCGTCAGAAAGCCGGCCGCCGCCATCTTCTCGAGCACAAGCCGACCAAGCGGACACGACGGCTGGATGGACGTACCACGGTGTCGGCCAACGACACCAAGCGGGTCAAGAAGCTGCTGAACGGCTGACCGGCAGCACAAGCGCCGGAACAACCACTTCCCAACGAGATAGGAACACCCCATGGCACGCGTGAAGCGGGCAGTCAACGCCCACAAGAAGCGCCGCACCATCTTGAAGGCTTCCAAAGGCTATCGCGGCCAGCGGTCCCGCCTGTACCGCAAAGCCAAAGAGCAGCAGCTACATTCGCTGACCTACGCCTACCGTGACCGTCGGGCACGCAAGGGCGAGTTCCGCAAGCTGTGGATCGCAAGGATCAACGCGGCGGCCCGGGCCAATAACATCACCTACAACCGGCTGATCCAGGGCCTGAAGGCCGCCGGCGTCGAGGTCGACCGCAAGAACCTCGCCGAGATCGCCATCAGCGATCCCGCGGCGTTCACCGCGCTGGTCGGTGTCGCGCGGGCCGCTCTGCCCGACGACGTCAACGCGCCGTCCGGAGAGGCCGCCTAACCTCGCCCGGCGGAACAGGTCCGGTGACAATGCGGGCCGAAACGGCCCGAGGAGGAGCCGGATAATCGGATCTCAACCGCAGCCGGTGCTCACGGAACGGTCGGCCCGGGTTGTCGCTGCGGTCAAACTGCACCGACAGGTCGCCCGTCGCCGGAGCCGACTTTTTTTGGTCGAAGGCGCCAACTTGGTCGAAGCGGCTTCGCGGCGTGGACTGATCCGCGAGGTATTCGCGACCGAGGCCGCCGCGCAGCGGTACGCCGACCTGCTGGCGACGCGCGACGCATCGGTCCACCTCGTCACCGAGCGCGCCGCGAAAGCTCTGTCGGACACCGTGACTCCGGCTGGCCTGGTGGCAGTCTGCGAGTTGCCGAGTCCGCCTTTGCAGGACGTTCTCCTGAACGCGCCCCGACTGGTCGCCGTCGGCGTCGAAATCGGTGAACCGGGCAACGCGGGCACCCTGATCCGCATCGCCGATGCCATGGGCGCCAGCGCCGTGGTCTTCGCCGGACGCAGCGTCGACCCGTACAACGGCAAATGCCTGCGCGCGTCGGCCGGCAGCATCTTCGCCGTGCCGGTGGTCGTCGTACCCGAGGTGGACGCGGCCGTCAGCGCGCTGCAGGCCGCCGGGCTGAGGGTCCTGGCCACCACGGTGGACGGTGAACTGTCGCTCGATGAAGCCGACCTGACGGCACCGACAGCGTGGCTGTTCGGAGCCGAGGCCCACGGATTGTCAGCACAGCTGGCCGAGCGGGCCGACAACCGGGTGACCATACCGATGTCCGGGAGTGCGCAAAGCCTCAATGTGGCTGCGGCAGCAGCCATTTGCCTGTATCAAAGCGCCCGGGCGCAGCGGGCCGGTTCCGATGGCTAGGCGGCTTTGCCGCGGCCCCGCGCCGGACGTAATCCGGCCAGCGAGAACGTGGTGTGCACCAGCGAACCGGCGCGCTCGATGATCGATTTGCGCGGTGGGAAGTAGTGCATCGGCAGCCCGCGACGGTCTGACGGCGGTGCCATGAAGCCCGGCGCCTCGACGAGCGGGGCGTCTACCGAATCCCGGCCCTCGGCACGGCGATACGCGGCCAGCGCACGCGGATGCAACCGGATCTCGTCGGGAACCGCCAGGAACGCCAGCTCGACCAGCTTCCCGAACAGCCGCAGTACTACTTCGTCGCTCGGTGTCCAACGCATGCCGGCCTTTTCCCGCACCGACGGCTCGAACAATCCGGCCGCGATCCAACGTTGGCCCGCGACAAGCGGTTTGAACAGCTGATCCCATACCGGCGTGGGCATCAACACGAATTTCGGTTTGGGGATCCTGATTTGGAAGATGTCCAGCGCGGCCTGGTTGATCTCCAGCTCATCACGGCAGACCCGCTGCCAGTAATCCTGAAATTCGTCCCAGGACTCGGGAACCGGTCGCATGCTCATGCCGTACATCCGGTACCACTGCACGTGTTCGTCGAACAGCTGCCGTTTTTCGGCTTCGGTCAACCCGCCGCAGAAGTACTCGGCCACCTTGATCACGAGCATGAAAAAGGTGGCGTGCGCCCAGTAGAACGTTTCGGGGTTCAGCGCGTGGTAGCGCCGGCCGGTGGAATCGACGCCCTTGATGGTGTGGTGGTACTGCTTGATCTGTTCACCGGTCTGGGCCGCCCGGCCGCCGTCGTAGACAACGCCCATGATCGGATACACCGAGCGCGCGACCCGCTGCAGCGGCTCTCGCAACAAGATTGAGTGCTCCTCGACACCGGCACCCAGTTCCGGATACATGTTCTGGATCGCGC
>Ga0302308_10004410_pt1 | contig 11058 bp, 8 predicted proteins | sample III_Palsa_E3_3_FD_200531 | JGI IMG/M metagenome (GOLD analysis project Ga0302308, IMG submission 200531) | Peat permafrost microbial communities from Stordalen Mire near Abisko, Sweden - III_Palsa_E3_3 | ecosystem: Environmental > Terrestrial > Soil > Palsa > Peat permafrost | place: Sweden... | reverse complement strand
CCACCATCGTCATCGCCCACCGTCTCTCGACCATCCGCGGCGCGGACCGGATCCTGGTGTTCGACGGCGGCCGCATCGTCGAGGAAGGCCGCCATGGCGAGCTGGTGGCCAGGGGCGGCGCCTATGCGCGGCTGCATGCGGTGACGCAGGGGGCCTAGGGGCGCACTTCCTCTGTTGCGTTGCACGGTGATCGGCGTTCACTTGATGCGGTAAACGCGGCCATTCCGCTCTGAAGACCTTGACCGTGCACCGCCATATCCCTATGTGCACTGCAACATAGTGCAGCGCACAAGAGGTGTCCCATGTTCAAGTTCATTTCGCGCTCGATCGCGCGCTTCTTCGCCCCGGGCTTCGAGCTCATCGGCCACCTGCCCCCGCAGGCCCTGAGCCGTCTCGTCGCGCCGTTCTAAGCCGCGCGCGTTCAGTCGAACTTCCTGGAAAGGGCGGTCGCGAGGCCGCCCTTTTTCGCGACCGTGACTTCGCCCAGCCCCTGCCACGCCGCCGCGCGCGCCAGGGCTTCGGCGAGCGGCGCCAGCACTTCATCTTCCCTCGACCCCGGCTCCAGGTGCGCGGCCTGCACCAGCAGCGCCCCGGCCTTGCGGTCGGCCTTGAGATCGACGCGGGCGGCGATCTTTTCGCCCAATAGGAACGGGTAGACGTAGTAGCCGTGCTCGCGCTGGGCGGCGGGCGTGTAGATCCCGATCCGATAGCGCAGGCCGAACAGCCGCTCGGTGCGCTCGCGCCGCCAGATCAGATTGTCGAACGGCGCCAGCAACGCCGCGCCCGACGCGCGGCGCGGCAGCTTGACGCCCGCCGCGAGGTAGCCCGGCGTGCGCCAGCCCTCGACGCGCACCTCCTCCAGCGTCCCGGCCTCGATCAGTTCGCGCACCCGCGCCCTGGCGTCGGACTGCAGCAGGCTGAAGTTGTCGGCGAGATCGGCGAGGGTGGCGACGCCCATCGCCTGGGCGGAGACGCGCACCAGTTCGCGCTGGGCGTCGGCCACGCTGGGCGTCGGGATGTCCAGGATGCGGGCCGGGATCACCCGCTCGGTGAGGTCGTAGACTCGCTCGAAGCCACGGCGGGTGCGGGTGGTGATCAGGCCGGCCCAGAACAGCCACTCCAGCGCACTCTTGCCCTCCGACCAGTTCCACCAGCCCGGCTGGCGACGCTCTTCCGGGGCGAAATCGCCGCCGGTCACCGGCCCGCGGCGGCGCACCTCGGCCAACACCTCGTCGATATAGGCGCGGTTCTCGCGGCCGAACTTCGGCAAGCCTGACGCGCGCTGGCTGGTGCGCGCCCGCTCCATCTTCCAACGGAACAGCGGTTGCATGTGGATCGGCATCAGCGAGGCCGCATGGCCCCAGAACTCGAATAGTCCGGGCCGCTTGCCCCAGGCCTCCTCGTCCAGCACCGAGGCCGGATGGCCGCCCAGCCGGGCGTAGAGCGGCATGTAGTGGGCGCGGACGAAGACGTTGACGCTGTCGAGCTGAATGAAGCCCAGCCGCTCGGCGAGCGTGCGGACGGCGCGGCGCGTCACCGGCTTCTCCGGCGCCGGCGCGGCCAGCCCCTGCGCCGCCAGGACGATCCGCCGGGCCTGCGAGGCTGAGAGGGTTCGACTCATCCGGCGAGGCTAGCGAGAGTTCCGGGATTGTTCCAGCGTCGATCCGCCTAATCCGCCGCCGCCTCGATCGCCAGCGTCTGCGCCGGCGGCGCGGCCCGCATGAGCAGCAGCAGCGGAAACAACAGCACGATCCCCAGCGTCATCCAGGCGAAGATGCTGTCGTAGCCCAGCATCGCCGCCTGGCGCGTCACCTCGCCGTTCAGCGCCTCGAGACCGCTCTGCGTCGACGGGTTCATGATCGCCGGCAGCCCCGCGGCGACGACCGGGTCGCCGCCGACGATCTTGTCGGTCAGACGGGCGTGGGCCATGGCCGAGTTGTGGGTCAGGGTCGCCTGAATCATCGAGATGCCGAGGCTGGAGCCCAGGCTGCGCACCATGGTCGAGACGATGGTGCCCTCGGTGCGGTGGACCGGGTTCAGCGACACATAGGCCAGCACATTGAGCGGGGCGAACAGCAGGCCGGTGCCAAACCCCTGGACCAGGCCGGAGATCATGATTGGCTCCGCCGTCATGTCGAGGTCGAAGTGCGCCATCATCCAGAGCGCGGTCATGCTGACGACGATGCCGACGCCGAGCACCTGCCGCGCTCCGATCAGGCGGATCAGATAGGGCACCATCAGGAAAGCCACGAACGAGCCGGCGCCGCGCGGCATGCTGGCGTAGCCGCTTTGCAGTGCCGAATAGCCGAGCAGGTTCTGCATGAACGACGGCAGAATCGCCGTGGTCGAGAACAGCAGCGCCCCGACGCAGAGGCCGAACACGACGCAGGCGACGAAATTGCGATCCTTGGCCAGGTCGCGGTGAAAGAACGGCTGCTTGGCGGTCATCGTCTGCACGATGAAGATCCAGAAGCCGACCATGGCGATGATCGCCTCGGTCCAGATCTCGCGCGAGCCGAACCAGTCCTGGTCGGGGCCGCGGTCGGTCATCAGCTGGAAGGCGGCGACGAAGGTGACCAGCGCTCCGAAGCCGAGGAAATCGAACGGTCGCTGTCGTCCGCCCTTGTCTTCGGACATGAAGATGTAGGCGCCCAGGAAGGCCAGGATGCCGATCGGCACATTGATGTAGAAGACCCAGCGCCAGGAGTAGTTTTCGGTCAGCCAGCCGCCCAGCGCCGGGCCGATGATCGGCCCCATGATCACCACCGCGCTCCAGATCGACATCACCTGCGGGATCTGCCGCTGCGGGAAGATGTCGAGCATCACGGTCTGCGAGAGCGGCATAAGCGAGGCGCCGGCGATGCCCTGCAGGAAGCGGAAACCGACCATCTCCGGCAGGTTCTGCGCCACCCCGCAGGCCATCGAGGTCAGGGTGAAGGTGGTGATCGAGATCAGCAGCATCGGCTTGCGGCCGATCTTCAGCGACAGCCAGCCCGACAGCGGCGTCATGATCGCCGTCGCCAGGATGTAGGAGGTCAGGATCCAGGTCGCCTGGTCCTGCGAGGCGCTGAGGCTGCCCTGCATGTGCGGCAGCGCCACGTTGGCGATGGTGGAATCCAACGTGTTCATCAGGGTGGCCAGCATCAGGGCCGCCGTGATGGGCACACGATTGGCGACGTCGGCTTCCGAAGCCATGAGCGAGCCGTTCCCCCGATGTCCGTTTCTTGGCCGTCTTGGCGAGGGCCGCGCTTGAGCCCGAGATTAGGCGCCGGACGGGGGTGGTGTCATCACTTCCTTCTCCCCTTGCGGGAGAAGGAAGTAGCCTCAGGCGTGGTCGAGCACCGGCTTGGGCTCGTAAGCTGCTTCCAGCGCCTTCACCTCCTCGTCGGTGAGCTTGATCTCCAGCCCCGCCAGCGCGTCGTCGAGGTGATGGGCCTTCGAGGTCCCGATGATCGGCGAGGTGATCACCGGGTTCTTCAGCACCCAGGCCAGCGCCAGCTGCATGTTGGAGACGCCGCGTTCGCGGGCGAGGCTGGACAGCGTGTCGACGACCGCATGGTCGGGGGCTTTGTAATAAAGCCGCGGTGAGAACTCGTCGGTGCGCGCTCGCTCGGTGTTGCCCTCGCCGGGATTGCCGCGGCCGCCGGCCAGGAACCCGCGCGCCAGCGGCGACCACGGGATCACGCCGATGCCCTGGTCCTTGCACAGCGGCAGCATCTCGCGCTCCTCCTCGCGATAGACGAGGTTGTACTGCGGCTGCATCGAGACAAACGGTGTCCAGCCGTTGGCGCGCGACGTCGCCAGCATCTTCATGAACTGCCACGCGTACATCGAGCTGGCGCCGATGTAGCGGGCCTTGCCGGCGCGCACGACGTCATTGAGCGCCTCCAGCGTCTCCTCGATCGGGGTTTCGTAGTCGAAGCGGTGGATCTGGTAGAGGTCGACATAGTCGACGCCGAGCCGGGTCAGGCTGCGGTCGATGCCGTCGAGGATGTGCTTGCGCGACAGGCCGCGGTTGTTGACGTCGCCGCCCATCGGGCCGTTGACCTTGGTGGCGAGCACCACCTCGTGGCGCTTGGCGAACTCCTTCAGCGCCTTGCCGGTGACCCGCTCGCTCTCGCCCTGGGAATAGACGTCGGCGGTGTCGAAGAAGTTGATCCCGGCCTCGAGCGCCTTCTGGAAGAAGGGCATGGCGGCCGCTTCATCGAGCACCCAGGAGCGCCATTTCGATGAGCCGTAGGTCATGCACCCGAGGCACAGCCGCGAGACCTTCAGGCCAGTATTGCCAAGCCGGACATATTCCATGCGCGTCGCTCCCGTCTGATCGCGGCGGCGGATTGCGCGCGGGCGGCCGCCGCCGCAAGGCAGAATTTCTTGCGGCCCCGCCCCCGCCTACTTCTCCAGCCGCCCGTCGGTGAGCGCGCTTTCCTCGAACCGGTAGAGGATCGCCGGGTCCGGGTGGGGGACGTCGTCGCGGATCTCCTTCGGCGCCAGCTCGTGTAGCAGGTGGCGGATCACATTGAGCCGCGCTTCCTTCTTGTGGTCGGTGTGGACGCACCACCACGGCGCGATATCGGTCGAGGTGCGGGTCAGCATCTCGTTGCGAGCCTTGGAATAATCCTTCCAGCGCTTCTGCGCCTCGCCGTCGAGGGCGCTGACCTTCAGCGCCTTCAGCGGATCGTGCCGGCGCGCCTCCAGCCGCTCGGCCTGCTCGGCCTTGGAAATGTCGAGCCAGAGCTTGACCACCTTGATGTCCGCCTCCTCGAGCATCCGCTCGAAATTCGGCGCGTCGTGCAGAAACGACTCGTGCTCCTGGTCGGTGCAGAAACCCATCACCGGCTCGACACCGGCGCGGTTATACCAGGAGCGGTTGAAGATCACGATCTCGCCCGCGGCGGGCAGGAAGTGGACGTAGCGCTGGAAGTACCATTCGGTGCGTTCGCGGTCGTTCGGCTTGGGCAAGGCGATGGCGCGGGTGCGCCGCGCGGTGAGGTGCTCGGTGATGCGGGCGATCGCGCCGTCCTTGCCGGCGCTGTCGCGGCCCTCGAAAATGACCAAGGCTTTGGCGCCGTGTTTGGCCGCCCATTCCTGGTAACGCACCAAGCCGATCTGCAGCTCGCGCAATTGCTTTTTGTAGCCCTTGGTCTTGCTCATCGTGTCAGCATAATCGTCCCTTGCGCCGGAGCGAAACGCCGGAGGGCGGCGCATGATCCGCCTGTTCGTCTCCGCTCGTCGCCCTCAGGGGCTTGAGCTTCACGATTTCGGCGCCCAGATGACTTAAATCACGCTCCCGCCAGAGGGGCGCGGCGTCTTGTTGCGTGTTGGGGGCTGCCGCCCAACCTCGAGGGTGGGAGACCTGAATGAGCGAAACGCTCTGTCACGACCGGCCGCTGACGTTCGACGACCTCGTCGCGGACTTCGACCGCGGCTTCAAGCCGAAGTCCGAGTTCCGGGTCGGGTCCGAGCACGAGAAATTCGTCTTCCGCGTCCCCGGCCACGAGACCGTGCCCTACGATGGCGCCGCCGGCATCCACGCCCTGCTGAACGGCCTGCGGCGCTACGGGTGGAGCGACATCCTCGAGCATCGTCCCGACGGCGGCGAGACCCTGATCGGGCTGTCGCGCGGCGGCGCCTCGGTCAGCCTGGAGCCAGGCGGCCAGTTCGAGCTTTCCGGCGCGCCGCTGGAGAGCGTGCACGACATCTGCCTGGAGATCGGCGCCCACCTCACCGAATCCCGCGCGGTGGCCGCCGACCTCGGTCTCGGCTTCCTCGGGCTCGGCTTCGCCCCCGAATGGACCCGCGCCGACATGCAGGTGATGCCCAAGGGCCGCTACGACATCATGCGCGGCTACATGCCGAAGGTCGGCCGGCTCGGCCTGGACATGATGTTCCGCACCTGCACCGTGCAGGCCAATCTCGACTTCGCCTCCGAGGCGGACATGGCCGCCAAGATGCGGCTGTCGCTGGCCTTGCAGCCGCTGGCCACCGCCCTCTTCGCCAATTCACCGTTCGTCGAGGGCAAGCCGACCGGCTACCTCTCCAGCCGCGCGCGGGTCTGGACCGACACCGATCCGAACCGCACCGGCATGCTGGATTTCGTCTTCCAGCCGGGCTTCGGCTTCGCCGACTACGCGCGCTGGGCGCTGGATGCGCCGATGTATTTCGTCAAGCGGGGCGGCCTCTATGTCGACCTGTCGGGCCAGTCGTTCCGCGCCTTCATGGACGGCCAGCTCGCCGCCCTGCCGGGCGAGCGGCCGACGATCCAGGACTGGCGCCTGCACCTCAACACCCTCTTCCCCGAGGTGCGCTTGCAGAACTATCTGGAGATGCGCGGCGCCGACACCGGGCCGCCAGAGCGGCTCTGCGCGCTGGCCGCCTTCTGGATGGGCCTGCTCTACGACGACGCCGGCACCGCCGCGGCCTGGGACCTGGTCAAGCACTGGCAGATCGAGGACCACGAGCGGCTGCGCGCCGACGCCGCGCGGGTGGGCCTCAAAGCCGTCGTCGATGGGCGCTCGCTGCAGGCGCTGGCGCTCGACGTGCTCGCCATCTCCCGGCTGGGGCTGAAGAACCGCGGCAAATTCGGCGCCTCGATGACCGACGAGACCGGTTTCCTCGCCTCCCTCGACGAGATCGCCGAAACCGGCGTCACTCCCGCCGAGCGCTGGCTGGAACTCTACCACGGCGCCTGGAACGACGACCTCGCCTCGATCTACGAGGCGGCGGCGTACTGAAGCGCCGACCCAGTATCCTTCTCCCCTTGCGGGAGAAGGACCGCTCGGAAATTACTCCACGGTCGGCGCCCAGTGCTCCTTCTGGCTCTGGCCGGCGCCGTCGTCGGTGTGGAGGATCGCCTCGCGAATCGCGTCGGGTCGCGCCGCATCGATTCCATGGCCGGATAGGGCTCTTCGTAGGTCCAGACCGCGTTCTCGGCGAGATGGCCGTCCATGTTCAGCGAGAAGTAGCTGGCGTCGCCTTTGTAAGGGCAGTGGGTCTGGTGGTCGGTGCGCCCGAAAAAGGACATCTCGGCGTCTTCGCGGGGGAAGTAGATCGCGGCCGGATACGTCGACTCCTGCAGCGTCAGGGCCTTGGCGGAGTCGACGATCACATGGCCATTGTAGACCACCTGCAGCCGCTTCGGATTGGCCGTGACCGTGATCGGGTGGTCGGGACCGGGGATCTTCATCTCGGGCATGGCGCTTCCTCCTGTTGGCGATCAACGCATCGGATTGAAGTGGGCATCCGCGCCCGCGCCCCGCAAGGGGCTCGCCTTGTGAAAAGCGGCGCCGCGTGATTGTCTCGCGGCCGTCGGGTGGGGCGTACTGATGTTCGCAAATGTGATCTTCGTGGGCGGGATCGTGGTCACCGTGGCCACCGGGATTCCCGTCTTCCTGCAACTTCGTCAGCACCCGAAGGGGCTGAGGGTGCTGTTCTTCGCCGAGATGTGGGAACGGTTCTCCTACTACGGCATGCGCAGCCTGCTGATTTTCTATCTGACCGAACATTTCCTCTTCAACGACACTTTCGCCCAGGGCCAGTACGCGGCCTACACGACGCTGGTCTATGCGCTGCCGCTGATCGGCGGTTTTGTCGCCGACCGCTGGCTGGGTAGCCGCAAGGCGATCGCCTTCGGCGCCCTGCTGCTCGTGGCCGGCCATTTCACCATGGCCATCGAGGGGCCGCCCGCGAAGGAGACGCTCACCTACCAGGGCCATGCCTACAGCTTTCGGATCGACGGCCGGATGGAAAGCCGCAAGGTCTGCCTGGAGGTCGGGACGGGCTGCTATGCGGTCGGCTCGGCGCCGAGCGGCGGGCTGGCGATCAAGGGGCTGCCGGCCGCCGCGCTGTTGCCGCCGGTGCTGCCGCCCGGGAGCTACGGTCAAACCGAGACCCGCTCGCAGCCGTTCGTCAACGTGCTCTACCTGGCGCTCTCGCTGATCATCATGGGGGTCGGCTTCCTGAAGGCCAACATCTCCTCGATCGTGGGCCAGCTCTATCCGCAAGGCGACCCGCGCCGCGATCCCGGCTTCACCCTCTACTACTACGGGATCAACCTCGGGGCCTATTGGGCCGCGATCGTCTGCGGCGAGTTGGGCGAGACGGTCGGCTGGGGCGCTGGCTTCGGCCTCGCCGGGATCGGCATGCTGGCCGGCTTCCTGGTGTTCGTCTTCAACAAGAAGCGCCTGGAGGGCCATGGCGAGCCGCCGAAACCCGCGGAGCTGGCCCGGCCGATCTTCGGCCCGATTCGGCTGGAGTGGGCGATTTACCTCGCGGCCTTCGTCGGGGTCGCCGGCGTGTTCTTCTTCGTCCGCCTCTACGAGGTGATGGGCTGGGTGCTGCTGGGCGGCTGGATCCTGGCGCTCGGCTACCTGGGCTTCGAAATGGTGCGCGGCGGCAAGGTGATCCGCGAGCGGCTGATGCTGGCGGTGGTGCTGGTGGTGGGCTCGATGATCTTCTTCGCCCTCGCCGAACAGGCGGGCTCGTCCCTGAACCAGTTCGCCGAGCGCAACACGGCGCTGCCCAGCAACGGCTTCTGGACGGTTACGGCGGCGGCGACGCAGTCCTTCAACTCTGGCTTCATCCTGATCTTCGCGCCGGTGCTCGCCTTCCTGTGGGCATGGCTAGGTCAGAGGGGGCGCGACCCCAACCCGATGGTGAAGTTCGGCCTCGGCCTGGTGCAGATCGGCCTCGGCTTCCTGGTGCTTGTCTGGGGCGTCAACTACGCCGATCCGAGCTTCCGCACGCCGCTGTTTTTCCTCGTCTTCTCCTATCTGCTGCAGACCACGGGCGAGCTCTTCGTCAGCCCGGTCGGCCTGTCTGAGATGACCAAGCTGGCTCCGGCGCGGATGATCTCGACCATGATGGCGATCTGGTTCCTCGGCGCCTCGGGCTCGCAGTACATCGCCGGCCTGATCGCCCGCACCACCGCCGCCGACACGGTCGGCGGCCAGGTGCTTGACCCCGCCAAGGCGCTGGCCACCTACAGCCACACCTTCATGATCATCGGCGCCTGGGGCGCCGCCGCGGGCGTGCTGTTCCTCGTGCTCAGCCCCTGGCTCAAGCTCTGGGCCCACGGCGTCAACGACGCCGCCAACCATCCCAAGCCGGAGTCGAGCAGTCCGGCGCTGGAGACGCCGAGCTGAGCGGACTCAGCCGAACGTCTTGCGCGCCCGGATCGTCAGTTCCGGGCCGAACCTCGGGCTGCGGTTGTCGATCGAGGAGAGCACGCCGCCATCGACGTCGCGGTAGGGGTCGTAGAAGGCGCGGATCTGCTCCAGGCCGTGCGAGGTGATGTTGTCGGCCTCCAGCTTGATGCTGAAATCGGGCTTGGGCCGGTATTCGAAATAGGCGTCGACCCAAAGGCCGAGCCGCTGGGTGTCGACCTCGTCGAAATGGTATTCGGTCTGGCGGAACGACGGGAAGACGTCGAAGCCCCAGGTCGACTTCAGCCCGGTCAGCCCCTGCTGGTAATGGGCCTCGGCGTCGACCGGGTGCAGGCCCGAGATCTCGCGCGGAAGATGGGTGCTGGGGTCGATCACCTGCGACAGCCGCCAGGTGGCGCGCAGGATCAGCTGGCCGTTCTTCAGGTCCAGCTTGTCGGTCGGCAGGGTGAGGCTGGCGGCCAGTTCGCGCTTCCAGCCCGAGCCGATGTTCGCCGGCGAGTCGTACTCGTCGAGCGGGTTGCACACAGGTGGGCTGCCGGGCAGCAGGTCGCCCGGCGGGCATTGCGGGGCATAGTCGATGGCGTCCTGCAGCCAGTACTGGCGCAGCGTCAGGCTGGCGTCGCCGCCGGTCCAGAACCGGCGGTCGTAGGTCGCCTCGATCACCCAGTCCTGCTGCGGGGTGAGGCTCGGGTTGCCGGCGTGCTCGCCGGTGCCGAGCGTGCCCGAGGCGGCGAAGTCGTTGAAATCGAGCTGCCCGACCTCGCGCTCGACGCGCAGCTGCAGCTGGTCGACCTTGGTCGGCGACCAGGTCGCCACCGCGCGCGGCTTGGGGAAGAGGAAGGTCTCGGTGCTGACCACATCGCCGGTCGAGGCGATAGTCGAGGCCTCGACGCGAAGGCCGGTCTCCAGGGTCAGCTTGGGCGTCACGTGCCAGGTGGTGTCGGCGAAGGCTTCGCCCCGCGTCTCGGCCACATGCACGTCGGCGGCCGGCACGAACTCCGGCGCGCCCGCGTCGAACTCGAAGGTGCGGCTGGTCAGCCAGTTGTAGTCGCCCTCGAGGCCGGTCTGCACCTGCAGGTTGGCCCAGGGGTCGAGGGTGACGATGCCGCGCAGGATGCTCTCGCCCTGGTGCTTGGAAAGGGTGAAGAGCGTGTCGTCGAACGGGGTGCCGAGGTTGTCGTATTCGCCGAAATTACTGAGCTGCTGCAGGGCGTAGACCTCGATCCCTATCTTGGGCCCGAAGCGGCGCACGTAGCGCAGCCCGACTTCGCCGGTGTCCTGGTTCTGCTTGTAGATCTCGGTCTGCTGATCGGCCGGCAGGTTGGAGATGTCGTCGTTCTTGGAGAAATAGGGGTTGTGGACGTACGAGCCCTCGATGCGCAGCTTGCCGCCCAGCAGCGGGGTCTCCATCGCCGCCGTGGCCTTGTCCTGGCCCCCCTCGCCGAAATAGTGCTCCAGGTCGTGTTCGGTGACGACGCCGGCCGGGCTGGTGATCGTATGCGGTCCGTCGCCGGTGCCGTCGTCGCCGCCGTCGCCCAGCAGCAGCGATCCCTCGAACGAGGTGTCGCCCGAGCGCTTGGTCCCCTCGAGGCGAAATCCGTAGGCGAACTTGCCGTCGTAGAGCCACGTCGGCGCCACCGCGGTGGTCAGCTTCAGGCCGTCGTCCTTCTTGCGGATCACATTGGCGATCATCGTCTTGCCCTGCATGTCGATGCCGGGCGCGCCGCCGCGGATCACGTCGATGCGGGCGACCGAGGCGGCCGGGATGCGCTTCAGGATCTCGTCGAGAGTGTCGTTCTTGGTCGCCGGCCGGTCGCCGTCGATCAGCACATTGCCCGCCGCGCCGCCGAAGCCGCGCACCGAATCGCCGGTGTCGAGCGAGAAGCCCGGCAGG
>Ga0302308_10004407_pt1 | contig 11064 bp, 7 predicted proteins | sample III_Palsa_E3_3_FD_200531 | JGI IMG/M metagenome (GOLD analysis project Ga0302308, IMG submission 200531) | Peat permafrost microbial communities from Stordalen Mire near Abisko, Sweden - III_Palsa_E3_3 | ecosystem: Environmental > Terrestrial > Soil > Palsa > Peat permafrost | place: Sweden... | reverse complement strand
ATCGATGACATGTTCACGATCGTCCCGCGCTTGTTCTCCCGCATGATCGCCGCGGCTTTGCGCAAGCCGTTCCACGTGCCCTTCAGATGCACGGCGATCACCTGATCGAACTGTTCCTCGGTCATCTTGCGCATCGTCGCGTCACGGGTGATTCCGGCGTTGTTGATCATGATGTCGAGCGCGCCGAACCGGTCGACGGCCGCACCGACCAGTGCATCGACGTCATCCCCGGATGTCACATCGCAGCGCACCGCGATGGCGACCTCGTCGCCGCCGAGCTGCGCGGCCGCGGACTGCGTCGCCTCGAGATTCACGTCACCGAGTACTACTCGGGCGCCCTCATCCACGAACCGCTGCGCGATGGCAAAACCCAGCCCCTGGGCGCCACCGGTGATGACTGCGGTCTGACCGGCCAACAACGACACACGATCACCCTCCTTCTATTCAGGCCCCGAATGCGGGACATCATCGCACATCATATTTCATATATGATCGCTGCCTGCAGACAGTCGGCGGGGTCCCGCAGAGCGCGTCAACCCGCGATCGCACCGCTCGAAGGGAGCACTGATTCATGCCTAACTCGGTCGTCGACGACGACGACTTCCAGCAGATCCTCGCCCAGACCCGGCAGTTCGTCCGCACCGCCGTCGTCCCGCGTGAGCAGGAGATTCTGGCGACCGACCGGGTGCCAGACGATCTTCGCAACCAGGCCAAGGACATGGGGTTGTTCGGCTATGCCATCCCGCAGGAGTGGGGTGGACTCGGGCTCGACATCACCCAAGATGTCGAGCTGGCGATGGAGCTGGGCTATACCTCGCTGGCGCTCCGCTCGATGTTCGGTACCAACAACGGCATCGCCGGTCAGGTCCTGGTCGGGTTCGGCACCGACGAGCAGAAGGCCACCTGGCTGGAGTCGCTGGCGTCTGGACAGGTCGCCTCATTCGCGTTGACCGAACAGGGGGCGGGGTCGAACCCGGCGGGATTGCGCACCAAGGCTATTCGCGATGGCGCAGAAGGCGATTGGGTGATCACCGGCGAGAAGCGATTCATCACCAACGCGCCGGTTGCCGACTTGTTCGTTGTCTTCGCGCGGACCCGTCCCGCCGATGACGCCGGACCGGGCATTGCCGTGTTCCTGGTTCCTGCCGACTCCCCCGGAGTCGAGGTCGGAACCAAGGACGCCAAGATGGGGCAGGAAGGTGCCTGGACTGCAGACGTGCGCTTCACCGATGTCCGCGTCCCCGCCGGGGCACTCGTCGGCGGCAGCGAGGACATCGGGTACCGCGCAGCGATGACCTCGTTGGCGCGCGGGCGGATTCACATCGCCGCGCTGGCCGTGGGAGCCGCGCAGCGGGCGCTGGACGAATCCGTCAGCTACGCCGCGACGGCCACCCAGGGCGGCACACCGATCGGGAACTTCCAACTGGTGCAGGCCATGCTCGCGGACCAGCAGACCGGGGTGATGGCCGGGCGCGCGCTGGTCCGTGACGCCGCCCGGCTGTGGCTCACCGAACAGGACCGACGCATCGCCCCGTCGGCGGCCAAGGTGTTCTGCACGGAGATGGCCGGCAAGGTAGCCGATCTCGCCGTGCAGATCCACGGTGGTAGCGGATACATGCGCGAGGTGCCGGTCGAGCGCATCTACCGCGACGTGCGCTTGCTACGACTGTACGAGGGAACCAGCGAGATTCAGCGGCTGATCATCGGTTCGAACCTAGTCAAGGCTGCACAGCGCAAGCAGTGACGTAATGTCGTCCCCGTTACAGTGGCCTTTACGATAGGGAGCGCACATGACCGGCCGGTTGACGGACAAGGTGGCATTCATCACCGGAGCGGCACGCGGCCAAGGCCGTGCCCACGCCGTCCGGATGGCCCGCGAAGGCGCCGACATCATCGCGGTCGACATCGCCGGCAAACTTCCATCCTGTGTCCGTTACGACTCGGCAACACCGGAGGAACTGGCCGAAACCGTTCGGCTCGTCGAGGCCGCTGGCCGCCGGATCATGGCTTCGGCCACCGATATTCGCGACTTTGACGGCCTGCGCCAGGCGGTGGAGGACGGCGTGGCTGCGCTCGGGCGGCTGGACATCATCGTCGCCAATGCCGGCATCACGGCGCCGCAGGCCTGGAGCGAGATCACTCCCGAATCGTTCCGGGACGTTATGGACATCAACGTGACTGGAACGTGGAACACGGTGATGGCCGGCGCGCAGAAGATCATCGACGGCGGTCGCGGCGGGTCAATCATTTTGATCAGCTCCGCAGCCGGCATGAAGATGCAGCCGTTCATGGTGCACTACACCGCCAGCAAGCACGCGGTGACCGGGATGGCACGTGCGTTCGCCGCCGAGTTGGGTATGCATTCGATCCGGGTCAACAGTGTGCACCCCGGTCCAGTCAACACTGCAATGGGCGGCGGCGACATGGTCGGCGCCTTAGCAAACTTTACCGAGACCAGTCCACACTTGGCGAACACCCTCACACCGTTTCTCCCGAATTGGGTTGCCGAGCCCGAGGATATCGCCGATGCGGTGTGTTGGCTGGCCAGCGCGGAATCGCGAAACATCACCGCGGCAGCGATTCCGATCGATCAAGGTTCGACGCAATACTGATTCGCGTCTATGACGTCGTCGCCTGCTGCGCCGCGTACTCGCCGACGAGATCCAACGTACCCAGGTCGCGGATTGCCTGGCAACCCCGGGCCAGCATGGTCAGCACCATGTCATCACCGCGGTCAGTGGCGGTGGCGAACGCGAATCCCAGCGCCGAGATCAACAGAGCTTGGATCATGCCGAGTCGGTAATCACGCCAACAGGTTTCGCGCTCGTAGCCGGTGACACCGTAGTCCGCAAGGGCTCGGTGGTATTCGTCGACAAGGTCGTGTTCGATCGATGCACGCAGCTCTGGCTTGAGGCTGGTAGCGGTGAAGTACGCGAGATCGCGCGCGGGCAAGCCTACTCCGAGCGTCTGCCAATCCACCACCGTCACGCCGGCGGCATCGGGAGAGAACAACAAATTGTCGAGCCGGTAGTCGCCGTGCAACAGCGCGAACCGGTCCCGCTCGGCGAGCAACCAGGGCGTCACCAAACCCATTGCAGTGGTGAAGGTTTCCCGATCGGCCGCGCTCATTCGGTCACCGAGCTTGTCCAAGGTGATCTCGGCACTCATTCGCGCCACCTCGCCCAGACCCCCAGCCGCCGCTTCGTCCGGTCGGGCGAAGGCGATCCCGGGGAAGTCCAGCCAGCTGGGATCACACCAACTGGGCCCGTGCAGTCCGGCTAATGCCGTCACGACCAGTCGCGCTTCGCGCTTACCGCAGCCTGCGATCTGATCGCCTTGCACAGCCGGAGCCTGATCGGCCAGCAGCAGCGCGTAGTCCAGGGCGTCCTCGCTGATCTCGCAATAAAAGCACTGTGGGATGGGCACCTGCACGCGATCGGCTACCCCGGTGTAGAACGCGCACTCGCTGCGGTAGCCGATGGTCACGCGGTCACGCACGGTGTCATCCTGCGCGGGCAGTTTGATCACGAAGGTGTCGGGCAGGCTGCCCGCATCACTGGCGTAGGTCGCCGAGATCCGATACGTCGCTCCGGTCTGCCCGGTACCGATGGCGGTCACATCGACGCCGGACAACCTCACAGTCGTGCCGCGATTGCTCAGGACGGTGGAGAGCCACTCGACGGTGATGTCGCGCGGGTATCGGGGAATCGACATGGCGATGCTCGCCCTCTCGCTGGCTCGACTGACCGGACAACTGTAAGTCATACGGCATGAGTTTCGGCCGTCTTCGCACCGCAGGCAAATGTCGAATACCCCCCGTCGCGCGTCTGGCGCGTCCTAAAATCGCTCCACTTATCTCGCAGCAGGGGTGATCACCATGAAGATGAATGCCGCGGTTCTGTGGGAGTTCAACGCGGAATGGAGCGTCGAGGACGTGGACCTTGACGGCCCGCAGGACGGCGAGGTCCTGGTGTCGTTCGAGGCCGCCGGGCTCTGCCACTCAGATCATCATGTCCGCACCGGCGATCTTCCCGTTCCGCTGCCCATCGTCGGTGGGCATGAGGGGGCCGGCATCGTGCAAGAGGTCGGCCCCGGCGTGCGGGACGTGAAGGCGGGCGACCATGTCGTGGCGTCTTTCCTTCCGGCGTGCGGGCGCTGCCGTTGGTGTGCAAGCGGCCATCAGAATCTGTGCGACCAGGGCGCGATGCTCCTGGGCGGCACCCAGCTCGATGGGACGTATCGACGTCGGTCCCGGGACCGCGATGTGGGCGCCGCATGCTTTTTGGGCACTTTCGCCCAGTACGGCACCGTGCCCGAAACCTCGATCGTCAAGATCGACGACGACCTTCCACTTTCGCGTGCCTGCCTGCTTGGCTGCGGGGTCACCACCGGGTGGGGATCAGCAGTCAACACCGCCAAGGTGAGCCCGGGCGACACCGTCGTGGTGATCGGCTGCGGCGGCATCGGTAGCGGCGCCATCCAGGGTGCGCGGCTGGCCGGGGCGGAAAAGATTGTGGTGGTCGATATCGCAGATAGCAAACGCGACAAGGCCTTTGTATTCGGAGCAACCCATTTCGCCGCTTCTATGGCTGAGGCCACCGCTTTGGTCGGCGACTTGACGCATGGTGTGATGGCCGACTCGGCCGTGCTGACTGTCGGGGTTGCCGAGGGCCACATGATCGGTGAGGCGCTAGAGATCGTCCGCAAGGGCGGGGCCGTGGTGCTGACGGCGCTGGCATCAATCACCGACGTGACGCCGACCCTCCCGATGGCGATGTTCACGCTGTTTCAAAAACGGCTGCTGGGCAGTCTTTACGGCGAGGCCAACCCGCGCGCCGACATTCCTCGACTGCTGAGCCTCTACCGCGAGGGCAAGCTTTTGCTCGACGAGACGGTGACCGCCGAGTATAAACTCAACGACATCAACGAGGCCTACGACGATATGCTGGCAGGCCGAAATATTCGCGGCGTCATCATCCACGACCATTGAGTCGCATGGCCCGGCGCCCAGCTGAGCGCCGTTTACGCCCGAGTTGTCTCCGAATGGGCAGGCGGCACGATTCTTAGCTGTCAGCCGCAGGCGTCCAGATTTGAGTGGACTCGGAGCGGCCTCGTAACACGGTGTCAGCATGCGAGGCCCAGTGCCCGCGCTCGGCTGTGTCGGCGCGCTCGATTGCGGCAGCCGAACACCCGATCCGTTGGTCCAGCGTTTTGGCGAAGTCGGCCAGTCGCGCCGCCTCGTTGACAGCATCGCCGACAACAGTGTATTCGTAACGCTTTTCGGCGCCGATGTTTCCGGCGAACACCGGCCCTGCCGATACGCCGATCCCGAAGTCGACCATCGGTAGCCGACGCAGTTGATCGCGTAGCCCGCGGGCGGTCGCCAACGCCGCCGACGCCGCGCCGTCCAAAGCCAGCGGGGCCCCGAAGACCGCCAGCGCGGCGTCACCCTGGAATTTGTTGATCAGCCCGTGATGGTCGTCCACGGCGCCGACGACGATGCGGAAAAAGTTGTTGAGTACCTGAGCCACCTCTTGCGGTGGTCTACTCGCCGTCAAGGTCGTCGAGCCGACCAGGTCGATGAAAAGGATTGCCGCCTCTCGGACATCACCGGACAGTAAGGTGCCCTCTTCGATCGCACGGCGGGCCACATCGGCCCCGACATGGCGGCCGAATAGGTCCCGTAACCGATCGCGCTCGCCGATTCCGGCGACCATGCGATTGAATCCGAGTTGTAGGCGGCCGATTTCAGACTTTTCGTAGACACCGACGAAGGTGTCGATCCTGCCTCGCTCGACCTTCGCCATGGCGTCGACGACCTCGCGAACCGGATCCGATATCGAACGGGAAGTCATGACCATCACCGGAAGCCCAATCAGAATCGCGACTAGCGTCACCACCAGAATGGGCATCTCGACCGACCCGGTTTTCTGAATGATCCAGCCGTTCGAGCGAGTCAACACCAGGCCGGCGATCGCCAAGGATGGCAGACCGCTTCCCAGTAGCCACATGCCCACAAGTCGGGTGAGCACGCTGGGCGCGACCACCAGGCCTCCAGTACCCTGCGTGGCCGCTAACATGATTGGCCGCAGGGATCGCTGGGTGAGCAACAGGCTGAGGCTTGACGCCGCGGTCCCTCCGAAGACGACCGCCAGCAGAGTCGGGATCCAAAGGGCCGCAAGGCCGTCGAGATTCAGCACCACGTACGTGATGCCGCTGACCGCCCACACCACCGCCAGGATCATCGACTGCCGCACGAGCAGGCGCATGGCCGATCGCCGCTGCTCGGAATTCGGTTGTTGTTGAGCAACGAACCACCGCAGCACCGGAACGAGATTCGCGATACCGCCGGCCGCGACGGCAACGGTCCCGAGCACAACGATGACCGTCGCGGTGATCAGGCTGGTCGGATCGAAATACGCCCTGGCGTCACCGGCGAACTGGCCGTGCAGCGGGATGACGATCGCAGCGGCATCGGCGGTGCCGATCAGGTGACCGCAGGCGAGACCGGCCGCATAGCGGAAAGCCATCTTGCGGCCGGTCACCCGCTGTGCTTGTCCGGCGTCGGTCACGGGACAAAGGTAGCCCGCTGACAGGCTGAATTGCCGCAGGTGCGTCAGCCCACCGGGTATCCCACGGATTTGATCTCGGTGTACTGGTCGAAACCGGCCACACCGTTCTGGCGGCCGACGCCGCTGTCCTTGTATCCACCGAACGGCGTATCGGCGCCGTAGGGTGCACCGCCGTTGACGCCGATGAAGCCGGCCTTGATCCGACGAGCCACGGCCAGCGAATGCTCCAGCGAGCCCGACATCACGTTGCCGGCCAGACCGTATGGGCTGTCGTTGGCGATCCGGATCGCATCTTCTTCGTCGTCGAACGGGATGACCGACAGCACCGGACCAAAGATCTCTTCCTGGGCGATGGTCATCTTGTTGTCGACATCGGTGAAAAGCGTTGGCCGGACGAAATATCCCTTGTCGAAACCGGTTTCCGCACCGGGCCCGCCGACCAGCGCGGTGGCACCTTCCTCGACGCCCTTCTTGATGTAGCCCGTTACGCGGTCGAACTGTCGCTGCGAAATCACCGGCCCACACAGGGTGCCGGGGTCCTGCGGGTCTCCGCAGGTGACGTTCTCGTAGATGCTCTTCAGGATCGCCACACCCTCCTCGTAGCGAGACCGCGGGAGCAGCATCCGAGTCGGGTTGGCGCAACCCTGCCCCGCGTGCATACACGGGGCAATGCCGATCGCGCAGGCCAACCCGAAGTCGGCGTCCTCCAGAACAATGGTGGCCGACTTGCCGCCGAGTTCGAGGAACAGCCGCTTCATGGTGGCCGCGCCTTTTTCCATGATCCGCTTGCCGACCACCGTCGACCCGGTGAACGAGATCAGGTCGACCTTGGGCGACAGCGTAAGCTCCTCGCCCACAAAGTGATCCGATGCGGTGACGACGTTGACCACACCGGCGGGGATATCGGTCTTTTCGGCGATGAGCCGACCCAGCCGAGTCGCGTTGAACGGGGTGTTCGGCGCCGCCTTGAGCACGACGGTGTTGCCGGTGCCCAGCGCCTGCCCCAGCTTGTTGATCGTCACCTCGAACGGGAAGTTCCACGGCACGATGGCACCGACCACGCCCACCGGCTCCCGCCAGACCTTGACGGAGGTGTTCGCGCCGGTGAGGCTAATCACCCGGTCGCCGAGATCGGTTTCCCAGGCGTACTCGTCGATCAGTCTGGCCGGGTACTTCAGTCCGTCGGCCAGCGGAGCGTCCAGCTGTGGGCCGAATGTGATGGCCCGGGGGGAGCCAACTTCGAGGATGAGCTCCTCGCGCAACTCCTCTTTCTCCGATTCGATCGCGTCGTGCAGCTGTAACAGGCAGCGCTTGCGCAACTCCCGGTTGGTCGACCAGTCGGTCTCGTCGAAGGCGCGGCGGGCGGCGTCGATGGCCCGGTGCATGTCCTCTTTCGATGCATCGGCGACCTCGCCGAGCCCCTCCTCGGTGGCCGGGTTGATGTTGGTGAAGGTGCCGGCCTGGCCGTCGACCAGCTTGCCGTCGATCATCATCTTCGGCTCGAACCGGACCTTTACAGTGTTAGCCATCTTTGTTCAGCTCTCTTTAGACGAGGCGCGGATTACAGCGCCGGGACGCGGGATGCCCATGGTCAGACTAATCACCCTATGGTGAGCCTTACTGGAAAGCCCCCGATTGGCAACTATCAGCATTCGGGCGTCGATGCCGACGGCGTGGCGTGCGAACAGCGAACACGTTTCCGGAGTCTCTATTGGGCATCGAACAGCACCGGCACCGCGGTCGGCGACCGGAACACCTGTCCACGGACGTGCGGATCGTCGGCATCAGGGTCGAGCCTCAGGTTAGGCAGCCGATCCAGCAGCAGGTTGATGGCTGTGCGCATCTCCAGCCGCGCCAGGTGCATGCCGAGGCAGACGTGTACGCCGTGGCCCCAGCCCAGATTTGCCCGAGCCTCCCGGTGGATATTGAACGTATCGGGATCGGGGTAGCGATCTTCTTGCCGGTTCGCCGAACCGAGCATCGGCATCACCGTGCAGCCAGCCGGGATCGCCACCCCGCCGAGTTCGGTGTCGCGGGTCGTCACCCTGGTGATGGTCAGCAGTGGTGGTTCCCACCGCACGCCCTCCTCGATCGCCTGCGGTATCAGCGAGCGGTCCGCGCGGATCGCGTCCAGTTGCTCCGGGTCCGACAACAGTCCCAGGAGCAGGCTGCCCAGCGACCGGTAAGTCGTCTCCACGCCGGCGGGCAACAACAGCCGAAGGAACGAGAAGATCTCCTCGTTGCTGAGCTTCTCCCCGTCGATCTCGGCCGCACCGAGCGCGCTGATCAGATCGTCCTTGGGCTCGGCGCGACGGGCCTCCAAGATCGGCTCGAAGTAGTCGCAGAGTGCGGCCGAGGCCGCGAGCCCGCGTTCCGGGTTCATCAGCCAGCTCAGCAACGAGATCGACCACCGCTGGAACTGCGGGTAGTCCTTCTCCGGCAAGCCCAACAGACCCGCGATGATCTGGCTCGGATAGTCGAAGGTGAACTCCTTCACCAGATCCGCTTTGCCGTTGGCCGCGAACTTGTCGATCAGGCTGTTCGCCACCCGGCCGACCAGCTCGTCTTGCCACCGCGCCAAGGACTTCTGCGAGAACGCTTTCGATACCAACGAGCGCAGCCGACCGTGGATCGGTTCGTCCATGCCGAGCATTACGCCCTCGCCCAGCACGGGGCCGAACGCCGCGATGACAGCCGCCGATGAGAACGTCTCGTTGTCGCGCAGCATCTGCTGGACGTCCTCGTGGCGATAGACGATGAACATCGGCAGCGATTCTTCGTGCGGCAACGCGCCTGAGGTGTCGAGTCGTTGCACCGGCTCTTCACGGCGCAACCGCGCCAGTTCGGTGTACGGGTCACGTACGTCCCCGGAGATCGCGTCGTCGAACGCGCCGAAGTCTGCGAGGTCGTCGAAAATCTGTTCCATCTGTAACTACTCCTCATTTTTCTTGCTGCGCTTCGCCGCCAACGATGCCAAGCGCTGAAGCACCGGTGCCGGAAGGATTTTCGCGGCGAACACCATCGACTTCTGGGTGGCCGTCAACGGCCACGCCCCGTCCCGCATCGACCCCTGCTTGGGTATGCCGAGCACGATCCGCGACATGTGGTGCATTCCGGAAGCCGGAAGAATCCTGCTGGACACCAACAGCATTGACGCATCCGGCCCAACGCCATGTCGGCGGAACGATCCACGGTCAGCCAATGCTTTGAGCACTCCATCGGTGAACCGCTGAGGTGGTCTGGCGAGACGCATCGCGAACCGCCCGCGGCTGTTCATGGTGTTGTGCAGCCGGGCGTAGGGACCTTCGAAATTGCGATCGTCAGTCGTGCCCGCGTCGGTGATGATGTCGGTGTCGTACGTACCGGCCACCAGGATGGTGACTCCCAATCCGAATGGCGCGATCTCGACCGCCATCGACTCGCCCCATCGCTCCAAGGCGCCTTTGGCCGCCGAGTAGGGCGCGGTGGCCGGCTGGCCGCGCACCCCGGCGGCGCTGGATACCAGCACGATCCGCCCCTCGCCCGCTGCCCGCATCGACGGCAGCAGGGCCTGAGTGAGCGCGACCGGGCCCAGGACACTCGTGGCAAACAATCTCTGCCACAACGCCATATCGGTCTCCTCCACCATGCCGGCGGCGGAGATTCCCGCGTTGTGCACGAGCGCGTAAGGCGCACCGACCGCCTCTTCGATCGCCTTGGCGGCTGCCGCGACCGACGCGTGGTCGATCAGGTCGAGCTGAACGCCGATCAACCGATCGTCGTCGACTGCAGCGCCGGTCGCCTCGCGCAACAACGCCATGCCCTGCTCCGGTGTGCGCATGGCCGCGACCACCCGCCACCCCTCGCGATACAGGCGCGCGGCCGTTGCGAACCCGAGCCCACGTGAAGCGCCGGTGACGACGACGCTGCGAGCCTCAGCCATTCTTGCTCGCGCAGGCGCCTTGGCCGGGTGGCGGTGGGTCGACCTGCGGCCGGCCGTTCGGCTCGCCGCTCGCCCAGGTCGACCAGATGCCGACCGAGTACGGTCCTTGGGCTCCGGCCTTCTGGTAATACCCTTGTGGGTCATACACTTTCGCCTCTGGATAGGGCCAGGGGCAGGCCACAGCGGTGGCGGCGTGGCTGACCTTGATGGCGGCGAACCATCCGCCGTAGGCGAGGTAGGAGACGTTGATGATCGCGAACATCACCAGGAACGTGCCCAGCACCGGTCGCGTCGGGAACAACTTCGCCTTTGCCGCAAGCTTTTCCGCGACCGACTTTCCGGTGTCGTCGCGGTAGCAGAGAATCGCCGCGGGCACCATCACGAAGCACACCGAGAACGACTCCCAGATCAGCGGGAACTGGAACGTGGTGCCGGTGAAGACCGAGCCCCATGGGATCACCTGCGAATAGATGTACATGCCCCAGTGGACCAGGATGTTCTCCAGGAACGCATCAAAGACGAAGCCGATCACCAAAGTGATCAACCCCAGGCTGACCAGGGGGTGCCGCA
>Ga0302308_10004399_pt1 | contig 11071 bp, 6 predicted proteins | sample III_Palsa_E3_3_FD_200531 | JGI IMG/M metagenome (GOLD analysis project Ga0302308, IMG submission 200531) | Peat permafrost microbial communities from Stordalen Mire near Abisko, Sweden - III_Palsa_E3_3 | ecosystem: Environmental > Terrestrial > Soil > Palsa > Peat permafrost | place: Sweden... | reverse complement strand
CAGATAGACAAGCAGCAGAAACCCCAGCACAGCCGGGGTCGTGTGCGGAAAAAATCGAAACAAGCGGTAAAAGAAACCAAGCGGCGCCGGATACATATAAGCGGATCCATATTGCGGCGCAAAGAATGAGCTGCTGTGAAAGTGATAGAAGCGCTTGTTGAACAGCCACGCATCGGCATAGGCATCCTTAAGCAGAAGGGTAGGGCTGCTGTAGGGTAACTGGTTCAATCCATATCGGCTTAGATGCCGGCACACGAACTCCACAGCGACGCAGAGCAATGACAACAGCGTGGTCGCGATCGCGAAACGGCGCAGCACCGGTGGAAGAGAACGAACCTGCGAGGGTAAAGACTCTGAACTCAACAACAGCCTCGGTTTGACGTGCAAGGATTTTGGAGAAAAACGATGTGAACAAGCCTTGATGAGGACGCAATTACACATCAAAAAAGATACCATCCGCTATATCTCACGCGCCCATCGACAGAACGGCCTTCATCTCTAAATACCGGGTGCCTTCCTGCCAATCCGCTACACTGGCTGAGGCCTCCAACTCGAAGGGAATTCCCTGTTTGAATCCGTTTCGTAAGCTCTACCGCATCACCAAAGTCGTCGCCCATTTCTCCTATGCCGCAGCAGAACTCGCTATCACGCGCCCGCAAACCCGCGCGGACCGTGCCGCCTGGCTCAGCACCTTCTGCCGCCGCGTGCTCCGCAGTATGGATGTCACCTACGACATCGTCGGCGACATCCCCATGTCCGGCGCCGTCATCTCCAACCACCTCACCTATATCGATATCCTGCTCCACTCCGCCGTGCGTCCCTGCGTCTTCGTCTCCAAGGCCGAGCTCCGCAAAACCCCGCTCCTCGGCTGGATGAGCTTCATGAGCGGCACCGTCTACGTCGCTCGCGGCCAGGGCGGCAGCGCCGCCAAGGCTGCCGAAGGCATGGCCAAGGGGTTCCGCGACGGCCTGCCCGTGGTCTTCTTCCCTGAAGGCACAACCGGCGTTGGCGATGAAGCCGCGATGCCCTTCCGTAGCGGCCTTATCGCGCAGACCATCGAAGCCGATGCGCCGATGCGTGCCTCCTTCATCCGCTACACGCTTTCCCCGCAGGATGCTGCGTCCGGCAAGACGTTGCGCAACGATGTGCATTGGGGTCCACAATCGCTCGTTGAGCATATCTGGGGCTTTGTCGGACTCCACTCGCTTCACGCGACCGTACATTTCGCCGATCAACCCATCGTCTTCTCTGAAGCCGCCATTCGCGACCGCAAGATTGCCGCCGGAGAAGCGCGCGCGGCTGTCGCGGCCCTTAGCGTCTCCGCATAACGAACGGTTCACATCCTGGGCATCGACTAAAGTGTTGCGTCCACGCCGTTGTATACATTACCGGTAACCAACGCCCACTGGTCACCAGATAGACCTTTAGAGCAATATCGCTCAGTCGCTTCTTGCGTTAAGATAAAAGCGCAGCCCCACGATGAATCTGATTGTTCTGGTCATTTGCGCAACCTCTTTTGCCGGGTTAGGAGCTCTGCTCCTGGCGTACCTTGGCGCTCGAAAGAGAGGCGGCGAGTTGGAGAAGCGTCTCGCGCAGGCGCTGGATCAGATCGCACAAGACCAGAGCACCCTCCAAAAACGCAAGCAACTGGACACTATGAAGGACGAGTTCATCTCGACCGTCTCCCACGAGCTGCGTACCCCCCTCACCAGCATTCGGGGCGCGCTTGGCCTGCTCTCCGCCGGCGTAATGGGCAAAGTCGACGACAAGGCGCTGAACCTCCTGCGCATCGCCAGCACCAACACCGACCGCCTCGTCCGCCTTATCAACGACATCCTCGATCTCGAACGCATGGATACCGGCAGCGCTCCGCTGCATCTCCGCCGCTGCAACCTCAAGGAGATTGTGAAGCAGGCCACTGACACCATGCGCTCGATGGCCGAAGACCATGAGATCCTCATCGACATCATTCCCGACGAGAAGACCGACGCTATGGCATTCGACGGCGACCCGGACCGCATGCAGCAGGTGCTCGTCAACTTGCTCTCCAACGCAATCAAATTCTCTCCGAATCGCTCAACAATCCGCGTCACGAGCGGCTTCGACGGCAACAACCTGCTGCTGCGAGTGGAAGACACCGGCCGCGGCGTCCCAGCCGACAAACTCGAAACCATCTTCGATCGCTTCCAGCAAGTCGAACCCTCGGACGCGCGCCAAAAAGGTGGCACAGGCCTCGGTCTGGCTATCTGCCGCAGCATTCTCGTTCAGCATGGCGGCGCCATCTGGGCCGAACGCAACGACGCGCAGGCGGCTGACCGCGTTGGAATGACCTTCATCCTCCGCATTCCTCGCCTGATCGCAGTATCAGAGGTGATGCCATTGCCGCTCAACCCACAGGGCGCCATCCTCGTCGTCGACGACGACGCCAGTGTCCGCCAGGTAGTCGCCGAGCAGCTGCGCCGCCACGGCTACACCGTGCTCGAAACCGACCGCGGCGAACAAGCCGTACAGATCGCCCAGCGCCAGCCCATCGAAGCCATCCTGCTCGATCTCTACATGCCCGGTCTGCCCGGCTGGCAGACCATCGAACTCCTGAAGAAGAATCCCGCCACTGCCAACATTCCCGTTGTCATCCTCAGCGTGCTTTCGCCCGCGGCAAACACTCGCGATAGCACTCAGTTGCTCTCCAGCGCGCAGGGTTGGGTGCAGAAGCCATTCCATGAAAGCCTGCTGCTCGCCGAGCTCGGCCGCGTACTCCACGTAGGCTCCGGCCCCGGCCGCATTCTGCTCGTCGAAGACGACGAAGACCTCGCCAGCGTCGTGCTCTCCAGCTTCGAGATCGAACGGCAGCAAGGCCGCGACGACCAACAGATCGGCATTCACCACGTCTCCAACGCTGCTGATGCGAAGCTGTTCTGCGTAAGCGAGCCGCCCGACATCCTCATCCTCGACCTCACACTGCCCGACGGCTCCGGCTTCGAATTAGTAAATTGGCTCCGCCAGCAACCGAACCTCCGCACACTGCCGCTGGTAGTTTATTCAGGCCGCGAGGTAACCGGTGCCGAAATGGAACAGCTCCGCCTCGGACCCACCCAATTCCTCACAAAAGCCCGCGTTCAGCCCAAGGATGTCGAAGAACTCGTCCTCGCTATGATGCGCCATCTGCGCCAGCCCGCACTCGAAGGACGCCCCGCGTAGCCTGCAACCAACCACCCGTAGCGTAGAATTCGGGGGGTATCACGACATTCCTATGCCCATCCGCCGCATCCTCATCATCGACGACGAAGACGACATCCGCGAGGTCGCCGCACTCTCCCTGGAGTCAGTCGCCGGCTGGCAGGTCTCCACCGCCAGCTCCGGCGCCGAGGGCATGCGCATAGCCACAGCCGAGCTACCCGACGCCATCCTCATGGACGTCATGATGCCCGCGATGGACGGCCCCACCACCTTCCGCGAGATGCAAAAACTTCCCGAGCTCGCAAGCATCCCCGTCATCCTGCTCACCGCAAAAGTCCAGGGCGTCGACCAGCGAAGATTCGCCGGCCTCGGCGTAACCGCAGTGCTCTTCAAGCCATTCGATCCCCTGACGCTCGCCGAACAGATGTCGGAAGCCCTCGGCTGGAGCTGACCGCCGATGCCGTCCACCAAAGACCCCGAAGCCACCCGAAAACTCCTCGCCACCCTCTGGGAACGCAGCCTCCCCGTCCTCCGCGAACGCTGCGCACTCCTACAAAGCGCCGCAGCCGCAGCCCAGACCGGAACGCTGACCCAGGACCTCCGCGCAGAAGCCACAGCCATCGCGCATAAGCTCTCCGGCTCGCTCGGAATGTTCGGCTATCCCGAAGGCACCGAATTCGCCCGCCGCATCGAAGAGCATCTCGAATCAGCCACCCCCATAGACGCCACCCGTCTCACCCATGACGTCGCGGCACTACTGGCTACGCTTCCCCTTTGATCTAGTGCGTGATCGCCTGTATCACCAGCCAGTGCACCAACTCCTGCCCGCCCGCAAAGTTATCCTCGCCCAGCGGCAGCTTCCGCCCATCGGTGTACTCGTTGTAGACCCACGGATCGACATTCGCGAACACCAACCCCTTGCCCACATGCGACACCGCCATCATCGCATCGCCCTTATCGGTAATAATCGCCTTCGCCGGCGAAGAAACCGTGATCGTACAGGTCTCCTTCTCCGTCACTCTATGCGCCTCATGGAAGATCCCGCCCGTCCCCGCCGGAATTGTCACCATGGTGTTCTCATAGCTGTCCCCAATCTCGCGATTCCGGATAACCGGGTTGAAGTGCAACCCAAAGCGATCGCTCAATAAATCAAGGTGCGTCTGGTCAGCATGTTCGGAATCGTTCTCCATCTCCACCAACACACCGCCGTTCTTCACCCACGCCTCAATCGCGTCCGCACTCTCTTTATCCATGTAATGCAGCGAAGGATTCAGCAGCGGAATATCCGGCGACACAATCACATAAATATCGACACCCTTCAAATCCTCCGCCCGCGGCGCATGATCCAACTGCTCCGTATGCATCCCATACTGCTGAAACATCCGCCCAAACACCGAATACCCGCTATTGGCATCGTCATTCCACTTGTAGTGAAACGACTCCATCTGCCCATCCGCAGACTTCCGCAACTGCGAGTTGAACCACGCATCCACCAGCACCGTTCTACCCCGAGCCTTACGCAACAAATCACCCGTCCTCTGACGCTGCGTAATCTCGCTCAACGCCAGCAGGTACGCGCCGACACCCTTAGCATCGTTATCCCCAACAGCCTCACCCGTGTAGTACTCAAACGTGCCGCTGCGATACGGCGTGCCACCCAACCCCGCAACCATCACCGTTCCTGAAAGCGTTCCATCCGGCTTCACAAACCGTGTCTGGATACCGTTCCATCCATGCGTCACATTGCTCTCATACGACAGCGGCAGAATCCCCAGCCGCATCGCCTTGCTCAGCGAGTACACAAACATGCAGCTAGCTGAAGCCTCCAGATAATTGCCCTTCACGCTGCCTTTATCCATCACCTGCCACCAAAGCCCCGTAGCCGGATCCTGATAATGCGCCACCGCCCTGAGCGTGCGGCTAGCAACCTCTTCCAGCGCGGCCCGCTGCGGATTGGTCTCCGGCATGTGCTCCAGCACATCCACCAGCGCCATCGAGTACCACCCCATCGCCCGCGACCAAACCTCCGGACTCAAGCCCGTCTTTTTGTCCGCCCAATCCATCTTCTTCGATTCATCCCACCCATGCCGCAACAGATGCGTCTGCGGGTCGCTCATCTTCGTATCCATCAGCAGCAATTGCGTCGCCACATCATCCATCTCCTGCGGCTGATGAAACGTCCGCGCATACCCCGCCATAAACGGCCCGGCCATATACGCGCCATCCAGCCACATCTGGTCCGGATAGATCTGTTTATGCCAATACCCACCACTCGAATTCTTCGGCTGCCTCATCAACTGATCGTTCAAAAACTTCGCCGCCGCGTAGTACTTCGGCTGCTGCAGCACCCGATACAACATCAACACACTGCGACCCATCTGGATGTTGTCCAACGAATGCGCATCCGCCGGAAATGCCGCACCACCATCCATATGAATCACACCATCTTTATCAACCGAGCGATCGACCGCTGCCTTGATGTACTCAAACAATCGACCATCGCCAGTAACCTGCCACTCGGCAATCATGCCACTCAGCAGCACGCCTTCTTCATAGCTCCACTCACCCGGATGCTTCACGGTCGTAACGCGTCCCTCGGGCCACTCGCTCAACGCACGTTCCAGAACAGCATTGCTGGGGCTTCGCCTCTCCACCGGCGCCGCAGGAGTAGTCGGCTGCGCACTCGCAATCGCAGCACCAATCAAACACAACACCCCAACCCGCACACCCTGCTTTACCCAACAATGCATTCCTTCACCTCAATGAGTTAGACGAAGATCAGCATACCGGAGCTACACCTCGATAGGACAATCTACCCTCAACCCACCCCACGCATTGTCATTTCGACCGGACCCTGAGCGAAGCCGAAGGGGCAGTGGAGAAATCCCCGTATTGGCACTTGCTTTTGCTTTTCTAGTTTTCCATTCCCGAAGGGAATCTGCTGTTGTAGTTGCACCACGCTGGTGCCCCCGATCCGGGGTCCCCGCCGGGCGTTCTTTGCCCATTGGAGTCTCTCGCACTTGGAGATCGGAGTATCAGTAGAGCCCCGTCCTTCCCGCGGAGACCCCTCCTCGCCATTTCACCGCGCAGGTTTGACATTGCAAGATTGGCCTAGCGAGGAAATTACTGCCGCCAAGAGCGTTTATTAGAACTAATGCGACAAGGTTTTCTTATTCGACAGGATTATCATGGCTTCATTCCCGGTGTTGCGGTCTGCACGGCGTTGGCAAGCGTAGCCGCTGGAGCCGCTCCACCAATGATTTCATCCACAGTGTTCGCGGTAGAATTCGCTACCCAAACGTTGCCCGAGCTGTCGATGGCCACTCCCGAGGGCGCGGCACCTGTGCTGCCGGTTGTCGTCGAGGTCGCTGTTCCAGTATTTGATATCTGGAAGATGACGCCATTACTGCTAGCGACCCAGATATTGCTGTTACCGTCTATGGCTAACGCGCTCGCACCCGTAAAACCTGTAGGCGTGAAGGACTTTGAGAACGCGCCTACGTCGGTAAACTTCGACAGCGAGTTGCCACCGCTGCCGATTGACCACACAAACCCGTTGCTATCTACCGCTGCACCAATTCCGCCGCCTGTGATAGCACTGCTCTCCACGGTGCCATTGTTATAAAGCGAAGCAACGCTCCCCGTAGAGTTTGCGGTAAACACGTTCATGTTTTGCACCGTAAACGGAATCGTCAGCGTCTGGGACGCGTAGTTCGTACTGGTGGGTGTGATGTTCGCAGTGAGCCCATAGCGACCTTGGCTCAACTGCGTACCCACGGAAGCAGTGGTTGCGCTGGATGGCGAAGCGGACAACAGATAGTCCGAGTAGCTGAGCGACGCAGGAATCGAGTCGGTTGCGTCCAATATGCCTGCACTCAACACTGTTCCGGTGTAGATGCTCAGCGTCGAAGGCAGCCAGGAGGCTGTTGACTGCGGCAGCGAGACTACCACCGTCACCGTCACCGGTGTGGCCGCCGCATAGTTGCCGCTGGCTGGGGAACTGGCCGTGATCTGCACGGTGCCGCCTGTCATGTAGGTGATCGTCGAGCCACTAATGGTTGCCGTTCCGGCGGTCACTGTGTACAGCACAGCGCCGCTGGTCGAAGTCGCATTCAGGGTCGCCGTGCCGTTCACTGCCACAGGGGAAGCAGGCTGCGAAAACGTGATGGTGTTCGTCAGCAGGCCACTGCCGGTCAGCGCCGTGGTGGCGGAGCTGCTGGGGTTGTTGAGACCCTGCCCCTGGTAGAAAGCCGAGACGTTATGCGTTCCGGTGCCGACCGGGTTGATACCCGCGACCGTTGCAGTAGAGATGGTTTGGTTTGAAGTCAGATACACACTCGCCAAGTCGTCGTAGGAGCCGGCAGGCCCGGAGGATTCACTGTTGTACGGAAACACGGCCACAACATCCGGTACGCCATCGTTATTGAAGTCTCCTGCTGCGATCGCACTCGGGTCGTTCGCGAGGCCTGCATTCGCCGGAGAGAGTCTCGGTGCATTGAAGGTGCCATCGCCTTTGGCGAGCGCTATTCCTGTCACCAGACCGAACCTGGTGGATCCAGTCGGCTCCCCTTGTCCCGTAATGGCCAGATCGGTCAGCCCATCACCATTGAAGTCCCCGCCGGTGATGTAGAACGACTCCAGGTCGTTCGGTGCGAAGTCCTGCACAACCGTAAACGTTCCGTCGCCCTTGCCCTGCATGGAGACGATGTTGAGACTCCCACCATTGTTTACATCCGCAATGTCGGCAATCCCGTCACCGTTGAAGTCTCCGACAACCAGAGAGGTCGCGCCACCCTGGCCCAGGTTTTGACCGATGGCAAATGTTCCGTCACCGTTGCCGAGCAGGATGCCAAAGGCTCCGGTAAGCCCGCCCACAGCCAGATCCTGCTTGCCATCTCCATTGAAATCACCCACCGCAACCGCGTAGGGATTTCCAGCATTGCTGGGTGTGCTGGATGCCGCGAATGTTCCGTTGCCGTTGCCGAGCAGAATAACGACAGCGTTGTTGCCGCTGCTTGCGATGGCAACGTCTGCAAAACCATCGCCATTGAAGTCGCCCACCGCGAGTTGAACTGGACTTCCAGACAAAAGCGAGGAGACCGAGTAGGTCGTCGCAGTGAATGCTCCGTTCCCCTGTCCCAGAAGAACCGTGTACGATCCGTTTCCACTTGCGACAATCACGTCCGGTTTCCCGTCGCCGTTGAAGTCTCCGGTTGCCATCGCAGTAGGCCCGGAGCCAGTGGCAACATAGTCAATATCACTCGGCGTCGATGAATTCGAATTGATGTCCCCGTCAAGCACCGGTGAAAACTCGCCCGCTCCGGCCCCAAGTAGAATCTCAACGTTGCTTGTATCAGCGTTGCCAACGGCCAGATCCAGGAGGCCGTCCCCGTTGAAATCTGCGCTGACGATGGACTGGGGATAGCCTGTTACGGGCGGATTCGATGTGTTCGCAATGGTGGCTGTTGGCGTGCCTGTAACCAGTGTGGCGCTGCCGAGCTGATTGAAGTTCGCGGACTCGTCCAGGAAGTCAACCGTGCCCGCCGGGGGGCTACCAAGTGTGCCGGTCACCGTCGCGGTAAGGTTGTAATTGCCTACGCTGCCACTCTGCGCGATCGCCGCAGCGGTGGTACCGCTACCGCTGATGGTGTAGGGCTGTGCCGCCGAGGTGCTCGTCGTATAGAGGGTATTGGGGAGGTACACCGCGTAAAAGTTATGGCTGCCAACCGTCGGCGAAAGACGATAGATGGCCTTGCCGGCGTTGCCGCCGCTCTGAATCATCTGCACAGTCCCCAGGATGTGAGTGAAGATGCAGGCCGCTGTCGTGCCTTCTGTCGCGTCGCAAAACTTGATCTGCCCGCGCGTCGGGGTGCTTGCACCAGCCGTCACTGTCGCGGTCAACGTGGTAATCGACGTGGTTGCGGTGGTGGTTGTGGCTATGGTGCCGGTAGTAACCGCAAGAGTGGTGGTAGTCGTGGTCTGCGCGGCGGCGGCTAGACTGGCAAAAGTCACCATCAGCACGAGTACCAACAAGCTGCCGAACCGCCGGCGAGCAGGTTGGAAACTTTGGGATCGGAGGAAAAAAGCAGACATAGAAGTGATGGCCCTCGAAACTTAGAAAGTTTGGGGACCTGAACACCGTATCTGTGTCTCGGTAAAGAAGGGGGCCCGAACTGGCTGGAATTAGCTCACTATAGTCCCTCAACTAGAATTCTCATAATGACAGTTTGCGTAAGGTTAGTGACATGATTGTTTTCATGCATTTAGGCCGATGTCTTCTTGCGGAGCAACATCCGTAACAGCGGAATCATGTGATTGGCCGGTAATCTGTTTCTGGCCTGCCCGTCCGGGCTCACAAATTTCTAGTCTCTGGTTGAAGATGGAATGAGTCGCGATAAGTCGGCTTATCGGAAGTGATGCTTCCTGCTCTGTCACATCCCGCCCTAATTACACTCCAGCGAAGTCCAAACCCCCGCCGTAGTCCCCGACGCATTATCAAAACGAAAATCAATAAAATTCCCCGCCGGAATCGTCACCGAACCGGTAGCCGGACAGCTCCCCGAAGTCGAAGGCGTACAACTCAAAGCGGTATCCGCCATCGAGCTCGGCGTCCCCGTTCGCAGCGTCACCTTCACGCTGCCTGATTGCTGCGAGTACACATCCAGCCGCATAGCCGTACATCCCAGCGGCACCCACGTCAGCACCGGCGCACTCTCGCTCGCACTCGTATTCGGCGTATTCACCGCATAGTAGATCGTCGCGAAATTCACCGCATGGTACATGCCCGCATAAGCATTGTTGCTCCCCGTTCCCGAACTACCCCCCGTTCCCGCAGCCCCCGACGCACCTTGCGGAATCCCAAAGTTCAACACAACCGCCGGCGCCACACCACTATTCGTAACCGTAGCCGAAGCAGTCGAAGCCAACGTCGTAACCGTACCAATGCTCACACTCGCCGCAGCCCCAGCCGCGCCCGTCGGCCCCGCGCCACCAGCCTGCGCCAGCACCGCCCAGTATTGCGAATAGATATCAGGCTCCAGATTGCTCCCTCCCGCTTGCGCCAGATACGTCGAGCCGCCAAACGTCACCGCATCGTTGATCACATAACTGGCAGTCTGCTGCCAGGCCCCACGAAAGTTCATGCCCGCCGCTCCAGTAGCTCCCGTAGCACCGCTAGCTCCTGTAGCCCCTGCCACACCAGCTGCACCCACAGGTCCAACACCACCCGTCGCACCGGAAGCCCCCATCGATCCAACCGCACCACTCTGCGCCAGCAACGCCCAGGTCGTGGGTGAGACACCAGGAAGCTGCCCGGAATTATTCCCCTCCAACGAAACATAGCTGGAGCCCAGATAAGCCACAGCATCCCCCACCGCATAGTTCGCGCTCGAAGAGTAAGCCCCACGAAATACCACCCCCGCAACTCCAGTAGCCCCAACCGCTCCAGTCGATCCAGACAATCCTGTTGCTCCCACAATCCCCGTCGCCCCAACCAATCCCTGCGAACCAGTCGCCCCCTGCACGCCCGTAGCGCCCACCGGCCCCGCCACACCTTGCGCTCCAGTCTGTCCCACTAACCCTGTCGCTCCAACCGATCCCGTAGCCCCTACAGATCCCACCGAAGCCAGCAAACTCCAATACGCCGGACTCACATCCGGCTCACGCCCCGCATTCGCCACAATCGCCGTATAGCTGGAACCCCCATAACTAACCGCCTGCCCCACCACATACGTCTGCGTCGTCAACCACCCTCCACTAAAGCTCACCGGAGGCCCCTGCGCTCCCGTAGCCCCAGCCAAACCCGTAGCTCCCGTCATGCCAGCAACGCCAGTAGCTCCCACAGCACCATTCCCCCCAACACCTCCCTGCGCCGCCAGCAACGCCCAATTAGCAG
>Ga0302308_10004397_pt1 | contig 11073 bp, 8 predicted proteins | sample III_Palsa_E3_3_FD_200531 | JGI IMG/M metagenome (GOLD analysis project Ga0302308, IMG submission 200531) | Peat permafrost microbial communities from Stordalen Mire near Abisko, Sweden - III_Palsa_E3_3 | ecosystem: Environmental > Terrestrial > Soil > Palsa > Peat permafrost | place: Sweden... | reverse complement strand
GCCCTCGAAGCCTCGCTCCTCGGCCAAACCTTCATCATCGCGACCCATCTCCCCATAGACGGCCATCTTCTGCACCGAAGCATTCAAACTCGCGACTCGCAACTCGCAACTCGCAACTGTACGCCTGACATCTTTCCCGAACAGGCAGCGCTCTTCACAGAGACCATCGAGCCCCCGCAGCGTCTGCTGATCTTCGGCGCCGGAGACGACGCTCAACCCATCGTCTCCATGGCAGCGTTACTCGGCTGGACGGTCATCGTCATCGACGGCCGCGCCCAGTGGGCCACGCCCGAGCGCTTTCCTGAAGCCGAGCGAGTCCTCACAACTTCTTCCGGTGTCTGGACCCTGGGCCCTGGACCCTGGCCCCTGTCTTCGCGCGACGCCGTCATCGTCATGACCCACAGCTACGAACAGGACCGCGCCTGGCTCACCGCCGTCCTCCCACAGAACCCGCGCTACCTCGGCCTGCTCGGCTCCCGCCATCGCAGCGCGCTGCTGGTCAGCGAAGTCGCAGCCAGACTCGACTGGCCCATCGACCGCGTCTGCGAAGGCCTCTTCGCTCCCATCGGCCTCGACCTCGGTGGCGACGGCGCAGAAGCCATCGCCCTCGCCACCCTCGCCGAGATTCAAGCCTGCATCGAAGGCAAGCTCGGCACGTCGCGCCGCATGACCCCCGAACTCATCGCCCAGCAGCTCACCAAAGGCGGCGCCTCCCAATACCTTCAAGCCCAATGCCCATTGGCATCGATCTAACTGGAAACTGGTATCTGGTATCTGGAGACTGAAAGCCTGACCCGCTCTCCTCCACGGTGCCGCTTTGTCTTTCGCCAGCCCGACGCAGACAATGACATCCATGGAAACACCTGCCATCGCCGCTATCATCCTCGCCGCCGGCTCCTCCAGCCGCTTCGGCCGCCCCAAACAGTCCGTCGTTCTTGCTGGTGAAACCTTGCTCGAACGCGCCGCCCGCATCGCCGCCGAAGCCGGCCTCGCCCCAGTCATCGTCGTCCTCAAGCCCGAACTCGACTTCGGCTACGCCCTCCAGCAACTCGGCTGCCTTGTCGTCCTAAACGACCGGGCCGCCGAGGGAATCGCATCCTCTATCCGCTACGGCATCCGGACGGCAAAGCTTGTCAAAACCACCGGCGTCATCCTGATGACCTGCGACCAGGTCACCCTCACCCCGGCCCACCTCCGCTCTCTCATCGCCGACCCGAACCGCCCTACCGGCTCAGGCTACGCCGGCAAAACCGGCATCCCCGCCTACTTCCCGGCTTCCAGCTTCGACGCCCTCGACAAGCTCCAGGGAGACACCGGCGCCCGCGACCTGCTTACCACCGCCCATTCCGTGCCCGCCGAGGCCCTCACGCTCGACATCGACACCGAAGCCGACCTCCACCGCGCCCGCACCCTTATAGAACCCGCCGCGCCAAAACCCCGAAAACTTGTCAAGCCCCCTCAGGCCCTAACTCCAACAAAGCAAATGAAATGACAGTGCGTATATATTCCATCCAATTCGTTACAATTAAATCAAGAGCAAAAACACAGGCCATCTCAAAACGCTCGGGCAAGCCCAACAAAAAATGTAACCCCAATGTTCTCTAGACTTTGTCCCGAAAAGTATGGAGGGGGGTATATTTTTTTTGGAAAATACTGCTCTCAATTGAAATCGGGGTAATTTCACTCGCTCGCCAGCGACCGCAAAAACTCTTCCAACAGATTGCCCGCAACCGCTGCTCGATACTTCGCCGTGCTGCGAATATCGTCGATCGGCTTCGCTTCTGTCGCCAACGCCGCGCGAGCAGCCCGAACCGTCGCATCAAGCCCACCAGCATCGATCCGCTGTCCCAGCAGCGCCTTCTCCGCAGCCGTGCAGCGCACTGGACGATCAGCCAGAGACGCCGCACCAAGACGTATGTCCGCAATCGCGTCGCCGTCCAGCTTCGCAACCGCTGCCAGCGCAATCTTCGAGATCGCCTGCGCATTCCGCGTCCCCACCTTGCGAATGTACTGGCGATAACCCGCAAATGTCCGCGGCACACTGATCGTGTGTAGCAGTTCGTCAGGCTGTAGCGCAGTCTTCTTATAGCCCTGGTGAAACTCGGCGTAAGGAATCGTCCGCTTGCCGTTCGTGCTCACCAGCGTCACGGTCGCACCATACGCCAGCAAAGCAGGCGGAGTGTCAGCTGCGGGCGAAGCATTGCAGATGTTGCCGCCCAGCGTTCCACGGTTCTGGTTGGCCACGCTGCCCGTCCACGACGCCGACTGCACCATCAGCGGCAAGTCGGCGGCAATCGCTTTGTTTCGCCGCAAGTCGGTAAATGTCGTCCCCGAACCGATGTGAATCGCATCGTCCTGAACATCGATAAACCGCAACTCACGCAGGTGTTGGATCGACAGCAGCGAGTGCTGCTGCAATCGTCCAACGCCAAGCGCAACCATCAACTCAGTTCCGCCGGCGATCAACGTATGTTTGCCGGGCTCGCTGGCCAACTGCTCCAGCATGGCGTCAAGCGTTGCGGGCGCAACGAGATCGTAAAGAGCAACATCGGACCGCATTAAACCGCACCTGCCTTCGCCGCTTTTTGAACAGATGCTGCTTCTTGAACAGACTCGAATATCCGCATGTAGCCTGTGCAACGGCACAGATTGCCGGCCAGGCCTTCCTGAATCTGTTCCATCGTCGGGTTCGGATACTTGTCCAGCAGATGATGCGTCGCCAAAATCATCCCTGGTGTGCAGATGCCGCACTGCGCTCCGCCGCGCTCCAGAAAGCACTGCTGAATGGGATGCAAGCGTCCCTCGGTGCTGACGCCCTCGATGGTGCAGAGCCGCGAGCCGTTCACTTGCAGCGCAGGCACCAGACACGAGTTGACCAGATCGCCGTCAAGCAGCACAGCGCAAGCGCCGCACTCGCCTTCGCCGCAACCTTCCTTGGTGCCGGTCAGATGCAGGTCCTCGCGCAGCACGTCGAGCAGCCGCTTCATCGGCGCAACGTCGAGCGTCTGCCTGCTGCCATTGACGGTGAAGCTAATCGTGCTCATGCATTCACCTCTGGCGCTTCTACGCTGGTGTCGAGATCGGTTGTGGGATCGAGATATTCAGTCCCGCCAAGCGCAGGTTCCGTAAAGCTGGTAAAGCGCTCGAAGATATCTTCCGGCAGCAGCGGAATGGTGTTGAACGCAACGCCCGTAGCATTCTCAATGGCATTGAGGATCGCCGGCGCTGGCCCATCCATCGGCAGCTCGCCGATGCCCTTAGCGCCGCCCGGGCCGTGAATGCTCGGTACTTCTTCGAAGTGAACATGAATAGGAGGAAGGTCGGCGCTGGTCGGCATAATGTAGTTGGTCATCTGGTTGTTCATCATGCGGCCGTCCTTCCACATGCACTTCTCATACAACGCATAGCCGATGCCCTGCGCGACACCGCCCTCGACCTGGCCCTTGGCCAGCACGGGATGCATCACCATGCCGACCTCCTGCAACGCATCGAAGCGCGTGCAGGTCGCCATATAGGTGTTCAGATCGACGGCGACCTCAGCAACATACACGGCCCACGCATAACCGGGATAAGCGTCGCCGCGATACAGATCGTCGTCCCAGAAGATCTTTGCCGGCGGCTCATAGCGAACGGAGCTGCGCAGCGATCCATGCTTGGCACGATAAGCCAGCGCCGCAGCCTTGAACTCCGCCGGCGAATAGTCTTCGGGCAGCTTCACGTCGTCACGCAGCATCGCAAGCATCTGCAAACTCGCGCGCTCGACCAGCTTGCCGACGATCATCGCGGTGCGGCTCGCAACAGTTGGCCCGGAGTTGGGCACGACGCTAGTATCTGGCTGCGCGACGACGATGTCTTCATACGGAAGGTTCAACGTCTGCGCAGCGACCTGGGAGAGAATCGTGTTCGTGCCCTGGCCGAACTCGGTAGACGAAACAAGTATCTGCGGTCGCCCATCTTCCAGCACATCGAGGTAGACCAGCGAGTTCAAGCGGCGTTCGCCGGAGCCGGTAAATCCCGTCCCGTGCATGAAGGAAGCAAAGCCCACGCCGCGCTTGATCGACGAGTGCTTGTTCTCCTCGGCAAACCGTGCGAGCTTCTCGTGATAACCGGCTTCCTTGAGCGCGCGAGTCAGCAGGTGCTGCATATCTACGGGCTCAATCAGCGGCTGGCCGGTTGCCGTGCAATCGCCGGTCGCGAGGAAGTTGCGGCGGCGAAACTCCTCCGGCGTAAGCCCGATGACCTTGGCGATCTTATCCATGTGGCGCTCCAGCCCGAAGAGCGACTGCGGCGCGCCGAAGCCGCGAAACGCTCCATGCGGCGGGATGTTGGTCGCCATCGCCTTCGCGCGCACGCGAATCTGCGGCCACTTGTACGGTCCCGGCGCGTGAATGGTCGCGCGGGACAATACCACCGGCGAGAGCGTCGCATAAGCGCCTCCGTCGATGGCCACATCGATGGAGCCGCCGAGCAGCTTGCCCTCCTTCGACACAGCAGTACGATGGCGTGTGCGCGAAGGATGCCGCTTGGTGGTTGCAGCCATATCTTCGGCGCGGTCATACGTGATCTTCACCGGATGGCCGCACTTCATCGCCAGCAACGCAGCGTGCGATCCGATGACCGAAGGGAAGTCTTCCTTGCCGCCGAAGGCCCCGCCGGTTTCGACCTGGATGACACGGCACTTGTCCTCGGGCAGGTTGAAGACCAGCGTCAACGCATGGACGAGGTAGTAAGGGCACTGCATCGAGCCGCGCACACAAACGTCAGTGACCTTGCCGTTGGCGTCCTTGTTGCACTCGGCGATGACACCGTTGTTCTCGATGTAGAGCTGCTCCTGCGCGCCGGTGTGATACTCGCCCTCGACGATGTAGTCGGCTGCTTCAAACGCTGCGGCGAGGCCGTCTTCGGTCTCCTTGGCATCGCCTGAGTACATCAGATATTGCTTGAAGCAGTTGGCTGTTCCACCCTGATCGCTGCCCGGCCAGATGATGCGCTCGATATCGTTGTTCTCGACCGCGGCCTCCGATTCTTCGATGGTGAAGACGCCGGGCAGTTCGTCATAGTCGATGCTCACGCCGCGGACCGCAGCGATCAGCGCTGTCTTGTCGGGATGGGCGAGCAGCAGGATAGGTTCTTCAGGATGGTTGACCGCATCGGCGGCAAGGCACGGATGGTCCTTGGTGAGATGGACGATGGTGTTTTCGCCCGGGATATCGGAGGCGCGCACGATAGTGAACTGCGACCAGTCGATCTCGGGCGAGAAGGTGATGCTGCGGATGCGTCCACGCGCCACGGCGGAACGCACTGTTGCGCCGAACCACATGCCGGGCAGCGAGAGGTCGTCGATGTACTGTGCAGCGCCGAGCACCTTCGCGCGGCCTTCCTTGCGAAGTGGAGATGCGCCGAGAATGGGATTGCGTTGCGACATAAAGGAACGCCCTTGATCGAGTGGGTATCCGAAAAGGATATACGAAACCGTGGAATCCTAGCTGGAGCCAGCTCGACTAGCGGCCTTGCGCGGCCAGCTTGGACTGAATCAGGTCGGCGAGATGGCCAACGGTATGCATGGATTCGAGCTCCGCGGTTTGGAACTTGACGCCAAAGCGCGACTCGATGGCGACGATCAGGTTGATGTGATTGAAGGAGTCCCACTCGGGAACGTCCGCCGCGGTCAGACTGGGATTGAGCACGATGGTGTCGTCGTCGAAAAGATCGTGGAAGATGACTGTCAGTTGAGCGTAAATGTCCTGCTGTTGCATGCAGAGATTATATCGGCGCTTGGGCGTCAGAAATGGCGGAGTTTGGGTCGCGGGGTCTCGCTGGATTCAGGGAAGGTCGAGGGATCCACGGGCCGCGCCGCCGGCTTATCGATATTCTTCTCGATGGAACGGCTGACCAGGTCGCGGGAACCCAGCCCGATGGCCAGTGCCAGCGTCAGGACAATGCCCCCGAAGAGAATGCCGAAGGCCAACTCGACGATTGTGCCGCCAATCTGCAGGTGATCAAGCGCCATGGCCGCGGTCAGCACCAGCACCAGCCACTTCACGCCAAGCGAGAGAAATCGCGCGTACTGCAGTTGCGCGTTGACCGCCCCGATCAGCACGGTACGGGAGAGGAATCGCGCCAGCAGACCGCCGAAGAAGAGAAGCAGGACCGCTCCCAGGACGTGGGTCAGGTAGGGCAGAAGGAATTGCGACAACTGGGAGTTCGTGGAGTAGGACGCGTCGAAGGCAGATATCCCGATGGCGACGCCGGCCAGGATGCAGACCCAGAGCACAGCGCGTGAGACCAGCAGCGTGGGCGAGTGCGAGGGCGACCAGTCAGAGAAACTTGCCGGCGAGCCAGCCGTCTCGTTCGCTGCCAGGCGCTCGTCGAAGCGCGCGGCGGTCAGCAGGCGTCTGGCCATCGCCGCGAGCAGAAGACCGAGCGCCGTCAGCAGGATGACGGCAAGCAGAAAGACCAGCACTCCCGGTAGAAAGCTGACCAGGACGACCAGCACGCGGTGCATGGACTGGCGAAGCGCGGATTCGATTTGTTGACCCATGGTGGTTGGCTCCTGAAGTTCGATGGTGCCGTTGCAAACGAAGGTTCGAAAGACTGCGTCCGCAGCTCACGCTACGGATTGAAGCGGTCTGGCCAGCGCCAGCGCGCGACGATGTAAGGCTTCTCCGTAACAAACGCCGCAGCCGTCTCCTCTACATGAGATGCAGCGAGCGCATCGTCTCCCGCGGACCGGCGAAGGTGCGAGGCGACCCACGCGAGATAGAGCGGCGTGAGAGCGCCTAATAGATGGCCCCGGTTGATGGTGCGCAGATGATACGCAAGGACGAAGTCGTAGACCGTGCGTGCCCACAGGTCTGGCGGGACCTCAAAGTCCTCTGCCGGCACTCGCGAGACCTTCTTCAACCCCAGCAGCGATTGCGGCGGAAGCACAAGCGACCATATCTCCTGCAGATTGGTATAGGCATTGCGAAAGCCTTCGACCATATAGCGAACATCCACGGTCCCCTCGGCCTGGCCGGTGGAAGAATCTGGTTCGGCTGCCGGCTTTGCTGGGACAGCCACGCGCGCCCGTTGCCAGAAGGAGGCTTTGAGTTCGATATCGCTGAATAGTGAACCTACCACTTCGGTGAGCAGCGAGTTCAGATCGGTATCCAGAGGCTGTGGCAGCGTGCGTTTGCCGGCTTCGGTCTCGCGAACGGCGAACGAGGCGATGACGGCCTCACTCACCGGCCACAGCAGAGGCTCGCTGTCCGTTGTGTTGTCTGGCCTGCGCGCAGTGGAGGCGAGACGTTTCGCCATGCGTGCTGAGAATGCAGCGTCCAATGGCAGCGGCAGGTGAATGCTGGCGCCAAAGAGAGCGCGCGTCAACGGATACAGCAACGCCGAACTCACCAAGGCGTCTCTCGGGCCTGTTTTGTAGCGCGGTATCGCAAGGTCAGCCCCTCCACGGAGGACTGTTCCTGCAAGTCCCTGCAGTGCTTCGGTCGAGAGTGACACGGCCTCCGCCCCAAGCACCAGGGTAGCTTCGGCGCCGTGTTCCAGCGCTAGCTGCGAGGCCCCTAGATAGTCGCTTGCGGTGAGAACCCATCCTGCCTGACCGTGCGCTGTGGCTGGATAGGCGACCATGCGGATGCTGTCGTTTGATTCAGCCTGAGAAGTTGTGCCAGAGTTCTCGACAACCGCGATCAACACCGCCCGTTCAGGGAACGCCGATGCCATACGCGCGCGCATGGTTTGCAAACTATCGGCAGCCAGCCAAGGTAGGCATACAAGCAGTGGTGATCCAGTGCTGTGAGGTTCGACGGCCGATAGCTGCCGCGGGGCAGTCTTAGTAACTTCGGCGATGGGCGTGGTCGGCATGGGTGTTTGTGCTGCGGCAAAGGTTCAAGCAGTGTTGGATGCCAAAACAAGCAGCGCGTTGAGTGGAATGTGCAGCCAGGTTGGGCGATTGTTCAACTCATAGAGCAGTTCGTAGAGCGATTTTTCGAGCAGAAAGGCCAGCAGCATGGTCTCAGCCTGCGGCGGCTGCGGAATCAGGCCGGGCGACCGTTGCATCGCCTCGCGGTAGGCCTCCAGAAAGCTGGTGGATACGGCGTTCTCCCAGAGAGAAGCCCATGCGGAGCGTGAGTCTATCTTCTCTGGATGGCGCCGCACATAACGATCGAGAGCCGATTGGGAGGCGTAGCTGAAGCTGCGCAACATGCCGGCAACATCCTTCAGCGGCGACTGCTTCTCGCGGCGTTCGGCGAGTGGGCGGGCGGGTTCGCCTTCAAAATCGACTATGAAGAAATCAGATTTGACGCGCAGCAATTGCCCGAGATGATAGTCCCCGTGAATGCGAATGCGTTGCCCAAAATCCTGTGCCGAACCCGCAGCTAGTGCCTCTGCTCGATGGAGAAGATCGTCGTGGCGGCTTAGCAGCGATGCCGCGCGTATCGACAAATCTTTGGGGGCCGTCGCCAGATTTCGTTGCAACGCAGCCAGCGCTCGCTCGGCCTGGTCGAGAATGCGTACGGCATCTCGTGCGAGGTCTTCGCGCGTTGTGGCCTCGGCCGCGAACGCAGTATCGGCCGTTGGCATCGCCAGCGCCAGATGCATCTCGGCGGTGCGTTTGCCAAGCAGTGCCGCCGCATCGAGCGCGAGACCTGCGTGCTCCTGTGCCTCGGCGAGTGTTTCCGCCTGATCGAGGAAGCTCGTGGGCTTGCCCAAAGAGGCTGGTGCAGGACAGTCTCCGACTAACTCGTAGAAGCGTGTCAGCTCTTCCGCGAACCATGACCAGCCATCGCCTTGGTTGGGTACGAAGGCTTGCAGGAAGGCCAACGTCGTTTGATCCGAACTGCGATGAAGCTCGCCGAGGTAGGCTGGGATGTTCTTGAAGTGGCCGACATCGGTTAGGAAGCGGGTCATCTCCATGTCGGGGTTTTCTCCTGGTTGAAGGCGGCGGAAGAGCTTCAGGATGGCCTGCTCGCCAAACAGGATGCTGGTGTTGGACTGTTCCGCGGAGCCAACACGCGACTGCGTTCCTGCCAGAGTCTCCGGCACAAACGCTGGCGAATGCGAGGCCCCGATCTCTGCGTCGGCATTGCCGGTTTTCTCGAACAAGTTGAGCAGCGACTGTCGAAAGCCCTCACTGGCAGTAGCGTCGTAAAGTACAGCGTCGTCCGGCGCAGCGCCCAGGTTGGTAAGGATCGCCTTGGGCGCGGCGCGCCGTATCTCCTCGGCAGCTTCGCCGGAAGCGACTGCTAGTGGAAGCTGATAGCTCTCAACGCTCTGGTCTGCATAGATAACCTCGACGAAGGCGAGCGCGCACTCGCCGCCTGCGAGCATTACAGACGAGCTGGCTCTGGCGGACAAAATAACCTTCGATTTGCCGCCAAACCAGCGTTGTTGCGGCAGGTACTTTGGCAATAGTTCTTGCAGCAGTTCGAGGCCCGCGCCCTGTAGGAACTTTGCGATACCGGGCGTCTCCGCTTTGCTGAGTAACGGTGATGCGGATGTTTCGACCATAGTAGAAGCCCTCGATGCGCGGCGCTTAAGGTTTGAGTGCCGCGGGTTGCAGTTCGAGCCAGAAGAAGCTGTAGGGAGCTAGTGTCAAGGTATATGGCTGCCTTGTGATCTCAGGGAACGCGACGTAGCCGAGCATTTCAACGGGCTGCCGTCCTTCGAACTTTGCCAGATCGAGCGCGACAGGCTGCGCGAAACGGGAGAGATTCGCAACGCACAGAATGGTCTCCGAGTGGCTGCCGTCCGGCGATTGATAGTCGCGGATATAGGCCAGGACTTTGCGATTCTCCGGTGCAAGAAACTCCAGCGTGCCGCGACCGAAGACCTGGAAGAGCTTGCGCAACGCAATCATATTGCGCGTCCAGTGCAGCAGCGACGAGGGGTCGCTTTGCTGGGCTTCGACGTTGATCGCCTGATAGCCCCAGATGGGGTCCATGATAACCGGCAGATACAGCCTTGCCGGCACAGCGTTGCTGAAGCCGGCGTTGCGGTCGGAGTTCCACTGCATAGGCGTGCGCACGCCGTTGCGGTCGCCAAGGTAGATGTTGTCACCCATGCCGATCTCGTCGCCGTAGTAGAGGATCGGCGTGCCGGGGAAGGAGAGCAGCAGGGAGTTCAGCAGCTCGATCCGGCGGCGGTTGTTGTCGACCAGCGGAGCGAGGCGGCGGCGAATGCCTACATTGATCCTCATGCGCGGATCGGCGGAGTAGGCCATGTACATGTAGTCGCGTTCGTCGTCGGTGACCATTTCGAGGGTGAGCTCGTCGTGGTTGCGGAGGAAGAGGCCCCATTGACAGTTATCGGGGATCGGCGGCGTTTGGGCCATGATGTCGGTGATGGGCAGACGATCTTCCTGGCGCAGCGCCATGTAGATGCGCGGCATCAGCGGGAAGTGGAAGGCCATCTGGCACTCGTCGCCGTCGCCGAAGTAGGGACGGACATCGGCGGGCCACATGTTGGCTTCGGCGAGGATGAGGCGGTTTTCGTACTCGGCGTCCATCACGGCGCGGATGTGCTTGATGAGGACGTGCGTCTCAGGGACGTTTTCGCAGCTGGTCCCGTCGCGTTCGACAAGGTAAGGAATGGCGTCGAGACGTAGGCCGTCGACGCCCATGTCCATCCAGAAGCGCATGGCGTTGAGAACTTCCTCCATGACCTGCGGGTTGTCGAAGTTGAGGTCCGGCTGGTGGGAGAAGAAGCGGTGCCAGTAGTACTGCTGCGCGACTTCGTCCCAGGTCCAGTTGGACTTCTCGGTGTCGGTGAAGATGATGCGGACGCCGGAGAAGAGCTTGTCGGTGTCGGACCAGACGTACATGTTGCGTTCGGGCGAATCCTTGGGCGCGCGGCGGGCGCGCTGGAACCAAGGATGCTGGTCGCTGGAGTGGTTGATGACCAGCTCGATCATCACCTGCATGTTGCGGGCGTGGGCCTTGTCGAGGAACTCCTGGAAGTCTTCGATAGTGCCGTATGACGGATGGACGCTGGTGTAGTTGGAGATGTCGTAGCCGTCGTCGCGCAACGGCGAAGGAAAGAACGGCAGCAGCCAGAGGCAGGTGACGCCGAGGTCTT
>Ga0302308_10004396_pt1 | contig 11073 bp, 7 predicted proteins | sample III_Palsa_E3_3_FD_200531 | JGI IMG/M metagenome (GOLD analysis project Ga0302308, IMG submission 200531) | Peat permafrost microbial communities from Stordalen Mire near Abisko, Sweden - III_Palsa_E3_3 | ecosystem: Environmental > Terrestrial > Soil > Palsa > Peat permafrost | place: Sweden... | reverse complement strand
GAATGGCCGCCTGGCGGAAACCCTCAGCATCAAGAATATTCGCGCGCTTCTCACGCTCGGCCTTCATCTGCCGCGCCATCGCGTCGATCAGATCGCGTGGCGGCGCAATGTCCTTGATCTCGATGCGGTTGACCTTCACTCCCCACGGATGCGTCGCCTCGTCCACCACGCGCAGCAGCTTGGCATTGATGCCGTCGCGCTGGCTCAGGCTTTCGTCCAGATCCATCGAACCGAGCACGGTGCGGATATTGGTCATGATCAGCGCCAGCGAGGCCTGCTCCAGATTGGAGACTTCGTACGCGGCCTTGGACGCATCCAGCACCTGGTAGAACACCACGCCATCGACGCGCACCACCGCATTGTCCTTGGTGATCACGTCCTGCGAGGGCACGTCGAGCACCTGCTCCATCATGTTGATCTTGCGGCCGACGGTTTGATAGATCGGAATCAGTAGATGCAGGCCGGGACTTAGCGTGTGCGTGTACTTGCCAAAGGTTTCCACCGTCCACTCGAAGCCCTGCGGCACGATGCGCACCAGCTTGGCCAGGATGACCACGACGACCAATACGATGACTAACGCGAGAATCTGACCCATTGCCTGTCCCCATCCGTGATGAAGTCAACAGTATAGGCGAGCTGCTGTTACGCGCACGGGCGACACACGACGTTAGCGTAGAGCCGTCTGCGGCAGCAGCAACGTGACTCGCAGACCGCCATCCTCACGATTGGCCAGCAGCACGCGGCCACCGTGCGCCTCGGCGATTTCGCGGGTCAAGGCCAACCCCAGTCCCGTGCCGGCGCGCTTGGTCGAATAGAACGGCAGCAACGCCTGCGCCAGCACGGTCTCGGTCATGCCCGGCCCGCGATCGGCCACCTCGATGCGCAGCTCGCGGCCCACCTCGATAATGGACAGCGTGACGTCGTCCTCTCCGCTGCCCGATTCGTGCGCATTCTTGATCAGGTTGATCAGCACCTGTTCGATCTGTACCGCATCGAAGTGCCCTGGCCGCGTCGGCGCGGGCGTCGCCAGTCGGTAATTGCAATGCAACGCCAGCCCCTCCAGAAACGGCGCCCATTCGATCGGCACGGATTGCGGTGTCGGCAACTTGGCAAAACTGGCATAGCCGGAAATAAAACTGTGCAGGTGCTTGGCCCGCTCGCTAATCGTTGCAAACACGCCAGGCAGCCGATCGACATTGCCGCGTCTTGCCAGCTCCGCACCCGAATGGGCGAGCGAGGAAATCGGCGCCAGCGAGTTGTTGAGCTCGTGACTGATCACCCGGATTACCCGTTTCCACGTCGCCACTTCCTGCCGCGACAGCTCGCGCGTCATGCGTCGGAACAGCTGCAGTCGATGCGGTCGACCCTGCAGACGGAACGCGCGCTGCGAGATATGGAAGGTCTCCTCGCTGCCGTCCATCTCCACGCTGAGCAGGGCGTCCTCACCATCCTCGACCGCGCGGCGCATTGCCTCGGGCGCACCGTCCAGCAATCGGGCAAATTCCAGCCCGTGCAGGCTGCGGCCCTCGTTGAAAAGATGCCGCGAGGCGATGTTGGCGTAAGCCACGCGACCAATACTGTCCGTCAGCACCAGAGCTACCGGTGTGTTCTGCACCACGGTGTCCAGCAGCAGTTCGCGCTGGGCCAGATTCTGGCGCTGCTCGCGCAGGGTCTGGCCCAGCGCGTTGTGCATCTGGATCAATTCACCCAATTCATCGCGCCGATGAATCCCGATGGAAATGCTGAAATCTCCATCGCGATAACTGGCGACCGCACCCTCCAGCGCACGCAGCAGGCGACTTACCGGCGCCATCGCCTGACCAGCCAGCCAGAACGCCAGCAGCAACAGCAGCACGAGACAGATACCGAGCGCGCCATAAATACCCAGATGGGTCACTGGCGCGACCTTGCTCACGGCGGCCGTCGTCGACGAAGGATCCTTGACCGTCAGCTGCGTCTGCAGCCATACCAGCAGCTGCGGCAACGGCCACTGCGTAACGCCGGAATAGATCAACGCCCCGGCAATGCTGGCCAGTGTCAGCAGCAGGGTCAGCCGCGCCTGTAGCGAGTTCAGCCAGCGCCACATGGGGAGAACCTCATCAACGCGTCAATCATCGCAAGATCATTTGGCCATCCAGATGCCATCACGCGGGCGCCGCCAGACCATAGCGCTCCATCCGCCGGTACAGCGCCTGTCGTGACAGCCCAAGGTTCTGCGCTGCACGGCTGACCACGCCATCGGCCTTGTGCAAGGCAGCCTCCACCGTCTCGCGACTTGGCTCATCCAGATTGCGCGTGGCGGTGGACACGTGCGGCGCGAGATTGAGCAGCTCGGGCGTGATCGGACCGCCGCCAGCGAGCAGCGCCGCGCGCTCGATCGCGTTCTTCAGCTCGCGCACGTTGCCTGGCCACGGGTAATTGAGCATCGCATCGCGCGCCGCATCGCCAAGCTCGGCGCGACCATCGAGAAAAAATTCCGCCAATGGCAGGATGTCGTCACTGCGCTCGATCAGCGGCGGCAGGTTCACCTCGATCACGTTGAGACGGTAGTAAAGATCTTCACGGAACGTGCCGGCACGAATCATCGCCTTGAGATCGGCATTGGTCGCACTGAGCACGCGCACCTTCACCTGCCGCGTGCGGCCGGAGCCGAGCCGCTCGAACTGACCGGTTTCCAGCACGCGCAATAATTTCATCTGGCCTGGCAGCGGCAGGTTGCCGATCTCGTCGAGAAACAGCGTGCCGCCATCGGCCAGTTCGAAGCGCCCTTCGCGCGCCTTGTTAGCGCCAGTGTAGGCACCCGCATCGGCGCCAAACAGTTCGGCCTCGATCAATTCACCCGGCAGCGCACCGCAGTTCACCGCGACAAAGGCGCCGCGCCGCACGGCCGAGTTGGCATGCACAATCGCCGCAATGCGTTCCTTGCCGGTGCCGTTAGGGCCGGTGATCAGCACCGGCACATCGGCCTTCGCAACCTGACAGGCCAGCTCCAACGTGCGCGCCATCGCCTCGGAGGCGAACACCAGACTGTCCAGCTCGTACTTGCCCTGCAGCGCCTCGCGCCGGCGCTTGCGCTCGCGCCGCGTGCGCGTGATTTCGCGGGTGGACTCGGACAGCTCAAGCAGGTTTTCCACCGTGGCGATCAGCTTGCTGTCGTCCCACGGCTTGGCCAGGTAGTCCGCAGCGCCAGCCTTGACCAATTCGACCGCGGTTTCCAGATGCGTCCATGCGGTCAGCAGGATCACCGGCAGATCGGAATGGTGCTCGCGGATCGCCCGGAACAACGCCACGCCCTCCTCGCCCGACGTGGTGTCGGCGGTGAAGTTCATGTCCTGGATGATTACATCGATCGACTCACGCTGCAGCATCGCCAACCCTTCGTCGGGCGTCAGTGCCATGAGTGGCCGAATATCGTGCAACGACAGCGCCAGCGAAAGCGCCTCGCCCACGGCCGGGTTATCGTCGATGATGAGTACGCTACGCGTCATTTTTTTTCTGCACATGCGGACATAGATGCCGCTCCTGCCACAAAGGTTTGTATGACTATCGGACTAGTTGCGTATCGGAAGCAATGAAATCGATGCAAATGCCCGGGCAACGTATCAAACCTTACCGCGTATCCTTATCGACCATTTAATCAAAAGCGCTGCCCGAGCCATGCCGGACAGCGCTTTTGGCTCAGCTTGCGGATGCCACCGGGTGCACCGGCGCCTTGCCCGATTTCACTGCCGCAATCCACGCATTCACGCGTGTCTCCAGCACGTCCAGCGGCAGCGCGCCGCCGTTGAGGATCTCGTCGTGGAACGCGCGAATATCGAACTGGCTACCCAGCTCCTTTTTCGCGCGCTCGCGCAGCTCGAGAATCTTCAGCTCACCGGTCTTGTACGCCAGTGCCTGGCCGGGCCAGGTGATGTAACGATCGGTCTCGGCCTGCACGTCCGGTTCATCCTCGCTGGAATGCGCATGGAAAAAATCGACCATCTGCTGGCGCGTCCAGTGCTTGTCGTGCACGCCGGTATCCAGCACCAGGCGATCCGCGCGCAGCAACTCATCGGACAGGCGGCCGTAATTCGACAGAGGATCCTGGTAGAAGCCGATGTCCTTGCCGAGCTGCTCCGCGTACAGCGCCCAGCCTTCGATATAGGCGGTATAGCCGGCCTGCTGACGGAACGGCGGCAGCGCGGGCAGCGTCTGTGCAATGGAGATCTGCAGATGATGGCCAGGAATACCTTCGTGATACGAGGTCGACTCGATCGTCAGCACACTGCGATTGGCGAAGTCACCCGTGTTGACAAAAATCTGCCCGGGTCGTGAACCGTCCGGCGTACCCTGATGATACTCGGCGGCGGCTGCCTCTTTCTCGCGAAACGTCTCGACCGGCACGACGACTACCTTGGTTTTCGGCAACAGACCAAAGAACTTGGGCAACTGTGGCTGCATCTGCGCCAGATAGTTGCGGTAGCGGTTGAGGATGTCCTCGCGCGAGGTGGCATGCGTCTTCGGATTGGTTTTCAACGAGGCGCGGAAGCTGGCCAGATCGGCAAATCCCTGCGACTTGGCGATGGTCGTCATCTCGCCTTCGATCCGTTTCACCTCCGCCAGGCCCAGCGCATGAATCTGCTCCGGCGTTTCCTCGGTAGTCGTCATCTGTTCGACGTCGAAGCGGTAGATCGCATCGCCGTTCGGCAGGCTCCAGACGCCCGGATCAGCGCGCCCGTGAGGCGCGTAATCCTTGGCCACGAACTCACCCAGTTTTTTATAGGCAGGGCGCACGTCGTTGTCGATCGCAGCAAGAATCGCATCATGCAGCCGCTTTTGATCGGCGGCGGATACTGACGTCGGGAAGTGCTTCAACGGCTCAGCGAACACGCTGTCCATGCCGGCCGATTTCTCGATACTGTCGATTTGCACAACCACTTTTTCCAGCACGTACTTCGGCGGCATCATCTTGTCGCGCAGGCCCTGCCTGGCGACTTCGGTCACCTGGTCAAACAGCTTCGGCACGGCCTTCAGGCGGATAAGGTAGTCGTCGTATTCCTTCGTGTTGTCGAACGGTATCGAGCTGACAAAACCGGCCAGTGCGATATGCGCGCCGCCCATCTGGTCCAGCGGCATCTCGTCGAGCTTGAGGTCATGGCTATGCAGGCTGTCGTGCAATTGACGCACCATCAGCTGCTGGTTCAGCGCATCGCTGTCGGAAAAGCCGGTGGTATCAATCGCCCTGAACCGATGGATAAAATCCACGTCGATCTTGTGCTCACTTTCTGCATGGGCCAGCGATGCATCACTCCACTGGCTGTTGTAGCGAAGATCACCTAGCGTCGTCGCAAACTCGGGGCTGGTCTCCAGCTGATGCTGCCACTGCTCCGCCAGCAGCGCATTCAGCGCCGCCACCCGGCTGGCCACATCGGTCGATGCCGCAGGCTGGGTCGCGGGCGTGGCCTGTACAGATGCCGCCAGCGTCATCGAACCCAGCAGACTCGTCGCAATCAGCAGCGGTAACGTTTTCATCGAACACCCTCCCAAATTTGAATCCTGATTGTGACCGCCGCCACATTCGACTTCCCGTGCCAGAGTGCATGGTTTTCAAACCGACCTCGTCGCCACCACCGGCGGCACGGCAGCTGCGCGCAGCGCCGGCCCCAGCACGGCCAATTGGCCGAGCAGCCATAGCGCAACGGCGCTGGCCGGCAGGTAGTACCAGGGCATGCGGTCCATCTCGTAGTGCTGCATCAGGTAAATGTTGATGCCGAAGGCCAGCGCCATGCCCAGCACGACACCCATGCCGGTGAGCAGAAAATTCTCGGTGCGGAAGTAGCTGAGGATGTCGCCGCGCGTGGCGCCTACCGCGCGACGTATGCCAATCTGCCGGCGCCGCTGCGCGACCCAGAAACTGGTGAGGCCGACGATGCCGAACGCGGTCACGGCCAGCATCACCACACAGACCAGCACCAGCATCCAGGCCATGCTGCTCATGTCGGCAAAATACGTGTCGCGGATATTGATGAACGTTTGCCCCTTCGCGACCGCAGCAGGGTTGATATCGCCCAACTTCTGCTCGGCTTCGCGCACGACGCGCGCGCGATCCTGCGGCGCGCTGCGCAACACGTAATAGCCGAGCACACTGTCGGCCTGCATCGGGTAGAACGTGGCGGCAAACGACCGCTGAGTACTGTGTATGCTGGCCTGCGGTCGCAACACATTGGCCACCACGCCGACGATGGTGTAGTAATTGGGTTTGGAATACAGCACCTGGCCCAGCGGTGACTTACCTGGCCACAACTGTGTGGCCAGACTGTCGGTAACGATCACTACATGCGTGGAAGGCAACGCCGATCCACCCAATGAACTATCGGCATATTCGTCCGCATTGAAAAAGCGGCCTTGCAGTAGCTGCAGGCCAAGCGCCTGATCTGCACCGGCGCCGAGAAAATACAACGAAACATTGAGGTTGCCCTTGTCGCTGATCAAGGATTCGGGTTTCAGGCCGAAACTCCAGCCCCAATTGTTTCGAGTCAGTGGCAACGTGCTGGTGACGCCAACGGACTGGACGCCGGCAATGCTGCGTAGCGCCGCGAGATTGCGCGGTATATCGCTGGAGGCCAACTTGGGGTCGGCGCCGTTCAGCACGATAACCGACAATGCCCGCTCGTCGATCGCGTTGGATACGCGAATATCGCCGACGCGCTTGCCGATCATGAAAACGGCATTGCACAGCACCGCGCAGGCCAGCGCGATCTCCAGCACGATGAGGATGGCCGGAATGCGGTGCTTGCGCAGGCTGGCAAAAATCGGGCGAATTTCCATGTGAGCTTCCTTGAAGAGTGCGGCCATGGATGGCCACTTTCACGCGCAGGGAAAGCGCATTAACTGGCTTTCAGTTGCGGAGCAGGCGCCAGCACACAGGCACGCCAGGCAGGCAGCAGCCCGGCGACGAGGCTGGCGGCAACGGCGACAACAAACGTAAAGGCGAACATGGCCAGGTCCAGATGCGCAAGGCTCGCGTACTCAGCCGGCTGATGGCGGATGCCGAGCAGCCCCAGCTCAGCGAACACCAGACCCAGCACGCCGCCGGCTAACCCGACGATGCCCGCCTCCACCATGAACTGCACGAAGATCGTGCGTCGCGTCGCCCCTAGCGCACGGCGCACCCCGATTTCCTGCGAGCGACGCAGGCACTTGGCCAATAGCAGGCCAACAGTGTTGATCACACAAATCAGCAGGAAGCCAAATGCCAGGCCAGCCTGCAGGCGCACGTCGTCGGGCACCACCATTTCATCGCGCAGCCACTGCATCAAATCGGGTAAGCCGGTATCCGGGCGATGGAAGCGACCGAGTGCGATTTGCCGTTGTGCATAGTTAGCGAGAAATGCCTTGTAATCCGCCACGGCCGCGCTGCTGTCCAACTGGACCCACACACCCAGCCAATTGCATGGTGCCGTTTCCAGATTCTTGAGGTCCTTGATCACATCAAAACAACTGGTATTGCCGGCCGCCATGTCGGCAGCGCGGGCAGACTGCAACGGCAGGAACACCGCATCGCCATCGCCATAGCTGCGGCCACCGAGCTCCTGCGCGTAGAAACGCGGCTGCGGCGCCCAGTGCTTCAACACACCGACAATGCGGAAATCGTGATCATTGATACGTAGCGTCTTGCCGACGCTGTTGACCCCATCGAACAACTTGTCATTGAGGAAGTCGGCAATCACTACCACGCGCGAGCGGCTTTCGTCATCGCCATCAGTCCAGCCACCGCCGTATTGGAAAGGCGCATCGAACATGACGAAAAAGTCGGATGTGGTCATCACGCCATCGCTGTAGAACGGGTGGGCGTTGGTCCGTTGTGGTGCAATCTTGGCCCCGGTCATAGCCATCGCCGCCTGATGCGTGGCCTTGCGCGCATGCAGCAGATTCATCGCATCGGTATAAGTCATCGTCGGCTGCGGCTTGGTTCCTCCCGCGACATAGCCGTCCATCGGGAAAGGATCGACCTGCGGATAAAACAGCTGCGCGCTTTTCTGCGGCAGCGGATCACCCGACAGCAGCTTGAGCACAGTCAACGTAGTGATGCACGCACCGATGCCCAGCCCCAGCGCGAGCACCATCAGCGTCGTCAGCACCTTGTTGCGTCGCAGGCTGCGCACCGCCAGTTCAAGGTAGTAGGCAAACATGGTCAAGCTCCATTGAATGTTTGGTGACGAGAGACCCGTTGCAAAAAATGAAACGAAAAACGGAAAATTTTGATGGCCATCACACGTGCGCTTCTCCCTCTCTTTATCGCTACGCGCTTGCCGCTCAAAGTCATCACACGCTCCGCGTCGCTTCCACGGGCGGCACGGCTGCGGCGCGCAGCGCCGGCGCCAGCACCGCGAGCTGGCCAAGTACCCACAGGGCAACGGCCGCAGTGGGCAGGTATATCCAAGGCAGGCGCGGCAGTTCGTATTTCTCCATCAGCAGCAGATTCACGCCGAAGGTGAGCACCATGCCGACCGCAATGCCGCCGCTGACGATCAGAAAATTTTCGATTTGGAAGTAACGAAGAATGTCGACTCTTCGCGCACCTAGCGCACGGCGCACGCCAATCTGCTTGCGCCGCTGACCTACCCAGAAACTGGCCAGCCCCACGATACCCAGCGCTGTCACCATCAGCAACGCAGCAATGACGCCGATCAGCAAACGCGCCATAGCCCGATCGCTGGCGAAATAGATGCGGCGCAAATCACTCAGCGTGCCGGTGTTGTCGTTATCAACCACAACGGTCGGCGCCACGCGTAACACCAGCGCTCTTGCATCGGCCAGCACACGCAGCCGCTGATCCGGCGCTGTGCGCAGTACGTAAACATTCGATAAGCCGCGCCCATCGAGTCCGCCGGTCACGAAGGTGTTTTCCGTGGCATCGACCGACGGGTCGGGGCGTGCCAGGCGATCGTAAATTCCGACAACCTGATAACTGCCGTCACCTGCATAGACCTGTTTGCCCAGCGCGCTCTCGCCTGGCCACAGGTGCTCGGCATAACTACGGTCTACCATGATGGTGTGGGACGCCGGCAGAAAACTGGTGACGTTGCCGTAGTCATCCGGACCAAACCAGCGCCCGGCGACCAGCCGCAAACCGAGCGTTTTAGCGAACCCCACATCGCCTACGTAGAAATGACCCTGCTGGTTGTAATGCGGATCGTCGGCCTTGATGCGGAAACCGGCTTCGCCGGCGCGTGGAGTAAACGGCACAGCATTGGCGATAGCCACCGATTCAACGCCAGTGATGCCAGCAAAACCAGCCTTCATTCGAGCCGCCATGTCCGCGGTTTCGTTGGCGTCAACGCCAGTAATCGACACCACGACCAACCGGCTTTCATCGATACCACTTTGCAGTTGCATCAATTGCACGCGGTTGATGATCATGAAAAGTGCGTTGCACAAAATCGCACAGGCCAGCGCAATCTCCATCGCGATCAAGAAAGAAGCCATGCGATGGCGACGAAGCGCGGCGAAAATCGGCCGTATCTGCATGGGTATCGCCCTCACTGGGATTTCAGTTGCAGTGCCGGCGGCACGGCACTTGCCCGCAGCGCGGGAAATGCACCGGCCAGTAAACTGGTGACGATCGCCAGCACAAAGGTAAGTAGAAACATCGAGGCATCCAGCGTCACCAAGTCGGCATAAGCCACGGTCTGTTGACGTACCACCCAAAGGCCCAGCAACGTCAATAACAAGCCGAACGCGCCGCCGACCAGACCGATGCTGCTGGCCTCGACCAGACACTGGGCGAATATCGCCCGCCGTGATGCACCTAGCGCCCGACGCACGCCGATCTCACCACTGCGACGCATGAACTTGGCCAGCAACAGGCCGATGGTATTGAACAGGCACACCGCAAGAAATCCGAAAGCGAACCAGTTCTGCAGCTTCACGTCTGACGGCACGATGCGCTGGTAATCCAGCCATTGCGATAACAACATCAGGCGTGTATTGGCCGGGTGGGTCAATCGTCCCAGTGCACGTTGCTGCGCGTCGTAGTCATCCAGATATCGGCGATAGCTGGCAGCCTTGACCGCCGTATCCAGCTCGACCCACAGTGATACCCACTCGCACGGCGAGCTGCGCTGATCCTTACCGGGGCCGAGAGGCATGGCCCAGCAGGTGAAGGTCGCGAAGTCGCCGGCCCCGGCGTGAACATCAAGTGCTGTTGGCAACGGCAGATACACGTCTTGCGGCGGCCCGTAAAGACTGGAGGTATCACCACCCGAATTACGTGCACCCACCACCATAAAAAACAGCGGATGCGGGCGCCAGTGCGCCAGCACACCAACGATGCGCACGTTGTGCCCGTTGAGAATGATGTCACGCCCCACGCTGTTGGCACCCCCGAACAGTCGCTGATTCAGCGTGTCGGAGATAACTGTCTGACGCGCACTGCGCGCTTCGTCGGCAGCACTCCACGCTGCACCATAGCGAAATGGCGTACCGAACATCGGGAAGAAATCCGAGGTGGTACCGAGCAGTTTGGCCATGAACGGCGACTGCCCCGGCTGAGTCGGCTGCACCTTGATCTCACTATCGATCAACAACGCCTGCCGGTCGGCCTTGCCCGACTGCCAAAGATCATGCGCGCTGGTGTAGTCGAGCATGTCCGGCGGGTTGCGGCGCACGTCCGCACCCTGTTCGGGGTCGAGCTGCGGGTAGTAGATATGCCCGCTCCTGCCCGGCAGAGGATCACCTGACAACAGCCACATCACCGTCAACGTGGTCATGCTGGCGCCGATGCCGACGGCAATGGCCAGCACCATGAGCCCCGTAAGTACCGGGCTACGCTTGAAGCTTCGCAGCGCCAGATCAAAGTAGTAACCGAACATCACTTCACTCCTTTTGTCTCGGGCGAGAGGTTAGAGACGAGAGGCGAGTAGCACGGGCGCAATCCCGAATGGTTACGGCAACCATTCCTCCTCTCTAGTCCGTCGCCCCTGTTTCTCATCACACACTCCGCGTCGCCACAACAGGCGGCACGGCAGCGGCACGCAGCGCGGGACCGAGCACCGCCAGCTGCCCGATCAACCACAGCGCGATCGCGCCGAC
>Ga0302308_10004391_pt1 | contig 11080 bp, 11 predicted proteins | sample III_Palsa_E3_3_FD_200531 | JGI IMG/M metagenome (GOLD analysis project Ga0302308, IMG submission 200531) | Peat permafrost microbial communities from Stordalen Mire near Abisko, Sweden - III_Palsa_E3_3 | ecosystem: Environmental > Terrestrial > Soil > Palsa > Peat permafrost | place: Sweden... | reverse complement strand
CGGCAAACGCGGGGGCCGACATCGCGAGAAACGATGTCAGGCCGATGGCGATTCTTAAAGCTCTGCTCGCCGTGATACGCATGTGTTGAAGCCTCCTCGTTGTTGTGTCGACGTGTGCGGACCAAGAATCCGGACCTAATTCAGCGCAACGATGGACGCTGGGCCGCCCCCCCGACGAGGGAAACAGCGGTCGCCGACTCGTACCGGAATGGACATTTCCCGGAACGGAGTCCCATCCACCGTCGGCGATAGATAGACCTGTTCCTCTGGCTTGAGAACTGGCGGACTTGAATTTTTTGGGCCTGACGGAGAGGCTGCTAACGCCGGCCTGAGGGCGTCGGGCTTCCACATCAGCGATAGCCGGCCGCTTTGTTCGTTCTCGTCATCGAGCCCGCTCTGCATGTAGCCGCTGTGGGATTGCGTTTGAAACGCGGCGCGAGCGGCGAGCGTGTCAGTAAGCGGGAGGTTTGCGTAGGCTGATGTGCGCAGCAGATCGTAGTCGCCTACCTCGACCTCGGCACCGGCGGTGGTCCGGCCGAGCACGGCCGGGTTGGTGAGGATGTTGATCGTCCCGCCGTTGCTGTTGCGGCCATAAAGCGTGCCCTGCGGGCCCTCCAGAACTTCGATGTTGGCGAGATCATACAAGAATCCATCCAGGGCCGGCTGCTTCGCCGGCGTTGCTGATCGGCTGCACGGCCGCGGCGGTCCGCTGCAGGTTGGTCGCCCGCTTTTCGGCGGTGACCACCACGGTCTGAAGCTCTCCGGACTGCGGCGCTGTTGCGGAGGGCACATTCGTATTCGCCGCCTCCGCCGGGCCCGAGGCGGCACACGCAGACGCCTGCCATCCAGCCCCGAGAGTTAGGGCTGAAGCACTCATCAGCACGATCTTCATATTGGATGCCATTATTCTCTCCCCATTCAGCGATGAGCGTCGCGTGCACTCGTCTTGGTGGCGGAAGGGTAATGGCCTTGATTGGGAACGACAATGAAATACTCAGATATTATTTCTTTGTTGTGACCGAACTTGACTTGATTTGATAAGTATATGCGACGTTTCGACAAGATCGGCTGCGCGATATTTCCCGGATATATTGAACGATACAATACGAGACATTTTGCGACACGATCATTATTCCCAGGCAGGAATGCGCCAACGGATCCGACAAGTGATTTTGATGGTCCCGCTGGTAGGCGTCCGGTCGACCCCGGTGTGCCGCGAGGGTGGACGTCGCTCACCTTCGCCGGCACGCCCGTCTCGTTTGATGGCTCCCGGAGTAGGACTCGAACCTACGACCGAGCGGTTAACAGCCGCTAGCTCTACCAACTGAGCTATCCGGGATCAGGGCGGGCCGCCCCTATAGCGTGGGTGGGAGAGGGTCGTAAACCCCCTGGCTGAAAATATCCAGATCCCCCGCCCCAGGCCGGAGGGGCGGCGAATTCTTGCAATCGGTCTTGCACCGCAGGCCGCGCTGATTTAGTAACCCCCACCGCACAGATGGCAACTGACGTGCGGCGCTGCACAGGCGGGCTCGGAGGCCGGCGGCACTGGGAAGTATGCGGGCGTGGTGGAACTGGTAGACGCGCCGGACTCAAAATCCGGTTCCGTGAGGAGTGTCGGTTCGATTCCGACCGCCCGCACCACCTGAGCGAAGCGAAAGAAGAAGCATCTTTTTTGAAAAAAAGAAGCAAAAAACTTTTGTCGCTATGGTCGGAGCACATTGTCGACGGACATCGCTGTCCCGAAGCAGCCGGGTAGGTGAGCTGGTTCCGAGACTTGGCGTGTCACCTTCCAATTGTCCGAATTTGCGGCACCACCTCAGATGACATCAATTTGCAGCGCATCCGCTCGCGCGGAAAGCGCTGTGTGGTAACTCTTGGTAGTTGCCAGATCCATGGGCAGCATACCCGCGGCTCTGTTGGGATCCCAAAAATCATCTGCGCCGGTTTGAATGATAAAATGTCCTGCAACGACCATGGCGCTGAATTCGCGCAGCAGGAAGCGGTGGTTGTGTTGAGCAAAGTACGCGGCATCCGGGTTGATCGTCGGCCGGTGCGTGCCTCCGCCGGTCGACTGGTTGAGTAACCCGCCCCAATGCGCCTTTTTATTGGCCACTTTGACTTCAGCCACGTTGAACGCACCAGGATAGGTCATCGTGAGCCACTGAAACAGCCGGGACGATACGCTGCCCAGACTGTGAACCCCACCGACCGTAAGACCTACATAGGCGTCCTCATCCATCCGCGCGATAGTAACGTCGTTTCTTACTATTCTTGCGTAATTGACAATTGATGCGATGCAGCAGGAGCCACAATTCGGCTTTGAACCTTGCTGAACCCAGGCTCGGATGAGAGTATTTGTTGTGATCGCCATGAAGAACCTCCGTTAGAAGACCGAGGATTATTTTCTAGGAAGTTTGCATAACTTCGTTCGCCTTCAGGTTCCATTTGCAGTGCAATCGTCCCAGGAACCTCCGGCCAACGGTGTTCAGGGACCATCGTGCTTAGTCAGCTCACAACGCCCTCACCTGATGTTAGCCAAGCCAGCGGTGCAACCGACCGCGTAACAATAACGTGGTTCATCTCCTCATGCAATCCGGCAGCCATCTATATGCGATCGTGACAATGTCCTTTCAGCCACAGATCGAAACCTCCGATCCCCAGCCTCGCTAGCCGAGCGGGGCAACCGTCGCCTCTGTTCATAACACTGCTTAATCGACAAAAGTTTTTTGCTTCTTTTTTTCAAAAAAGATGCTTCTTACTTCTGTTCAATGTGCGGCGCCGGCCTCGATATGGTTGGGTTTCCTGAGCAGTGCCGCGGCGATCAGTGCTACCACCAGTGCCGCACCCATCAGAAAGAACGTGTCGCTGAAACCCATGATGGTGGCTTGCTGTTTGATCCGGTCGCCGATCGCCACGATCGCCTTGCTGGCGGCGGTTGCCTGATCGGAAACGCCATGAGCGAGAAAGTAGTTGGTGAGTTCGGCGATCCGGGTGCGGGTTGCGCCGTCGAACAGCGAGACCGACCGGGACAGGATGTTGGAGTGAAACTGCTCGCGTTTGGTGGTAAAGGTCTGCAATGCCGCGATGCCGATGGCGCCTCCGAGGTTGCGCATCATGTTGAACAGCGCCGAAGCTGACCCGGCATTTTCGCGCTCGATGCCCGCGGTGGCAACCGCCGAAAGCGGCGCGTAGCACAATGCCTGGCCAACCGCGCGTATCAGGTTCGGGATCAGCAGTTGCGGTCCCGAATAATCGAGGTTCATTGCCATGTTTATAAAGTTGCTTGCAGCGAACAAGGCTAACCCGATCGCGATCAAAATCCGAGCGTCGACGTGCTTCATCAGCCGGGGCAGCAGCGGGATCAATACCAACTGCGGCAGGCCGGTCCAGGCCAACACCAAGCCAATCTGTTCGGAATTATAGCCTTGGATGATCGACAGATACTGGGGCAGGACGAACACCGATCCGTAAAGTGCTGCGCCGAGCAGGAAATTGGCAAGCGTGCCAAAGCCGAAATTGCGCCGCGCCAGCAGCCGCAAATTAAGCAGCGGTTTTTTTACTGTCAGCTCGATCCAGAAAAACAGGGGCAGCGCTATGGCGGCGATGATCGACAGATGCGTGATGTACGACGAGCCGAACCAATCGTCCTTGTTGCCGTCTTCCAACACCGCTTGCAGTGCCGCGAGCCCGATCGCCATGGCCGCGATGCCGGGCCAATCCCCCTCGGCCAGCAGCGACAGCCGCATCGGCGTGCGCTCCAGCGAAAACCACAGCATGCCCACCATCACGGCACCAGGCACCAGATTGACGTAGAAAATATACTGCCAGCCGAACGTCTCGGTGAGATAGCCGCCGATGGTGGGCCCGATCGCCGGGGCGAAGGTCGCCGACAGGGCGAACAGGGCCATGCCGACCGCCTGCTTCGATTTGGGCAGCTTGGTGATGATGATGGTGAAGGCCATCGGGATCAGTACGCCGCCGCTGAAACCCTGGATCGCGCGCAGCACGATCATCTGGTCGAGGTCGCGCGCCATCGCACAAGCCCCGGAAAATATCAGGAACAAAACCGCGTTGGTGAGCAGGTAGATCCTGACCGAGAAGACCTGGGAGAGCCAGCCGGAAAGCGGAATAACCACGATCTCGGCAACCAGGTACGACGTCGAAATCCAGCCCCCGTCGTCGAGGCCGGCGCCGATACCGCCTTGCACGTCCGCGAGAGACGCGTTCACGATCTGGATGTTGAGCACCGCCATGAAGGCACCAAGCGTCGCGCCAAATACCGCGATCCAGGTTTTGAGCGAAACTTCCGGATCGGGCTGGAACATTGTGGCGGAGTTTGCGATGGTGTTGGCCATGGTCGCTGATCCTTTTGTATCAGGGCGTCGAAATAATAAGTGAGTTCAATAAGTTGAAGGGAAGCAGGAAGCATCTTTTTTGAAAAAAAGAAGCAAAAAACTTTTGTTCGTTTGGATCCGAGCGCAACATCGAAGGACGGCGCACTCGATTCTTAAGGGACAAAGTTTTTTTGCTTCTTTTTGTTCACAAAAAGAAGATGCTTTCTGCATCTTAACTTATTACTTTCACCGACTCCTACGGTTTGGTGTCGATGCTGGGCTCGACCGACATGCCGGCCCGCAGCCGTGCCGCCACCGCTGGATCGTCGAGCACGATCTTGACCGGGATGCGCTGCACGATCTTGGTGAAATTGCCGGTGGCGTTGTCGGGCGGCAGGAGCGCGAATTCCAGGCCGCTCGCGGGCGCTATGCTGTCCACGTGTCCGGTTACGGTGGCACCATCCATCCCGTCGACTTCGATCGTCGCTTTCTGGCCCGGAAACACATTGGCGAGTTGGGTTTCCTTGTAATTCGCCACCACGTAGGCTGCGTTTAGCGGCACCACCGCCATCAGCGCAGTGCCCGCCTGGACATATTCGCCAACCCGCAGCGCGCGGGCCCCGACCGTGCCGGTTACCGGCGCCGTGATTGTGGTGTAGGACAGGTTCAGTTCCGCCTGCCGCACCACTGCCAGGCTGTGCTCGCGCCCCGCGACGGCTTCGCTGAGTTGGGCGGTGAGCACGTCGATCTTTCGCTCCGCCGCCAGCAGGCCGGCCTGATTGCCGCGTAACTGTGCTTGTTCCTCGGATAGCGACGCTGAGGTCTGTTCGGCGCGCTCGCCGGTGCCGAAACCATCTTGCGCCAGCGTCTGGAACCGGACGTTTTCCTGGCGTGCAAACCTCAGCGCGGCTGCGCTCGCGGCAATATCCGCCTGCTGCTGCTCGACCAGCGATCGCTGCAGGATGATTTGAGCCCGCAATTCCCGGATCGTGGCGTCGGCGGCGTCGGCCTCGGCCCGCGCCTGATCCAGCGCGGTCAGGAAATCCCGATCGTCGATGCGGGCCAGGATCTGGCCGGCCTCGACCTGCTGATTGTCCGCTACCAACACTTGGGCGATGTAGCCCGACACCTTCGGGGCGACGACGGTGTAATCCGCCTGCACATAGGCGTCGTCGGTCGACACCAGATACTGCCCCACGTTCCAATAGCGGTACCCGTAATCCGCCGCCGCGGCGAGCCCGGCCAACAACCCGACGCCCAGAAACATCTGCTTGATCGCGCGGCGCCTGCCCGCGCCGCGACCCGTCTCATCCTGGATCGGCCGGTCTTGCAACGGGATTGGCCCCCGGCTTACCGGAGGAGCCGCCCGTAACGTCGTATCCACCATGATATCCATCTCGACTCTCCTGCACTCGGTGATGCGATGCGCGGGGGTATGACGCAAAAATGAGGACTTGATAATCTGGCGAAAATTTGAAAGATTATCCATTCTAAGTGGATAATCACCGCCATCATGGACCGGCTTACCGCCCTCTCCGTGTTCGCTCGCGTCGTGGAAGACGGCGGGTTCTCGGCGGCCGCGCGGCGCCTCGGCATGTCGGTGACGATGGTGAGCAATCATGTGCGGGCGCTGGAAGACCGGCTGGGGGCGCGGCTGCTCAACCGCACCACGCGCAAGGTCAGCCTGACCGAGATCGGACGCGCCTATTACCAGCGCGCGTCGCAAATCCTTGCCGACCTCGAAGATGCCGACGGCATGGCCGGCGCATTGCAATCGAAACCGCGCGGCACGCTCCGGCTCCACGCCACCACGCCCATGGTGCGCTTCCTGGCGCCGGTCATAGCCGAATTCCTGACCCTCTACCCCGAAGTTTCGGTCGACCTCGCCATCGGCGAGCGGATGATCGATATGGTCGAGGAAGGCTATGACCTGGCCTTCCGCACTTTTTCGCCGCCGGATACCAGCCTGATCGTCCGTCGTCTGGCCCCGTGGCATCACATACCATGCTGCTCGCCCGGCTATATCGCGACCCATGGGGCGCCGCGGCATCCCAGCGATCTCACCCGGCACAACTGCCTGCGCTACACTTATTATCCCTACGGCAACGACTGGCGTTTCAGCGACCCCGACGGCACGCCGATCCCGGTTCGCGTCGACGGCAATATGGTCACCACCAGCCCCGAAGCGATCCGGCACCTGGCACTGGCCGGCAACGGGATGTACCTGGCCCCCAGCTTTCTCGTGGCCGATGACCTGGCCGCCGGCCGGCTGGTGAGAGTACTTGAAGACTACGCCACTGTGGAATTTGCTATCAGCGCTCTGTACCTTGATCGTCATTATCTTGCGGCTAAGATACGCAGTTTTATCGATTTGATATCGGAAAGATTTGCGGAAGAAAGGAAGAAGCATCTTTTTTGAAAAAAACAAGCAAAAAACTTTTGTTGGAGGGGAGCGCACTGCCGACGCGTAGTCCGATCCGAACCACGGCAATTTTGGCGTTTGGTGGGGCAATCAATCGCTTAGAGCCAACAAAAAATAGGCTTGGTGCAAGGGAAAGACCGTTTTTCGCCATTCTCATCCCGGCATAAAACGGCTACTTCTTCTCGTCGAGGGATGGATCAGCCGGTCATTGGGAAATGTCGGATAAGAATACCGCCTCCAGGGAGGAATCAATGAAACTACGCCAGACCACCCGGATCCTCGGGTGCTTGACCTTGGCCGCCGCGGCACAACTCGCGCTGTCAAGTCCCGCGGCCTTGGCCCGCGACGCCAGCGACGCCGTGATGAGCAAAGCCAACGCGGCGATCGCAAGCGCCAATCTCCAATGCACGGCGGTCGATGCGCGCGCGATCTACCCATCCGGAAACACTGGCGGAGGGGGCAGCGCCAACTCCCTCGGCAACGACCTGTCAAGCTTCAGTTCAGGCCTGGGAGGCGGTGGTGGTGGTGGTGGGGGAGGGGGCGGCGGTGGAGGCGGCGGAGGTGCCCCGGGCGGTGGGGGTGGCGACAACGATAACGATGATTCGCAAGGCGGTGGCCCTGGCGGCGCTGGCGGCGGCGGGGCGCCAGGGGTGGGCGCCGCACCGCAGAATTCGATGCCGATCGGCTACGAAGTCGCCTGTTCCGAGGGGCTTGGCTATGTGATCCTGAACCGACCCGCCGGCTCGCCTCCAGGGGGCCCGAACGGCGCTCCGCCCCCGCAGCCTTCCGGCAATGCCCAAAATCTGCCACCCCAGGGAGGCCCGATTTTGCCTTCGTACAGCTGCCTTGAAATGGCCGCATCGACGCAAAAGGCCCTGATGTGCACGCTTGACGCCAACCGGGACCAAAGCGTTGGCATCAGCGCTCTGGTCGCCAAGTCGGGCATCCCCTGCACGCTTTCCGGTCAGCGCGGGATTGGACAATATGCGCAGAAGTCGTTCTTCGAGGTGGCGTGCCAAGCCGGCGACGGTTTTGTCCTGATCACCGGCTCGCCTCCCCGGTTCGATCAACCGGTTGGCGCGCTGCCTTGCGCGGACATCGACGCCAAAGCCTCACTTGCCTGCAAGCTCACCGACACCGCGCCGGTGATCGCGTCACTCGCGGATTACGCGCTGAATTCAAGCAACAAATGCAAAGTCACCGACCACCGCTGGTTCGGCCGTTCGCCGGCCGGCACGTTGTATGAGGTCGCCTGCGACGATGGCAACGGCTATCTGATCCGCCGCACCGACGCCGGTGTTTTCGATGCGATGGTGAATTGCACCGCGCTGCCGGGAAGGTGCACGTTGGGCAAGAAGCCGGGCTGAAGAAGTTGGCTGGGCGAGCGGGGCATTCCGAATCCGCAAGGCAGGCGAGAGTCTTCTTTTTTGAAAAAAAGAAGCAAAAAACTTTTGTCAATTAGGAATAGGGATGCACGGCCGACGACGGAGTGCTCCGACCCCATTTGAACAAAAGTTTTTTGCTTCTTTTTTTCAAAAAAGATGCTGCCTTCCTTTCCTGCAACCTGTTGTTCACAAGAAGAAGATTCTTCCTACGCAAGGCGAGGGTTCAGTGTGTAGGTGCCGGTCAATTCCGCCTGTGCCAGCACGTGACCGGCGAGGGCGGCCCGGATGCCGGCGCCGGAGTGGTCACCATCGATTTCAAGCCGCGGGACATCAAGCGCGTAAAGCGTGAAAACATAGTGGTGCAACAAGGTATCGTTCCAAGGCGGGCAGGGACCGTCGTAGCCGTAATAGTCGCCCCGCATATTGGGGTCCCCGGCGAACCAGGCGGTGTAATCATTGATGCAGTGGCGCAGCCCGTCCGGGGCGGCGGGACCGGGTTTGCCACGGGGAGTAACGCCGTCGCTCTGGCAGCCGGCGGCGATCTCGCGCGCCTGCGCGGGAATGTCGAGCAGGAGCCAATGAAAGAAATCCACTCGCGGCAAGGATGCCGGAACTTCGCGGTCCTCCTGGTTCACATCGTCACCGCGGCTGGGAACGTCGGGGTCGTGACAGACGAGGGCGAAAGATTGAGTGCCCGCGGGCGGCTCGGTCCAAGCCAGGTGCGGATTACGGTTGCCGCTTAGAGCAACGTGGCTGGCCGGGTCGATTACGGCAAACGCGAACTCGCCAGGGATCGGCGCGCCATCGTCGAAACCGTTGCTTCTTAGTTGCATGAGAACCTCCTGTTGGTGCGCGACTGGGGTTGGCCGAAGCGAGGCAGGAAGCATCTTTTTTGAAAAAAAGAAGCAAAAAACTTTCATTCAATAGGTCAGGAGCGGACAATTTTCAGGTGTGTGAACCCGATTCCTGATTGACAGAGTTTTTTTGCTTCTTTTTTTCCAAAAAAAATGCTGCCTGTCCTTCGCTTACGGCCACTTCACCTCCGGCGGCAGCGACATCAGGATCGCCTCGGTATTACCTCCGGTTTTCAATCCGAACAGGGTGCCGCGGTCATGGATCAGGTTGAATTCGACGTAGCGGCCGCGCCGGATCAGCTGATGTTCGCGTTCGGCGGCGGTCCAGGGCAGGTGCATACGCTCGCGGATCAGGCGCGGGTAGATTTCGGCGAAGCAGGTTCCGACGTCGCGGGTAAAGGCGAAGTCGGCTGCGGGATCCGCGGTCGCCAGGCGATCGAAGAAGATGCCGCCGACTCCGCGGGGTTCATTGCGGTGCGGCAGGAAGAAGTAGCGGTCGCACCATTCCTTGAAGCGGGGATAGTAGGTGGGATCGTGACTGTCGCAGGTGGTTTTCAGGGCGGCGTGGAAATCGGCGGCGGCTTTGGCGGTGTCGGCGCTGTCCATGAACATCGGGGTGAGGTCGGCGCCGCCGCCGAACCAGCCCTGGGTGGTGACCAGCATGCGCGTGTTCATGTGGGCGGCCGGGACGTGCGGACTTTGCATGTGCGCCACCAGGCTAAGGCCGGTCGCAAAAAACCTTGGGTCTTCCTCCGCCCCCGGGATCTGTTTGGCGAACTCCGGGCTGAATTTGCCGAACACGGTGGAAATATTGACGCCGACTTTCTCGAACACTCGGCCGCGCATCACGCTCATCTCGCCGCCGCCGCCGTCCGAGCCGTCTTCGGTGGGGCGGGACCAGGTTTTGCGCTCGAACCGACCCGGCGGAAGGTCCGCCAGCGGACCGGTCTGTTCGTCCTCGATCATGGAGAAGAATGTACAGATTAGGTCGCGTAGCGAGGAGAACCAAGTAATTGCCTCACGTTGCAATGCAACATACGGGGATTTATTTTCATTCATTATGATTTTTTGGGGCCTTTTGAGGGGTTCGGATGATGGAGATGATGTTGCAGTAGCGCAGGTCCGTACCTAGTATAGCCGCGCCGGACCCCGAATATCCATCCGGACCGGAGCGCGTGGGCGGTCTGGTGCTCACTTATAGCAGAGGGCGTAATGGCCGACAGCTCGACTTATATCGATCATCCAAGCGGCGGCGACGTAACCAAACGTGATTTCCTCACGCTGGTGGCGGGCGCGGGAGGAGCAATCCTGGTCGGTGCCATTGCCTGGCCGCTGATCGACAGCATGAACCCGGCGGCCGATACGCTCGCGGTTTCGGCGGTGGAGGTCGATCTGAAGCCGGTGGCACTCGGTTCGGGCATCACGCTGCTGTGGCGTGGTCAGCCGGTATTTGTGCGCCATCGCACTACGGCCGAGATCACCGAGGCGGTAAACACGCCGCTTTCGGCGTTGATCGATCCATCGGCGCCGGCGACCGACGGCGATCGTGTCAAGGCCGGACACGATCAATGGCTGGTGCTGATCGCGGTTTGCACCCATCTGGGCTGTATCCCGCTGGGCAACAAGGCAGGCGAAAAGCGCGGCGATTGGGGCGGATATTACTGCCCCTGCCACGGCAGCCAGTATGATACCTCGGGACGGGTGCGCCACGGGCCCGCGCCGGCCAATCTGGTAATTCCGCCCTACGCTTTCGAAAACGACACCAAGATCAAGATCGGGTAGGTAAATCGGCTCTGCGGCTAAAGGAAACGGCTCATATGACGGGACTTTACAAGAGTACCTACAAGAATCCGCTGATCAATTGGTTCGACAGCCGGCTGCCCATCCTGTCCATGATGGACAAGGAATATGGCAGTTTCCCGACGCCCAAGAATTTCAATTATTTCTGGAATTTCGGCGCGCTCGCCACGGTCAATCTGGCGATCATGATCATCACCGGCGTGTTCCTGGCGATGAATTACGACCCCAACGCCGATAATGCGTTCGCGAGCGTCCAGCACATCATGCGCGACGTCAATTATGGCT
>Ga0302308_10004387_pt1 | contig 11089 bp, 8 predicted proteins | sample III_Palsa_E3_3_FD_200531 | JGI IMG/M metagenome (GOLD analysis project Ga0302308, IMG submission 200531) | Peat permafrost microbial communities from Stordalen Mire near Abisko, Sweden - III_Palsa_E3_3 | ecosystem: Environmental > Terrestrial > Soil > Palsa > Peat permafrost | place: Sweden... | reverse complement strand
CGGCACCATCTCGGTGGCGTAATCCGGTGGCACCTGGACGGCTTCCTTGGACGCCAGAATGTAGAATTCGCCGGGATCGAGAATCAGGCTGCCGTCGGGCCTTGCTGCGATCGGCTCCCAGAATTCACCGGCCGCATAACCGCCGCGACGGTCGACATCGACGACGCCGGTGTGCCGCTTGGCGCGATAGCCGACGAAGCCATTGGCGCTTTCACCGGAGAGATCGACGCTCAAGGCCACGCCATTGACGAGATCGGCGTCATCAATATCGACCAGCCGCTCCAGATCATGCAGCGCGTCGAGTTCATCGGCGCTGAGGATGGCGTCGCCGACGCGAAAGCGCACCTGCGAGAGCCGCGATCCCTCGCGCAGCAGCACCGGAAATGTTTTCGGACTGATCTCGGCGTAGAGCGGGCCGTGATAACCCGCGCCGATCATGTCGAACCGCCGGGTGCCGTCGGCGATCACGCGGGTGAAGACGTCGAGCCGCCCGGTCGAGCTTTTCGGATTGGCGGCGGCGACGATTTCCGGCGGCAGCGCCAGGCTCTCCAACAACGGCACGATGTAGACGCAATTGGTCTCCAGCACCGCGCCGTCGCTGAGATCGATTTCGTGCAGCTTCAATTCGTCGATGCGCTCGGCTACCGTCGCACCCGGTCCCGGCAGAAAACTCGCGCGCACCCGATAGGCGATATCGCCGAGCCGCAAATCGAGGCTCGCGGGCTGGATCTGGCTTTCGATGAACGGATAGGCGGGCCGAATAAGGCCAGCATCCGCCATCGCCGCGATCATGCGGTCGGGCAGGATGCCATGGGCACCGGGTTGAAGCGTGAACGACAATTTCTGAACCCACCACGCCGAACGTTGGCCACTGGAAATATAGACTTTTACCGGTTATCCGATGCCCGCCTTGACGGAAAGGGCACGACGGAATAAGAGCATGACTTATCCCGTGGTGATTTGAGCCGGCCGGCTTGCAGCCACGTTAAATAAGTCGCTAAACAGGCCGGGGACACGTGTGATCCCGGCCTTTTGGAATGCTTTCCCAGGCCGGTTTTTTTGTGACCATTTTCAAGGGATGGTCACGATGGAGGTCACATGTCTGAGCGTGCTAAACCCGTATCACCCACCGCCCACTACCGTCCCGAAACCCGTCTGGTGCATTCCGGCACCCTACGCTCCGAATTCGGTGAAACATCCGAGGCGTTGTTTCTAACCCAGGGCTATGTCTACGACACTGCGGAACAGTGCGAGGCCAGGTTCAAGGGCGAGGACCCCGGCTACATCTATTCGCGTTATTCCAATCCGACGATCGGGATGTTCGAGCGCCGCATGATCGAGCTCGAGGGCGCCGAGGCAGGCCGCTCGACCGCGACAGGCATGGCCGCGGTGACCACCGCCGTGCTGGCGCCGCTGAAGGCCGGCGACCACGTGGTGGCCGCCAAGGCGATGTTCGGATCGTGCCGCTACGTGATCGAGGACCTGCTGCCGCGTTACGGCATCGCCTCCACGCTGGTCGATGGCCTTGATCTCGATCAATGGCGCAAGGCAGTGCGGCCGAACACCAAGACCTTCTTTCTGGAAAGCCCGACCAATCCCACGCTCGACGTGCTCGATATCGGCGCCATCGCCGAGATCGCGCATCATGGCGGCGCGCGGCTGATCGTCGACAACGTCTTTGCCACTCCGATCTGGCAGAGCCCGCTGTCGCTCGGCGCCGACGTCGTGGTGTATTCCGCCACCAAACATATCGACGGTCAGGGCCGCTGCCTCGGAGGCATGATCCTCGGCACCGAAGCCTTCATCGCCGAGCACCTGCACAACTTCATGCGCCAGACCGGCCCTTCGCTGTCGCCGTTCAATGCCTGGGTGCTGCTGAAGGGGCTGGAGACGCTGGGCGTCCGGGTGCGTGCGCAAACCGAAAGTGCTGCCGTGATCGCCGACGCACTGGCAGAACACCCGAAGATTTCGCGGCTGGTCTATCCCGGTCGCGCTGATCATCCGCAGGCGGCTTTGGTGAAGAAGCAGATGCGCGGCGGCTCGACATTGGTCGGCTTCGAGGTCAAGGGCGGCAAGGCAGGCGCGTTCCGCGCGCTCAATGCGCTGAAGATCGCCCGGATTTCAAACAATCTCGGCGACGCCAAGAGCCTCGTCACCCATCCGGCGACCACCACGCATCAGCGGCTGGCACCGGAAGCCCGTGCCGAACTCGGCATCAGCGAAGGTTTTATCCGGCTCTCGGTCGGCCTCGAGCACCGCGACGATCTGATCGAGGATCTGCATCAGGCGTTGGACAAGGCGTGAGGTAGGCTCAACCGGCAACCGTCATGGAGGGCTGGTGGAACCACCGGCGAGCGAGCGCTGCACCATCACGGTGTCGGCCCAGCGGCCATGCCGGTAGGCCACGGCGGGCAGCAGGCCCACTTTGGCAAAGCCGAACTTCTCGTGCAGGTGAAGCGAGGCGGCATTGTCGGCATCGATATAGCCGATGATCTGCCGGAAACCCGCCGCGGCACAGACGTCGATCAGTTCCTGCATCAACAGGGGCCCGATGCCGCGGCCGACATGCGCGTGGTGGATATAGATCGAGTGTTTGACGGTGTAGCGATAGGCCGGCCGCTTGCGGAACAGCACCACATAGGCGTAGCCCACGACCTCGCCGCCCAGCGTCGCCACCAGGTGGGGAAAACGCCGGTTGCGCAGATTCTTGCGGCGGTCGCGCAGGTCGTCGGGCTGTGGCGTCTCGCTGTCGCTGACGCCCTCCTCGACACCCTGGCGGATATGGTGGCGATAGATCGCCAGCATGGCCTCGACATCGGTGTCGCGTGACGGCCGGACCACGACCGGCTGCTGGTATTCCATCGGGTATCCTGGCTCTGTTTACGCGCTCGCTTATTCCGCGACCACGTAAGTGTAAAGCCGAATGCGGCCGTCGGTATCCAGGCCGCGGTAAATGCCCTGGATTTCCACCTCAAAGCCCGGGAAGGCGTTGAAGCCGGCCTCGAACATTTTGAGATAGTCGATCATCGGTTTCGCGCGTTCGGTCAGCCGTTCGCCGGGCACGATGGTGGCGATGCCGGGCGGGTAGACCACGAACGGCGTGGTGGCGACGCGGCCGGCGATGGCGTCGATCGGGAGATAATCGACGTCGTTGCGTACCAGCGCGCGGGCCGCGGCATGCGGCGACATCGCGATCTCCGGCAGGTGCTCCGGCGAGAATTGCTTGGCCTGCAGCGCGCTGACATCGGCCTCGCGGAAGAAACGATGCATCTCGCCGCAGAGGTCGCGCAGCCGCACCCCGGCATAGCGCAGCGGCCGGCGCCGATAGAATTCGGGAATAGCCTCCTCCAGCAGCGCGTTGTCGTCGTGCAGTTTCTTGAAGGCGACGAGCCCACTGATCAAGGTGCCGGCCTTGCTGGCCTCGACACCGGGTGTCAGCAGGAACAGCAGCGAGTTGAGATCATTTTTTTCCGGGACGATGCGGTTCTCCCGCAGATATTGCGCCACGACCGGCGCCGGAATGCCGTGTTCGGCATAGCCGCCACTGGCGCGGTCGAAGCCCGGCGTCAGCAGCGTGAGCTTGTTGGGATCGGTCATCGCAAAACCGTCCGCCATGCCCGCGAAGCCATGCCAGTCAGCGCCCGGCGCGAGCTGCCAATAAGAGGGATTGATCGCGAGCTGGTCGGTGCTCACGTTCTCCCAGGCGACATTGTGGACGCCGCCCTCGCGGGATGCGTCGGGAATTTCCACGCGGTCCGGCACAAACGGCTCGAAGAACCAGCGGCGCTCGACGCGCGTCTCCTTTTCCTCGAATTCGCGACGCACCGCGCGAATTTTCTTGCGCAACTCGATGCCCAATCGGATCGTGTCGTCCCACAAGACTTCCCCCGAGCGCCCCTTCATCATCTGCGCGCCGACGTCGAGCGAGGCGAACAGCGGATAGAACGGCGAGGTCGAGGCGTGCTGCATGAAACTCTCGTTGAAGCGCCGGTGCTCGACCCGACGCTTCTGGCCGCGGATGTGGCGGTCCTTGATATGGATTTGCGAGGCCTGCGAGAAGCTCGCCAATTGCTTGTGGGTCGACTGGGTCGCGATGATCCCCGGCGCATCGGCGCCCAGGCCGGCCAGTCCCATGGCGAAACGGCCCGCATAGAGCGGATGGAATTTCATGAAGCCGGCCCAGGCCTCGTCGAACAGGATGTAGTCGCAGAGATGGCCGATGCGTTTGAGGATCATCTCCGCGGAGTGGATGGTGCCGTCATAGGTGCATTGCTCGACCACGGCGACACGGAACGGGCGCGGCTTCTGCCACGCCTCGGGATCGCTGACCAAAGGATGATGGCGGATGCCTTGGCGCAGCGCCTCCTCGTCGAGGGCCTCCCAGCGCATCGGGCCGATCAGGCCCCAGGCGTTGCGCGACGTCGGGACATAGACCGGAACGCCGCCATTGATCATCAGCGCGCCGTGCAGCGCGGCCTTGTGGTTGTTGCGATCGAACAGCACCAGATCGCCTTCGGTGACCAGCGCCGACAGCGCCACCTTGTTAGAGGTCGAGGTGCCGTTGAGCACGAAATAGGTCTTTTCCGCACCAAAGATCTGCGCGGCCTCTTTCTGTGCCTGCAACGCCGGACCTTCGTGGGTCAGGAGGTCGCCGAGATCGAGCACCGAGTTGTCGAGGTCGTCGCGGAACACCGCCTCGCCCAGATGCTCCATGAAGACCCGGCCGATCGGGCTGCGGCTGTAGAACACCCCGCCATTGTGGCCCGGGCAGGTCCAGAGCTGATTGCCCTCCTCGGCATAATCGACCAGCGCCCCGAAGAACGGGGTTTTCAGCGTCTCGGCATATTGCTTGAGGCGGCTGATCAGGTTCTTGGCGATGAAGGACGGCGTTTCCTCCGACAGGAAGATATAGCCGTCGATGAAGTCGAGCACCTCCACCGGCAGGTCCTCGAACCGCTTGCGGCGAATCAGCAGCATGATCGGGAAGTCGAGGCCGCGGCGGCGCATCAAATTGATCAGCGCGGCCGTCTTGCCTTCGAGGCCCTTCTTGCCCCAATCGACCACCATGCAACCGATCGCGGCGTCGGTCTGAACCGCGATCTCGGCATCCTCCAGCTTGCGGGCCTTGACGACCTCGAAACCGGAACGCTCGATTTCAGCGACGATTTGATTGCAGCGGACGCCTTCGAGGTCGTCGGCGTCGAATGTTGGCATTGCGAACAGGAATGTGAAGCGTCTGAAATAGTCCATGTGTCCACCGGTTATGTCCCAGCGCGATCTCTCGCCGCGTTACGTGACAGTTTGGTGACGAGGCACCCGGAACACGGCGCGACCACTCAATTGCGCGCCTGCGTCGCCAATTCCAGCCCCGGCGGCGCCTTGACCCAGGCGTAGTTCTCGTGGCCGAGATCGTAGCCACGATTGAACAGCGCGGTCATGTATTTCTGGTCGAACGGTTCATCACTGGTCTGATTGAAATCGGCCGGAATGCTCGCCAGGTTGAACTCGATGCCCTCATCCTTGGTCACCGAATAGATCCGGTAGAGGTCCCCGATCGCCTGGTTCTTGATCAGCGTGGAAATCGAACGCTGCGTGATCGACACCACGTTCTCGCTGACCGATTGCCATTCCGGATCGATCTTTCCGTTTCTGATGACATATAAATGCGGCGACGCCACTGGCTTGCCTTTTGGACCGTGCGAGACCACCTGGAATATCGACGGCGCGATGAACACCTGCCGGGTCACGCCGCCATCGACATGCAGTTCGTCATAACTCTGGCCACCAACCCGCACCTGAATCCGGACCGGCGGGAACACGCCCGGAAGCGTCGCCGACGCGAGCAGTATCTTGCGAAACAGGCCCAGCGCCTCGCGATTGTTGCTCATCGCGATGCGACCCATGTCCCACAACACCGGCCGTTGGGTATCGAGACTGGTGGTGCCGATCAGCAGAATTCGTCCCTTGATCCGCTCCCGGGCGACTTCCTGCAGCAGGGCCTGGTCGACATATTTCTCGATCAGTTTTGTCAGCGGCGTGTCGTCGGCCAGCGCCGATCCTTCGATCAGGCCGTGGACGTTGTAGGTGAAGATGTCCTTTCGGCCGTATTTAGTGAAGATCTCGCGCAATTGACCATCATGCTCGCGCCCGAGGAAGACGAACGGCGCAATCAGCGCGCCGGAGCTGACGCCCGTCACCAGGTCGAAGGTTGGCCGGGTGCCCGCATCGCTCCAGCCGACCAACAGGCCGGCGCCGAACGCGCCATTCTCGGCGCCACCGGATATCGCGAGCAGGTTTGACGCCGGCGGATGCCGCGCGATCCGCGATGACGACAGCGTTTCGGTTTTGCGCGTTTCGGCTTTGGGCGTGTCCGCCATCATGATCGCCTGGATTTCTTGCGCCGACGCATCGCCCCAGAAGCGGATGTTGTGAAATCCCTCGAGCTCGATCTGGCCGGCATTGGCTTGCGGCAACACGTTGCGCGGGGCCAGCGACGCGCATCCGCTCGTCAGCAGCATTGTCGCGCCGATCAAGCATGCGCGAAGCGCCCGCGAGTATCGTGGGTGGCAACTCAACGCGGCGGCCGCTGAAACATTTTGAAATTTTCGATGGTTTCAGCCGAGACCACCCGGCTGCTCGAGATTTCATTTCAGCTATATCGCGGGGGCAGATGCGTGTTGGTATTGAGGCATTACGGTGGCTGCCGCACGCGGCGACAGACACACAAGCCCGGGTTCAGTCGCGCGGGTTCAGTTGCCGGTCACATCGGCCGGTAGGTCTGCACCGCGGACGGCACGTTGATGCCGAGCTTGATCTGGCCGACCGATTTGATGATGTCATCGCCGAGCAATTGCGCGAAGCAGGCGTAGCCCCAATCGTTCATATGCAGGCCGTCAGCAATCACGAAGCTGTCGATCGGCAGCGCCTGTCGATCGTGCCATTGCCGCATTACCTCGAAGCGCGGGAAAATGCCGACATGGCGGAGTTGGGCGACCTTGCTGAGCAGTCGCACCATCCTGCTGGCGCTTTCCGCATGCTCGGTCACCCTCGGCGAATATTGCGGATCGACCAGCACGAGATCGGCGCCGGCGGCCTGGATGCGCGCGACGCCATCCTCCACCATATTGGCGGTATCCGCGGGATCGAGGTTGCGCAGCACCGCGTTGGTGCCGACCTGCCAGATCACCAGATCAGGCTTGGCATCGATCACCGAGGTCTGCAGCCGCTTCATCATTTCCGGCGCGTCCTCGCCGCCGACACCGTGATTGAGCACGGTGATGTCGGCACCGGCATATTGCCGGCGCAACTGCGCCGCCAGCCGGTTGGGATAGTTGAATTCAGGAGATGTCGAACCGTAACCCTGCGTCGAAGACGATCCGAAGGCGATGATGGTCACCGGTTGTCCCGACGCCAGCTTCGCCGCGACATGCGGCAGCGACCCCATCGATGTGGCGCCGCCCTTCGGAGGTAGGCACGGAACGCGGCCGAAAATGTCGCTGGCGGATTTCGCGACCTGCTTCACCTTGTCGATCGCCTTGCTGGTGAGGCTCTTTTGCTGCGCCGGATCGCTCGCGCCGGTCGGCTGGGAAACGGCAGGCTTGACATCAGCAGGCTTGGCCGCATCCGAGTTTGCAGCATCAGACTTGGCAGCATCGGACTTAGTAGAGTCGGAATTAGATTTAGCGCCGTCGGCTATCGCAGCCTGCTGGGTGGCCTGGGCGCGCGCCGGCAGCACCAGCGCCGGCGTCAGCAGCAACGGCGCCGCGACGGCGGCCATCATCAGCGATGATCGTGCAAGAAATATTCTGGCGAGAAATATTTTGGCACAAATTTTCTTCGCAGGACTCTTGGCGGGATTCTTGGCAAGATTCTTGGCAAGAAGAACGATGTCGTGACTCATTAACGCGTAATCCTAGTTCTGCTGGGCCGGAGCGAGATGCGCCGCGTCGATCACAAATTTCGACAGCGCGCGACCGAGGCAATCGTGAACGCGCTTGACCAGCTCGAGGCCGTGCGAGGCGCTGAAAAAGTCGAAGTCTCCAGAATCATTCCATTGATGCATGATGCCGAACCGGTCGAACAGCGGAACGTCGTATTGCTGCGCCACCACCCGCAGATTATCCAGATAAGGCGGCGCGGAAATCATCGATTCCGTGCGTGGGCTATATTGCAGATTCATTAAGATCACGTCGGTTCCGGCCTTTTGCATCGCGGCAACGCCATCGTCGACCGCGGTACGAAAATCATCGGGATCGATCGATCGCATAGCATCGACCGTGCCGGTCTGCCAGATGACCAAAGTAGGCTTTTTGTCTTCCATCAGCTTGGCGAAGCCGGCGGCGACCTCCTCGGAGGTCTTCTTGGACTGTAGTTCTACGGATACGTTAACCGTAACCGAGGGCAGCTTCTCCTTCAGCATGGCCTCCAACCGCGCCGGATAGGCGCTGGCTTCCGACGAGGGGATGGTCGAGGACCGGCTGCCCACCACCAGGATATCCAGCGGATGGCGGCTTTTTACCGCGTCCGCGACCTTGGTCAGCGAACTTTCACTGCTCAAGAGATAGTCCGGAACGTCGCAGCTCTGCGGTGTTGTCGGCGGCGTATCTTGAGCCGCATTTTGCGGCGCCGCTTGAGACGCGTCCGGGGACGCATCTTTTGACGTTTCTTTGGAAGTTTCTTTGGAAGCTTCTTGGGCGCGCGCGGGGACCGCGGTCAAAAAGCCCGCCAGCACGTTCAGCCCCAGGAAGGCTAACAAGATAGCTACCGAGACAGCCCTCAAGCCGGCTCTCATAAGCTTCCCCCTGCCATATCCGCGTTGCCGATCGTGCCTTTCGTCCGCGAGGCGCTTTTATCGGCAGAGTGCTTGTACCATGAAAACAGCCACGCCGCGCCCGACATAATGACAATGCCGGTTAGGGTTACGAGGGCATGCAGCCCGGCCCCCCCAGGGGTTTCGGCCAGGATGAAATGCCCGGCGAACGCCAGGAATACGCCGAGGCAGAAGATCTCCAGCGAATGCTGCCCGCACAGGATCAACGGCCGCAGCCAGGGCGACTTCAGCCAGGGCCAGTCCTTGGGCAGGAAGCGCACGGTGACGGCCGCCAGCGCCAGGAAATGGGCGAACCGCAACACGTCCAGATCGGTCTTGTCGATCGGATACATCCATTGCTCGAGCCAGCGCGGCATCAGGAAGGAGAGCTGCGGCAGATACCATGTCAGCGTGACGCAGAACGCCGCGACCAGATAGGCCACCGAGATCCACAACGTGATCGGCGACGCCAATAGCCGCGACATTCGCTTGGCGCCGCCCTGCGCGCACCAGGCGCCGAACACGAACAGCAATTGCCAGGCGAACGGATTGAAAGCCCAGACGCCGTTCGGATACGCGCTGAGATAAAGATCGTACTGCCAGGTCACGGCATAGAGCAGCACCGACAACCCCAGCGTGACGTCGGTTCTCCACTTCATCAGCCACAGGATGAAAGGCAGAAACAGCATCAGCACGATGTACAGCGGCAGCACGTCCATGTTGACGGGACGGAATCGCAACAGCAGCGCCTGGACGATGGTGATGTCCGGCTGCTTGAGGAAATCCAGGATTCCCATTTCTTCCGAATAAAGCGGGTTGTCGAAACTGGTGGCGACGTAGGAAATCTCCGCGAGAAAGATCGTGAACAAAAACACATGCGCGACATAGATCTGCCAAACCCGCCGCAGGATGCGCGCGGTCGCGATCACGAAACCAGCCTCGCGCATGGCGCGGCCATAGACGAAAGCCGCCGTATAGCCGGAGATGAAAATGAAGATCTCGGTGGCGTCGCTGAAACCGTAATTGCGCAGCGTCAGCCAGGTCAGCACATTGGGCGGCAAATGATCGATGAAGATCAGCCATAACGCCAGCCCGCGAAACAGATCGAGCCGCAATTCACGCTCGTTGACGACGGCGACCGACATCACCGGCACAGCACCGACGGCTGCCGGTGCGACATCTCGCAGCACCGCCTCGGGGGCGCCCGCAAGCGGCGGTCCGGTTATTCCATCGGCAACGGAAATCATCTGGAACCCGTCAGAACAGGGTGGCTATTGCGCTTGCACGGCACGAAACAAGGGAATGGCGGAGTGTAGCGGGCCCGGACCGGCAAGCAAGTTACGGGCATTTAAGGCATTGAGGTTCATTGAGATCCGGTCGCCTGCGATCTATAGCGTTTTCGAGCGAAGTGGGCACCGGTTCGCGTGAAGAAAACGCGTCAAAACAAAAGACTAGAGCCCCGTTCCGATTCCATCGGAACGGAAAGGGCTCTAGGCCGGAACTATGTTCAAACCGCGATGGCGAGTGCGCCTTCGGGGCGTTTGGTTCCTCCGGAACTTTTCGATATGGTGACGGACGATTTCTCAAAGAAGTTCGCTCTCATGTACCGTGCCGTTACCCGCCAGATCGAAGTCACCGTCGAACCGAATTTCCTGCCGGAACGTTCGTCGGCGGAAAAATCCCAGTATTTCTGGTCCTACACCATCGTCATCACCAATTCCGGCCCCGAGACCGTGCAATTGCGCACCCGGCACTGGATCATCACCGACGCCACCGGCCGCAAGCAGGAAGTGCGCGGTGAGGGCGTGATCGGCGAACAGCCGGTACTGGCGCCGGGCGAAAGCTTCGAATACACCTCCGGCGTGCCGCTGCCGACCACGTCGGGCTTCATGACCGGCCGCTACCAGATGGTGACCGAGGCCGGCGAGCGCTTCGAAATCGACGTGCCGACCTTCTCGCTCGACAGCCCGGATAGCAAGAGGGTGTTGAATTAGGTGAGGTGAGCACGGCGGTACGTCACACATTAGCGTCGTCCCGGCCTCCGCGCCGGGACCCATAACCCCCGGCGTTAGTTGGTATAGAAGGCATCAGCCGTATTGCCGAAAGCGCGAGTCCTCGCCCTATGGGTCCCGGCTCGGAGGCCGGGACGACGTGGGTGGAACCGTCATTGCGAGCGAAGCGAAGCAATCCAGGAGCCACAAAGAAAGAGCTGGATTGCTTCGTCGCTTCGCTCCTCGCAATGACGTTGATGTTTCGAGACGCAACTTCATGTTCTCGCGA
>Ga0302308_10004380_pt1 | contig 11094 bp, 13 predicted proteins | sample III_Palsa_E3_3_FD_200531 | JGI IMG/M metagenome (GOLD analysis project Ga0302308, IMG submission 200531) | Peat permafrost microbial communities from Stordalen Mire near Abisko, Sweden - III_Palsa_E3_3 | ecosystem: Environmental > Terrestrial > Soil > Palsa > Peat permafrost | place: Sweden... | reverse complement strand
CCACGATGCCTGGTTCTGGCGCGAGTCAAAATAACCCGTCGGAGCACGCGGGTAGTACTGGCCGAAATAATCGCCCTGATAGAAAGTGGCAGAATCATCGCGATTCTGCCCGGCGCTCAGCGTGACCTTCCAGATATCCACTGGAGTGAAGCTCAGGCGTGCGCCGGTGGCGTACTGCTCTTCCTCGTTGTTGTTGCCGCCGAACGGGCTGCCCGCGTAAAAATTGTCGCTCTTGCTGCGAAGCCAGTTGAAGGCCAGCTCGGTGCCGTTGTCCCAGCGATAGCCAAAGTTGGCCAGACCGTTGTAGTTGCGGTACGGATCGTTGTGCGTGTCATCCGTGAAACAAGCCACACCCAGTTCCGCTGCTCCCAGGCGGCAGGACGGAATGCCACTGGTGTATTCGCCACCGAGGCTGGCGTTGAACCAGTAGTGGCCATCTCCGCCCGACACGCCCGCCTGACTATTGATGAAGCCGTGACTACCGGTAGTCACGCTTACCGACGGCTCGATGTTGCCGCTGTCCGAGCCGTGGCGAGTAAAGATCTGGATCACGCCGCCCACAGCATCCGAACCGTATAGGCTCGACCGCGGACCGCGCACGATCTCGATGTGATCGATCGCGCTTACCAGAATCTGCTCCAACGCCGGCGTGCCCAGCGACACGCTGCCGATGCGCACGCCATCAATGAGCACCAAGGTATGGCCTGAGTTGGTGCCGCGCAGGAATAGCGAAATCGGCTGGCCGATGCCACCCGTTTGGGCGATCGACACACCGGGCAGACCGGTGAGTAAATCCGCCACTGAGGTCGGCTGCAGGCGCTGGATATCATCGTGCGTGATGACGGTAACCGACGACAGCGTATTGTCGATGGTCTCGGGTGTACGTGTCGCAGTGACGACCACGGTCGACAAGGTGTCGGCCTGCGCGGCGACTTCTGCAAAAGCGGCTGGCGCCACAGGCAGAGCCAGCAACAGGGCGGCCGCGAGCGCGCGGTGATTCAGCGTCGTTTGGTGTTTCATTTTGGAAATTCCCCAGCCGCACGGCCCCGTACGGCAAAGATAAATATGCCGGCGGCAACAGAAGATCGGGGACATGAAAAGCACGACGAGCGCGTGAACCGCGCCCTGCGCTCTCAAGCCTCGCCCCACCGCGAGCAACCGGAGTTCACGCTTTAGGCCGGTCTCCGGGCTCGTGGTCGAAGACTTGCGTCTTCTAGACCGACGCCTTCCCATGCATGAAGCACAGTGGCTTGATGTCGATCCGGCGACCCTTGCGGGCCGCGACTCACTTACCGTTGCGGGGGCAGCTCCGGAATAAACACGCAGGCAAGCCCATGCGTCGCACCGGATTCACGTTTCAACTGCTGGCGCTATGCCAGCAGTCACCTTAAGCAAAGTCATCTTAGCAGAAGTGCAACAAGCTCCATTTCCCGTGGCATGGCCCCATGGGTGCGCAACGCCAACTGAAAGGTTGCGATCTGATTGCGCGGTGCGGAAAAATGAAGCAACGCCCTATTGAGCTGACTTCAAGCGACTGCTCTCCATTGAACGCACGGAAAAAACATGAGCAAACCGACTTACCTGGTAACCGTGATTCATTTGGGACGGGAAGATGACTACTACGACTTTTGGGAGCTTGGCCTGGATAGAGGTCGTTCGGGCGAGCGACTAACTGCGGATATATTGGGTTTTATGGAGCCAGTACGCGCGAGCAACAAACGCGAAGCCTATGTCTTGGTACGCTCCAAGTACCCCAATCACCAAGTGATCAACAACGTAGTGAAGGCATAGACACTTCAATTCGGACGACTTCTCTAGAGCTGGATGTTCACGCGTCGATCGGTCCACTGGCCAGCTTTTCAGTGGCCGATATCCATTAGACAGCTGTAGCAGTGGTGATTGACCGACGCAGCCTGCTCAACGGCGCGTTGTCGTCCAAGCGTATGACACCATCCTCTTCCGAGACACCCAGCTGTTTCAGGACGTTATGGAGGTCGATATCGACCGGGCGATCTTTCAATTGGGCATACAACGATGCCAACGCGTCGGTATGAACCGCTGCATCGCCGGCGTCAGCGACCTGATCCACACTCCACGCGCTGGTGTTACCACCACTGGATCGATTGATGGCGCGAAGCGCGTCTTGCAGTCGGTATCGCCCCGCACCTTTCTTGTAGATGGCGAGTTCGACGAGTAACCAGAACATCGCTCCTCCCCAATAGGTCCGAGTCCACCGCCATGTAACCAAAGCGGCACAGCCGGCGAATCAGTTACTGAAGACGCAGCACACTCTCTTCATCCCTTCTTATTCCGAGGACTTCTCATGAAAGCACGCATCGCAGCACTTTTTATCGCCGCTCTGACCAGCGGTTTTTCCGCCACCTCCGCATTTGCACAGGATCAGTTCGCGCAGAACCCAAGCCCATACTCTAGCTCTCTCATTGCGCATGCTGCGATGAAGGGCAACGTGATGAAGGGTAACTCCACGAAGCAAGAAGCCATGAAGAACGATTCGATGGAGCAGGACGTCTTGCCGAATAGCGCGAAAAAGCACGACTCAACGAAGGCGCTGAGCATCGGCTACTGATCGTCTCCGTATGACGATCTCCTTCGCGAAGGAGCGCTGCCATTACAGCGCTCCTTTTTTGTGTTGGAAACATTCGATTTACCTTCAGCATCCACGTTTACTAGGTGAACTCCAATCGAGCACTGCGTTGACGGCACAATCAGAAAATGTTCAATGAATACATCTTTGCCACCGCTTGGCTTTTATGGGTTGCTGAGTTTCTTAACGCTTCTCGCTGATGACATGGCGAACCCGATCACTACTTCGTGATGACCCTCGCCCGCACTGCCTAATCGCCGCTTATAGGGTTTGCATATTTGCTTGGCCTCACGTCGTGAGAGAACGGCACCCGCAGCAATCCAAATTGAGCCCACTAAGCCGGCAAGAGCGCTCGATAAGTCAAACGCCGCAGGAACCTCCATGACCTCGCGGGCTGCCAGTAAGAGTGGAACAAGCATTCCCAACGCAAGCAGCGCGGCAAACGTCTTCATTGCCCCCTTTCCCCTGTGCTAACGCTTGAATTAAGCCGCCGACAAACCGCGTAGCGGTTTTCCGGTCGGCTTGAATGAACTGTTAGCTGCTAAGGCGCGTACTCCATGGGAATGACCTCTATCCCGTACTTTGTCTTTTGTCGGCCAGCCTTAGCGACAAATCCAAAGCGACTATAGACCCTGACATTATCCCTGCTCCTCGTTGTGGATCGAAAACACAAAAAGTGGGGATGACGGTCCAAGCCCCCGCCGAGGATCGGAAAGATGCGATCAGCGCCGACGATGTGCTGGAGGCATGCCGACTGACGACCCGAGCTCGACCATCCAAAATCTCCCAGACAATGGTAAATGCGCACAACCAAGGTTTGCTTGATCGGGCTGAGCCTCGTGGTAGCTACTCTATCAATACCGTCGGAGAAAATTTGGTGGCGCTCACGCTGCCTTCCGGTCTCGGCAATCAACCAAAGAGCGCAGCTCGCCGATCAAATCACAGGCCGGCTGGGAAAAAGGTTGCTGCCAAAAAGACATCGGCAAAAAAGAAGCCTGCGCGCCGGTAGGCACCAGCATGAATGCTGATTGTATCGACGACGCACTGAAGCAGGTTGATCGGCTCCGAGCCTTGATCAAAAAGGGCAAAGGCTCACAATTACGTGGCATCGAAGATCGTTCCATCGTGAAAGCCACCGGTCTGTCATGGTTTCACAATTATCGGGGCGAGCTACAAAGAGTAGAGATGACGACGCCCTTTGCTCGATTAGATGCTGCTTATCAAAACCTTGTTGCCCACAGTGATCGCCTCACGACACGAGGTGTCTACGACCACCTGCTGAAGTCAATTCGTGTTGACCTTATCGCCCTACGCGCCGAAGCACTGGCCACACCTACAAAAGTAGTCCCGACGTCTGACAACCCTGTTTCTTTTCAGGCTCTGGGTTCAGATGCGCGCATGCAAGCTGTATTGGCCGCTCGTTGGAATGAATGCGTTTTGTGCCTTCAGGCTGGGGCTCCCCTCGCCGCAACCGTCATGATGGGCGGCTTGTTAGAGGCCCTTTTGCTTGCCAGGGTTAACCTTCAGACTGACAAAACCAGCGTATTTAAAGCGACAGCCGCGCCAAAGGATGATCAACAAAAGACCCGTCCACTAAAGGAGTGGGCGCTCAAAAATTATATTGAAGTGGCACACGAGCTTGGCTGGATCACGGTGTCTGCCAAGGATGTCGGCGAAGTGCTACGGGACTATCGTAACTACATACACCCCTCTAAGCAGTATTCGCACAACGTGACACTGACAGTGGACGATGCTGCGATCCTATGGGAAGTTGCCAAAGCCATTGCGCGACAGGTCCTCAAACTTTCCATTGCCTGATCAAAACCAGAGTCCCATGATTTCAGTTTCGGCCGCCGCCGCTTCTTCTCGGCGGCTTCACTCACTTGGCTATGAGCGCAGAACGGAGGTCTCCATGAAATTAGAACTCGTCATCAACAGCGACAACCGGACTTTTTCAGATCTGGACTACCCGGTGGGCGATGAGATCGCCAGAATTCTTCACCGCGCAGCGAACCAGGTTCACGGGTCGGACATGGATACTCTGGATGACTTGAACCAGCCGCTACACGACGAGAACGGCAGTCCAGTCGGACACCTCCGCATCTCGGCTTAACTGGCTGGATAGCCAGCGGGCCGAAAGGTGCTGGAGCACTGACTTTTTCCGTCAATGGTGATCGCTAAGACTTCGGCACAAACTCCAGCGCAACCCCGGCAGGGCTGCGCCATTGTGTTGAGCGGCGACTGAGCCGCGGCTCACATGAGCCCCCTGCCCGCCATGCTCACCGTGTCGCCTGCCGATACGATGACGTGGTCCAGCACTCGCACGCCCACCAGCTTCAGTGCGTCGATCAGCTCTCGGGTGATTGCTCGGTCTGCGGCTGAAGGCTCGGCGACACCTGATGGGTGATTGTGCGAAAGGATCGCGGCGCTCGCATTGACGTTGAGGGCGGCTCTGACGGCCTCTCTGGGGTAGACGCTGGTGCCGTCGATCGTCCCAATGAAGAGCCGTTGGCAATCGAGGATCCGATGGCGGTTGTCCAGCCAGAGGATATGAAACTCTTCGTGAATTAGACCGCCGAGCCGCATGCGGAGGAAGTCGCTAGCATCGCGTGGGTTGCCGATGTCACCTTGCCGTTCAAGCTTGGCCTTCAGGATGCCCTCGGCTGCGGCTAGCACGTCGGCTTCGGTGGTCTTGCCTGTGAGGCGGTAAGCGCCTTTGCTGTCTTTGAGGATGCCCATGGGTTGCTCCCCGCCGCTGGATTGCGCCGTGGGACTTCCGCAAGCGAAACGGAAAAGGTCAGCAGCACCCTAAGTAGGCCGCCGTGCGGCAGGCGGAGGGCGGGAACAACGTGGACGAGGGAACCCTTGCGCGGATCGACGTGAAGCGACGCTGGCCCACAACAGGTGCGAGCCGGTGTCGGGGAGATGGTCGCAGGGCTCAATCAGAAATCTGGATGCTACGCTCTTGAAACACGCTCGGGAGGACCGAGGTTATTCCGGGGCGGCACCGCTGCGCAGGAGATTGGACATGGGCTTGGTCAAGGAAGCGTGGATTGAAGCAACGGAGCGCGGCTGGTCGGCGCCCGACACCGCTGTGTGCCCAGATTGTGTCGATGATCCCTACCTAAAACAGCTCTTGGCGAGCAGTGCGATCCATAACGAATGCGACTACTGCGGCCGCACATCGGCGACACCCATTGCTGCAGACGCCGAAGTCCTTGTGGAAGCCATATGGAACACGGTCTGGACCTACTACTGCGACCCCAACCAGGAAGTGCCATATGACGGCGGGTTTATTGTTGAACCCGTCCGCTTTAATGAAGTCCTCAGTGATCTTGGCTTTTCTGGTCATGATCGACTGGTGGAGGACATCGACGGCACTGATATCAACTACGGGGGCTTCGTTAAAGCCGCCAACGGCGACTGGTCCGGGATCCATCCGAATGAAATGGCGTTGGGCGCCTGGAACCTGTTTTCCCACGCGGTCAAACATCGCACAAGGTTTCACTTTTACCAGCCAGAGCCCGCCGACACATATAGCACGCCCTATGATCTGAGCGTGTCGGAAACCCTACCGGTTATTGCCGATTACCTTCGCGTCGTTGAGCGAACCTTGCCGGCAGGCACCGTCGTCTACCGTGCGCGGCAGCGAAGCCGAGGCCAAAATTGGCCGCCGAACGAAGATCAGATGGGACCACCCCCCGACGAACTGGTGACCGCTGGTCGCATGAACCCCGCAGGTATCGCGTATCTCTACACCGCATTGGATCCGGAGACAGCCGCCAAAGAAGTAGGGGCGACCCGACGAGGCGGCGGCACCCCCTTCCTGTCTAAATTTGAGCTGGGTCACGACGTCACGGTTTTCGATCTGACCGAATTTCCGCCCGAGCCGTCGATTTTCGACATCGGTAACAAGTCCCATCGAGACACACGAAAGTTGATCGAAGCCTTTTCGCTTTCCATTAGCACGCCCGTTCCGAAGAACGGCAGTGAACACATTGACTACGTGCCGTCGCAAGTTGTCTGCGAATACCTAGCGCAGGCCTTTGAGCTCAGGCCATGCTCGACGCTTGGCGGTCTGATCTACGCCAGCGCCGTTCACGAAGGAGGAAAAAACTTGGTGCTGTTTCCCTCCCATCAATTGCTCCGCCGAGACTTTCAGGGGGCCAAGTTTGTCACCGCTGCGCCTTACGTTGCCTTGAACAAACAGGCCCGCCGCATAGGGGCTCAAACGACCTTGCCGTAGCCGATATGGAACCGAACAAACATTTGAACCGTTTGGCGTAGACCATTGAAGCGACGGATCCTTGAGCGCTTTATAGAAGTTTTGAACGTAGAAAAATCAGGAGGGTGCTGTGTTCAACTTTGTCGACAAAAGCAAGGGCTACCTGTTTTCGACTCACGATCTCAACCAAATCATCCAACAGCAGTTCGCTGCGATGCGACAAGAGGTGGAGGAGCTACAAGCAGATCGGCTGCTCAACACGGCGCCGGATGACTTAGCTCAATATCTTGTCGAAAAGTATTCGATCGAGCCAATCACATTGCTTCGGGAGGAATGGACTTCCGACGAGCGAGAAACCAGTATTGATGCGCGTCATGATCCCTTTCGCCACATCCATGATCGAAGTCGACCAGTTCTCATTCCTGGTCAACGCATTGAAGTCGCCGTCCCTTTTAGGGGAGACGCTGAATTGTTTTACGCCCGAGGCAGCCAAAGCTCGTTGAACCCACCCAGAGCGACCGTGAGAAATTCGGAACTCGTGCTTGTATTTGAATTCCCCAGCAACAGTGAACCGAACATCCGCTCTGATGCCGAGCGGCAGCTGGGTGAAATCGAACAACATCTAGGATGGCTACGGCCCCAAATTGACGGCCACAATCAGCAGCTTCCCCGGCAGGCTGCGAGCGCAATTGAAACGCGACGAACTCGATTGCTGGCTAATCAGGGTCGTCTTGCTTCACTCGGCATACCAGTGAAACCACGGGCAAACGCACCCCAGACTTATGTTGTTCCTGAGGTCCGAAGGAAAGCTACGCCGAAACTCCCACCTGCGGCATCAACACCCTTCGAACCCGAGCCCACGTGGGCCATGGAACACTATGAGCATGCGCTCTCTGTCATGCAGAACATGGCGACGCTCATGGAGCGCTCGCCTAGTGCGTTCGCCAAACAGAACGAAGAACACCTGCGAGACCAGTTTCTGTTCCAGCTCAATGGACACTTTGAGGGAAGAGCAACCGGCGAGACCTTCAACCTTTACGGAAAAACGGACATCCTGCTAAGGGAGGGAAATCGAAATGTTTTCATCGCTGAATGCAAGTTCTGGAAGGGCCCTAAAAAGTTCAGCGAGACCATCGACCAACTGCTCGGCTACACCGCGTGGCGCGACACCAAGACCGCCATTCTCGTGTTTAACCGAGGCACAGACACCACGACGGTATTGAAGGGCATTGTGGAAACTGCCATTGCTCATCCCAACTACAAGCGGACCTTACCTTGGTCCCACGACAGCGGGTTTCGTTACGTCTTCCACCTTACCGGCGACAAGAACCGAGAATTCATCCTGTCCGTGCTCGTGTTCCACGTTCCTGAGTGAGCATGGCTTTAACTCGGCGCTGCCATGGGATGGGATGTAACGTCACTGGAATGCTTTGGCGTTACTGGACAAACAAATGACGCAAGAGATCTTTTATCCCGATTTGAACGACTTTTGTCGCACCTATTTTCTCTCAAATCGGCAGGTCTCGGCCGCCGAGGCCTCCTTGCTTCCAATGCGCTGGGACGAGCAAGAAGCCACACTTTTTGAGCAGCTGATGCTCTTCGACAAAATTTCCTTCAAAGTCTACGGCGAGAATATTTTGGTGCCAGTATTGATCCGGATGCTGGGGATCAAAGGATTTGAGGCACTGATCGAACAGAAGGCGATCGGGTTCACACTCTGGAACTCCAATGTCACCCACCTAGTCTCCGACGTTCCAGGCGTCGACCCTCTTCAATCCATGGTTCTCAACTCGCCTGCGCACGCTGACCCAGAAGCCTCAATCACACAGGGTTTGAAGTGGATGAAGCCCCGTCCTTCGCTAGATCTCCGTCGACGGCTGACACGAAAAATTCTTCCCCTTTACCAGATCCCATCCTCGGATCTGCCCAAGGATGCTGTGACCATCGTTCATTCGGCTTACCGTTCCGGAAAATTGAAGCTCATGGGTGTGGATACGGGCCAGGACATCCGAAATCTATCGCTGAGCGCTCGAAGTGATCTCTGTAAATGTGCCACCGAACTGATGGAGTATTCCTACCTGCTCAGCTCACGCATGACATCTTTTTCAAATTTCCATTACTACGCGTTGTTCAATGAGTCCGTTTCAAAAGTGCGATCCAAAGACACGCTATACCAAAATTTCAACTCGATCTCTGCGGTGGAGGGCTTTCCAGATCTGAGAACTTTACGATCCGAGCTGAAAATTCCACTCTCCAAACTTTCCAAACTGCGGCAAAAAAGAAATGCCGTTCAATTCAGAAATTGGCTGGCTACGACAAGCTATGCCGCAGGCGATGTCGTTGTCACTAAGGAATACATCGACGCCATCGCGGATGCTAAAGGGTTCTTCGAGACCAAGAAAGGAAAGCTCGCCAAGTCGGTAGCCATGACAACAGTGGGCGCTGGAGTTGGCGCTCTGATTGCCGGCGCGGAAGGTGGCTTTTTTCTTGGGGCAACGGCAGGGAAGCTGCTGGAGCCAGCCGCTGACTTTGCGATGGACATGATCGACGAGTTCTTGATCAGCGGCCTTACAAAGGGGTGGACCCCTCGGATGTTCTTTGATGATCTTCGCAAAGCTGGCGCCCCAGAGAATTGATCGTGGTGGCGCCTTATGGCCGCGGTGAGGGACGTAGGCGGAACATCCGTGGCGACTGCTCGCGACCCGGGCACTCAAAGGAGGTGGTGAGCCTCCTGAGTGGTTGGCACTGACGGCGGAAGTCGAACGACACGATTGCCATGTTCAGTCCATGAAGCAGACGCTCCGGACCCACCGCGCAAGCCTGGATGATCTGGGCGAGCAAGAGATGGCGTTGAAGGTATTACGGACGCGATCAAAGGATCAGATGAAGCGTGCCGTGAGCGCGTTTGTGGAAATGGGGCCGACTTGGATCCCCACGCTGGTGGGCGTGGTTCCGGAAGGTGAGCGCGGGTGGTTGGAGGCGGCGTTGCCTGAAGGGGTAAAGACCAAGGATAAATCCTTGGCGGCTGATGTGCTGTCACCTGGAAAGATGGCAATTCGACTCCCATTGCGTCACCCGCTCGCGAGCTGCCGCGCGTTTCAGACGGCACCCGGTTCCAGAGTTGCGCGGGATCGGTGGACCAATCCGGCGCGCCCTCGGGAGCCACCGTCAGGGCACGCACGATCTCTTCGCCCAGCTGACGCTTGCGGAAGTCGTGCCATTTCTTGGTCTGCTCATCGTAGAGGCGCAGGCCTAGCCGGTAGGCAGCTCCCGCGACGGCAGAGTGACCTGCCGACCGGGTGTGGGTTTGGAGGTGGGGGCGAGCGTGTAAAACCATTCCAACATCCTTGTTGAATGCGCCACGTTTCTGGCGAAAAGTGCGAACGATCATCCTGACCAAATACACGAGCGGCGGCCAACCCTAAGTGTCTGCGCGCCCCCACGGAACTATCAAAACAGAACTCAAACAGATGTCAAGCAAACTTGATAAAACTGAGACCTGTTGCTTAGAGGAAAGGCAATCCGCACCATGGGCACAGCGGTTAAAGCAGGATTAAATGGATGACGAGCATCTTAAGTAACGCAACTCGGCGTGAACCTCACGGGCGAGGGCCACATGCTGCTTCACACCCTGACTGGGACCTGCGTCGAGACGCATTGATCTGGCTTGGCGAGGAACCCATTGCCCCTAATTTGGTGCCTTTTGCTGATGAGATGCGGGCGTGGCTCCAGCAAAAAGGCAAGCTTTCCGTCGTGGTTCAAACCCCGGTATCCGTCTTGATCGACTTGAAGGAAAACTCCTCCTCATCGTTGAACTGGATTTCAAAGCCGCTATAGCGTGGTCCCGGCATGCCCATCTCCTTGGCCCTTCCGAATGCTTGAGCATACCGCGCGCCCAACGCATAAGCCCACGCTTTCGCCATAACCGGATCACGGGTGCGCAAACTTTGCTTGATGACCTTGCGGCCGATGAGCGCTTGAAGCGCGCGCGGAACGATCAGGCGAAAGTGCCACATGCCCGACGGATGGCGCAGCAGATGATGTGCCAAGCGCATGTTGGATTTGACCAACCAACTTGACCAAGCGCGACTCTCAAGAAACAAAAAAACCCTTGAAAATCAAGGGCTTTAATGATATTGGCGGAGAGAGAGGGATTCGAACCCTCGATAAGGCTTTTGACCCTATACTCCCTTAGCAGGGGAGCCCCTTCGGCCACTCGGGCATCTCTCCATAATTCTCCACATCTACTGTGGAGCCGGCAAGG
>Ga0302308_10004378_pt1 | contig 11096 bp, 9 predicted proteins | sample III_Palsa_E3_3_FD_200531 | JGI IMG/M metagenome (GOLD analysis project Ga0302308, IMG submission 200531) | Peat permafrost microbial communities from Stordalen Mire near Abisko, Sweden - III_Palsa_E3_3 | ecosystem: Environmental > Terrestrial > Soil > Palsa > Peat permafrost | place: Sweden... | reverse complement strand
ACGATCGGCTTGCCGCGCGCGCCTGAGCCTGCTTCCGGCATCTGGTAGACCTTGAGCCAGTAGACGCGACCAGTGCTGGTGAAAGTGAGCAAGGTGTCGTGCGTGTTGACGACCCACAGCTGCTCGACGAAATCCTCGTCCTTCAGTGCCGACGCCGAACGGCCCTTGCCACCACGACGCTGCGAGCGATAACTGCTGGCCGGTTGGCGCTTGATGTAACCGGTATGCGACAGCGTGACTACCACGTCTTCCGGCGTGATCAGGTCGAGCACGTTGAGGTCTTCCTGCGAGTGCTGGATCTCCGTGCGACGCGCATCGCCAAACTCTTCCTTGACCGCCTCGAGTTCGCCGCGAATCACTTCCAGCAGGCGCTCGGGGTTTTCCAGGATCTCGATCAGGCCGCGAATGGTCTCCAGAATCTGCTTGTACTCGTCGGAAAGCTTTTCCTGCTCCAGCCCGGTAAGCCGATGCAGACGCATCGCCAGAATTTCCAGCGCTTGCGCCTCGGACAGCTGGTAACCGTCATCCTTCAGGCCATCCCGCGGATCCATCTCTTCGGGGCGTGAAGCATGCGCGCCGGTAGCGGACAACAGCGCACGCACCAGGCCAGCTTCCCAGCGCCGCACAACCATGCGCTCGCGCGCTTCGGCCGGCGACGACGAGGTCTTGATCAGCTCGATCATCTCGTCGATGTTGGCCAGCGCAACAGTCAGGCCTTCGAGGATGTGCGCGCGGGCACGTGCCTTGCGCAGCTCGAAAATCGTGCGACGCGTGACCACTTCGCGGCGGTGACGGATGAATGCCTCGAGGATGTCCTTGAGGTTCAGCAGCTTCGGCTGGCCATCCAGCAGCGCCACCATGTTGATGCCGAACGTGACCTGCAGCTGGGTCTGCTGGAACAGGTTGTTCAGTACCACATCGCCCATCGCGTCGCGGCGGATTTCGATGACGACGCGCATACCGTCCTTGTCGGACTCGTCGCGCAGCTCACTGATGCCTTCGAGCTTCTTTTCCTTGACCAGCTCGGCGATCTTCTCGATCAACCGCGCCTTGTTCACCTGGTACGGCAGTTCATGGACGATGATCGTTTCGCGTCCGTTCGCCTCCGTTTCCACCTCGGCTTTGGCACGCACCAGAATGCGCCCGCGTCCCGTGCGATACGCCTCGATGATGCCGGCCGAACCGTTGATGATGCCGTAGGTCGGAAAATCCGGCCCAGGGATGTGCTGCATCAGATCCTCGACGCCAAGCGACGGATCCTCGATCAGTGCCAGAGTCGCCGCAATCACCTCATTGAGGTTGTGCGGCGGGATATTCGTAGCCATGCCGACGGCGATACCGGCCGAACCGTTGATCAGCAGGTTGGGTACGCGCGCCGGCAGCACCAGCGGCTCATGCTCGCTTTCGTCGTAGTTGGGCCCGAAGTCGACGGTTTCCTTGTCGATATCGGCCAGCAGCTCGTGCGTGAGGCGCGACATGCGCACCTCGGTGTATCGCATCGCCGCGGCGTTGTCGCCATCGACCGAGCCAAAGTTACCCTGACCATCGACCAGCAAATAGCGCAGCGAGAATGGCTGTGCCATGCGCACGATCGCGTCGTAGACCGACTGATCGCCGTGCGGATGGTATTTACCGATCACGTCACCGACCACGCGGGCCGACTTCTTGTATGGCTTGTTCCACACGTTGCCCAGTTCATTCATCGCAAACAGCACGCGGCGGTGAACGGGCTTGAGACCATCGCGAACATCCGGCAGAGCCCGGCCCACGATCACGCTCATGGCGTAATCGAGATAGCTCTGGCGCATCTCGTCTTCGATGTTGACGCGAATGATTTCTTTGGCGAGATCTGCCATGAATTAGCTTTCCTGGAGGACAAAAAAGGTCACCGGCGGGACGCTTCAAGCGCGCGCGCCAGCGACCCGAAATCAACCTCCGAAGTGTAACACGAATGGCATCAAAAAGATAAGATTTAAGTCTTATCTATCAATGACTTATGCGGATGCCTTGGGGCTTTTGAAAAGCACCTTCCGTGCGGCTACAAAGTTGACAAATGCCGCAACCGCAGAACCGGCCGCTGCACCGATGGCCGGCCAGCGATGCAGGATCGAAAAGTTGAACAAAAGCAACGCGTAAACGCCGTAATTGATCACTGCACCAATGCTCATCAGCCCCATCCAGTGCAACCATTCGGCGTGCGCCGATCGATTGCTGGCGCGCGCGGCAAACGTGTAATTGCGGCTCCACCACCAGGTGAATGTGGCTGCGATCAGAAACGAAAGCACGCGGGCCAGATAAGGATTCCAGCCAGCCAGGCCCACGAGTAACTGCACGATGCCGGCGTCGATGATCAATCCGCCGATGCCACCAACGGCAAACAGCAAAATTTCCCGCGAAAGCTTTACCACCCGAACATCGCCTGCATCGCGATACGGTTGGGACGCTCAATCACGCCGCGTTCGGTGACAATCGCATCGATCAATTCCGCTGGCGTCACGTCGAATACCGGATTCCATGCCTGCGCGCCCTCCACCACCGTACGCTGCCCTGCTGTGCTGAATAGTTCGGTGGCATCACGCAGCTCGATCTCGATCTCCTCGCCGTTACCCGTCGCCATATCGACCGTGGAAGATGGCGCCACCACCATGAATTTCACACCGTGATATTTCGCCGCAATCGCCAGCTGATAGGTGCCGATCTTGTTGGCGGTATCGCCGTTGGCCGCGATACGATCAGCGCCAACGATCACCCACTGCACCGCGCCAGATTTCATCAGATGCGAGGCGGCCGAATCGGCAATCAGTTTGGCCGGGATGCCATCGCGCACCAGCTCCCACATCGTCAGACGTGCACCTTGCTGCCACGGTCGCGTTTCGCCGGCATAAACCTGATCGATCTGACCACCCGCCACACCGGCGCGGATCACGCCAAGCGCTGTGCCGTAACCGGCCGTAGCAAGTGAACCGGTGTTGCAATGAGTTAGCACGCCCGAATGTGCAGCGATCAATGAAGCACCCAGCTCTCCCATCCGGCGGTTTGCCGCCAGGTCCTCGTCCTGGATGGACTGCGCTTCACGCACCAACGCCTCGGCATCAGCGCCAGCGGCGATACGCTTTTTCATCCGGTCCAGCGCCCACATCAGGTTCACTGCCGTGGGCCGGGCGGCGCGAAGCGTAACCAGCACGCTATCGAGATCGACCTTCTGCTGCGCGGCCATCGCCACACCCCAGGCGGCAGCTATACCAATGGCCGGAGCGCCACGTACGACAAGGTCCCGAATCGCCTGCGTTACCTGTCCAGCGTCACGACAATCGACCCAACGCTCTTCAGCGGGTAACAAGCGTTGATCGAGCAGCCGAAGATGATCGCCTTGCCACTGCACGGCGCGGATGGAGTCGAGGTTTTCATTGGATGTTGTCATGCAAGCATTATCGCCGAAGCCATCGCCCGGCGACGACATCTCGCTCAACTTTCAAAGCGGGCCATTCCAACTGCATCTATGCGCCGGGCACGCAGCGGATGCCCTGATTTTCAAGAGGCCTCGGGCACCACCAGCCAGAGGATCACGTAAATCAGAATGCCGGAGCCGCCAAGCAAAGTCAGCAGAATCCATGCAATGCGCACAAGCGTCGGATCCCATCCGAAATAATCGGCAATACCTGCACAAACGCCAGCAACGGTCCTGTTGGTACGCGACCGATACAACCGCTTTTCTGTATTCATCAAGTTCTCCCCAACCTGAAAGTAGTCAGTCGCGCGCGCGCAGCCACTGATGGATCGCCGGCGGTACCTCGCGTTGCGCGCGGCCGGATACATAAATGCCGATGTGGCCACCTTTGAATGCCAACTGCGTGTAGTCCTTGCTGCCAAGATGCTGACCCATTGCACGCGACGCATCGGGCGGCACAAGGTGATCCTGTTCGGCGAAGATATTCAGCACCGGATGTGTGATCGCCGCCAGATCCACTCGTCGACCGCCAATATCCAACGCGCCGTTGATGAACCCGTTGTCCTGATAGAACTTCCTGATGAACTCACGAAAAGCTTCGCCGGCCTGATCGGGTGAATCAAAAATCCAGCGTTCCATCCGCAGAAAGTTTTCCAGCTCGACCGGGCTGTCCAGAATGTCGACCAGACCCACATATTTCTGCTGATTCAACCGCACGGGTTTCAGCGACAGGTATACGTAATTCATCAGTGCGGCAGGGATATTGCCCACGGTATCGACGAAGCGATTGATGTCGAGCAAGCGGGCCCAATGCGAAAGCATGTTATCCGGCGTTTGAAAGTCGACCGGGGTAACCATGGTGATCAGGTTCCGGATCTTGCCGGGATTCAATGCCGTGTAGCACAGCGAAAAAACGCCCCCCTGGCAGATGCCCAGAAGATCGATCGCATCGAGCTTATGCCTCTGGCGCACGGCATCGACACAGCGATCGAGGTACCCGTTGATGTAATCATCGAGTGTCAGCCAGCGATCAGCGGCGTCGGGATAACCCCAGTCGATCAGATAGACGTCCTCGCCCTGCTCCAGCAGGTTGCGAACCATGGATCGATCGGCCTGCAGGTCGGTCATCCAGACGGTATTGACCAGCGCGTAGGTAATCAATAATGGCGTCTTGGACGTCGGCTTGCTGTCGCCCTTGAAGTGCCACACTTTCAATTTGTCTTCGCTGTAAACCAGCTCGCGCGGCGTATTGGCGTATTCGGGCTGACGCGCGCCGCGAAGCTGACCCATGCCGGATGCCAGCTTGCGCTGAAAGGCAGTGATTTCATCCATGACCCGGGTTGGGTCCATGCGAAATGGCGAGTGTTGCTCCACTGGATTTCCTTACTTGCGCTTGCGCACGATGGCTCGAACAGCCGGCTTGGCGCGTGACGCAGAAACCGTAGCCGATTTTTTGACCGTGCTCCCGGATGATTTTTTTGAAGTGGCCTTGGTCACAACAGACTTCTTTACGACCGACTTCGTTGGCTTTGACGCAACCTTCTCGGCAGCTTTCTTTGCTGAAGCCGCCGGCACCTTGCTGGCCAGCATCTGTCGCTTGAGCGCAGCAAGCTCGCGACGCAATTCGGCAATCTCTTCGGCGTGGTTAACGGGAACGGCTGCTCTGCTGCGCATCTCACGTCGCAATGACTGCAGTCGTTCGCCGAGACTCGATACGTCGCTGCGCGTAGGTATACCCAGTTGCTGGCAAAGATATTCCGTTTGCTCCTGCTGCAATTGACGTACGCGTATCTGCGTGTTGACCATCTCGCCATAAGCCTCGCGAAACTCTTCCGACAGCGCGATCTCGGCGTAGGCCTCTTCCGCGCAGTCGACCCACAAGTCGTATAGCACTTTGAGCGATTCAATCTGCTGACCCGGCTCGGTAAGCGTGGACAGCTTGGCCTGCATCTTCTCCATCGCTTGCGCATTGGAGCGCTGCATCAACAACTGATATCGCTGCGACGCCTCCAGATGCTTGGCCACCGCGTCGGCAAGAGTCTGCTGCTGCACCTGCTGTTCATGGCCAAAGCCGAATCCGCTGGCGGATGCCTGCCCCGGTGCCTGCCCATGCGACGCGCGCTCTTTTTGATGTGTCTGCAGCCAGGCCTGCCATTGGTCGACAAAGGCCTTGGCGCTTGCATTGTCAGCTCCTGCAGACCCGTAAGCGAACGGCTGACTGGCACCTCCAAAAAGCTGCTGCATCTGCTGGCGCCAGTCACCCTGCGGCGCCGACGCACTCGCCGCCGCGCCCTGCATCCAGTCCGCATAGCTCTTCAAACCGGCCATGGCATGGTCGAGCGTGACATTGGCTGACGAAGTTTTTGTGGAGGACGATTTGGAAAAATCATCTGCGCCTAGAACACCGAACTGCTTTTGCATCTGGGCAGCAAAAGTTTCCCAGGACTGGCGCGCCAGCTCCTGAAAATCTTTAATAAGATCGGCCTTCATGGCACCGGTTTTGAAAAAATCGTCTGCTTGCTTGTCCACGCGCTATTTCTCGTCACTCATGTCGCTTCATCCTAGCAAAAGCGCCCGGTAGAAAAACGCTCATCGCATAAAGCAAAAGGCCCGGCATAAAAGCCGGGCCTCCTGATCTTGTCTAGAACCTGAACTCAGACGCCGGCGGCGGCTTCGTCTTCGGTCACGGCTTTCATCGACAGGCGGATACGGCCCTGCTTGTCGACTTCGAGCACCTTCACCTTGACGATGTCGCCTTCCTTGAGCTTGTCGGAAACCTTTTCGACACGCTCGCTGGAGATCTGCGACACGTGCACCAGACCATCCTTGCCCGGCATGATCGTCACGAATGCACCGAAGTCCATCAGCTTGGCGACCTTGCCCTCGTAGATGCGGCCCGGCTCGACGTCGGAAACGATCTGCTCGATACGCTTCTTGGCCGCGTCACCCGCCTCACGATTAACCGACGCAATGATGACGGTACCGTCATCGTTGATGTCGATCGTGGCACCGGTCTCTTCCGTGATGGAACGGATGGTCGCGCCACCCTTGCCAATCACTTCGCGGATTTTGTCCGGGTGGATCTTGATGGTGATCAGGCGCGGCGCGTACTCGCTCATTTCCAGACGCGCCGTCGTGATGACCTTGGCCATTTCGCCGAGGATATGCAGACGACCACGCTTGGCCTGCTCCAGCGCCACCTTCATGATCTCTTCGGTGATGCCGTCGATCTTGATGTCCATCTGCAGCGCGGAGATTCCGTTGGCGCTACCGGCCACCTTGAAATCCATGTCACCCAGATGATCTTCGTCACCGAGGATGTCGGACAGCACGACGAAGTCGTTGCCTTCCTTCACCAGGCCCATTGCGATACCGGCTACCGGCGCCTTCAACGGCACGCCTGCATCCATCATTGCCAGCGAAGAACCGCACACCGAAGCCATCGACGAGGAACCGTTGGACTCGGTGATTTCCGAGACCACGCGCACCACGTACGGGAATTCTTCGATGCTGGGCTTCACGGCCTGCACGCCGCGCTTGGCGAGACGGCCGTGGCCGATCTCACGACGCTTCGGCGCACCGAAACGACCTGCTTCACCGACCGAGAACGGAGGGAAGTTGTAGTGGAACAGGAACGGGTCTTTCGACTCGCCTTCCGGCGCATCGATGATCTGCGCATCGCGGGTGGTGCCGAGCGTGGCAATCACCAGCGCCTGGGTTTCGCCGCGGGTGAACAGCGCCGAACCATGCGTACGCGGCAACACGCCAACGCGGCAGGTGATCGGACGCACGTCGTCGAGCTGACGGCCGTCGATACGGACCTTGGTCTTGAGCACGCTGTCGCGCATCGTGTGGTACTCGAGCTCGGCGAATTCCTTCGACAGCTCGGCCGAATGCCATGCGCTCTCTTCAGCCTGCGACTTGAGCGAACCCAGCGCGTCAGCCTTGATGGCGTTGATCGCGTCACGGCGCTGCAGCTTGTCGCGCACCTGGAAAGCCTCCTCCAGCTTGCTGCCGACGGCGCCCTTGACGGCAGCGATCAGCGAGGCGTTCTGTGCCGGCGGCTGCCAGTCCCACGACGGCTTTGCGGCTTCGGATGCCAGCTCGGCAATGGCGCGGATGGCCACCTGCATCTGCTGGTGACCGAACATCACCGCACCCAACATCACTTCTTCGGAAAGCAGCTTGGCCTCGGATTCGACCATCAACACGGCACCGCTGGTGCCGGCGACAACCAAATCGAGCTCGGACGTCTTCAGCTCGGTGTGCGTCGGGTTCAGCAGGTACTGACCGTTGGCGTAACCCACGCGCGCAGCACCGATCGGGCCCTTGAACGGGATACCAGCCAGACTCAGCGCAGCGGAAGCGCCGAGCAACGCGACGATGTCGCCATCGACTTCGGGATTCAGCGACACGACTTGTGCGATGACCTGCACTTCGTTCTTGAAGTCTTCCGGAAACAGCGGGCGGACCGGGCGATCGATCAGGCGCGAGGTCAGCGTCTCTTTCTCGGTCGGGCGGCCTTCACGCTTGAAGAAGCCACCCGGGATACGGCCGGCGGAGTAGAACTTCTCCACGTAGTCGACCGTGAGCGGGAAGAAATCCTGGCCTTCTTTCTGCTTGGTTGCAGCCACGGCGGTGACCAGCACCACGGTGCCGCCCATGCTGGCCATAACCGCACCGGATGCCTGGCGGGCAATTTCGCCCGTCTCCAGCGTGACTTCGTGACTACCGTACTGGAATGACTTGGTTACTTTTGCCACGGTGATCTTCTCCTGGTCCGAGGGATTAACGGCGCAGGCCGAGGCGTTCAATCAGGGTCTGATAACGCGCAAGATCGCGGTCTTTCAGGTAAGCAAGCAGACGCTTGCGCTGGTTGACCAGCTTCAGCAGGCCACGGCGGGAATGGTGATCCTGCTTGTGCTCTTTGAAGTGGCTGGTCAGATGGTCGATACGGGCTGACAACAGCGCGACCTGGACTTCCGACGAACCGGTGTCGTTGGGGACGCGGCCGAAATCAGCAATGATCTTGCCGGTTTGTTCTACGGTGAGGGACATGAGTATGTATTCCTTGAAAAGCGATGCGAAGCTTACGCAACGTCACCACGAATGACGTTGCGTAAGCTTCGCCTAATGAATGAAAGCGTTTAAATAACCTGTCTATTCTACTGACCGGAGTGGTGTTACAACAAGTGCGCAGCGGATTATCTCGATAAATCCATTAGCCTGGCGGCAGGTTGAAACCGCGCACAATTCGGGTAAATCCGTCGATATCGACTTCAAGCAACGCAAGCAGGGCGCCATCGCTGGCATAAGCGGCGCATTGACCGGCTGGCGGAGCGTGATTCAGCTGGATTTTCTGGCCACGTGAAATAGCCATGCTTTGCGCATCATCAAGCTGGACAACAGGCAGGTCGGACAAGCCGGCCGACACCGGAAGCAGCCATTTCAGTAATGCCTCGTCGCCTTGTTCCGCAGCCTGCTGCAGTGCCTCGATCGTCACCATCTGCGGCTCGCGGAACGGCTCGACCCAGAGGCGCCTGAGCGCAGTAACGTGCGCCCCGCAGCCCAGATCCTCGCCAATATCCACCGCCAGCGAGCGCACATAGGTGCCGGAACCGCATTCGATGTGCAAAGTCAGCACATCGGCGGTGCGGGAGAGCAGATCGAGACGATAGACGTCGACTTCACGGGGGGGCACCTCGACAGCTTCGCCCCGGCGCGCCTTGACGTACATCCGCTCACCGTCCTGCTTGAGCGCGGAATACACCGGCGGAACCTGCAGGATGCGACCGCGCAGTTTGACCAGCGCTGTTTCGATGGTTGCGTCATCCAATACCGGTACAGGCCGGCTCAGCAGAACCTCGCCCTCCTTGTCCGCCGTATCCGTGGTAACGCCAAGTTGGCATTCGGCGACATAGGCCTTGCGCGAACCCAGCAGGCTTCCGGCCAGTTTGGTTGCTTCACCAAAGCACAGTGGCAACAAACCTGTGGCCAAGGGATCAAGCGCGCCGGTGTGGCCACCCTTGGACGCGCGGAGCAATGAACGAACCGACTGCAATGCCTTGTTGGAACTCAGACCCAACGGCTTGTCCAGCAACAAGATGCCATGCAGCTCGCGGTTTTGAACGCGCGGGATACGACTTGGGCGACTCATCAGCGCAGTGTTACCAAAATTGATGACTCAGTCTTTCTTGTCGTTGGCAGGCGGCAACAGATCACGCGCCTGGTCGCGCAGCAGAGACTCGATGCGCTCGCCCTTGTCGACCGAATCGTCGTACTTGAACTTGAGTTCCGGCACGCGCCGCATGCGCATGCCGCTGTGTGCGAGCGAGTGACGGATCTCGTGGCCGATTTCGTTCAGCGCCTTCACTGCCGGCAAGCCCTGATCCGGCATCAGGGCGGTGACCCACACCGTGGCCCAATCCAGATCACGGGTGATCTCGACATCGGACACGCTGACTGACGGCAGGCCGTGATCGCGCACCGCCGCGTGCACCAACAAACCCAGTTCGCGGCGCAGCTCGGCACCGATACGGTCGGTACGTTTGAAATCACGGGATGGCATGGTAATTCCTCAAAAATCTAGGATCGAGAGACGAGATACGTGGGACGAGAAACGCCCTCGCATCTCGCCACTCGGCCCTGGCTGTTACAGCGTGCGCGCGACTTCCGTGCGCTCGAAGCACTCGATCTGGTCGCCCGGCTTGACGTCGTTGTACTGCTTGACGGCAATACCGCACTCCATGCCGTTACGTACTTCGTCAACCAGCTCCTTGAATCGGCGCAGCGATTCGAGTTCGCCCTCGAAGATCACCACGTTGTCGCGCAGCACACGGATCGGCTTGCTGCGCTTCACCGTGCCTTCGGTCACCATGCAACCTGCCACGGCGCCGAACTTGGAGCTGCGGAACACATCGCGAACCTGGGCGGTACCGATGATGTCCTCACGCACTTCCATGCCGAGCAGGCCGGTGGCTGCCTGAGTCACCTGATCAATGACGTCATAGATGATCGAGAAATAGCGCACGTCCAGGCCAGACGTCTCGATCACCTTGCGCGCCGACGCATCGGCACGCACGTTGAAGCCGATCACCAGCGCCTTGGAAGCGGCTGCCAGCGTGGCATCGGACTCGTTGATGCCGCCCACGCCCGACGAAACCACGTTGACGCGCACACGCTCGTTGCCGATCTGCGTCAACGACTCGCGCAGTGCCTCGACCGAACCCTGCACATCGCCCTTGACCAGGATGTTGAGCGTCTGCTGCTCAACGCCCTGACCCATCTTGGCAATGATGTCTTCCAGACGATTGCTCTTGCTGACCATGCGCGTCTCGCGACGCTTGAGCTCACGCTCCTGCGCCACTTCGCGCGCCAGACGCTCGTCGTCGACGCAGACAAAGTCGTCACCGGTCTCCGGCACGCCGGACAAGCCCAGCACCTGCACCGGAATCGACGGGCCGGCTTCCAGCACCTGCTTGCCGTTTTCGTCGATCAGTGCGCGCATGCGACCGTATTCGATACCGCAGACAATGAAGTCGCCTTTCTTCAGCGTGCCCTGCTGCACCAGCACGGTGGCAACCGGACCGCGGCCACGATCGAGACTGGATTCGATCACCACGCCGGAGGCGCGGCCGTCAGCGACCGC
>Ga0302308_10004377_pt1 | contig 11096 bp, 12 predicted proteins | sample III_Palsa_E3_3_FD_200531 | JGI IMG/M metagenome (GOLD analysis project Ga0302308, IMG submission 200531) | Peat permafrost microbial communities from Stordalen Mire near Abisko, Sweden - III_Palsa_E3_3 | ecosystem: Environmental > Terrestrial > Soil > Palsa > Peat permafrost | place: Sweden... | reverse complement strand
GAGGCCGCCCGTGACGTGCAGCCCGTGGAACCCGGTGGTCAGGTAGAACACCGAGCCGTAGTTGCTGGACGCCAGCGTGAGGTGCTGCTTCCTGACCAGGTCCAGGTACTCGTAACCCTGCCCGCAGACGAAATAGGTGCCCATCAGCAGGGAGAGCACGTACCACTCGCGCAGGCCCCAGCTCATCGGGTGGAAGAGCCCCCTCACCCGCCTGATCTGGCCTCGCTCGACCGCGAACACGCCCATCTGGCAGGTGACGCTGGATAGCAGCAGGACGGTGGTGTTCACCGACCCGAGCGCGATATCCAGATGCGCCCCTGGCCAGGGCAGTCCTGAGCCTTTGTCCACCGATCTGATGGTGAAGTACATCGCGAACAGGGCCGCGAAGAACATCAGCTCGGAGGACAGCCAGACGATGGTGCCCACGCTGACCAGGTTGGGTCTGCTGGCCGGCGTGCGGGGGGCCGTGTCCACGGTTACTGTCGCCACGAGGTAATTATTACGACAACCTGTAGGCGATCGCTACGCGACCCCCCGCGTTGGTGACGGTATCGGTACCATGCAGTGTCATGAAGGTCGTTGTGTACAGTCACGACGCCGATGTCCGGGCCCAGATCAGGCTCGCCATCGGCCGTCGCCCCGCGATGGACGTGCCGGACGCCGAGATCATCGAGGTCGCCACGCAGCCCGCGCTGTTCCGGCTCCTCGACGCCGGCGGGGCCGACGTGATGGTGCTCGACGGAGAGGCGCAGCCGGCCGGCGGAATGGGCGTGTGCCGCCAGGCCAAGGACGAGATCTACGACTGCCCGCCGGTGCTGCTGGTCATCGGCCGGCCCGACGACGGCTGGCTGGCCACCTGGTCACGGGCCGACGCCGTGGTGAGTCACCCCATCGACCCGATCGTGCTCGCCCACGAGCTGGCCGGGCTGATGCGGGCGCGTCCGGCCGTCGCCGGCTAGATCGCGCCATGGATGCCCGAACCACCTGGCCCGCGCTGCTGGCCGCGCTGATCCGTGGCGATTCGCTCACCGCCGACGAGAGCGAGTGGGCCATGAACGAGATCATGGAAGGCGCGGCGACGCCCTCCCAGATCGCGGGCTTCGGGGTCGCGCTGCGGATCAAGGGGACGTCGGTGGCCGAGATGACCGGGCTGGCCCGGTCGATGCTCGCCCACGCGACGCCGATTCACCTGCCCGGCCACCTGACCGACCTGGTGGGGACCGGGGGGGACGAGGCCCACACGGTCAACGTGTCGACCATGGGCACCATCGTGGCGGCGGCCGCGGGCGTGCGGATGGTCAAGCACGGGAACCGGGCCGCGTCGTCCGCGTGCGGGGCCGCTGACGTCCTCGAGGCGCTCGGCGTGGTGATCGACCTGCCGCCGGCCGCGACCGCCGAGCTGGCCGCCGAGGTGGGCGCGGCCTTCCTGTTCGCCCCGCTGTACCACCCGGCGCTGCGGTACGCCGGCCCGACCCGCCGGGAACTCGGCGTGCCGACGGTGTTCAACTTCCTCGGCCCCGTGGCGAACCCGGCTCGGCCCGCGGCGCAGGCGGTCGGGGTGTTCGACCCGCGGATGGGCGAAGTCATCGCCGGCGTGCTGGCCGGCCGCGGCTGTTCGGCCCTGGTGTTCCGCGGCACCGACGGGCTCGACGAGCTGACGACCACGGCCCCGTCCGTGCTGTGGGTCGTACACGACGGGGAGGTGGCGCAGACGGAGTTCCACCCGTCCTCGCTCGGACTGCCTACGGCCTCGGTCGCCGACCTGCGCGGTGGCGACGCGGCGCACAACGCGGCCGTCGTCCGCGCGGTGCTAGCCGGAGAGCACGGCCCAATCCGCGACATCGTGCTGCTGAACGCCGCGGCGGCCCTGGCCGCGGCGGCCGGCGTACCCGGCCCGGACGCGGTCATCTCGGCGCTCGCCGACGGTTACGCCCGCGCCTCCGAAGCCGTGGATTCCGGCGCCGCCAGCGCTCTGCTCGACCGCTGGATACAGGTAAGCCGCCGGCTGGCTCCCGCCCTGCCGTCCCGCTTAACCGCGGGCCGCTCAGGCCGCTGACCGCCTCAGGCCTCCGAGTTCAGGCCCAGCGAGAAGGCGGCCTCCAGGTCGTGCCTGGTATACGTGCGGAACGCGATGTGGGTCTCGGTGTGCGTCACGCCGGTGACCTTGTTCAGGCGGCCTGGGATGACGTCAGCGAGCTCCTCGTGGGCCCGGACCCGGACCATCGCCACCATGTCGAACTCGCCGGTCACCGAGTACACCTCGCTGACCTCAGGGATCTTGGCGATCGTCTCGGCGACCTCGGGGATGCGCTGGATCTCTGCCTTCACCAGAACGATCGCGGTGACCACCGGTGCCTCCGAGGTTTGGGTAGCTAGCTTGCCTGGGCTGGCGCTTACGCTACTACCTCGGGCCACGCGCGGAGCTCGCGCAGCGTCCGGACGCCGCGATGCGCCAGGCGCCTGATCAGCCAGCCGAGGACGTCGGCGGTGGCGCGCGCGTCGGCCAGCGCGCGGTGGCTCGGCGTGGTCCGGGCGCCGAAGAACCCGGCCAGCGTGCCCAGCTTGCAGTCCGGGACCTCGTCCGGATCCATCACGTGCCGGGCCAGCATGACGGTGTCCAGCACGGTGAACCCGGGCCAGGCCAGTCCGCAGTCGTCGCACGCGGCGCGCAGGAAGCCGAGGTCGAACGGCGCATTGTGCGCCACCAGGACGCACCCGCGCGCGAAGGTCAGCAGACCGGGCAGGACCGAGGCCACCCTCGGCGCCGAGGCCAGCATCCAGTCGGAGATTCCGGTCAGGTCCTCGATGCTCGGCGGGACCGCCGTGCCGGGGTTAACCAGAGAGGCGAACTCTCCCTGACGCCGGCCGCCGCGGACCCGGACCGCGCCAATCTCGGTGATCGCAGCCGCCTCCGGCGACCAGCCCGTCGTCTCCAGGTCGACGACGGCAAACTCGATCTCGGCCAGCTCGATCTCGGCTAGCTCCAGCCCGGCTAGCTCACGCCCGGCCAGTTCGAGTCCGGCCAGCTCACGGCCGGCCGGCTGAGAATCGGCCAGGGCAAGCCGGGCGAGCGGTCCCCGGCCGTATCCGTCTGGTGCCCGCGTGGCGTCGGCCGGACTGATCACGCTCACCAAGGTAAATCCGCCCACCGACATTTTCGCCTCAGCCACGCCGTCCGGGGTCTAACGGCGGCGGAACGCGGCGTCCAGCGCCCTCGTCCCGAACTCCCACATATTGTCGGCGACGTTGATCGTGACTCCGGGAGGAACGATCTGGTCGATGCGGTCCAGCAGATCGCCGGACAGGTCAATGCCGTCGGCGGCAAGGTAGGCATCCAGGTGCTCCATGGTGCGCGGGCCGATGATCGCGGAGGAGACCGCGGGGTGGCGGGTGACGAACGCGACCGCCATCTGGATGAGGGTGATCCCGGTCTCGTCGGCGAGCGCACCGAGCGCGTCGGCGGCGTCGAGCTTGGCGGCGTTCGACGGGTCGCCGGCGTCATAACGCGCTGGGAGGCGACGCGACCGCGCGGCGGAGCCTGGCCCGCTGACCTCCTGGCCCTTGCGGTATTTACCTGACAGCCAGCCGCCCGCCAGCGGGCTGTAGGTCATGACGCCCATTCCGTGGCGCTGGCAGGTCGGCAGCACGTCGTATTCGATCGCCCGGGTCAGCAGGGAGTAGGGGGGCTGTTCGGTACGAAACCGTCCGTGGCCGCGGCGATCGGCGACCCATTGAGCCTCGACGATCGCCGACGCGGGGACCTTTGACGCGCCGAAGGACCGGATCTTGCCGGCCTGCACGAGGTCAGTCAGGGCGCTGAGGGTCTCGTCGATATCGGTGTTCGGATCGGGAACGCCGACTTGGTAGAGGTCGATCCAGTCGGTTCCAAGCCGGCGCAGCGAGCCCTCGACCCCTTCGGTGATCCACCGCCGCGACGCTCCGCGGTGGTTGGGATCGGTGTCGAAGGGAGGGCCGAACTTAACCGCGAGCACCACGCTTTCGCGCCGTCCGTCCCCCAGCGCCTTGCCCAGGATCTCTTCCGACTCGCCAGCGGAGTAGCCATCGGCGGTGTCGATGAAGTTGATACCGGCATCCAGCGCCTTGTGGATGATCCGGATCGCGTCATCGTGATCGGGGTTGCCGAACGCGCCGAACATCATCGCGCCCAGGCATAGCTGGCTGACTGAGACGCCGGTGCGCCCCAAAGGCCGGTATTCCATGATGAACCTCCTTGAGCCGCCGCGAGTCAGTCGCGGCAGGCGGATATGATCGGATGGCCAGCAGGCGGATAGCCTCTCCGCTTCACTGTAGCGATAACCGGATAGCCTGTCCACTTGGAGCCTCGATGCCCGATCACCAGATCCCGGCGCCGACGAGACGAGCCGACGCCGAGCACAACCGCGACAAGATCCTCGCCGCCGGCCGCACCGCGTTCGCCGATCCTGATGCGCAGGTGTCGATGGCCGAGATCTCGCGACGCGCCGGAGTCGGCATGGCGACCCTGTACCGCAACTTCCCCGGACGCCAGGAACTCCTGGAGGCCCTCTACACCGACGAGGTCAATGCCGTCTGCGAGGCCGCCGTGACCTCCGACGGCGAGACGCCCGGAGCGGCTCTGGTGGCTTGGCTACATCGGTTCTTCGCCTTCAGCGCCAGCAAGCGCCACATCGCCTCTGAGCTGCTCAAGCAGACGGACCGCAGCGACCCCGTATTCCAAAACAACCGCGCCCGGGTGATCGTCGCCGGCCGGCCGCTCCTCGCTGCCGCGCAGCGCGCTCACGAGATCCGCGGCGACCTCGCCCTTGAGCAGGTCCTGGACATGGTCATCGCCATTGCCACGATCCACGGCGACACCCGTTACCTCGAACCAATCCTCCAGGCCGCACTCGACGGCCTGCGCCCCCCGGCCGACGCGAAGCCCGCCTAGGAAGCCTTCTACATTCTTGACGTACGCCCCACGGCGTTCGGGTCTGCCGAAATGTCAGAGGTCCTCGTTAACGTGTGCCCCCTATTACAAAATGAAGGGGACACGTCATGGTGATTGATTGCCGCCGATGCGTGGTGCGCGGTGCTGGCTGCCAGGATTGCGTTGTCGCGGTCCTGGCACCGGCCAATGTGACAGGCTATGTCCCGCAGGCGCCGGAGTACCTGGATGAGGCTGACGTACGGGCGCTTGGCGTTCTCGCGGACGCGGGCCTGGTGCCACCGCTGCGGCTTTCGCTGCCGCGTTCGAGGGTGCGCTCAGTACCTGGGTCTTCCCTGAGACGAAAGCACCGCGATGATAACGTGACTACGTCGTTCCCGTGGGTGAATCAGCACATCGTAATGAATTAGTTGGAATTGGGTGAATCGGTTGTATCGCCCTTTCGGCTTCACTACGCTGACCCAAAGTTGCCTGGCCAGTAACCAGCGTCAACGATCTGGGTGAAGGCGCAGGTAAAGGAGTCGACAAGGGAGTGTGGGTAGGCACGTGGGTACGCGGCTAGCGGGCGGCGAGTCCCGGTTTCGCCGCGGTGTCGCGATCGCGACGAGCCTAGTCGCGGTCGGCGGACTTGCGGTCTTTGCCACCGGTGCAGGCGCTGCCACACAACCGACCGTCGGCCAGGTCCAGGCCAAGGTCAATCAGCTCACGTCGCAGTTCGACCAGGTCAGCGAGCAGCTCGACCAGGCCGCCCAGCAGCTTTCCATCGCGCAGTCAAGGCTGTCCCAGGTCAAGGTGCACCTCGTCAACGCCAATGCCCAGTTCCGGGCGGCCCAGGAGGATGTGGCGCAGAACGCCGCTGCGGCGTTCGAGGACACCGGGGCGACCTCCGTCGCGGGCGTGCTCACCTCAGCTGACCCCTCGGTCCTCCTCCAGCAGGGCTCCCTCCTGCTGGAGCTCTCCGGCAGCCGAACCGCCGAGACCAAGCAGCTTCTCATCGATGCCGGCCAGCTGACCGGCGTCGAGCAGGAGATGCAGCGTACCGAGACCGGGATCGCGGCGCTCAAGAGCCAGCTCACCTCGCGCAAGAACTCCCTGAGCAAGCTCATCACCACCGAGAAGGCGACGCTGGCCAGCCTGACCGTGCCGGAGCAGCAGACGGTAACGAGCAACTCGATCGGCGCCAACGGCAGTTCCGCGCCCGTTGCATACAGCGGGCCGACCAGCACTCAGGCGGACAAGGCCGTCGCGTTCGTCTACGACCAGCTCGGCTGCCCTTATGTCTACGGCGGTACCGGCCCGTGCCACATGGGGTTTGACTGCTCCGGGCTGGTGCAGGCCGCGTGGGCGTCCGCAGGGGTTGCGATACCGCGTGACACCTATGAAGACTGGGCCGAGTTGCCGCACATCTCGGAATCCTCGATCGAACCCGGTGACCTGATCCTCTATGACGGTGAGGGACATGTGGCCATGTACGTGGGTGACGGCTACATCATCGACGCGCCGCAGACCGGGCTGGACGTGGAGAGAATCCCCATGAGCACGTCCTGGTACGCCGACAACACCGACGGAGTGGTGCGACCCTAGCCTCTCCCGGCCGAAGTCAGTCACAGGCCTTGGCGGGTCCGGGGCCCTGGCCGCTGGCACCGCCCGAAGGAACGGAGCCAGCGAACCAGGGCAGGTGGCTGTCTCAGTAGCCGTAACCGCTGCCGGCCGGGGCGGCCGGGGCGGTGCCCGCCGTTGTCGAGGACCCGGCTGTCGAGGATCCGGCGATGGGGGTGAGGCCGGGGGTGGCCACGAAGAAGTCTTCGACGCCCTGGCCGGTGACCTGGCCGGCGTGATCGTCGGCGAAGGTGTACAGCAGGTGTCCGTTGTAGGCGACCTGGTCGCCGTGGATGTCCATGACCGCGGCGAGCTGGCCGGTGGTCCCGGTGGCAGTCGGTGAGGCTGAGGTCAGCGGCGGCCACAGGCTCGCCAGTCCGCCGGTGACGGTCGACTTGGTCGCCGTGTCGTTCAGGTAGTAGTAGAGCGGCAGGCCGGTCCCGTTGACCAGGACGGTCTCGGTCTTGCCGGCCACCGTCGCCTGGACGGTGCGGACGGTCGCCGCGGCGCTGCGGGCCGCGGGGGACATGCTGCTGGCATGGGAGGTAGTCGCCGTGGCGGCGGTGATACCGCCGCCGAGGGCGGCCGCTGCGGCCAGGCTGAGGCTGGCGATGATGATTCGTGGGTGTCGCATGGTTAACTCCTTGGATATTGGCTGGGCATGTCGGGGTTCACCCGGCAGGCCGGTTATTCCTTCGCTGAGCAGGCGTGGGTGGCGGCGGTGGCGGTGATCTGGCCGGCCGGGGTGATGGTGACCGCGCGGACCGTCCCGGCGCCGATGTCGGCCAGGAACCGGGTGTAGATCAGCGGCGGGCCCGGGGCGGCGCCGCGGGGCAGGGCCAGCAGCGCCACGAAGCCGGCCGCGGCCGCCGCCGGGAGCAGCCACCGTACCCACGGGCCCGCGTTCGCGTGGCCGGGCGGGCCGGGCTGGGATGTGCGCATCTTGGTGCTCCTTCCAGGGGCCCAGCGGCATGCCGGGCGTGGGGTCTAGCGGGGTCAGGGGGTGATCACCGGGGCTGGCTGTACTCGGGCGCGCGCCGCGCGGCAGGGCGGGGCGCTGCCAGGCTCGCGGTGTGGATCCGTGCCTGCCAGGCGCCGGCCGCGGCGAGCAGGACGAGCAGGATGATCACTGATTCCACGCTGAGCGCGGCGATGCCCAGCGGGCAGTGCCAGTTCCCGACGTCGCCGTGATCGCCGAGGAAACCGCCGCGCAGCGCGCGGGTCAAGATGTAGCCGCCCATCGCCGAGATGGCCACGGCGGCGGCCGCGGACCAGGCCAGCCAGTGCGGCCTGGCGATCAGCGCCCCGGCGATCAGGATCGACCCGGCGATGATGCCGAGATACCCGTAGCCGACCAGCGGGGTCGGGCCCAGCGTGCCGGGCAGGTCCACGACGTGGATCACCGCGAGCGCGGCTAGCGCCAGCGCGGCGGCCGCCCGCGCGGCGGCCGCCCGCGCGGCCGCGGCCGCGCCCTGATCCGGCTGCCATCGGGCGATACGGTCGAACATGGTTTCCTCCTTTTGCCGGCCGTCTCGCGGGCCTTCGTGCCTCGGCGGAACGGCAGTAGTTACGGTTTCAACTACTAACACGCATAGGAGAAGTGGCCGGTTCAGCCGGACCGGGCCGGCCGGTGCGACGTGCGTCACACCGGGCCCGAGGCGGCCGGCCTCCCGCCGTCCCGGCCCCTCACATGTCCGGCTGCAGGGAAAATGAGCACGTCATCACCACGCGCCGGCCCAGGACGGGGATCCGCTGGCTGGTTATCCACCTTGAGTCGATGACCCAGCTGCCGCCGACAAGGATGCGCGGGGAGCCGTCCGGCCGGGTGTCGCCAAGGTGCAGATCGAGCTGGCAGGCGGCGCACGAGAGCCGGCCTGTACTAATACAGGTAGTAGATTTTCATCCGAACGAGGCGGCCTCATGCCCGGGCCCACCGCCGCGCCCCGGCCGGCGGTGAGCCCACGGCTGGGCGGCTGGGGGTCGTCATGCTGCGGCCGCATGGCGGCGTGTCTGCCACGCGGCCTCGGCCTCGCCCATCGGGGTGGCGGCCGGGCCGTGGACGAAAGGCCAGATTTCCTCGGAGATGGCGCGCCAGTCGGCCGTGGCGGACAGTTCGCCGAGTACCGCGAACAGGCCGAGGTTGATGCGCTGGAGGATCACGTAGGGCCGCGGGACGCTGATGTAGTCGGCGACCGGGCTGCGCAGGTCGAAGAAGCGGTGCACGACCGCGGAGGCGTAGTCGCTGGTGATGGTCAGCGGTCCTGGTTCGCGGATGGTGTCGTAGAAGACGGCCAGGTGATCGACGATCGCCTGGGTGCTGAGCGGCGCGCCGGGGCGCAGGAATCCGGCGTTCTCCAGGCTGCGGCGGAACGCCTCGGGGTCGTGCTCGACGCAGATGGTGCGGGCCATCTGCATCAGCGGCTGCAGTTCGGCGGGACTGAAGTGGCTGACGAGCCCGAAGTCGAGGAAGGTGACCTTGCCGCCGTGGTGGAACAGGTAGTTGCCCGGGTGCGGGTCGCCGTTGAAGACGCGCACGTCGTACAGGCTGCGGAAGGCGAAGCGGTAGATCGTCTCGGCGGCCAGGTCGCGTTCGTGCTGAGGCCAGCCGGCTAGTTCGGCGAAGCGGGCTCCGCTGGATAGCTCGCTGGTCACCAGCCTGCGGGTGGACAACTCGTCGATGATCCCGGGGATGTGAATGGTGGGGTGGCCGTGGTAGTAGGCGGCCAGCAGGCGCTGGCTGGCGGCCTCGCGCCGGTAGTCCAGCTCCTCACCGATCCGGTCCCGCAGCTCGCTCAGCAGCGCGTCGACGTCCTGGGCCGGGGCGGCGATGCGCAGCATCCGGCGCAGCAGCGCCACGTTGCGCAGGTCGGCGATGGTCTCGGCGATGCCCGGGTACTGGACCTTGACGGCGACCGCGCGGCCGTCAAGGGTGACCGCCCGGTGCACCTGCCCGATCGAGGCGGCGGCGATCGGCCGCGGATCCCAGCGAGCGAACGCCTGCTCCGGCGGCGCGCCGAGTTCTTCCTCCACCACCGCCGCGGCCAGCCGCGGGTTCATCGGCGGGACGCTGTCCTGGAGGCGGGCCAGGGTGTGGCGGACCGCGGGCGACAGGCCGTCATCCACGTAGCTGGCCATCTGGCCGATCTTCATCATGACGCCCTTCATCGCCCCCAGGGTGTCGGCGACGTCTTCGGCGGTCTGCAGGGCCAGGTCCTCTCGCAGCAGCTGGCGCTGCTCGCCCGCGGCCGCGAACAGCCGCGGCGCGCTGGCCGCGTAGCGGGCCCCGCCGCGCGCGGCCAGCCGGAGCGCGGCCCTGGCGCGGTCAAGGCGCAGCCGTCCGGGCCGGCGGCGGGGCAAGACCAGGGTCGCGGCGCCCGCCAGCACCGCGGCGAGGAGCCTGATGAGCTTCATGTGCGCCGCCCTCCGCGCATCCGCAGGGTGATCCGCTGCCGCGCCTCGAGCACGCCGGGCTGACCGAGGAACATGGCGTCAAGGACACCGAGCGACTGTCGGATTTCGGTCCGGCGGCCGGGTGTCAGGGGCGGCGGCGCGCCGTAGCCGTACATCTGCCGGGCCCAACGCGGGAGCACGGCGATCGCGGCGTCGCGGACGTCCTGCCAGATCTCCGCGGTATCGTCGTCCATTCCCGGCGGATCCAGCAGGTAGGCCATTGATTCGGCGGCCGCTGGCGTGCAGCGCAGGATCGGCCGGACCGACGCGAGGTACAGGTCAAGCTCGGGGATGTTTGAGGGCACTAGGTGGCGGGGCACGCCGGTGAGCTCGGCGGCGGTCACCATTTCCGCGACGTAGCGATTGCCGTCCGCGGCAGAAAGCGCCGTCCCGACCAGGCTTCCGGCGGCTAGGACGGAGTCGACCAGCGCCCCGTGCACCCAAAGCAGGAGAGCGGGATCGCCCGCCGCGTACGGGCAGCCGGTAACCGCGTCGGTGCCGCGGACATGATCATGAATGCGCCGCACCCGGGCCGCGGCTTGCCTGGCCGCGGCCCGGTCGCCAAAGGTGACCGTAGTCAGGTACGCCGTGGTGGCGGCGAGCCTGCCAGCGGGATCCCGGCGCCAGCCGCTGTGCTGGTCGACGCCGGCCATGGTCAGCGGATGCAGCGCCTGCATCAGCAGGGACCGCAGGCCTGCCACCGGCGAGGCCAGGTCCGCGCTCATCCGCCAGGTGACGCTGGCAGGCCCGAAAAAGCCGTCATCGCCGGTGCCTCCCGGCACACCCGACGCATACGCAGCCGCCGAGCGCTCGATAAGGCCGGTCGCGGTCGCGTACAGATCCGCCGTGTCAGTCAAGCTAACCAGCTCCTTCGCAGGCATCGCAGCGCCGACTCCGTCGTCGTCGCCACCGTCCGGTCGAGCCTGGCGGGGTTTGATCGACAGCCCTGAGCCGACTCATCTACTAACACGGATAGGAGATGACGACTGTTCACGACGGGTGGCTAACGATCAGATGCCTGCGACGGCCGTGCCAGGCAGGCGGCCGTGCCCTAGTCGGCGGACGGTGTCCCCCGCCCCTGCTCAGTCTGGTCAGCACCGACCTCTGATGCTGGCGCCTGCCC
>Ga0302308_10004368_pt1 | contig 11103 bp, 13 predicted proteins | sample III_Palsa_E3_3_FD_200531 | JGI IMG/M metagenome (GOLD analysis project Ga0302308, IMG submission 200531) | Peat permafrost microbial communities from Stordalen Mire near Abisko, Sweden - III_Palsa_E3_3 | ecosystem: Environmental > Terrestrial > Soil > Palsa > Peat permafrost | place: Sweden... | reverse complement strand
ACCCAAGTCAGGCTAGAGTAACGCTTGACGTTACTAACGCGCACCGTTACTATTGAAAGGTGATCAAGTCCTTTCGAGGCAGGGAGGCTGAAAGGGTCTGGAGTCGCGAGTACTCCAAGCGTCTTCCGCGCGACATTCAAGACCGGGCGCTGATGAAGTTGCAGCAACTGAACGCCGCTGGAGACCTGAAGGATCTTTCGATTCCGAGCTCGAATCAGCTCGAGGCTTTGAAAGGCGATCGCAAGGGCGAGTACGGCATCCGGATCAACAAGCAGGGGCGGGTCTGTTTCAGGTGGCGTGAGGGTCACGCCTTTGACGTCGAGATCGTCGATTATCACTAGGCGGAAATCGGTTATGGCAGCGCGAAAGATCAAGCTTGCTCACCCGGGCAAGATTCTTCGGGAGGAGTTCATGGGGCCCGTAGGCCTGAGTGCGTATGCACTGGCCAAGGCCCTGGACGTTCCGCTGCCTCGCGTAAACGACATCGTGCGCGAGAAGCGCTCAATCTCGCCGGAAATGGCCGTGCTGCTCTCGGCATACTTCGGGACGTCCGATGGTTATTGGATTAATTTGCAGGCGCATTTCGACCTAGAAATGGCCAAGGACAAGGTCGGCAAGCAGGCCGCCCGGATCAGCCCTCACCCTCACGGCGCAGACGGCAGTTTGCAGCCCGTCTGAGGTTCACGCTGGTCTACCGGTAGAACGACGCTTCGGTCTACCGGAAGTCGACCGAGCGGCGGTGCGAGCAGATGTAACTCCGGGGCGTCCGTGGAATTTCCAGCTTCAGCGCCGACTATCACCAGCAGTATCTGGCGAAGAATCCCGGTGGCTATTGCCCGGATCACTCGTGCGGAATCCCTTACAAATCACCGGTTTCCGTTGGCGAAAAAGCCTAATTGGTTGGTGTGACCCCGTTTCCTGCGGGGAGACACGGGGTTACGAGCCGTCTGAAGCAAGACCCGCGGTTTCTGCGGGAAAATGGCGGCTGATCTCGGGGCTGGTGTCTATCGGAATTCTACCGGTGTTCTGAACCTGGGAAAGTCCGCGGGGAAGGAATCGCGATCCGTACTCATCGTGAAGGCTCTGCTGACTTCAACGCGTCGCCCAAGTGCTTGCTGTAGCTACTTTGTGTAGCTACAGTGCGCCATGTTTACGTGGGATGAAGCCAAGCGACGGCAAATCTCCGCAAGCACGGCATCGATTTCGCGGACGCGCCGAAGATTTTGAGGGGCTCACGTTCACAGCGGATGACGACCGCGAACCCTACGGTGAAAATCGCTTTCTGACGCTGGGCCTTCTGGAGGAGCAGGTCGTATCTGTGGCGCATACCGAGCGCGGTGACGAGATCCGTATTATTTCCATCCGCAAGGCTACAAAACATGAAACGCGCTACTACTTCTCGCAAATCACGAACTGACCTGAGCCGTGTGCGGCAACTGACAGACGCCACCATGGTGAAGGACGGCGACGCACCCGAATGGACCCCTGCAATGTTTGCGCGCGCGGTGGCGCGGAAGGGACTGAAGCCCGTACCTAAGAAGGCGCTGCTCTCGCTTCGCATTGATACCGACGTGATCGATTGGTTCAAGTCCCAGGGAGCGGGATATCAGTCGCGGATGAATGCGCTGTTGCGAGCCTTTATGGAGGCCCACAAGTGAAGGACCACGAGGTCCTCGACTACGGGCTCCTTGCTGCTGCGTCTCCCCTATACGTTGTAGAACGCCATAATCTTTCGTATTCCAAGAACTCGCATTGACGTCTGCCGACTCGAGGCATTGCTCGGCCTATTTAGGCTGAAGGAGGGGAGAAAGGGGAGTTTAGCGACCGAGGCGCTATTAGCGTTGAATCGATGATCTAAAAATTAATCGAATTCGCGCGAGCTGTGAACTCCCGTTGCTCCCCTCGTGGTTGGTCGCCAACCGACTCGGACTCAGGCGCCGACTCTCAGTGATAGTATCTGGGTAAGCAGGAAACGCTCGTAAAAGCAAGCACTTGGCGCCGATCAATTCTCAACCAGTAGAGAATCGGCAGGGGTACGCGGAAATATCTTGAGGCTCCAAGCGGGACCGCCGATATGGATCGAGGAGCGGAGTCGTCTTCATGCGTTCGAGATCCGGGGCGCCCAAACTAGGCTCACAGCCTGAGCTCGACGAGATAAATCGGTGATTTCCGTCCAGGGAAACATTTCAGCGCCGACTATCACCAGCAGTACCTGGAGAAGAATCCGGGTGGCTACTGCCCGGATCATTCGTGCGGGAATCCCTATAGATCCCCGGTGTTAGCGGTGCGTGAGAAGGCGTAGCCGAAGCTGCAGCGAGGGTTCCAGCAGCAAATCCGACAGTTATGGTCGTTTGGGCCCGAGACACCGCGTGGTTGTGCAGGAAAGTACAGCGGGTTTCGACGCTGATGTCTACCGGAAATCTACCGTCGACCGCGGTTCAGGGTAGTCCGCGGCGAAGGGACGAGCGTTACTCTGAAATCGGCGCCCGGGCTTCAGTTCCTGGGAAGATCCCGTCTACAAGTTGACCGCTCTTTACTACAGGGATGCCGTTCACAAGCACGAACAAGATCCCCTCTGAGTATTGAAGTGGTTCCTCGTATGTCGCCTTGTCAATCACGCGATTCGGGTCGAAAACAGTAATGTCTGCATCGGCTCCCACGCGAATCCGTCCTTTGTCCTTGAACGCGGGCGCACGTTGCTCCAGCATCTGCGCTGGCATAAGAGTCATTTTTCGCAAAGCCGTCATCAGATCCAAGGCCTTTTCTTCCCGCACAAAATGCCCCAGTACACGTGAGAAGGTTCCCTGTCCGCGAGGATGAATCTTCGGTCCGGTGATCGGCAATCCGTCGCTCGCGATCATGACCATCGGGTTCGCCACCGCTGCCAGCACCGCTTCCTCCGGAATTTCATGAATTACGACAAGGCCGCCTTGTTTGCGATATCGCGCAAATGTCTCTGGGGTCAGCCGCTCTCCGGTTTCTGCCCATTGAAGGTCCTTGTACGTGATGCCCTGCCTTTCCTGCCACCCGTCGTCGAAAACGGCCGAATTAAGATTCGTGCTGGCGGCGGTGTAGGGATAGCACTCCGTGGTGACATCCAGCCCGCGCTGTCGCGCCCCGGCGATCATCTCAATCAACTGCGGTGTGTGCTTGAGCCCCATGCTGGTAATGTGGGCCACGTGAAGCTGAGCTCCCGTGGCTGCGGCCGCCGCTATGACTTCCTCGAGCGCGGCAACTCCTGTTTCCGGCTCGAGCAGCGAGTTGTACCGCAGGTGGACCTGCAGAGGGGCATGGTATTTCGCCGCCAAACGGAACATCTCAAGGATCTCCCAATGCGACGCGCCAGGCGTGTAGTTGATGCCCATCCCCTCGGCAAGCGCGCCCTGGTGGAAGCCATTTTCGATCGCTGCACGCAATTTGCCGAGCTCTTCCTCGGTGACCTCGCGATGGTTTGCAGCTTCGGCAGCTGGGGTATGTGCGGCGCTGAGTGAAGGGACGTCCTGGCCAGTCATCACATGGATCCGCATGGGGATGTGGCCAGCACTAACTCCATAGTTGATCAGGGAATGGCCGCGTCGAGCGGCATACCATTTGGCCACATCGTCGGTCCCTAACTCGAGTTCCAGCGAAGTGGTCACGCCGTCGTGCGCCTGGAATTGATAGTTCCTCGGTTCCTGTCCATGCTCATGCAGGTCGATGAAGCCAGGCGCTACGATCAATCCACGGGCTTCGATGGTCTGCTTGCCTGTTAGCGAATCGCCGGAAATTGCTCGAATTTTGCCGCCGCTAATCCCCACATCTCGAATGTCGTCAAGTCCTGACTCCGGATCCATGACGCGTCCGTGAGAAAGCACTATGTCATAGGTTTCCCCGTGGGCAGGGACGCACGCAAGCAACCATAGCAGCGCTAACACGGCCACCGATCCAACTCCGCATACACATGGCTGTGATTGCGGTATGTACCTGCGCGGCACTTGGCCCCCTAGGACATCGCTGGGCATCGGTCCCTGGCGCTCTTGTTGTCAATTCTGGGTAGGATGCCCGCCGGGTGAAGAATGGGCAAATTCTGTGCTCGGTGGCTAAATCCTGCGCCTCGCCGCACCGTTGGCGAACTTCGAGTTTCATCGAAATGCGGTCTATCGCGCGAAGGTTCGTTGCAGGCCGTGGGTGGCAACGTTGGTTTTGGCCGTGTATCGGAGCGAATGCTGTGCCTGGCCTAACTCCGCATCGCGAATTCCGTATAAATCCCCGGTGTTAGCGGTGGGAGGGAAGGCGTAAGAGTTGGTTAGCCGAGGGTTCTGTCGCGGAACCAGCCGCTACTCCGAGGGCTATCCGGGCTACCACCTGCGACGACAACAGCTAGGACGGGGGACCTTCAGCGCGTTAGGATCGCCTTCCGCCCATCCATGATTGCAGCTCATCGATGAATCGCCGCCACCTCGCACCCGACGGCATCGCGGCGGCACTGCTGCTGGCCTTCGTCGCCACCGCCGGCATCGTCTACATCAACATCATGCAGGCGCTGGTCACCGGTCTTGCGGATGGCCTGCACATCGGCAGCGCCCGCGCCGGTGCCATCGGCGCCGCCGACGCCTATGGGGGCACCCTCGGCGCGCTCGCGGGCGTACTGCTGGTGCCGCGGCTCGAGTGGAAGCGGACCGCAGTCGTACTGTTGTTCGCGCTGCTCGCACTCGATCTGATCTCGACCATCGTGTCCTCATCCACAGTGCTAATGGCCGTGCGCTTCGCGCACGGCACGGCGGGCGGCATGCTGGTTGCCACCGGCTACAGCGTCATCGCCCGCCTGCGCGACCCCGATCGCGGCTTCGGCATATTGTTTGTCATCCAATACGCCCTGAGTGGTGTCGGCAATACCTGGCTCCCCGGCCTCGTGCCGCAATTCGGAGTGCAGATTCTGTTCATCTCGATGGCCGCATTCAGTGTGGTGACGCTCGCGATGCTGCCGTTTCTCGGACCGTACCCGGCGCCGGCGGCAGTCGCCGGCCTCGCGCGCCCGACCGGGACCGCTCGCTTTGCTCTATTGTTGCCTGCGATCGCCGCCTTGTTCCTGTTCCAGGCCGGCAATATGCTCGTCGGCGCCTACACGATCAGTCTCGGCAGGAGCGCCGGGCTGGACCTGTCATTTGCGAGCGGCGCGGTCGGTGCCGCATCCTGGGTCGGTCTTGCCGGGGCGGCACTTGTCGCGCTCTTCTCGACCCGATTCGGGCGCGCGGTTCCGGTCACCATCGCATTTGCGGTCACGCTCATCGCCACGTGGCTTTTCCATCGCAGCGGCAACGCTAGCCTGTTCGTCGTCGCGAACTTCGGCGCTGCGGCGGTGTGGGGCTTCGTGTTGTCCTACTTGTTTGGTATGTGCGGCCAGCTCGACCGGCGTGGCTTCGCCGCGATGCTGGGCGGGCTCGGCGCGAAGCTCGGCGCCGCGACCGGCATCCTGGTCGGCAGTCGCCTGCTGGGTCCGCACGAGAACTACGCCTCACTGATCGATGCGGCGCTGCTGGTCCTGTTCTTGTCGGCAACATTCGCCATACCGACGGCGATCGCGCTCGATCGTCGCGACGCGCCGGGTCGTCGGGGCTAGCCGGCGATCAGGCCTTCTCCCCAACTGGCAACTCCGCGAGTCTTGGGTCGCAGCTGCCCGACGCGGAGCAGACGGTGCACTTGAGGCGCTCGAGCAAGCGGATCCTCGGTTAGCGCAGGGGGCGCAGATGCGCTACTTTGGCAGCTCCAGCGAACAGGAGATTGCCGAAACGCTGGATGTCACCAAATGCACGGTGCAGCGGGACCGGCAGAAGGCGCGACTGATCCTCGCGGCCGCATTGCGCTGAGATGATGAGTTAAGAGACCCATGACCCTATCGATTCCCCAGATAGCACGGATGAGCCAGCTGCTGGAGGAGGCGCTGGAGCTGGATGAGGCCGCTCGCCGCCCCTGGCTTGAGAGGGCTACCCAAGAGCATCCGGATCTGGCCGCAGCGTTGCGCAAGGCGCTGCGGCCGGGAGCGGCGCAGGCAGCGGACCTGAAAGCGCTGATGAGCCTGCCGAAGCTCGGTGCCGCAGATGAGGCGAGCACGCCAGCCGCGAGCGGCCTTGAGCCCGGTGCGCGTGTGGGCCCATACGAGCTGATTCGATTGCTAGGCGCTGGGGGCATGGCGGAGGTATGGCTGGCGCGGCGCGCCGATGGCGCTTTCAAGCGCGAAGTGGCCCTCAAGCTGCCAATGCCCGCTCGCGCGCAGGCAGGTCTGGAAGCGCGCTTTGCACGTGAGCGCGACATCCTGGCCAGTCTCGAGCATCCCCATATCGCACGTCTCTACGACGTCTAGCTTACGCGAGATCCGTGCTCTGTCCGACCTCGATGATATATCCGTCAGGATCGCGGATGTAGCAGCGAATCTCGCCGTACTTGGCGATCGGCTCTGTGATGAACTCCGCGCCTCGACTTTTCCATAACTGATAGCACGCTTGAATATCCGCAACGCGAATGTTCATGAAGCTGTTGATTCTATCCGGGTCGTCGAGGACGCTCAGCGTTACCGTCGGCTTGTCCGGGGTAGGCCCGCCTCCGACGTTCACGATGAGCCAGGTATTCTCGATCTGAATGTGCCCGGACGCACCCTTGCTGTCGCCCCTGCTCAGAATGCGGCCGCCGAAGACCCTTTCATAAAACTCAGCCGATCGATTGATGTCGGCGACCGTAATAAAAAGTGTGATCGTGACGCCCTCTCGCGGGGGCATCTCATAGCTCTGTTGTCCGACTTCAACGCTCATTGAAAGCCCCAGCTGCGATAGGCGGCGCGCATCCTGCGCCAGGAAGCATGCGCGTCAGCCATCGATGTGAGTCATACCCCCGGGAACCCAAACATCAACCACGACTGATTGGCTACCCAATCCGGATATAGCGCTGTCATCTGATCGAACAGGTCCTGGTCGGACGTCGCGATTTTCTGCACCCGATCGAAGTCCTGAAGGTAGCGCTTGGTGTCCTGGATCGCCAACGGAGAGTCGGGTACGCCAGGCTTCTTGTGGCCGGCAACGACAATCGTCGGGTTCAGCGCCGCTAACCGGTCCAGGTCCGCGATCCAATTCTGTCGACTCTCGGGGGTGGTGTCGCCGACATACATGCGACATTGGTTGTAGACAACGTCGCCAGCGACGATCAGGCCGATCGATGGAACGTAGAGAGAGGTCGAATCGGGACTATCGGTGCGGCCTTGTGCAATTATGCGCAATTCATAGCCTTCGAGAGTGAACGTGTCGTGCTCATAAGGCTCGGGCGCAACCAACTTAGTGGCCACCTGCCCCGGAAACAAACGGCGGGCTAGCCGCTCCACTGCAGGAGTAAATGACATCTGCATGGCGTTCACCGTCTTGGGCGTTGCGATCGCCCGAGCGCCAGGGAAGCGATCGAGCAGAACGCTCAGACCGTAGAAATGGTCGAAGTGGGCGTGCGTTATATAGATGGTCTCCAGGTTCCGGTTGTGCAGAGCAATCCAATCCGCGAGCGCTTCGGCCTCAGCCACCGTCGTCATTGCATCTACCAGCACCGCATCGTTCTCGCCGAAGATTAAAGTCGACGTGATCGGGTCAAATCCGAGCGCTTCGCCGAATGGCTTCGACCGCTCGCCGACCATGGCCTTTCCCGGTGCGGTAAAAACGTTCACGCTCAGAGGGCTCGCCGCGACCGGCTCGGTTTCGGGCGTGGTCTTTTTCAGCGCGTTTGTCCTGTCCATCCGGACTCCCTTTTGATATTAAAGCCAACGACCGTGTACCAACATGCTGTCGGGGTCGCCACGACGAATCCATTGGACGAACGTATCGATCCATACCAAAGTATCGGCTGTATGTTGTGGTCGGTAACGGGCACGTTGATATCCGAGTCGGAAAGGGGGACACGCAAGAAATTCCAACATCAGCGCCGATTGCCTATTGCAGTTCAACGGCCGGATATCGCTCGGTGTATGACTCGCCGATACAGCCGAAATACGTCACGCTGCGTTGCGCGAAATCCACCTCATAGCGAATCACCCCTGCATGCCAGGCCGCGGCGAGGAACTCCGGAAATGTGCTGTTGCCTGCCTGATCTCGCCGCAAGGCAGCTATCAGCGCCTCCTGTTCAAATAGCGGCACATCGACCGCGCCCGCTACCAGCGGCGTTCCCTGCACGACGACAGGACCCTCTCGCGTGAGATAGAGGCTTTGGCACGCGGGCAGAAACCACAGGTTGCGGGAGACGCCGGCACTTCGGAGGGTTTCCGCCAGATAGGGGAATCCACCGACTTTTGGCCGTCCGGCCATGGCCCGTTGCTGTGCGGCCTGCAAATTTGAAATGGCGTTGCTCATACCGGCTCTCCTCCTGACGCTCAGTTAGGGTGATGCCGAGGCCTGCCAAGCCTCGGTCGAAAAGTGATTGCCATGGCACCTAATATCGGCAGGGCGCGCGGCGCGAGGGGCTCCGAAGCGGGATTTCATGACGAATCGGCTCTGACGACGTCGCTAACAACCGACAGCGCTGCCTTGAGCGATGGCATCCCGACGGACCCGAGCGCAATTCGAATGGCATGCGGAACGTGCGTGGTGGTCGCGAACGGTTCCGCGGGTGCCAGAGCGATGCCTCGTTGCGCCAGTTGTGCCACGACCCGATCCGCGCGCTGGTCGTCAGCCAGCACCAGCCAGACCAGATACGAATGCGGGTGAGTAATGGTGCGCAGTCCCTCGAGCGCGCGTCGCGCAATGATTTGCCGCTGGGCCGCGTCCTTGCGCTTTTCCGCTTCCAGGCGGGCTACCGTGCCGTCCTCGATCCAGCCGCAGGCAATCGCCGTCAACGCGCCAGCGGTGTTCCACACCGTTGCCCGGATGGCTCGCTCGATCGGTGCGATCAGCGGCTCGGCTGTCGCCAGGAACCCAAATCGAAGTCCAGTCGCAACATTCTTGGACAGACTCGACACATACACAGTGCGTTCCGGTGCCACCGAGGCGATAGGTGCAGGCGCATCGGCAATGAGATAGGCGTACGCCTCATCCTCAATGATGAGAAAGTCATGGACCCGCGCGATCGCCACCAGGCGGCGCCGCGCGGCGACAGACATGACGCAGCTGAGCGGATTGTGGAGCGTGGGCATCGTGTACACAGCACGAACGGGCCTCGTCCGGCACAAACGCTCCAGTTGATCCAGATCCGGTCCGTCGGCTGCGATCGGCACCGGTGCCAGTTCGAGCCGCAGCGCCTGGGCCAGGATCCGGATGCCGGGGTACGTCAACGCGTCGACCGCCATGACATCGCCGGGTTTTAGCAGGGCCATGAGGGTCACCGCCAGACCATGCTGAGCCCCGTTGACGATCAATACCTGGGCCGGGGTGAGCCGCAGATGCCGATTTCGAAGATAGCGCGCAATGATGGCGCGCTCGTGCGCGCGACCTCCATAGGGCGAGTAGTGCAGAATGGCGTCCAGGTCGCCGGAAGATGCCAGTTTTCGCAGCGCGTCGCGCAACAGATCCGATTGCCCCATCACGAGCGGCTCGCTGAACGATAGATCGACCGCTCCATCTGCGGTCGGTCGCTGATCCACGCCGATGGCACGCGGATAGGACTGATCCCGGACAAAGGTGCCGCGGCCCACTTCGCCCACCACCAGGCCCATGGTTTCGAGTTCCGCATAGACGCGGCTCGCGGTAGCCAGCGCCAGCCGATGCGTTCGCGCCAATTGCCGATGAGTCGGCAAGCGGGTCGCCGGGGCCAGTTCGCCTGAGCGGATCTCGGCCGCCAGCGCATCGACCACTCGTTTGTACCGCGCCCGACCCATGAAGGCCCCACAAATGTATCTATGACAATTACTTTATTGTATCGCGTGTCGACGCTAAGATCAGCCGGACCCGAGTTAAAGCCCGATGTCCGTCATCCAGGAGCAGGGATCACAATGCACGTCGCCATACTCACCTTCGAGGGATTCAACGAACTCGATTCACTGATCGCTCTCGGTATCCTGAACCGCGTCAAACGGCCCGCCTGGCGAGTCTCATTGGCCTGCCCCACGCCGCAAGTTCGATCGATGAATGGTGTGGTCATTGAGGCGCAGGCGTCGTTGGCGGATGCCCGTAGCGCCGATGCCGTGATTGTCGGCAGTGGCCTGCTGACGCGCGAGATCGTCAAAGACGCCGCCATCATGGAGCAGCTCCGGTTCGATACCTCGCGGCAATTATTGGCGGCTCAGTGCTCGGGCGCGCTGCTGCTTGCCAAGCTCAACCTGCTCCGTGGTGTCCCGGCCTGTACGGACCTTACGAGTAAGCCCTGGGTTGAGGAGGCGGGGGTGACAGTGCTGAATCAGTCCTTCTACGCCGAGGGCAATGTCGCTACTGCCGGCGGCTGCCTGGCATCACAATATCTGGCAGCGTGGGTCATTGCCCGGCTGGTCGGTGTCGATGAAGCGGAGAAAGCCATTCATTACGTCGCACCGGTGGGCGAGAAGCAGCTGTACGTTGAGCGCGCCCTGGGCCACATTCAGGGTCGCTTGAGGGCAGCATGAGGGCAGCATGAGGGTAATCGAGCGCGAGGAGGTGGCGAGACGCCTGAGCTACGACATCTGCATTCCGATCGTGCGGCAGGCGATGATTGCATTCTCGAAAGGCGCGACCCGCCAGCACTTGCGATCGATCATCCCGTTGGCTCGCGGACATCTGTTTGGGATCATGCCGGGCGCCATGAGTGACAGCGCGGTTTTCGGGGCCAAGCTGATCAGCATCTTTCCGGAGAATTTTGCCAAAGGCCGACAGTCCCACCAGGGCGTGGTGGTGCTGTTCGATCCTGAAAGCGGCGCGCCGGTGTGCGTGGTTCATGCCGGGGAGATCACGGCCATTCGTACCGCCGCCGCCAGCGCGGTGGCGACCGATGCTCTGGCGCGCGCGAATGCCAGCCGCCTGGCTATTCTGGGTTACGGAGAGCAGGCCGCGACTCACGCCAGGGCGCTGCTCAAGGTGCGGAAAATTGAGGCCGTCAAAGTTTGGGGACGTGCTCCGGAACGAACCGAGTCATTCTGTCGGCGCATGAGCACTGAACTGGGTATTGCGTTCAGCAGCGCAACCGAGGTGGAGG
>Ga0302308_10004367_pt1 | contig 11104 bp, 7 predicted proteins | sample III_Palsa_E3_3_FD_200531 | JGI IMG/M metagenome (GOLD analysis project Ga0302308, IMG submission 200531) | Peat permafrost microbial communities from Stordalen Mire near Abisko, Sweden - III_Palsa_E3_3 | ecosystem: Environmental > Terrestrial > Soil > Palsa > Peat permafrost | place: Sweden... | reverse complement strand
CCCCAAGCAGCAGACCGACAAACAGGCTCAGGGTCACAAGCTGGGTCTCGTTAGTTTCCAGATGCCAGAAGAACGTATTGGCATGCAGACCCAGCGAAAGTGACAGGCCCAGCGAAACGAAGAAGAGGATTGCCGAGGCGAACAACGCTCTGAAAGAGGCGTTCTTGAACAATTCGATTACGCCGGCAATAAAGTTCGCAAGGTTGCCGCCGGTAGCCTGAATACCCTCATGCATTCTTCCGCGCAGCCTGTGGCCGACCACGATCGAGACGATCGCCCCAATCGCCATCAAAGTCGCGCAGGCGAGACCGAATGCGGAGTAGGCGTCGCGCTGCATCAACCCGCCCGGTCCCTTGAGGAAGACGCCAAAGCCCAGCGCCACTGCCGTGAGGCCGGCGGCCATGCCCAGGCCCCAGCGCCAGGCGGCAATTGTCATGCGCTCTTTGTGGTTGTCGGTGATCTCTGCACCAAGTGCCAGGTAGGGCAGATTGAACAGTGATATCGAAAGCCGTAATAGCAACGACACGAGCATCACCAGCCAGAACAGCGCCGAGCCACCAACGCTCTTTGGCAACGAAAAAAGCAGCACCAGCGAGATCGAGGCAGGCAAAACAGCCGTGAGCATGAAAGGCAGGCGGCGACCCCAGCGCGAGCGCCAGCCATCCGAAAGAAAGCCAATGACGGGATCGGCGACCGCATCGATGACCAGGCCAGCCGAAATGGCGATACCCGCGGCTGAACCCGACAGTCCGCATACGGCGGTGAGGTAAAACAGCAGGAAGATATTGATCGCATTTGACGAAGCGCCATCGAGCAACTGGCCCAGTCCGTAACCGAACTGCAGGCCAGTGGACAGGCGGGAGTGACGATCATTGGCTGTCGGCGCTGTAACCGTTTCGCCCGGTCGTACATCGATATCCACATTCATGCGTGCGTACTCAGGGCCCACGCGCACGGCGAGGGCTGGGTTGAGGAAAGAGTCTCATTGGCGCGAGGCTCACTCGATGGTCTCCATTGACTGAGCGCGTCATTCAGCCTGGCGTGTCACGGTATCGGGACTTATGATGATGCGCAACTCGCACTGCGGCATTTTCTACAGCGGCATGGCTGTGTCCAGAACGCGGCGTGTAGGGATCAAAATCGCAGTACAGGGTAAAGTCGCGGAGAAATAGATGGCAGGAACGGCATGATCAAATCGAAGGCAGCAGCGCGCGACAAGCCAGCGGCAAAACTCCGGCTGCCGGCCGCCGAGCGGCGCGCCAAATTTCTGCAGGCCGCCGCCGCCATCGTCGTGCAACACGGTCTTTCGGCTGTGACCATGGAAGAGGTAGCGGCCAGAACCGGTGTCAACAAACGGCTGGGTTATCGCTACTTCACCAATCGCGAGGAGTTGTTGCGGGCGTTGCTGAATCAGGAAATGGAGGAAGCGGGAAACAGGGCGAGAGCGGTGCTTCCCGAAAGCCCCGATTTGCGCCAGCGTGTTGGCGTGAATATCCGTGTGTGGCTGGAGCTGGTTCGCGAGCGTGGCCCTCTGCTATCCCGGATGTTTTCCGACGAAGCGGTGTTCCCTGACATCGCCCGGGAGGTTCACGAGGTGTCGATAAAAGACTGGACCGGCGTGTTGCGTGACTCGCATGGTTTGTCCAAGGCGAGAGCCGAAGTGCTGGTACGGATGTACTTGGCCGCGTTGCGTGGAGCGGTCGAGGCACTTGGTAACAAGGTGGCCACGCTTGACGAGATTGTTGCCATTTATACGGCCGTAGCGGTAGCGGGCGCCGATGCCCTGGTCAAGCTGAAGCGAGCTCGATGATACTTGCGTCGCTGTTTAAGTCACGATACCGTGACAATTATTCACGGCGCTGATGGTTGCTTGCGCCTTGTTCATGGGGGCGCTCGAGGATCAGCATGTTCAGTACCTGGCGGGTGAAGGATTTCGATGTTGGCGCAGCGGCAGCTGGTGATGTAGCGCTAGCCAGTGCAGAAGTTGCAGGTTGGGTCGACGTATCCATCCCTGGCGATCTCTATCTTGCGCTGCACGCAGCTGGACGACTGCCTGATCCCTTCGGTGATCGCACCGAACCCGAGTGCGAATGGGTCAAGGATCGCGAATGGTGGTGGTGTGCTGACTTCGATGCGCCATCGTTGGCAGCGAACCAGCGGCTCGTTCTCAATTTCGAAGGCCTCGACACGTTTGCCACGGTCTGGTTGAACGGGAAGACTCTCGGTTCAACCGACAATATGTTTCGCGCGTGGTCGTTCGATATCGGCGAGCAGGTCATGCCGGGATCCAACAAGTTGATGGTCAGTTTTACGCCGACATCGACCGTTGTCGTCGACAAGACCATGCCCGTCTGGTCGATCATTTCCGATCCCATAGAGGAGACCAAGCGCAATTTTATTCGCAAGGCGCAGTTTGGCTGGGGCTGGGACTGGGGTCCGAGATTGCCGACGATTGGCATCTGGAAGCCGGTGACGCTGCGGGTCGAAACCATGGCGGCCATTGATGCAGTCAAGTTCACCACGCGCGATATCTCTTCCGCGCGTGACCGTGCAACGGTCAGCGTGGATGTGGCAGTCGATGCATTCTCGAGCGATGCGATGCTCACCGCGGAAATCGTGCTGCGAGATCCATCGGGTGAGATCGTTCAACAGCGGACAATCACATTGGAGCATGCAAAGGCATCGGTCGAATTCGATATCGACGATGCACAACTCTGGTGGACGCCTGAACTCGGTGTAGCGAATCTTTATGCCATGCATGTGGCGCTGAGGGCCGGCGAGCAGATTATCGATTTTCGCGACATGAAAGTTGGCATCCGCACCATCACCATCGACACGTCGTCCGACGCCGATGAGCCTGGCGCAAATTTCTTTCGTTTTGTACTAAACGGCGTTCCAATCTTTGCCCGCGGCGTGTGCTGGGTGCCAGCCAGCTCGTTCGTTGGCGCCGTCGATGAGCCGCATTATCGCCACCTGTTGCAGATGGCGGCCAATGCCAACATGAACATGATTCGGGTCTGGGGCGGCGGCGTATATGAGCATGACGCCTTCTACGATGTATGCGACGAACTCGGCCTGCTGGTCTGGCAGGACTTTATGTTTGCCTGCGCGCCGTATCCGGAACATGAGCCTGCTTTCATCGACAACGTGCGCGCCGAGGTGCGTCATCAGATCGAGCGGCTGCGCCACCATCCGTCGATGGCGGTCTGGTGCGGCAATAACGAAGGTCAGGCGGTGCAGGGCTTCATGAACCGCATGTTCGGCACCAATGACGCGCTGGCTGGTGCGCTCTACTACGACGGCATCATGCCCGAAGCGCTGGCCGAGCTGGACCCGACCACACCGTACTGGCCCGGTAGTCCCACCGGCGGCCCCAGTGACAACAGCATGCTGGCCGGTGACGTGCATCACTGGACGGTATGGCACGGCCTGCCGTTGGTTCCGATCGATGAGCCGGTCGGCAGCTTCGATCACAGCCCTGAAGGTGTCGCTTATACGCGCTACGCCGAAGACAACGCGCGCTTCATCAGCGAATACGGCATCCAGGCCTCGCCGGGCATGCAGACGTTGCAGCGCGCGCTACCCGAAGATCAGCGCATGCTGGGCAGCGAAGGCCTGCTCAATCGCATCAAGGACAAGCCGAAGGACAAAGTCGACGCGATGCTGATTCCGGTAACGGGATTGCCGACCACGCTGGAAGAGTATGTCAACTTCACCCAGATCACCCAGGCCGAGGGTCTGAAGTTCGGCATCGAACATTTTCGCCGGCGCAAGCCGCATTGTTCCGGCTCGCTGATCTGGCAGTACAACGACTGCTGGCCAGGCATCAGCTGGAGCCTGGTGGACTATTACGGTTTCTGCAAAGCCGCGTACTACTACACATCCCGCGCCTACGCGCCGGTACTGGCGTCATTCAAGTCGCTGGATGACGGTGGCGTCGAGCTGTGGATCACCAACGACACACTTGAGACGCTGCATGGTGAAGCGACCGTTGAACTCGCCTCATTCGACGGAGCCGTCAGCTGGAGCGAATCGCCGACCTATCTTGTGCAGGCCAACAGCAGCCAGTGCATCTGGCGGGCTTCGGCCAGTCGTATCGGTTCTTCGGCCAGTCAGTTTCTGATGGTGGCCTCCGGCAGCGATGCGTTCAAAGCCAACCGGTGCTTTCTCGCGCCGATCAAGGATCTCGAACGGCCCAGAGGTACATCACCTAGCATCAAGATCGACGTGGTGTCCGAGCACGAATTACTCGTAGGGCTCACGGCGCCGACGTATCTCTACTTCGTGCACCTCACTGTGTCGCACGGCTGGACCTATTTCAGCGACAACTACTTCGACATGCGCGCGGGTGAGCAACGCGCGATCGTGGTGCGTAACGACGACGTGGCAATTTCTCCTCAGGACATCCAGGTCGTTAGCGGCTGATCTCTTTGCTGCAACCGTGCCACGCGTTCGTGGTGATCCATTTTCGCCTTTAATCAACTCGAACTGCAGGATTTGACCCATGACACAGACGCCAACACCCATCGGCATGGTGGATCAGCTGGATCCGACGCCACGGGAAAATTCTCCATTCGAGCAGGCGATACTCGAATTTGTACTGAGGTCCGGCCCGCCCGACGTGGAGTTGATGGCGAGGGTTATGGATCCGGTCGGCCGCACCACCTATACCGAAGCCGAAGTCGAACAGCGCGCGCGCGACTGGCCTTTTCTCGGCCTGTATCGCGGCGAGAATGAAGCTGTTCGAAAAGAGGGCAAGCCGAAAGTGGTTTTCATCGGCGACTCGATCACTGAAATCTGGCGCTACGGCGATCCGGCGCTTTTCACCCATGGCATCGTCGGCCGTGGTATCAGCGGTCAGACCACACCGCAAACACTGATCCGTTTCTATCCCGACGTCGTGGCGCTGAAGCCAACGGCTGTACATATTCTTTGCGGCGGTAACGACATTGCCGGCAACACCGGCTCTACCACACCGCAGGATTACAAGAACAACATCATGGCGATGCTGGACATTGCGCAGGTCAATGGCATCAAAGTGATGATCGGCAGCATCACGCCGTCAGCCGGTTTCAGCCATCGCCCCGAGGTGAAACCGATTGCGCGCATCGCCGAGTTGAACGACTGGTTGCGTCAGATCGCGCAGGAACGAGGCGCTGTCTTTATCGATTATTTCAGCGCGCTCGCCGCCGAAGATCGCTCGCTGCCACCGCAATACACCAACGACGGACTGCATCCCAACAAGGCCGGCTACGAGGTCATGCGGCCGTTGGTCACCGCGGCGATCGAGAAAGTGCTTTCGGACGTCTGAACGTAAGCGACGTCTTGCGGATCACAAAAAAGGGACGCCACGCAGCGTCCCTTTTTTGTGTTGCCAAGCAACAGCTTGCTGGTCGCTGAAACCAGCCTATCAATAATCGTAGGTTGCGCTCAGACGCACATAGCGGGGCTGCTGGCGCACCACGGCGGAGCCGTAGAGTGGATCAGGCGTGCCGGGCGAAATTTGAAAGAACGGGTAGGCGTTGAGGATGGGTTACCCATTGAACAGGTTGAAGGCATGCGTCGCAGCCGGCAATATTCGGCTTGTTTGCTACGAAGATCAGGAGACGGACAGACCGAGCAGCTCGACCCTATCGGGCGTGACCTTGAGTACCGATCCATGCTCGTACCAGTCGCCAAGCACGATGCGTTCGGCGTCCTGGTCATCGAGTTGCAGCGAGTGCACGGCAGGGCGATGGGTGTGGCCGTGAATCAATCGGGTGACATCGGCGTCGTGCATGGCCCTTTTCATGGCCGCGTCGTTGACGTCCATGATGCTTTCCTGGGTGGCGCCAGTGTGGGCGCGGCTGTCTTCGCGGGCCTTGGAGGCAAACGCTCTACGGGCTTCGAGTGGCATGGACAGAATCTGTGCCTTCCATTGCGGTGTGCGCACTTGCTGTCGGACGGTTTGATACGCGACGTCATCGGTACACAGCACATCGCCGTGCATCAGCAGGGTGGGGCGTCCGTAAAGTTCGTGCACGGTGCCATCGTCGAGCAGAGTCAGGCCGGCGCGTTGCGCAAAGGTTTCGCCAAGCAGAAAGTCGCGATTGCCAACCATGAAATACACCGGTACGCCGGCATCGCGCACGGCGCGGATCGCGTTGGCGATGCGTTGCGGCAATTCGGCATCATCATCGTCGCCGATCCATGCCTCGACCAGGTCGCCGAGGATATAGAGCGCATCGGCATGGCGCACTTCGTCGCTGGCCAGATAATTCTCGAACAGCGCGGTGATCTGCGGGCGCGAGGGATCGAGATGCAGATCGGCGATAAACAGCGTGGCCATCGTGCGGTCAGCCTTGATGCTTCGCGGCTTTCCTGGCCGGCTTGGCGACGGCAGGCGCGGCGGCGCTGGAAGCGCTTGCCGGCGAGTCTTCCCCGACGACGCGAGCACTGGTGATAACCACCAGCGGATTGGGTACATCGGCGGCAAAGGGACCGAGTCCGCGCGTGGGCAGTGCGGCGATCTTGTCGACCACGTCCATACCCTTGGTGACCTTGCCGAATACGGTATAGCCCCAGGTCAGGCCACTCTGGTTACCGGTAAAGTCGAGCCGGCGGTTGTCGACCAGATTGAAGAAGAACTGTGAGGTGCCGGAGTTCGGATCGGCACCGCGCGCTACCACGAGGGTGCCGCGCAGATTGGACAGGCCGTTGTCCGCTTCGCTGGCGATCGCCGAGCGCGTGCGTTTGGGTTGCAGGTCACGCGTGTACAGGCCGCCCTGCACCAGGTAACCGGGAATCGCCCGATGCATCACGGTGCCGTCGTAGAAACCGTCGCGCACGTATTGCAGGAAATTCGCCACGCTCTTGGGTGCCTTGTCCGGATACAGCGCCACCGTGATGTCACCTTGCGAGGTGTGCAGGACCACGTCTGGTGATGGCGATGCCGGCGCGGTGGTCGGCGCGCGCTTGGTGGTTTGCGCTGTCAGCGTCAACGGTACCAGCGTTAGTGGTGCGAGCAGCAGCAAGGTAGCGAGCAGGGATTTGAGCATGGGTATCAGGCGGCTTTTGACGTGTGCACATGATACGCGCACGTAGCCCGCATGGTTGATGAAAGCAGGGTCGCTCATTTGCTTGACAGATCCAGCTTCAGTCCCAGCTCCGTCATTGGCGACTGCTCCTGTTGCAGGTCGGCTTCGCTAAGCGGATGCTGCTCGAACCAGGCTAGTGGCAGAGTGAGTCGCAGTTTCTGGCTGGTCGCGACCAAGCGCATCTGTGGCAGCGATTCCGCACGACGGGCGCGACGAAATAGAACCGCCAGACGCAGCAGTGCCGTGGTGTAGCGTGCCAGCGCCCGATAGCGCAGTGGCAGCGTGGCGATCAGCGCCTTGTCCGGTTTGCGCCGATGCATTTCGACCACGGCGGCGAGCAGTTGCTGCTCCTGCCGTGAAAAGCCGGCGAGGTCGGCGTGGCGCAGGATGTAGGCGCCATGATGGTGATGCTGGCTGTGTGCGATGGCCAGGCCAATTTCGTGCACGCGCGCAGCCCACGACAGCCACTCGCGTGCGTCGGTATCGAGCTTCCACGGTTTGGCGACCTGATCGAACAACATGAGTGCCGTCGATTCGACCCGTCGGGCCTGCGCCCGATCCACACCATAACGCGCGGCGAGTGCGTCGATGCTGGCCGTGCGCGGATCGCTGCCGCCGGCGCGTCCGATCAGATCCCACATCAGACCTTCGCGCATCGAGCTTTCGCACACGCGCAATCGCTCGATGCCAAGCGCGGCAAACGCCGCTTCGAAGATCACTACGCCACCGGCGAATACAGCGGTGCGGTCCTCAACCAGGCCGGGCAACTTGAGCAGACTGATCTGCCCCTGTCCGAGAATGGCCTCGCGTAGTGACGCCAGCGAAGCCGGGGTGATGCCGTCATCGGAAAACTTCATGGCCTGCACGACGGCACCAATCGATTTGGCGGTGCCGGAGGAGCCGTAAGCATCCTGCCAACCGGCTTCGCGATAATCCTCGTCGAATTGCTGCAGCAGCACGCCGATTTCGCTGCGCGCGCGCTGCCAGCGCTTGCGCGTGAGTTTGCCGCCGGGGAAAAAACGCAGGGTCGAGGCAATGCAGCCGGCCTGCACGCTTTCCGTATGCAACGGCGCCAGGCCGCGACCGATGATGAATTCAGTACTGCCGCCGCCGACGTCGATGATCAGCCGCGGCTCGCGCGAGGCAGGCAGGTCATGCGCGGCGCCGAGAAAAATCAGTCGGCCTTCCTCGCGACCGGAGACCACCTCGATCGGATGGCCGAGTGCCGCTTCCGCGGCGGTAAGAAAGGTTTGCGGCGAAGCAAGGCGGCGCACGGTGTTGGTAGCTACCGCGCGCACGCGCAGCGAGGGCAGGCCGGCGATACGCTGGCCGAAGCGGGCCAGACAATTCATCGCGCGGGCGCGGCGTTCGGCATCCAGTGTACCGTCGGCGCGCAGGCCAGCGGCCATCCGCACGCTTTCGCGCAGTCGATCGATCACGCGTGGCTCGCCGTGCTCCATTCGCGCGACCACCATGTGGAAGCTGTTGGAACCCATGTCCACGGCGGCGATCAGTTCGCCGTCGCGGATCGGTGTGGAATCGGCTGGACTCACGTCAAGCCTCCCTGATCGAATGAAGGCGGATTCTCGCATGCTCGCGTGAGGCCTGAGGTCACGCATGGCCGAATGGATTTTCGCGCGCGAGGAAATCTCAAGGGCAATATCGCTCGAGCAGACTCTGCTGTGCGCTGTAAGGCGCGTTATCGCCGGGCTCGGCACGCGTATATCGGCCATCGCTATCAAGCAGCCACGCCTGCGTGTTGTCGGCCATGCTGTTGGCCAGGGTTTCTTCGAAAACGCGCGCAGAAAGTTCGGCGTCGAGAATCGGAAACGCGATCTCGATGCGGCGCATCAGGTTGCGTGCCATCCAGTCGGCGCTGGCGCAATACAGTTCCGGCTCACCGTCGTTGGCGAACCAGTACACGCGGCTATGTTCGAGAAAGCGCCCGATGATCGAACGCACGCGAATGCGCTCGGAGATGCCGGGCAAACCGGGTCGCAGCGTACACGCACCGCGTACGATCAGATCGATCTCCACGCCAGCCTGCGAGGCGCGGTACAAGGCTTCGATCACATGCGACTCGCTCATGGCATTGAGTTTTGCCACGATCCGCGCCGGACGGCCGGCTTTCGCATGTGCCGTTTCGCGCTCGATCTTGGCGACCAGGCCGGTGTAGAGCGTAAACGGCGAATGCAGCAAGCAGTTGAGCTTGATCATCGGGCCCAGTCCCGACAGCTGCTGGAAGATCTTGTGCAGGTCTTCGCCGATCTCGGGATTGGCCGTCATCAGGCCGATGTCGGTATACGTGCGGCTGTTGATCTGGTGATAGTTGCCGGTAGACAAGTGCGCGTAGCGGCGCAGCCCGTCGCCTTCGCGCCGCACGATCAGCATCATCTTGGCGTGGGTCTTGTAGCCGACCACGCCGTAGACCACTTGCACGCCAGCCTCCTGCAGGCGCACCGCCAGCTGGATGTTGGCCGCCTCATCGAAGCGCGCGCGCAGTTCGATCACCACGGTGACGTCCTTGCCGTTGCGCGCCGCGTCCACCAACAGGCCAACCAGGGGTGTGTCCTCGCCGGCGCGGTACAGCGTCTGCTTGATCGCCAGCACCTGCGGATCGATGCTGGCCTGACGCAGCAGGTCGATCACCGCGGCGAAACTCTGGTAGGGGTGGTGTAGCAACACGTCGCGCTGGCTGATCAGATCAAACTTGTTTCTGGCGCCATCGAGGGATACCGGCAGCTGCGGATTGAAACGCGGAAACTTCAGCTCAGGCCGATCGAGCAGGTCGTAGATCAGCGCGGCGCGGATGATGTTGACCGGGCCGTCGCAGCGATAGACATCGGTGTCACCCAGCTCGAAGTTGCGCGTCAGCATCGCGGTGATTGCCTTCGGGCAATCGTTGGCGATTTCCAGTCGCACCGGACGCGCATAGCCGCGGCCAATCAGCTCCTCGCTGAGCGCGTGGGCCAGGTTCTCGACTTCGGCTTCTTCGACGATCAACTCGCTGTTGCGCGTCACCCGGAACTGATACGAGCCGACCACCTTGAAGCCGGGGAACATCAGGTCGGTAAAGGCCTGCAGCAGCTCGGCCAGAAATACGAAATGACTGCCTTTGCCGCTGACTTCGTCAGGCAGGCGGATAATGCGCGGCAGCGAACGTGGCGCCCGCACGAGGGCCATGTGCCCCTCGTGACCGAACGCATCGCGGCCCTTCAGCACCACCGCGATATTCAGCGTCTTGTTGAGAATGCGCGGGAACGGGTGCGAGGGATCGAGCCCCAGCGGTGACAGCACCGGTAGCACCTCGTGCTCGAAATAACCTTGCAGCCAGCGCCGCTGTTTCGGCGTCCACTGTTTGCGCGTCAGTACATGCACGTTCTGCGCATCGAGCTGTGGAACAAGATGATCCCGCCAGGTGGAAAACTGCTCGGTGACCAGGTCAAGCGCACGTGTGCGGATGCGCGTGAGCAACTCGCCGGAGGTGATGCCATCCGGCCCGGGTGCCGATGTGCCGTAGGTGTGGTGATGCTTGAGCATCGCTACACGCACTTCAAAGAATTCATCGAGATTATTGGCGACGATGCTCAGATAGCGCAGTCGCTCGAGTATCGGCACAGCCACATCGCGCGCCATGGCCAGCACGCGAAAATTGAATTCCAGCGTCGCCAGTTCGCTGCTGAGATACAGATGCGGGGCGCCGAGATCGATCGGCGGCGGCGAGTCGGAAGAAGGACGTGGCATGGCGTCATTCTGGCCCATGCGAGTGACCAAATACAGGCGGCGAAAGGACGAGGTTCAGTTCTCGTCGCTGCCGCCGGCGGTCAGCAGCCGTGCCTGGCCGAAATGGCAGGAAAAGGTCGAGCCAACGCCTGGCGTGCTTTCGATCTGCAACTGCGCCTGATGCAGGTTCAACACATGCTTGACGATCGACAGGCCGAGGCCGGTGCCGCCGCTATCGCGCGAGCGACTCGACGAGATGCGGTAGAAACGCTCGGTCAACCGGGCCAGGTGCGAGGCCGGAATGC
>Ga0302308_10004360_pt1 | contig 11112 bp, 10 predicted proteins | sample III_Palsa_E3_3_FD_200531 | JGI IMG/M metagenome (GOLD analysis project Ga0302308, IMG submission 200531) | Peat permafrost microbial communities from Stordalen Mire near Abisko, Sweden - III_Palsa_E3_3 | ecosystem: Environmental > Terrestrial > Soil > Palsa > Peat permafrost | place: Sweden... | reverse complement strand
TGCGATACTGGAGGGGATGGCTGAGATGTGTCCAATTTGTGAAGACTCCGGGCTGCGGTTGATTGATCGCGCGGATGGGAACCGCGTGGCGGTGGAGTGCGTTTGCCGGGCGGCGCGGAGGACGCAGCGGACGGTGGATCGGGCGAGGATTCCGCAGCGTTATGCGCACTGCTCGCTGGAGGAGTATGTGACGAACTTTGCGGGAGCGAATCGCTCGCTGGGCTCGGCGCACATGATGGCGAAGAAGTTTGTGCAGGGGTATCCGCTGGAGACCAATGGGAACGGGTTGCTGCTGACAGGGTCTATCGGCGTGGGGAAGACGCATCTGGCGGTGGGGATACTGCAGGCGTTGATTGCGGAGCGTGGGGCGAAGGGGTTGTTTTTTGATTATCGCGACCTGCTGAAGCAGGTGCAGAACAGCTATAACCGCAGCGTGAATGCGACGGAGCTTGAGGTGTTGAGGCCGGTGTTCGATGCGGAGGTGCTGGTGCTGGATGAGCTGGGGGCGTCGAAGCCTACGGACTGGGTTTGGGATACGGTGGCGCATATCTTGAACACTCGGTATAACGACCGGAAGACGACCATCATTACGACGAACTATGCGAATGTTGCTCCGGGGAATGGGGAGTTGTCGGGGGCTCGGGCGGCGGTGCGCGAGGAGACGTTGGGTGACCGGATCGGCGAGAGAATGCGGTCGCGGCTGCAGGAGATGTGCGTGGTCGTGGAGATGACTGGAATGGACTTTCGGCAGAATGTGAAGCGGGCTAGCTTCGCGTAGGGCGCATCCGGCTGCATCCAAACTGGGAGCGTTATAAAATCGGCCCCATGAGCGAAGTCAGCAACAAATCGCAGTCCGGCATGTTTGCCGAGCCGCCTGTCGAGCGGGGGTTTCCTACTACGGCGGTGGCGATTGCTGCGGTTGCTGTGGTGATTCTTGTGGGTGTGCTGGTGCTGATGGACCGGAACCATGCGCCGGTGCGGGCGGGGAATACGATTCAGCCGGTTGCGGCGTACGCAGCTAATCTTGCGATCAGCAAGATTGAGATGAGCGAGGCGGATAGCCAGCTTGGGGGGAAGTCGATTTACATTGATGGGCATATTGCCAACCACGGGACGGCGACTGTGACGGCGATTATGACGCAGGAGATCTTCTCCAACGATCTATCCATGCCGCCGCAGGTGGAGATGACGCCGCTGTTCCTGATCAGTTCACGGGAGCCGTACATCGACACCGAGCCGGTTAGCGCGGCGCCGCTGGCGCCGGGTGGAGAGGCGGATTTTCGGTTGATTTTTGAGAACATCAACGGAAACTGGAATACGCAGCCGCCGGCGATCCATCTGACGGGCGTCAGCACGCGGTAGAAAAAAATAAAAAGTGGCAATCCAGATCGCCTGGTTCTTCGTTCTGGAGGTAACTCTTCTGAACACGAAGAGAACCAAGGCAGATTTGCCCTCCAGCGATGGGGGGCACTTTTTTGCCGCGGAGGATTACTGCACGGCGGCGTGTACGGCCAGCAGGGTCTCAAGGACGGACTTCAGCTTGTTGAGGTGGAGGGCGTTGGCGCCGTCGCTCTTGGCTTCGGCGGGGTTGTCGTGGACCTCGAGGAAGATGCCGTCGATGCCAGCGGCTACGGCGGCGCGGGCGAGGACGGGGATGAACTCCGGCTGGCCGCCGCTGACGCCTTTGCCGGTGGAGGGGGTTTGGACGGAGTGGGTACCGTCGAAGATGACCGGGGCGAAGGCGCGCATGATGGGCAGGCCGCGCATGTCGACGACGAGGTTGTTGTAGCCGAAGCTGGCGCCGCGCTCGGTGAGGGAGACGCGGTTGTTGCCGCTCTCGCGGATCTTTTCGACGGCGTGACGCATGTCTGGCGGGGCGACGAACTGGCCCTTTTTGACGTTGATGGCGCGGCCGGTCTCGGCGGCGGCGATGAGGAGATCGGTCTGGCGGCAGAGGAAGGCCGGAATCTGCAGCATGGCTTCGACCGGGCCGAGGGCGTCGCTGGCTTCGCGGCACTGCTCGGGGGTGTGGATGTCGGTGAGGACGGGGAGGCTGTTGGACTCGCCGATGGCGCGGAGGATGCGGCAGCCTTCCTGGAGGCCGGGGCCGCGGAAGCTATGGATCGAGGTGCGGTTGGCCTTATCGTAGCTGGCCTTGAAGATGTACGGGATGTTGAGGTCGGAGGTGATGCGCTGGATGGCGTCGGCAAGGCCGCGGGCGTGGATTTCGGATTCGATGACGCAGGGGCCTGCGATCAGAAATAAGGGGCTGGCGCCCACGGTGACGTTGCCGAGAGGGAAGCTGGATGAATGACTCACAAGATCTATTTTAGAGGCAGGGAATAGGGAGTAGGGAATAGCCAACAGGGAGTAGGGATTGGCAAAGGCGAAGGCCGCCGGTTGCCCGGCGGCCTTGTTTGCTGTTTGCTGTTTCCTGCTCCTACGGATTGACGATGGAGCGGGCGTGCGAGCCGTTGGCTACTGCGACTAAGCAGGAGGGCAGGACCGCCGTCGGGAAGGGCGTGTTGGCGATGCCTGTCAACGCGCCTGTGCTGGCGTTCATTTCTTCACCCGAGACTGTTCCCGCGATCACGTTCGAGGTGAAGACGTAGATGCCGAGCGCCGGTTCGATGGTGACACAGGTTGGGCCGGAATCTACCGTTGCGGCGCTTGTGGAAGCTACGCCACTGAGCGACCCATTGGCTATGTTGATGGTGTAGGAGCCGATGGTGTGCGAGTTGTAGTTCGCTGTCAGCAGGAACTTTCCACGGGGGTCGATCGTAAGATTGACCGGATACTGTCCGGTGGCGGTTGGGCTGCTGCCGTTCAGGGCGCTCAGGTTGCCGGTGGTGTTGTTCGCGATCTGGTAGCCATAGATCTCATTGGCCACCGCGTCGGTCACGTAGACGTAGTTCGAAGTCGGTTCGACCCCGATGGAACTGGGACCCACGCCGGCCGCGTAGCCCGTGCAGACCGCGCTGGGAAGCGTTGAGCAGGTGGTTCCAGACAAGGGCGTCAGCGCGCCTGTTGTCATGTTCTCCCAGAAGCCGAGGATCTGTGGCGCTGCGGTGGAGGGGGTGCTCGGGTTGTTCGTGTTCAGGGGGTTGAAGTAGTTTTCCTGATCGAGCACGTAGACGAAGACGCTGTAGTGGCCGGCTCCATTGCCGCTGGTGCAGGCCGGATTCATGGAGTTCATGCTCGACGTGGTGGCGCAAAAGGGCGCCGAAACAGCAATGCTGGCTGGATTGTTACCCACATACGTTACGACCGGCGTACCCAGGGCTCCCGTCGTCTGGTTGATCGGAAAGACATCAACCTCACCCTTGCCGGGCGAGGTCTTGGTGTAGGTGGGCTGCAGGGTCTCGGTTACATAGAGGAACGATCCGGTCGAATCGATGGTCCCCGACGTCGGATAGCTGCCGACCGTGTTGGGATTGCTCTGGCCGTAAAGCTTTCCATCCGTGCCTACCGCTTCCACAGAGATGGTCTGGTTGACGCTGTTCAAGACGTAGATGAACTTGCCGCTGGGGCCGGCGACCACGTCCAGCGGTATCTCATTTCCCGCGGGGTTGGTGAACGGTGAGCCATCAATCTGCGTCAGGGCGCCTGATTGATAGTCGACAGCGAAGGCCGCGATCGATCCACTTGCCTTGGAGATGGCGTAAACGTAGGCCACCGTGTAGTCGCGGCTGCATGCAATTGTGCCGAGCCCTATGCCTAATGACAGTGCCGTGGCCAGTGCCGCGCGACCGATATTTTTCAACTTCATGAGCTTCCCTTGCGTCCCGGCCAGCAGAGCGGCCTCTTGAATAGGGCCATTGAACCGGCCCGTTTTGAATCTGCCGGCCTCTTGCAAGGCCGGAAACCTAAAAGATATCGCCGCCAGGGTCTCTGGCGGCGTTTGATCTAGCTCACAGCGCCGCTCAGCACCAGGCAACTTGCCTGCCCGCTGGCAGTAAAGGTCGCTCCCCGTGTCAGGTTGGATAGATTGCCTGTCGTAGGATCGATGACCTTGCCTGTTACGGTGCCGTCATTGTGGTTGGAGATATAGACGTACTGGTTGGACGTATCCTCCACCATACAGACCGGACCCGAACCAACGGTAAAGGGCGATCCGGTAATGATCTGCAACTCCCCGTTGACGGGGCTGATGGTATAGGCCGAGATGTTGCTGACTGGCTTTGGAGATGTGGTGTTCGTGTTCGAGTAGTTCAACACATACAGATACTTTCCACTGTTATCGACCATCGTGTAGACAGGATCGACGACACCGAGAGCAAAGCTGCCCTGGTTGACGGCGCCGCCAGTTACGCTTGTAAGGGCGCAGCCGGTTCCGATGGTGAAGGGGAAGATAAAGTTGTTGGTCGAGGTTCCGCCGGCGGAGTCTGTCACGTAGATATAGCTGCTGTTTCCAGTGATGGAGGTCGCGGTGTTGGTGCTCAAAAGCTGAACGCCCTGCGTTACCGTGGTGAGCTGACCGCCTGCGCCGATGGAGAAGGGCGAGACCGTCTGGCTGCTGTTCAGCGTGAAGAGGCAGCTACCGGCTGTCTTCATCATGATCGGGGACTGGCCGACTGTCCAGAAATTCGTGGCCAGACCTTGCGGTGTCAGTGTCTGGGTGTTCTGGATCAGCGAGAGACGACCCGTGTTGGAGTCGGATGCGAATACGGTGATCGCACCGTTGTTGGGGAGACCGGGAGCGTACTTATCCAGCACGTAGAGATAGGTGCCGGTGGCATCCATCTGGGCCCACTGGGAGACGTAACCCTGTGTCTGGTAGGTGGCCTGGTAGGTCAGCGTGCCATCGCCGCCGACCGCAAACTCTACGATCGACTGTCCCGCACCCGCCTGGGTCGGGCCGCCTGGATTGGTTCCGGTGGTCGCGCCCTGGTTGATCACGTACACATACCGACCGCCGGGTTTCACCACGAGCGAAACCGGTACCGAACCGCCGGTAGAGAACGGCGATGTAGGAACCGTCGTCAAATTACCGGTGTAGTCGTCGATCTTGAAGCCGGCGATCTGGTTGTATTGCTGTCCCAGAACCCACAAGTAGCCGATCGTGCCGCCGCCACAGGCTGTCATGCCCAATCCTAGTGCTACCGATGCCAACAAGGCCATCGTCAAACGGCCAAACAAACTCAACTTCATGCGCTTCCTTCATCCCCCGTCCCTATGCCCGGTTTGAGGCACGAGATTCGGGGAAACCTGTCTCGAGGAGGTATACAAACCTCTCCCGATTGTAGAAGGTAGTAGGCATTTATGCCAATCTTCCGATTTCTGTAGCTGCTAATTGATTAGCTGCTGAAAGCCAAATAAAAATCCCCGGGCACGAAGGCCCGGGGATTTCTGTGCTAACGGTTTGCGTTCGCTACCAGACGCGGCAACCACCGCTGGCCGGCATCATGGGTTGTCCCACCTTGCAGCCAAAGGCTTTGCCGAACTCGTCGAAGTTCTGCACGGTGCCTTTTACGCGCCACTCGCCGGAGCTGTGTGGATCGGTCTTGGCGCGCATGCGGGCGACGGCCTCGGTGCGATTCTCGCACCAGATCTGGCCGAAGGAGAGAAAGAACTGCTGCTCCGGCGTAAAGCCGTCGAGCTTTGCGTTCTCAGCCTTCGGGCCTTCTTTGACGAGCGTTGCCATCAGCGCCTGGTAGGCGATGCGCAGGCCGCCGTTGTCGGCGGTGTTTTCGCCCAGCGTCAGGTGCCCGTTCAGGTGGGCTTCAGGAGCGACTGTGAAGCCTTCATACTCCGTGGCTTCGCACTCGGTGCGCTCTTTGAACTTGGCGAGATCTTCGGGAGTCCACCACACCTTCACGTTGCCGTGCAGGTCGTACTGCGAACCCTCATCGTCGAAGCCGTGGGTCATCTCATGGCCGATGACGACGCCGATGCCGCCGAAGTTAATGGCTGCATCGGCGTGGTTGTCGTAGAACGGTGGCTGGAGAATGCCCGCGGGGAAGTTGATGTCGTTCATCGCGGGATCGTAGTAGGCGTTTACGGTGGGCGGTGTCATGCCCCACTCGGTCTCATCCACGGGCTTGCCGTACTTGGCGAGATCGCGGTTGGTCTCGAAGATCGAGCTGCTTGCGACGTTGCCGATCAGGTCATTGCGCTTCACTGTGAGCTTGGAGTAGTCGCGCCATTTGGCGGGATAGCCGATCTTGTCGCGGATGGCGTCGAGCTTCTTCTGCGCCTCGACCTTGGTCTCCGGGCTCATCCAGGAGAGTTGCTGGATGTCCTGCCCCAGCGCGGTCTCAAGCGCGTGGACGAGCTTCTCCATGTTGTCTTTCGCTGAGGGCGGGAAGTACTGCTTGACCCAGTCCTGGCCGACGGCCTCACCCAGCGCGCGATCGGTGAGAGCGGTGCAGGTCTTCCAGCGCGGCTGCTGTTCCTTCTGGCCCAGCAGCGTCTGGTTGAAGAACGCGAAGTTCTCGTCGACGAATGGCTTGGAGAGGAAGCGTGCGGAGTTATGCAGCGAATGCCAGCGAAGGTAGCTCTTGAGCGCGGGGAGCGGCTCGGTGTCCAGCACTGTGTTCATCGCCTCCATGTAGCCGGGTGAACTGACGTTCAGCGATGGGACCTCGCCCATGCCGATGCCGTCGAGGTAGAACTTCCAGTTGTACTCCGGCGTTAGCTTCTGGACCTCGGCGATGGTCATGACGTGGTAGGTCTTTGCCGGGTTGCGGCGGTCGACGCGGCTCATGGAACCCTTGGCGAGCGCGGTCTCAATGCGCAGCACCGAGGCGGCTTCCTCGGTTGCCTTCTCGGGCGAGTCGCCGAGCAGGATGAACATCTTCGTAACGTGCGCCACGTATTGTGCGCGGATGGTGATGCTGCGGTCGTCGGTGTTCAGGTAGTAGTCGCGGTCCGGTAGCGCGAGGCCGCCCTGGCCGACGGCCAGAATCTGCTTGCTCGAATCCTTCTGGTCCTGCTCCACGCCGACATCGACGAGCTGCTCTGCGCCGAACTGTTTTTCCAGTTCTACGTTCAGGGCGGCGAAGTCCTTGGAGTTCTTCAGGTGGGCGATGGTTTCCAGCTCAGGCTGGATCGGCTCGGCACCGATCTTATCTGCGAGGGTCGTGTCCATGCAGGCGGCGAAGTAGTCGCCGTACTTGGTCTGCAGCGGGGTCTTGGGCGCGTCAGCGGCGGTCTTCAGCTCGGTATAGAGGAGGTAGTTGTTGCGCTCGGCGAGTTCGTTGAAGCGTCCCCAGCGTGTCTGGTCGGCGGGGATCGGATTGTTCTTCATCCAGTTGCCGCAGGCGTACTGGTAGAAGTCTGTGCAGGGGTCGGCGGTCTTGTCGATGGCCGTCACGTCGAAGCTGACAGGGGCCTTCGGAATCGAGGTTGGAGCGGATGGGGCTTCCTTCGCGACGGGGGTTTGCGCCATACAAAATGGCGTGGCGAGGGCAAGCAGAAGGGCAGGGACAAACGTGCGCATAAAGCTCCTTTGGAGACCAGACACAAAAAACTATGCTGTGAGAAAGAGCATAGACGCATCCGGCGCCGGAGCGATAGAGGCGGCCAGCTAGAAGATCTTCAGGTGGATGGTCAGGTACTTCTTCGGGTCGGAACGGATGGTCGTCACGAGGTCGGTGCTGGCGGTCAGCAGTTTATTCAGGTTCGTATAAGCGGCATCGTCCTTGGCCAGCTTGCCGATCGTGCCCTCGCCGTTGTCGATTCCGGTCAGCAGGGCATCCAGCTTGGAGACGGTGTCGTTCAACTTGTTGGCAAACGCCGGATCTTTTGCCAGCAGCCCAATGCCGCCTCTGCCTGCGTCGGCCTCGGCCAGAATCGAGTTCGCATGGGCCAGCGTGGAGTTCAGATTGTTGTAAAGCTGGTCGTCGTGCAGCAGCTTGCCGGCGGAGCCCTTGCCGTCGTTGAGGTTTGTCGTGATCGCGTCGAGCTTCTCTGCGGCGTCGTTCAGGTGGTTATAGAGCTGGTCGTCGTGCAGCAACTTGCCTGCCGAGCCCTTGCCGCTGTTCAGGTCCGAGGCAAGGGTGTGCAGCTCTTGTATGGTCGCGGTCGCCTGGTTGTAGAGTGCGGGGTCTTCGACCAGCTTGCCGGCTGTTCCCTTTCCGGCCTGTATATCGGCGACGAGGGTGTCCAGCTTCGCCAGCACCAGGTTCACGCTCTCGATCGTTCCCTGGCTCGCCTTTACGACGTCCTGGAGGCTCGGGGTGTCTTCGGTTTTCAGCTCGGCGCCGTCCTGTAACTCAGGTCCAGTGGCTACCTCAGAGTTCAGATCGACCACGGTGTCGCCGAGTACGCCCACCGTCGCGAGCGCCGCGCGTGTATCGACGTGGAGGCTGGGAAGGAACTTGGGGTTCAGCTTCATGGTGATCTTGATGGGCGTCAGCTTGCGCGCCGGATCGGTCACGACCGTTACCTTCTTGACCTCGCCGATGGTTACGCCTTCCAGGTTTACCGGAGCGCCAATCTTCAGGCCATTCGAGTTATTGAAATAGGTATAGACGGTGAGCTTCGCGCTGAACGGGCTCAGGCCCGTTGCGGTGGTCATCAGAAACAGCAGTGTCGAAAGCAGCGCGATCGCAATCAGCACGATCAACCCGACCTTCAGTTGCGACCACTTTACTTCCTGCTGACTCGGCATAGCACTCCCTCACACAGATACTAAGAGACACAGGCTGATTCCACGAATAGGCGGGTGGAAGTTCCATCGTAGCAGCGGTTGGCCTCTGATTTGGATGCAATGGGCCCAAGTCGGTTGCTAAACCTCAATCTTCGGCGATTACGACGGCCATTGCGACGTCGCGGGAGTGCGTGAGGCTGAGCGATAGCCGCCGGATGCCGAGGCTGTCGGCTATCTCCTTCGCGCGGCCGGAGAGGCGCAGCTCTGGCCGCTGTCCGGGCCTGCGTGTGACCTCGATCTCCCGCCAGCTAACCCCACGGCTTATGCCGGTGCCTAGGGCTTTGGCTCCGGCTTCTTTGGCGGCAAAGCGGGCGGCAAAGCTCTCGGCGAAGTTCTTTTTGGCCTGGCAATAGGCCACCTCGCCCGAGGTGAAGACGCGTTGCAAAAATGCGTCGCCGAACCGCGCGATGCTTCGCTCGATCCTCTGGTTCTCGATGATGTCCGTTCCGATGCCGACGACCATTCCGTCTCCGCTCCGCTTCCAGTGTAGGGCCATCCCGGCGCGAACGTGCGCCCGAAGGTTCCTGTTATCAACTCCTTAACTGCCGCCGCACTCTCGGACAGTCGTCATTTTGGTTTGCCGTGCTCCGATAACTAGCTGGAGACCGGAGTTGCATGCATCCCTTTTTGCCCAAGCTCGACGCCCCGCCGCACCAGACCCCGGTCGATGCCCGCACGCTGCGGTTGCAGAGCTTCAGTTACGAGGGCCGCCGCGTGATTCTGCCGGCGCTGGCGGATGCAATGACCCACTGCGGCTGCTGGCTGCTGGAGCGCAAGGTCGCCTCGTACACGCAGCTCGACTATATCTTCGAGCTGCAGCAGATCTCCATGCTGGAGCTGTATAGCGAGCTGATCGGAGTAGGCCTGGAGCTTACCCGGGGAAGCCATCTGGAACTCACCGCGCTGTGCGGGCTGTTGGCCCACAGCTTTAGCCCTGCGGACCGGCGAAGGATCGTCCATGTGCATCTTGAGGTGAGTTTTCTGGAGGAGCTCGACCTGCAATCTGTGCTGAAGCCTGGGGCGGGGCTGGCCTGAGACGAGCTCGATGGTAGCCACTGCGCTAAACTTGACCTCGTGCCAACGCAACCGATCATCGAAGCCAACCACCTCGGAAAAACCTATCGTTCCGGCAAACTCTCCGTCACCGCACTGCGCGACGTCAGTTTCACCATCGAACAGGGCGAGTTTGTCGCTATCGTCGGGCCTTCTGGCTCGGGGAAATCGACGCTGTTTTACGTTCTCGGTGGCCTTACATCGCCGACGGCCGGCTCGCTCACCATCCAGGGGCAGGATTTTTCGCGGCTCTCGGACGCGCAGCGCACCAGGCTCCGCCGGGCGCAGATTGGCTTTGTCTTTCAGCGGTTCAACCTGCTGCCGACCATCTCGGCCTACGACAACATCGAGCTCGCGCATGACATTGCAGCCAGCGGCAAGCCGTTCGATACGGAGCTGCTCGACCACTTGGCTGGCATGCTGAACATCAAGGGACGGCTGAAGCACCGGCCGAATGAGCTCTCCGGTGGCGAGCAACAGCGCGTGGCCATTGCGCGCGCGCTGATCACGCGGCCGGCCATCGTGCTGGCCGATGAGCCTACCGGCAACCTCGACACCGTCAACTCCGACGCCGTGTTGGAGATGCTGCGCACCTCCAGCCGCGAGCTGAACCAGACGACGCTGATGATCACCCACAACCCCGAAGCCGCACAGATTGCCGACCGCATCCTGCATATGCGGGACGGGCAGATTGTGAAGATCGAGGCTGGGCGGGACAGCGTCGTGACGACCGTTTAGTTCGGCTCAGGTATCGTTCGAGGCTTGTTGAGATTGAAGTTGACCATAATCGTCGTGTCCACCTCAGTCGGCACGCCGTTCAGGAGATAAGGGCTGTAGACCCACTGCTTCACCGCATCCACAGCCGCGTCTTGCAGCAACGCCGGCCCCGAGATCACTGTAAGCTTCTCAATCGTTCCATCTTTGCCGATGATGGCATGCAGTACAACGGTGCCGCCGACGCCGGCAGCTCTCGCTTCCTCGGGATAGTGCGGTGGAACCTTGGTCAGAATGTGCCCGGCAAGCACGCCGCCGGCGATCCGCACCGGGCCGAGCGGGCGCTGAACGGGCGGCGGTAGGCTCTCTGTTGCGCTGCCGTTCGTCCCGGTTGACGGTTCCGGCTGGTTCGTTTGTGCCTGCATCGCAGTGATCCAAAGACCACCCATCATCACCACCAACGCCCATTTTGGAACTCGCATACGCCTCCGGAATCTTTAGAGGAACTATATCGCGATTTGAAAGCTGAAATACTACGCAGGCCTCTTCACAGGCTGGAGCGCTTTCCGGGCACCCAGAGGGATATCAAGTTTCGCCCTGAAAAAGCGAAACGCCTCGGGGTTACAGCCCCGAGGCGATCCTGTAAGGAGGTACGGCCCATGAGACCTGTACGAGTCAAATGGGGAAAGCTG
>Ga0302308_10004353_pt1 | contig 11121 bp, 8 predicted proteins | sample III_Palsa_E3_3_FD_200531 | JGI IMG/M metagenome (GOLD analysis project Ga0302308, IMG submission 200531) | Peat permafrost microbial communities from Stordalen Mire near Abisko, Sweden - III_Palsa_E3_3 | ecosystem: Environmental > Terrestrial > Soil > Palsa > Peat permafrost | place: Sweden... | reverse complement strand
GTGCCTTCGTATGCCAGTAGAGTTGGCTGTTGACGCCCCCGGGCCACTGAATGACCGCATCGCGTCCGATCGGATCCGGGAACGGTGTCACCAGAACATCGGCGCCGGTGGCGCGCGCGGCCCGGATCGCAACGTCCAGGTCGCGCACGAGGTAGCCGGTCCGCTCCGCGCCGAACGGATACGGGACCGGGGTCTTGAACCCAAACAGCGACACGGTTCCGACCGGAGTCTGAAGAAGCTGCGAGGTCGTGCTACTGGGCGTCGGCGTCACCGTCGCAACCACCTGCCTGGTGCTATGACCCCCGAAAGCCGCCAGGAAACTCGCCACGAAACGGTCGACGTCCTCGGGCGCGACATAGACATGCGTCGTGTCGTATTGCGAACCGACGGCGACCATCGGCGTCGCCCGCGCCCCGGCCCCGAAAACGATCAACAGAATGAGGAAAGTCAGGACTTTAGCTCGCATGAAGGATTTCCTTATGCAGTATGGCGCCACTCAGCGCAGAAATCGGTGACATGGCCCATGGTCATAGATCGAGCGCCCGGCGTCTTTGCCGATCGCATCGCACTTTGAATGAAAGTGACAGAATTTCTGTCCGGAGTGATAACGAGTGAAATCAGTACGTTGAGGGGAAGGAAGCATCTTCTTTTTGTGAACAAAAAGAAGCAAAAAAACTTTGTCAATCAGGGATGGGGAATCCACGCAGGGCTGCGGCACATGAGTTGCCTGGACCGGTCTAAGGCTGTGTGCTCCGAGCCAAACGATCAAAAGTTTTTTGCTTCTTTTTTTCAAAAAAGATGCTTTCTTCCTTTCCTACAACCAATTGATTTCACTTATAACTTCTTACCTAGGTCAGTGCAGCTCCGCCAGCAATTCCCCGGCTGCCATCAGATCGGGCGTCGCGAAGCCTTCGGTGAATCGCACGTAAACGCCACCCAACAGATCGCTTGCCTGTGCCGCACGGCCGTTACGGCGCCAGAGTCGTGCCAGACTGGCCGCAGCGCGCAGTTCCCACGCCAACGCACCCTGGCCGCGGGCTAAATCGATCGAATGCCGGAACAATTCCTCCGCTTCCTGCGAGGCGGCGTCGCCACTTCGTTCCAGCACCCACTCGCCTTTGGCCCGCAAAATCTCGGCGGTACACCAATTCACTGCACCAGCGCCGGTCTCCGCCGCGAGTTCCGGACACAGCAATCGCCAATCGAAGGTGGCGAGACTTTGCGCGAGAAACGGCGTCATCGCGACCTCGTCCGCCGGCAGATCACGCCACGAATATCTCCCTTCGCCGGCGGTGCGGAGCAACGTCAGCGTCTGCTCGTAAATCCTTCCTCCGGACTGCCAAACGTTGAAGGTGATGCCCGAAGCCACATCCCGCAGCAGCGCCATCTGAGCTTCCAGCGCCTCCAGATCGCCGGTCCAAAACGACACCGGGCCGGCGCCATGAACCAGGAAGAACCCCAGCGCAAAGGGCTGATCGATGGTGAGCGCGTCCGCGATCGTCGCGCGCACTACCGCCTGGGCGGCTTCGGCCCGGCCGGTGACCCATAATATCCGGCAATAATGTGAATTGGTCGCGGTCTTGTGGTCATAGAAAAACACCCCGTCGCGGCGCGAGCGCCGTTGGATCGAGGGGTGATGCAGTGCCGCCTCGGCGTGCCGCAACGCCTTCTGCTGCTCGCCGAGGAGATGGAACGCCAACGCGGCGATGCGGTCATAGAGCGGTTCCACCGGCAGTTCGGGGTGTTCATCGATCATGGCGTGGACGCGGTCCACCCACGGCATCATCGCGTCATAGTCGCCCCTCGTCGAATAGATCCCGAACAGGGCCCATAGGATCTGCAGTTGGCAACTGACGTCGGCGCTCCGCTCGGCCAGCGCCAGCGCGCTTTCGAGCGATTTGCCGACCTCGGACAGCGGGCCGAGGGTATGGAAAATCGAATGCGCCAGCGCGATGTCGAGGCGCATCAGCACCGCCTCGTCGATCAGCGGCTGATCGTGTGCCAGCCACAAGGCGCGCTCGAGGTAGCGCCGCAATTCGGGAACCAGCAGCAACTTGAACCAGAACGGCGCCGACGCCGACGCGAGCTTGGCCGCGAACACCGGATCGCCTTCCGGCGAGAACGCCCAATCCAGCGCCGCGCGCAGATCGGCGATGTCGCCACTGTGCGCGTGCAGCCAATGTTCGCTCGGCGTTTCGACCCAATTGTCGCCGCTGCCCAGCGAACGCTCGTAGAAATAGCGCGCGTGACGGTCGCGCACGCAGGCTGCCTCGTGATGTTCCAGCAGTTTGCCGAACGCATAGAGCCGCAACGATTCGAGCAGCCGGTAACGGAAATCATTGCCGCGCGGATCGATCGCAACCAGCGACTTTTCGACCAGATTGCCGAGTATGTCGGCGACATCAAAATCCTCGCCGCCGGCGTGGCCGATTTCAGTGGCGGCTTCCAGTGTAAAGGTGCCCGCGAATACCGCGAGCCGCCGCCACACGAGTTTCTCGTTGTCGTCCAGGTTCTGGTAGCTCCAGTCGATCATCGCCTCCAGCGTCTGGTGGCGTGGCAGCGAAGTGCGGCGTCCTTTGGTCAGCAATTTGAATCGATCGTCGAGCCGCTCCACCACCCTGGCAAAGCCGAACAGCGCCACGGACGCGGCGGCAAGCTCGACCGCGAGCGGCAAGCCATCGAGACGAACGCAGATTTCGGCGGCGAGCGGCGCATTGGCGTCGGTGATCTCGCAGGCGTCGTTCGCCGCGTGCAGCCGCTCGGCGAACAGTTGCACCGCGGGGAAGCCGATGATTTCGGCGGCGGTAAGCGTGGGCGAGAGCGGCGGTACGGCGAGCGGGTCCAATCGCTGCACCCATTCCCCCATGGCCCGCAGCGGCTCGCGGCTGGTGGCGATAATACTGACCTCGGGTGCCGCGCCCACGATCCGCTCCGCGATTTCGCTCGCGACTTCGATCACATGTTCGCAATTGTCGAACATCAGCAACATGTTCTGGGTTTGCAAATAAGCCACCACCGCGTCCAGCGGCTGCGTGCCAGCGGCCGGAAGGCGCAGCAGGGAGGCGAGATGCGCCGCCACCAGAGCGGGGCCGGAGAGCACGCCGAAATCGACAAAGCGAACACCGTCACGGAAATCGGCCGCGACCTTCGCCATCACCGCACGCGCCACCGCGGTTTTGCCGATCCCTCCCGCTCCCACGATGGTGATAAAACGCCGCCGCGGCAGCCGCCCGGCGATCTCTTCCACTACCTGGTCGCGGCCGATGATGGGCACCGGCAGCATGGGAATGGAACTTCGCTCAGCCGGTGCCACGGCTGGTGGGCCGGCACTGCCGTAAGTGACCGCACCGACAAATGAATAACCGCGCCCTGGCACGCTCGCGATCAGGGGAACGGCCCCTCCCCCGTCGCCCAGCAACTTACGCAAAGCAGAGACATGCACTCGGAGATTGCTTTCGTCGATCGCGAGTTTTGGCCAAACCGCGGCGAAAAGCTCTTCCTTGCCGACCACTTCGCCGGCTCGGGCGATCAGCGCGATCAGCAGATCGAGCGCTCGGGCGCCGATCCGGACTGGCTCATCGTCCCGCGTCAGCCGCCGGCGCGATGGTTGAAGCCGGAAACCAGCGAACTCGATTAAGCCAGTCGGGTCCGTCGTAGCGCTCCTGTGGTCCATCCTGCACCGAGGCTCCCCATCGTACGACAGCGTATCTAAACCAGCCGGCGAACGCACCGCAAGCCTTACGCCAACTCATCAAATTCACGCGATTTCACGCTGATTCCCGAGCATTAACTCGCGGCTTGCCGACTTCCGATCCATGCTTTGGCGAAATGGTGAAGGGTGCGTTATGGCAACAATTGGGACGCCGAAAGCAGTCACTACCGCGATCGCGCCGAGACAAACCGGATTTTTGCTGCTCGGTTCTGTGGTCAATTTGCTGCGATTGGCCGCTGAAGTGCTGCAGCAGGATCAAGCGGCAGCACGCCGGAACATCGCTCGCGCGGTATCCCTGCTGGAGGCAGGGACAGATTTCGCCGATCCCGCGCTGGACCCGGAACGCGGCCGTCTGGCGCCTTGGCAGGTCGCGCGGGTGCGGGAATTTGTCGAAGCCCACTTGACCATGCTGATCCGCATCCAGGATCTCGCAGCGCTCACTCGCCTGAGCCCATCGTATTTTTCCCGCGCCTTCCGGGCGACCACCGGCGAGTCACCCTATAATTTCGTGATCCGGCAGCGGATCGAGCGGGCCAAGACGATGATCCTGCGGGAAGACAAACCACTGTCGCAGATCGCGCTCGATTGCGGGCTGGCCGATCAGGCGCATCTCACCCGGCTGTTCCACCGCGCCGTCGGGACGAGCCCCAGCGCCTGGCGCCGCGCCAACCGGCCTGAGGCGCGTGATTTCGGCGATTTGGTTCCAAGCACGGCATCATCATTCAATCGCGGGTTCGACGCCTGACGCAATCTGCCATCGAAGCGCCCACAAAAACGGAGACATACGATGCCCACCGCACGACCCACTCCCGGAGCAGGCTTACTTTCTCCCACTGATCACACTCTGATTTTGATCGATTTCCAATCGCAGATGGCATTCGCGACCAAATCGATCGACGCCATCAACCTCAGGAATAATGCAGCGCTGATCTCCAACGCCGCCAAACTGTTCCGGGTACCCACCATTCCAACCACGGTCGCCGAGAAGACTTTTTCCGGACCGATGTTCAGCGAAATCCGCGACACGTTTCCCGACCTGAAATTCATCGACCGCACCAGCATGAACACCTGGGAAGATGCCAACGTCATCGCCGAGGTAAATCGGATCGGCAAGGGGCGCATCGTGCTTGCGGGCCTGTGGACCTCGGTCTGCATCGTCGGCCCCGCGCTTTCGGCGCTCGACCAGGGTTTCGAGGTTTATGTGATTGCCGATGCGTGCGGCGATGTTTCGGTGGAGGCGCATGAACGAGCGATCGAGCGCATGATCCAGGCGGGCGCACGGCCGATGACTTCGGTGCAGTATCTGTTGGAACTGCAACGCGATTGGGCGCGCACTGAAACCTACGAGGGAACCACCGCCGTGGCCAAGCATTTCGGCGGTGCCTATGGACTTGGCCTGATCTACGCCAAGACCATGTTCGGAGCCCACGAAGGATAGCGCCCGGCTTGGCAGCGTACCGCGGCGGTGAAGCATCGCGAGGGAGATTGCCGTGAAGCCGTATTTGATGTCGCTCGGGGCCGGGATTCTGGTCGGCGTGATCTATCGGCTCATAGACGTGCGCTCCCCGGCGCCGCCGGTGGTGGCACTGGTCGGGCTGCTCGGCATCCTGGTCGGCGAGCAGATCCCGGTGGTGGCAAGAAGCCTGTGGTTGAAGGAACCGTGGCTGGTGTCTTGGCTCCATCAGGTCCGGCCACACGTGTTCGGCCATCTCCCGACCGGGCGCATAGCGACGGAAGTCGCGCGGGCGGAATTGCCGCGACCGCCGGAAGTGCCGGGATGACCGGCACGTTGCAAATCTCGGCGCTGTGCGCCCAGGAGAAATGAAACATGGCCCAATCTCAGGATCCCGATCTCATTCTGCACCGAGGTCTGATCACCAGCCTCGATCCCGCAAACCCTCTGGTAAATGCGGTCGCGATCAAGGACGGCAAATTCACCGCGGTGGGGCGCGACAAGGACGTACTGCCGCTCGCCGGGCCCGGCACGCGCGTGGTGGATCTCAAAGGGCGGCGTGCCTTGCCCGGTCTGATCGACAATCACCTGCACATCATTCGCGGCGGGCTGAATTTCAATCTTGAGCTGCGCTGGGACGGCGTCACCAGTCTTGCCGATGCGATGGCGATGCTGAAGCGCCAGGTTGCGATCACGCCCCCGCCGCAGTGGGTGCGGGTGGTCGGCGGTTTCACCGCGCATCAGTTCGCCGAAAAGCGTCTTCCCACCATCGACGAGCTGAACGCGGCAGCACCCGACACGCCGGTGTTCCTGCTGCATCTGTACGATCGCGCGCTCCTCAACGGTGCCGCCTTGCGCGCGGTCGGCTACACCAGGGACACGCCCAACCCACCCGGCGGCGAGATTTTGCGCGACGCCGCGGGCAATCCGACCGGGCTGCTGGTGGCCAAGCCCAACGCGGGTATTCTTTACGCCACGCTCGCCAAGGGGCCGAAGCTGCCATACGATTATCAGGTCAATTCCACCCGGCATTTCATGCGCGAGCTCAACCGGCTCGGTGTTACCGGCGCGATCGACGCCGGCGGCGGATTCCAGAATTATCCCGAGGATTACGCGGTGATCCAGAACCTCGCGGAGGCCGGACAGCTTACCGTCCGGATCGCCTATAATCTGTTCACCCAAAAGCCCAAGGGTGAGAAAGATGATTTCCTGAATTGGACCAGAACTTCACGCTACAAGCAGGGCGACGATTATTTCCGCCACAACGGTGCCGGCGAGATGCTGGTGTTCTCCGCCGCCGATTTCGAGGATTTCCGCCAGCCCCGTCCTGACATGGCGCCGGAGATGGAAGGCGAACTCGACGGCGTGGTGCGGATACTCGCGGAAAATCGCTGGCCGTGGCGCATGCACGCGACCTATGACGAAACTATTTCGCGCGCGCTCGACGTGTTCGAAAAGGTGAATCAGGATATTCCGCTCGAGGGACTGAATTGGTTCTTCGATCACGCCGAAACGATCTCCGACCAATCGATCGACCGCATCGCGGCGCTCGGCGGTGGCATCGCGGTGCAGCACCGCATGGCCTATCAGGGCGAGTATTTCGTCGAACGCTATGGCTTCGGCGCCGCCGAAGCAACGCCGCCGGTGGCGAAAATGCTCGCAAAGGGCATCAAGGTTTCGGCCGGCACCGACGCCACCCGTGTAGCTTCCTACAACCCTTGGGTCTCGCTCGCGTGGCTCGTCACCGGCAAGACCGTCGGCGGTTTGCGGATCTATCCGCAGCGCAATTGTCTGGATCGCGAAACCGCGCTTCGGATGTGGACCGAGAACGTCACCTGGTTTTCGAACGAAGAAGGCAAAAGGGGCCGGATCGAAGTCGGACAACTCGCCGATCTGATTGTACCCGACCGCGACTTCTTCGCCTGTGCGGACGACGAAATTGCCGATATCACATCGGACCTAACCGTCGTAGGGGGCAGGATAGTCTACGGTGCCGCCGATTTCGCATCTTTCGACGTTTCTCCGCCGCCGGCGATGCCCGATTGGTCGCCGGTTCGAACCTACGGCGGTTATGGGGCATGGGGTGCCACGACGCTGCGCCGGCAAGCCGCGCAATTTTGCAGTTGCGCGAACCAGTGCGGCATCCATGGCCATGATCACGCCACCGCCTGGTCAAGGCGGCTTCCGATCGCCGATCTCAAATCTTTTTGGGGCGCGCTAGGTTGCGCCTGCTGGGCGGTGTGAGCAAGTTGAAGGGGAGGAAGAATCTTCTTTTTGTGAACAAAAAGAAGCAAAAAAACTTTGTCAATTGGAGCACACCGTCCATAGTCGGTGCATTCCAAAGTGAACAAAAATTTTCCTGATTACGCACCATCCTCAGCGATTCCGTCATCGTAGAGGTTACGCTCGTGAAGTACCTTCCGTCCGGAAAGATGGTAAGTAAAATCAATCGCTTGAGCTCTAGGAAGAATCGTCTTTTGGTGAACAAAAAGAAGCAAAAAAGCTTTGTCAATTAGGGGTGCTTGGTCTTGCGGTGGTGCACTCCGATCTAATTCACCAAAAGTTTTTTGCTTCTTTTTTTCAAAAAAGATGCTTCCTTCCTCCACTGCAACCTACTGATTTCACTTACTGTCATTTGGAAAGTCACCAGGGAGACCAGCTATGAGCGAGATCGAAATGCAGCAGGTAGCGCGGGCGAACGCGACGGAGCGCCGGCCCGTTGTTTTCGTCCACGGCCTGTGGCTGTTGCCCAGCAGTTGGGATCGCTGGGCGAAGTTGTTCGACGAGGCGGGATATATCTCGGTCACGCCCGGCTGGCACGAGGTCGCGGATACGGCACTCGAGTTTGTTAAGCGTTTCCTCTAGAGCGTGATCGCTTGAGGTTGCATCGCTGCCGGTGTCGCGATCACGCTCTAGCTCTGGGTTTGATCGCGTGATTCACGCTTTCGTGTTATTCAACCTCAAGCGATCACGCTCTAGTCCGCGGGACTGCGAGCGGGCCGGCCCGACGGCCGACAAATATCCGCCGATTTCGACCGATTTGACCAGCGTTCACCACTGCAAAGAGAGGCTCAAAATGAGTACCATCACCACCAAGGACGGCGTTGAGATCTTCTACAAGGACTGGGGCGAAGGCCAGCCCATCGTGTTCAGCCACGGCTGGCCGCTATCGGCCGATGATTGGGACACGCAGATGCTGTTCTTCCTCAATCACGGCTATCGCGTAATAGCCCATGACCGGCGCGGCCACGGCCGCTCTACGCAGACCGGCGGCGGCCACGACATGGATCATTACGCCGACGATCTGGCGGCGCTGACCGCGCACCTCGACCTTAAGGGTGCCGTGCATGTCGGACACTCGACCGGCGGCGGCGAAGTGGCGCATTATCTGGCGCGCCACGGCGAAAGCCGAGTGGCAAAAGCGGTGCTGATCAGCTCGGTGCCGCCGCTGATGGTGAAGACGGAGGCCAATCCCGGCGGTCTGCCCAAGGGGGTTTTCGACGAGCTCCAGGCGCAGCTCGCCGCCAACCGAGCCCAGTTCTATTACGATCTGCCAGCCGGACCGTTTTATGGTTATAATCGGCCGGGCGCGAAACCCTCTCAAGGGGTGATTTGGAACTGGTGGCGCCAGGGCATGATGGGCGGCACCAAGGCGCATTACGACGGCATCGTTGCCTTCTCCCAGACCGATTTCACTGAAGACCTCAAGAAGATTACGGTGCCGGTGCTGGTAATGCACGGCGATGACGACCAGATTGTGCCCTATGCCGATTCCGGTCCGCTGTCGGCAAAGTTGCTGAAGAACGGAACCCTGAAGACGTATAAGGGTTTTCCCCACGGCATGCCGACGACCGAGGCCGAGACCATAAACGCAGACCTGCTGACATTCCTGAAGGCATAATCTAACGAATTCAGCGCCGGCCGAAAGGCCGGCGCCAATCCGCCCGTGAAAATAGGGGCGGCCTTCAAGGAAGCCCACGTATCGCTTTTCTTATCGATTTGATCGAGTTTTCTCCTGTCGTTCATTCAGCACAGATTCGCCAACGATGCAGGGCGCCCAGCACCATCGGCAGCCGGAATGATGGCCGCGTGCCGACGCCGATGATATCGAGCTCCGGATCGGCTGACATCTCCTCATGGTTCCACTAAGCTTTGGCGATCTTGTAATCGCGCGCCGCCATTTCCGCGGTTTCCCGGTGCGCGGTGATCTTGATGCGTTCGGTTAAACGCTTGGCGTGCTGAATCGCACGGGGGGGGGATTGGATGGCAGTTGGATTGGAGCAATTTGCGCGCGCTTGCAGGATGACTGAATGTCATGACGAGGCGTTGCTGGAAGCTGTTGGCGTCAGCTTTATGGACACCATCGCCGTGGCCAATGCCGGCACCAACGAGGCCGTGGTGCGTGCGTTGGCGGACGCGCATCCCCACGCGAGCGTAGGTCTTGAGAGCCAAGCGTTGCTGGGCGCCACGGCGGCCCACGCCCTTGATTACGATGACGTGCAACTTTCCAGCGTGACTCACGCAAGTGCGGTCATTGTGCCTGCATTGATCGCCGCTGCGTTCGCCGTGCCGGGACCCGCTATCGCGTCGGGCTATTTGGCAGGGCTCACCGCAGCCAGTCAGTTGGCGGCCGCTCTGGGGCCCAGCCATTACTCCTCCGGATGGCACGCCACCAGTACGATTGGCCCCTTCGCGGCAGCGGCGGCGGTGGCGCGTATGTGGGGGCTGAGCCAGACGCACACCGAAAATGCGTTAAGCTTGGCGCTGTGCCAGGCTGCGGGATTGCAGCGAAGCTTCGGTTCCATGGCGAAGCCGTTGCAAGCGGGCTTGGCGAGTTCCAACGGCTTGCGGGCGGCAGTTTGGGCGAGTCGGGGCATTACCGGGTCCAGTACGCCCTTCGGCCCCAATGGCTTCGATGTGTTATATAGCGGACATCCGGCGTTCGAACCGGACTGGTCCCGTCATGTTGGTGTTGATGTATCGCGAAAGCCGTACCCTTGTTGTTACGCCAGCCAGCGCTTGGTATCAGCCGCGCTGGAAATTCGCCGGCTACTTTCCGGTAGAAATTATCATGGACTGGTGATGAAGGTCCGTGCGGGGACTTTGCGCCCGCTGACGATCTCGGTTCCAAAAGATGGCAACGAGGCGAAGTTTTGCGCAAGCTATCTGGTCGCGGTAGCGATCACCGATGGCAATGTGGAGTTACGGCATTTCCACGCCGGCAGCCTCGAGCGGCCCGACTTGGCCAATGCGGCGCGGAAAATACGAATTATTGAACATGGCCCTCCGGCTAATTCGATCGAAGACGGGACGGTTGAAGCGGTCTGCACGTCAGAAACCGGGCAGATAATAGCACAGACGTCGGTGGCGGCGTTTCCGGGCTCGCCAGCGGCGCCGCTGAACCGGGAGCAGATGGAAGCCAAATTCCTGGATTGCTACGTTGGTTGCAAGCAAGCGGTTGCCGCGATGAAGCAACGGGTAGAGGAAGCCATCCGAGCCAACATCGTGACGCGTCCGCTGCTTTCATTCGGTGACTTCAAATAATAGGAATGGAACGTCGCTCCGTTGCAAGCCGGCGAGCAATTCAGCAATTCGCACTATAATTTTGGCTTCTAACCCGAGCTGCAAATATCATAACTGAAACGCCGCCGCAGCTGGCCGGGTCGCGTTGCGCCAACCGCCGGACCCTGGCTAAATCGTTCAAACAACACCGGGGAATGGAATTATGGCCCAGGGCGCCAAATCGATCGTCAATAGTGCTGTGGCGTCGGCGGTAGCTCTTTTCCTCTGGGCAAGCGGGATTGGCGCAGCGGAAGCCGCCACCGAGCCCCCTCAAACGACTTACTATCTCGTCGTTCATGGCTCTCCTACGGCGGGGAAAGACGCTGAGTATAACACCTGGTACCTTCAGCACCATTTGCCCGACATGCTGGCGCTGCCCGGCGTGATCAGCGGC
>Ga0302308_10004352_pt1 | contig 11123 bp, 9 predicted proteins | sample III_Palsa_E3_3_FD_200531 | JGI IMG/M metagenome (GOLD analysis project Ga0302308, IMG submission 200531) | Peat permafrost microbial communities from Stordalen Mire near Abisko, Sweden - III_Palsa_E3_3 | ecosystem: Environmental > Terrestrial > Soil > Palsa > Peat permafrost | place: Sweden... | reverse complement strand
GGCATGGCGGCCGTGCTCAAACATTTCCCCGGGCACGGCTCAGTCGCCGCCGATACGCACAAGGCGCAAGCGATCGATCCGCGCGACCTGGATACGATTCGTCGCGACGATCTGCTGCCGTTCGCCGAATGCATCGAGGCCAAAGTCGAGGCGGTGATGATGGCCCACGTCACCTATCCAGCCGTGGATGCACAGCCCGCCGGCTATTCGCGCGTGTGGATTGAGCAGATCCTGCGCGGTGAGCTGGGTTTTGCCGGCGCGGTAATCAGCGACGACATCAGCATGGCGGCTGCCGGTGCGGCTGGCAGCGTGGGTGAGCGCGTACAAGCCCATCTCGATGCCGGCTGCGACCTGGTGCTGGCCTGTTTCCCCCATGTGGTGGAGCAGGCGATTGCCGCCGTGCAGAACCAAATAACCTTACCCGCGGCCGCTGCATCGATGCCGCCACAGCTCGCGGCCTTGCGCGGTGCCATCGGCGCCAGCTGGGCTGGCCTTCTCAACAATCCGCAGCGCGATCGTTTCGTCGCGCGCATCACGGCGCTGAACGCCGATCGGGGAAATGCATGAATACGCCCACACCATCGCTCGCTGACGCCCTGGTCGGCGCTGACCTGCTGCACGACCGCAGCGAGATCGACGCTGTCATCGCCGAGATGGGGCATCGGATCGATGTCGCCTTGAATGGCGAACGTGCCGTGTTTCTCACTGTCATGCACGGAGCTCTGATCTTCGCTGGACAGCTGGCGTTAGCTATCCGCACCGATCTCGAATTCGACTACGTGCACGCGACTCGCTACCGCGGTGAAACCACCGGCAGCGAGCTGCACTGGCTGCGTGAGCCGCAGGTATCCCTGGTCGATCGCGTGGTGTTGCTGGTCGACGACATTCTTGACGAAGGCCATACGCTGAAGGCCGTGCGTGACGACTGTTACCAGCGGGGTGCCAAACGTGTGCTTATCGTCAGCCTCTGCACCAAACGGCATGATCGCCTGGCTGAAGGCATCACCGCGGACTTCCATGGCATCGAATTGCCCGACCGCTACGTATTCGGTTTCGGCATGGATTACCACGAACAAGGGCGCAACTTGCCGGCCATCTATGCATTGAAGGAGGGCTAAGCATGAGCGCAATCGATCTCGCTGTCATCGGCGGCAGTGGCTTGTACAACTTTCCGGGCCTGGAAAACACCGAGCGCCATTCGGTGGACACGCCTTATGGTCCGGCGTCGGGTGACGTGGTGATCGGCGATTTCGCCGGCAAGCGTGTCGCGTTTCTTGCGCGTCACGGCGAGAGCCACAGTCTGCCGCCGCATCGGGTGAATTACCGTGCCAACCTATGGGCATTGCACAGCCTCGGCGCGCGTCACGTCATTGGCGTGAACGCAGTGGGTGGCATCCGTGTGGACATGGGTCCGCGCGTGGTCGTGGTGCCTGAGCAGATCATCGATTACACGCACGGGCGTTACACCAGCTTCTGCGACGTCGAGGGCGCCGAGGTGAAGCACATCGATTTCAGTGAGCCGTATACGGAGTCGCTGCGTCAGACTTTGCTGGCAGCGGCCGGCAAGGCCGGTATCGCGGTGATCGCCGGCGGCTGCTACGGCGCCACGCAAGGACCACGGCTGGAAACTCGTGCCGAGATCGCCCGCATGAAGCGCGACGGCTGCGATCTGGTGGGCATGACCGGCATGCCAGAGGCGTCGCTGGCACGCGAGCTGTCGCTTGAGTACGCATGCCTGGCGCTGGTGGCCAATTTTGCGGCCGGATGCGGTGACGAGGCGGAAATCAGTATCGATGAAATCTTTGCACATCTGGCTGCTGCCACGGCGGAGGTGCCGCGCATCCTCGCAGCGCTGCTGCAAACTGAGGGTGCCGTCACGACCTAGAAGCTTGTCGGACTTTAGCTGGGCGGACTGCAAATCCGACCGTGCGGTCCATATTTCCGTCGACTCTTGGCCCATAGCACCACTATGCGCCGGCGAATCGCCAAAAATCTGTCCTCGCACGGCCGAATTTTCGCCTCGACCGCCAAAGCCCGACAGGCTCCTAGGGTATTTTCCTAGTCGCTGGATATTGCGTTGATGCCGGTCATGTTGATATTTTTCGACCTGTCGGGGCGGCGAACCAGGGGAGATATGGTGGTTCAGCGCGCACCTGGCGCACCCAATCCATGATCCAGAGGTTCACGCAATGCGTTTCGGTACGGTCAAGTGGTTTAACGACGCCAAAGGTTTCGGTTTCATCGCGCCTGAGGACGGTGGGGATGACGTTTTCGTCCATTTTTCGGCCATCAATACCAAGGGCTTTCGCAGCCTGCAGGAAGGCCAACGCGTGCAGTTCGAAGTGACCCAAGGTCCGAAGGGTGCCCAGGCTTCTGCTGTCGAGGCGGCAGCCTGATCTGACGTCTGTGTTGTGACGCATAAAAGAACCCCGCACACTACGCGGGGTTTTTTTATTTTCCGTTGATGGAGCTTTGCATGACCGGTCGCAGAAACTTCCTGAAGGCGTCGCTGCTTGGCGTATCGGCTTCGGCGCTTGCGTGGGGCAGCAAGCTGGCGGCGAACCAGGCCGCTGCAGCACAGCCGTTTTCCGGCGCACGCGTGGTGTCGACCTGGGATTTCGGTGTGGCGGCGAATCAGGCGGCATGGACGGTGCTTGGTAAGGGCGGTCATGCACTGGATGCGGTCGAAACTGGCGTGCAGGTGCCAGAGTCCGATTTGAAGAACCACAGCGTCGGCAAGGCCGGCTATCCGGATCGCGATGGCCACGTCACCCTCGATGCGAGCATCATGGATGCCGATGGTAACTGTGGCGCAGTCGCTGCGATCGAACATATCGAACATCCCATTTGCGTGGCGCGGATGGTGATGGAGCGCACGCCGCATGTGCTGCTGGTGGGTGAGGGCGCGCTGCAGTTTGCGCTGGAGCAGGGTTTCAAAAAGCAGGAGCTGCTGACACCGGAATCCGAAAAGGCTTGGCACGAATGGCTGAAGACGGCGCGTTACAAACCATCGATCAACAGCGAGGTGCAGGACTACGGCCGCACCGGTAATAACAGCAAAACGGGCATGCCCGGCGGCGCAGGTAACCACGACACCATCGGCATGCTCGCCATCGACGCGCAGGGCCGGCTGGCCGGTGCCTGTACCACCAGTGGTATGGCATGGAAACTGCGCGGCCGCGTCGGCGACAGTCCGATTATCGGCGCTGGCCTGTACGTGGATGGTGAGGTCGGCGCAGCGACCTCCACTGGTGTTGGCGAGGAAGTGATTCGCAACGCTGGCAGTTTCCTCGTCGTTGAACTGATGCGTCAGGGACGCTCGCCGCAGGACGCCTGCCGCGAGGCAGTGATGCGCATCATCCGCCGTCGGCCGACCACGACGAAGGATCTGCAGGTCGGCTTTCTGGCCATGAACAAGCATGGCGAGGTCGGCGCCTGGGCAATCCAGCACGGCTTCTCCTACGCCGTGTGCGATGCCAAGAAGCAGGACGGCCTGATTCCGTCGCAAAGCGTCTACACGACGAGCAATTCATGATACTGGAGATCGCTGCGAACTCCGTCGCCTCCGCGCTGGCAGCGCAGGAGGGTGGAGCAGGGCGCATTGAGCTTTGCACGGCGCTGGAGCTGGGCGGCCTTACGCCATCGTCGGCGCAGATTACATTGGCACGCGAACAGCTCACGATCCCGCTATATGTGCTGATCCGCCCGCGTGCTGGCGATTTTCTCTACAGCGATCTTGAATGCGAAACCATGTTGCGCGACATCGAAGCCTGCGTCAGGGCGGGTTGCGATGGTGTTGTACTCGGTGTGCTCGATGCCGGCGGTCAAGTCGACATGCCGCGCTGTCGTTCGCTGATTTCAGCAGCAGGCGACTCGGGCGTGACCTTCCATCGGGCGTTCGACCTCACGCGCGATCCGCTATCGGCATTGGAGGACGTGATCGCACTCGGCTGCGAGCGTGTACTGACTTCGGGCGCACAAGCCAGTGCGATCGAGGGAGCGACGTTGATTCGTCAACTGGTCGAGTTATCGGCTGCTCGCATTGCCGTGATGCCAGGCGCTGGGGTGAGTGCCCGGAATATCGGCGAGCTGCTGGCGGTCACCGGTGCCCGCGAATTTCATGCGTCGGCTAAATGCCAGCACCCCTCCGCCATGCAATGGCAACCGCCGTTGCTGACCGATATGCAGGATGGTGAGTGGCGCAGCGATGTCGAGCAGATACGCACCATCGTTGCGGCGCTGGGCAGCGCGTTTGAAGCGCGCAGCAGGGCGTCCGCAGTCTGAAGACGCCGTTTCGCCGTGAAATAATTAGCCGCTGATTTCATGCGTGCCGATATTTTGGTGAACACATCCAGCATGATTGGAGCATCTGTAAAAAGGGAAGCGCAATGAAAGGAATTCGTTTACTCGCGATCACCGGTGCATGGGCGCCCGCGTTAATCGTTGCATCGCATCCTTTAAATGAATCTCCGTCAACCCATCGCGCGTTCAGTTTGCTAATGCATCGTCAGAGGCAGATGCCCCGTCAATCAAAGCAGCCATGAGATGAACACAGCAGTTACGCCATGAATAAGTGGCAATCCAAACCATAAGAGCTTGATAGCCATCCCTGCATCCCCACGTGCGGGTAGTGAAGAGACATCGGTAGTCTCGACCCCAGATTGGTTGTTCAGCTCGTTCAATTCGTTCGACCTGCGTGCCTGCTATGATCTCTCCATGACGTTCGTGGGCATCAAAATTGAAATGACTCACGCAATTTGAGTCGGATCAGCTGCCATCGCCATCGCCATCGGCACTGGTGCCGATTGTGGTCAGCGGGATCGTTACCAGTGCTGCTGTTTCACACCGCCGGTTAGCGCAAGAGGACGTGCGGCAATGGCATCGGCATCCTTATCAGTAAGTTTTAACTCGGTTGCCCGCCGACGGCCTTTCATCTGGTCCTGCTTTAGGAGTATTTCTCCGGCAAGCCGACTTGCTTATCTATGAGTTACCGTGCTTGGTATGCCTAAAAGGTTAAAGACTGAGTGCATTAAGTCTTGTGCACCAACTACCGTTTAGCGACCGTGCGACATAAAAAAGCCCCGCATTGCGGGGCTTTTTTGTTCTTGCTACAGCAACATCAATTGCCGTTTTTCTTCAACCACGCATCGATGACCGGCAAGCGCTTCTCGCGAATCATCATGCGATAGCGGATGCCGGCGACGGCGGTGTCGGCGACGCGACGTGAGCTGGCAGCGATATGCGCCTGGGAGTAGGCCTCGATCTTGCCAATCATTGCCGGATCCACCGAAGCCGCACCGAGGCCAGGGTAGTAGCGGCTGCTGGAGGAAGAGTCGACCAGTTTGTCGACCTGGGTGCGATGGGCCACAGCGAAGTCGAAGGCCAGGTCCGGGTGGCGGCGTGAGACGCCGGAGATCATCCCTGCGCTGGTGGTGGCGCCAGGTTCGGGCGTGAGGGCGAGATCCAGGGCGCGCTTGGCCAGGGTTTCGTCCTCGCTGGTCGATAGCAGACTGTAGAGTTCGTCCTTGATCAGCGGCGTGGTCTCGGCCTTGGCCTGGGTGTGCAGCTTGTCCCAGGTGGTGGCATCGGCGTGACTGGCCACGACGTAGAGGATGGACTTGCGCAGCTCCGCCGGCATGGTGTCCGGATGGGCGTAGTAGTCACGTGCCTTGGCAATCACGTCCGGGTCGCCCAGCTGCGACAGCGTGCTGATGAGTTCGGTGCGCAGGATCTTGGTCGGACCGCTTTCGCCAGCCTTCAAGCTCCAGCCGACGCGGGCAAACTCCGGTGACAAGCGTGCAATGGCGAACTTGCGCAACACGGCCTGACGCGCGTCATCGCCCTTGTAGTAGTTATCCAGTCCCGACAACACGCCGGCGACTTCTTCCCACATTTCCGGGCTGGCATCAGCGGGTACGCGCTGGGCGAGATCAAGTACGTCGGAGGCTGGCTGCAGACCCGCCATGCCCAGCGCCCAGGTGTCACTCATCAAGCCCAGCTCGTCGATCTCAGGCAACTTGGTGAAGGACTGGCTCAGCGCACTGAACGCTGTCGGTGAATAGAGCGTTCGGTAGTAACCGCTTTGGCCGGCATTGACCACCACCGGACCACAGCCGGGGACCTTGAGGTTGCCGTGACCGTCCACTACCAGAGTTGTCACCGATGTGCCGCCAATGGACTGGGCGATCACCGGGACGTGCCAGCGCAGGGGCTTCTTGTCGGGGCGGTCGCGGGTGAATTCGCCCTGGCTCAGGGATAGCGTGGTGTCGCCGCCCTGGCAGCTCTCGGCATCGATGGCGATCAGCGGAATGCCCGGCTGCAGGGTGAAGTCGTGCGCAATGGCGGTGATCGGCTTGTCGCCGGTGGCATCGATGGCCCTCCACAAATCATCGGACACCGTGTTTCCATAGGCGTGGGCCTTGATATAGCGCTGCACACCGGCGCGCCAGGCGTCTTCGCCCACGTAGCCTTCGAGCATGGTGATGACTGCTTCACCCTTGGAGTAGGTGATGGTGTCGAAGGCCTGACTGGCCTGCTCGACGGTCGCGATGTGCTGCACGATGGGATGCGTAGTGGCGATTGCGTCGCGCAACATCGCGCTTTCCCGCACGTCGACGGCATCCAGCTTGGTGTTCCATTCGGGATGTAGCTTTTCGGTGGTGCGGCTGGCCATCCACGAGGCAAAGCCCTCGTTGAGCCACAGGTCGTCCCACCAGCGCATGGTCACCAGATCGCCAAACCACTGGTGTGCCATCTCGTGCGCCGCGGTACCAAACACTTCCTGTTTGTCCGATTGCGTGGCGATGGCCGGATCCAGCAGCAGGCTGTACTCGAAGGTGAAGATGGCGCCCCAGTTTTCCATCGCGCTGAAGAACTGGCTTTGGCCCGGTGCGGCGATGTTATCCAGCTTGGGTAGTGGAAACGGCACGCCGAAATACTGGTTGTATTCGTGCAGCACGTCCTTGGCTGACTTGAGCGCGAAGTCGGCCTGGCCGACGGCGCCTTTCTGCGCGATCACGCCGATCTCGGTGCCGTCGGAGGAAGTGGTTGCGCGATCAAACTGGCCAAGACCGAAGAACAGTAGGTAGGTGGACATCTTCGGTGACGGCTGGAAAGTGACGCGGCTCATGCCGTTGGCCAGCTTGGTGGTCGATGCGGCGGGCATATTGCTCACCGCCATCTCGTCGGACGGCACGGTGACATCGAGGTTGAAGGTGGCCTTGTAGGCTGGCTCATCCCACGACGGAATGAAGCGGCGCGCATCGGAGTTCTCGAACTGCGTGTACAGCGCGCGCTGCTTGCCGGCCTTGGTGTCATAGTCCAGCGCGAACAGGCCGTTGGCCTGGGTGCCGATTTTGCCGGTGTAAGTCATCGCCAGCTTGTAGCTGCCCGCGGCCACCGGCTTGGCGAAGGTAAAAGTCGCCGTCTGCGTCTGGGCGTCCACCGTTACCTTCGGTGTGGCCACCGGCTTGTCGTCGACCGAGCTCAGAGTCGCCTTGGAGAACGCCATGTCGATGGCATTGAGGGTGATGCTGGGCGTCGGCTTCTGCACATTGACGGTGATGGTGACCTGGCCATCGAAGTTCATCGAAGCCGCATGCGGCACGATGGACACGTCGTAATGGCTTGGCACCACGCCGCGCGGCAGCTGGGTTGGCGCCAGAGCGTTGGCCGTCGTCGTTGGAGCCGCCATGCCGCCAAGGCTGGTGCCAGCCAATGCCAGCGCAATACCCGGTACCAGTAACCGTCGCATATAAGGTCTTTCCATGACTATCTCCCGTGTAAACCAATCATGTTGGAGGGGATATGACCCGCCTGACACTGCCGGAAGTCACGGCTAGAAATGGGTCGGGTTCATTTATTTCAAGGTAGAAGGGTCGGTGATAAATAAACCGATCCCTTTTTTGATCATGGCTTAGTCATGACTTCAAGACCGGGCTTTTCGAGGTCCTTCAGGCCACAAACTGCAGTCGCGCCAGCTCAGCGTACAGCCCGCCTTCGGCGAGCAGATTTTCGTGGGTGCCTTGCGCCACGATGCGGCCACCATCCATCACCACGATACGGTCGGCGCGTTTGACGGTAGCAAGGCGATGGGCGATGACCAGCGTGGTGCGGCCTTTTTCCAGCCGTTCCAGCGCCTGCTGGATAGCCGCCTCGGATTGCGCATCGAGTGCCGAGGTCGCTTCGTCCAGCAGCAGCAGCGGTGCGTCGCGCAGGATGGCGCGGGCGATCGCAATGCGCTGGCGCTGTCCGCCGGACAGGCGCACACCGCGTTCACCCAAGGCGGCATCGTAGCCATCGCCGATCGCACTGATGAACTCATGCGCTTCGGCTGCACGCGCCGCTTCGCGCACCTCGGTATCACTGGCCGTCTGGCGGCCGAAGCGGATGTTGTCCGCGGCACTGCCGCCGAAAATCACCGTTTCCTGCGGCACTAATGCGATAGCGCCGCGCAGTTCCGGCAGTGCCAGTTGTCGCAGGTCTATGCCGTCCAGCGTGATACGGCCGGACTGCGGATCGTAGAAACGCAGCAGTAGCGCCAGCACGGTGCTTTTGCCGGCGCCGGACGGGCCAACCAGAGCTACCGTTTCACCGGGCTGGATGGTCAGATCAAAGTCGTACAGTGCAGGGGCATCGGGGCGCGTGGGGTAGTTAAATGCCACATGCTCGAACCGCAGCGCAGCGCGAATCGGGCGGGGCAGGTTGATCGGTTGTGCCGGGCTGGCGACGTCTGCCTTTTCATTGAACAGCTCACCAATGCGTCCCATGGCGCCGGCGGCGCGCAGCACGTCGCCCCAGACCTCGCTGAGGCCTGCGACCGCCCCTGCGGCTAAAATCGCGTAGACCACAAATTGGCCGAGCACACCGGGATCGAGAGTTTTAGCCATCACTTCGCGCGCGCCCACCCACAGCACCAAAGTGATCGCGCCAAATATCAACACAATCACCGCGGCGGTGAGTAATGAACGCATGCCGATGCGCTCGCGTGCAGTGCTCAACGCACGCCGAATCGCGCTGCTGTAGCGCTCGCTCTCGATGTCTTCACGTGAATACGCTTTTACCGCTGGCGCGGCGTTGAGCGTCTCATTGGCAATGGCGGCGGCATCAGCGAGACGGTCCTGGCTGGCACGTGAGAGCTTTTGCACGCGCCGGCCGAAGATAAGAATCGGTAGCATTACTGCGGGAATAACCAAGGCTGTAAGGCCGGCAAGCTTCGGGCTGGTCCATGTCATCGCGACGATGCAGCCCACCAGCATGACAGCGCTGCGCAAAGAAACCGAGATACCCGAACCGATCAGTGCTTGCACTACTTCAGTATCTGTACCCAATCGCGAGATCAGTTCGCCGACGCGGCTGCGCTCAAAAAAGCCGACGTCCAGTCGGATGACATGGGTGTAGAGTTTCTCGCGTAGCGAAGCCAGCGCCCGCTCGCCGAGCAGAGCGATGCAGAAATAACGTGCTGCAGTGGCCACGGCCAGCACGAGGGACACGCCGAACAAGCCAAGGAAAGTGGCATTGATGACGACCATGCTTGAGTTGCCGAAACCCCGATCGATCATCTGCCGCAGTGCCATCGGCAATACCAGCGTCGCACCTGAAGACAACCCCAGAAACACCAGCCAGCCGATCGCCAGTGCGCGATGCGGTTTGAGGAATGGCCAGAGCAGGCGCAATGCGCCGATTTGGCGAACGGAGCGGGGTTTGTCGTTGGCGGAATCGCTCATGAGTTCTCGCAGAGTGGATCGATGGTGCGCGGCCCGGTCTCGCCAGGCAGCGAAACCTTGTACCGAACGTGGACATTGCCATTGAAGGTGGGGCGTCTGGTCGCCGATTCAATCCAGTCACCTGGCCGCGCTTCGCTCGTGGCTGATGTCGACGATGCGCGCCTGCACCTCGGCAACTCGGTTTTCTGGCAATTGCTGTTGCAGCTGGACGCCATCGGCGTCAAAACTTTCCGCTGTCGATATCTGCTTGCCACTCCTTTACGCGTGCTTTGAACAACGTCAATTCGGCGAAATCGTAGTGCACGCCTAATTGCTGGCTCATCGCGACAATCGGCGGTCGCAGGCATTCCGCCCCTGTGTCGCCATAGGCGCGCACCAAACTGCCCGCGCTCAGCTTGATAGCTGCATACCCGTAAATGAATTAGGCATATGTCCATGCCAGAGGGGAAGCTCAAGTAGCTGAATGGGAAAGTGAAATTTTGTGAAAATAGTCACATTCTTCAATACTTGATTTATAGTAGTGGCTGGGGGTCCGCGGTCCACGGCTATACAAGCAAATGCTGGAAAACGCTTGAGCCATTGATGGAGTTAGGAGCCCATCTGATGTCCATACAAGGGGAATTCCATCATGAATCATGTCTATCGCCTGTGCTGGAATCGATCCAGCGCACAGTGGGTTCCGGCGTGTGAGTTTGCTCGCAGCACCTCGCCCGCGCCTTCCCGTGCAAAGCTAATGGGTCCTCGTACGGCATGGTTTTCGGTACTGGCGATGTACTTGGGTATGACCGGGCTGGCGTGCGCCAGCGCAACGGGTGGGCAGATCACGGCAGGCTCGGGCCAGATCACCCAGAGCGGAAACACCACGACGATCCAGCAGAGCAGCCAGAACCTTTCGCTGAACTGGCAAAGCTTCAACATCGGATCCAATCAGACTGTGGATTTTGTGCAGCCGGGTTCGAGTTCGATTGCGGTCAATCGCATTCTTGGCAGTACGGGCAGCACGATCCTCGGGCATCTCAATGCCAATGGTCAGGTCTGGCTGATCAATCCGAATGGCATCATCTTCGGGAAGGGCGCGCAGGTGAATGTCGGCGGCTTGGTCGCTTCCACGCTGGACGTCAACGATAGCGACCTCGGCTCCAACACACGTACCTTCAGCGGTAACGGCAAGGGCAGCGTGGTCAACCAGGGCACGCTGAACGCGGCCGACGGCGGTTACATCGCGCTGCTGGGCAACCAGGTATCCAACCAGGGGGTGGTCAGTGCGCGGCTCGGTACGGTCGCGCTCGGTGCCGGCTCGGCCGAAACACTCACCTTCCAGGGCAACCAGCTACTGCACCTGCAGGTGGACCAGAGCACGCTGGACAACCTGGCCGAAAACCGCCAGATCATCCAGGC
>Ga0302308_10004348_pt1 | contig 11134 bp, 9 predicted proteins | sample III_Palsa_E3_3_FD_200531 | JGI IMG/M metagenome (GOLD analysis project Ga0302308, IMG submission 200531) | Peat permafrost microbial communities from Stordalen Mire near Abisko, Sweden - III_Palsa_E3_3 | ecosystem: Environmental > Terrestrial > Soil > Palsa > Peat permafrost | place: Sweden... | reverse complement strand
TGGATGCTTCCTGGCGGCTCTCGCATGGAAGCTCCGGGCAAACAAGACCTATTCAGGGATACTTGGCGTGGCTGGCCTGATGGCACTCGGCGTCGGACTTGCGTTCGTGCTCCATCGCGACGCTGCAACACGCAGCGCGACACATTGGCTCGGTGGATTTGAGCTGTTCTACGGGATCATTATCTTCATCTTCGCCGAAGGGCTGCACCGTCACCACGTCCCTGTGCTTCGTGGTGAGAGTGCGGAGTTCCGCTAGGATGGCGACTCAGCCGAACGAGTCATTGCCCCAAAAATTGCGTTTCAAAGACCAAATGACTGGTGCGCGTAACGCGACTACGCTTCATAGTGAGATCTCAACATCCGGAACCCCGAACCCGCTAGGCGTTACTCTTTCCCCCGCGGGTGCGAACTTCAGCATTTACTCATCTAGCGCTACGGGTATGTCCCTGTTGTTCTTCGATCACGTCGATACCCCGGAGGTCCGGAAGTCGATCCGATTGGACGCGGTCCACAATCGGACGGGCCACTACTGGCATATCTTCGTCCCGGGAGTGCGGGCTGGTCAGATATATGGGTATCGTGCCGATGGCCCGAACGATCCTCCCAACGGACAGCGGTTCGATGCATCGAAAATTTTGATTGATCCCTATGGACGAGCCGTTGCCGTCGGGGAGAACTACAGTCGGGGCGATGCTTGTCGAGAAGGCGACAACACCGCCACTTCGATGAAGAGCGTTGTGGCGGATATGAATCTCTTTGATTGGGAAGGCGATGAACCCCTCAACCACTCCTTCCGCTCGACTATCATTTACGAGATGCATATCGCCGGATTCACTCGGCATCCGAACTCTGGCGTTTCGCAGACGAAACGCGGCAGCTACCTCGGCGTAATCGAGAAAATCCCACATTTACAGAGTCTAGGCATCACTGCGGTCGAAATTCTCCCCGTCTTTCAGTTCGATCCGCAATCCGCACCGTCCGGTCTCACAGACTACTGGGGCTACAACCCGGTATCCTTTTTCGCTCCACACCTCGGCTACAGTTCCTCTAACGATCCGTTGAAGTGCCTGGATGAGTTTCGCGAGATGGTCAAGCAACTCCACCGCGCGGGTATCGAGGTCATCCTCGATGTTGTGTACAACCACACAGCGGAGGCCGGAGACGGCGGGCCGACCTTCTGCTTTCGCGGACTCGGGAATAGTACCTACTACATCCTCAATCAGAATCAGACTGAATACTTTAACGTGACAGGCTCGGGGAACACGCTAAAGACGAATCACTCTGTAGTCAAGAGAATGGTTCTGGACAGCTTGAAGTTCTGGGTCTCGGAGATGCATGTCGACGGCTTTCGATTCGATCTGGCATCGGTGCTGACGCGAGACGAATGGGGGACGCCCATGAGCAATCCTCCGATTCTCTGGGACATCGATTCCGAGCCCACCTTGGCCGGAACAAAGCTCATAGCTGAGGCGTGGGATGAGGGCGGGCTATACCAGGTTGGAAATTTTGGTCATGACAGATGGAACGAGTGGAACGGACAGTTCCGAGATGACATCCGTAGCTTTGTGAAGGGCGATCGTGACACCGCATGGAAGCTTCGTGAGCGAATCAGCGGGAGCTACGATGTCTATCGCTCGGGCGATCGGCCGGCAGGGCAAAGCATCAATTTCGTCACCTGCCACGACGGGTTCACCCTGAACGACCTCGTCTCCTACGACTACAAACACAATGAGGCAAACAAAGAACTCAATGGAGACGGGACCAACGCCAATTTGAGCTGGAACTGTGGCGTCGAGGGACCTAACGCCAACCCGGAGATTAGCCGGCTCCGAACACAGCAGATGAAGAATGCGCTCGTGCTTACCCTGCTGTCCACTGGAACTCCAATGATCCTCATGGGCGATGAGATACGGCGGACACAGGGCGGGAACAATAACGCCTATTGCCAGGATGACGAGTTGAGTTGGTTTGACTGGCGCCGGGACGCGGAAAGGTCAGAGTTCCTTCGCTTCGCTCAACTTCTCGTGCGGCTCCGTCTCGATTGCGACAATGGTACGCTACTCGACGGGAAGCAAGTCGGAGGCTTCGTCAACGCAAACAAAATGGAGTGGCACGGGACTCGTCTGGATCAACCGGATTGGAGTGCTGAGTCACACAGTCTGGCGTTCGCTTGGCGGAGCGCAGGACTTGGCGAAGTTCGCTACGTGGCGCTCAACTCATTCTGGAACACTCTCGAATTTGATCTGCCGCCGGTTACGGGCGGCAAGAGTTCCGGATGGCTAAGGGTCGTAGATACGTCCCTAGAGTCCCCATTCGACATAGCCGATCCGGGTCAATACGTGCCGATCTCGGGATCAACGTACATCGTCAATCCACGCTCGGCGATCCTTCTGCGTTATGACTATGCGGTTGAGGACTGAATTTACTGAGTGCAGACCGCTGAGCACTCAGCCGCTGCATGGCGATGTCTAGCCAAGCAGCGGCCGACCGGACTAGGCGAGGACGGTTTCACCATGAACGGTATATGCCTTATGGCGTGACGCTTCAATCACGTCTTCCGCCTGCTTCACTTCATCGAATGAGCCATGGACAATCAGAACGAACTTGTCACTCTTGATGGCGGTTTCGTATTCGACAACACTGTCCTTGGGAATGCCTATGCTCACGAGGCCAGCACCGAGCGCGCTGACGCCACCCACCACCACTGCTCCTTCGAGACCGGCAACGATCCACGCGACCAGCGGGCCTGCAACAAGTAGCGGTCCGAGCCCGGGTATGGCGAACATTGCGGAGCCGAACAGCAAGCCCCAGAATCCTCCCCAGTACGCCCCCATCTTCCCCCAATATTTCATGCGGTCGCCTGCGTTGTAATAGCCGACGACGTGCTCGTCCGTGTGTGTATCTTTTGCGGCTATGGACAATGTCTTCATGTCTACACCTGCTTCTTGAAGAAGCTTGATGGCGTGTTCCGCTTGCTCGTGAGAATCGTAGACTGCAACGACTGAATCAACAGCTTTCATGAGATCTCCTTTGCGTTGTCGCCTTCGCGATTCACCGCACTAAGCCCTCAGTGTTCCACTCGCGGGATGGGAGTTCTGAGCAATTCGATACGTAATCCAGCCGCCAAATCGGCGATGTCGATTCGCTGCGAATCGTGAGCAAAGTTGACCAACTTTCGAATATGCCGAGTGGAATACTCCAGCCATGGCAATTCCAGCCAACAGAGCTATCTAGGTTTCGCTCTCGTACCAATCCATTGTTCTCGTGCCTTCGACTCGAACGCCGGTCGTTCGCTAAACCCTTTGAATCAAGACACAAAGTTTCGCGATACAAGAATCGGAGATTTACATCATGGCTACACTTGTTGAAACAGCAGCACCCAATGGCTTCGTTCAGCCTATTCGTGGCACAGAGGGTGCACCAATCATCGGACCATCCAACCACCAACGAGAAGCGCAGAGCCCTGGGCGTCTAACTCCGCCTGTCACCGACCACGGTACGCTTCCCAATTTGAAGTGGACCTTTGCTGACAGCCACAACAAGTTGGAAGAAGGCGGTTGGGCACGACAAACAACTGTCCGCGAAATGCCAGTAGCTGTTGAACTGGCTTGCGTGAACATGCGACTCGAGGCGGGCGCCATCCGTGAGATGCATTGGCATAAGCCTGCTGAGTGGGGATTCATGATCAAGGGCAACGCGCGGGTCACGTGCGTCGACGAAGACGGAAAGACCTACCAGGACGACTGCGCCGAAGGTGATGTCTGGAATTTTCCGTCGGGTATCCCCCACTCGATTCAAGGCCTAGCGGGCGAAGGGTGTGAGTTCCTTCTCGTGTTTGATGATGGTGCTTTCAACGAGGAAGAGACTTTCCTCGTGACCGACTTCCTCGCCCACATTCCGAAGTCGGTCTTGGCGAAGAACTTCGGTGTGCAGGAGAGTGCCTTCGCGAACATTCCGAAATCAGAAAAGTACATCTTTCGCGGAGACATTCCAGGACCCCTCGCACAAGACCGCGTCGTCGGCGCTGGTCCGACACCAGTCATCTACACCCATCATTTGGGAGCGCAAGAGCCGATCAAGTCGAAGAATGGTTCCGTTCGGGTGACCGATTCCAGTAACTTTCCTGCGGCGTCCACGGTTGCGGCTGCCTTAGTCGAAGTGGAACCGGGCGGGATGCGTGAGCTGCACTGGCACAGGACCTCCGATGAACTTCAGTACTACCTGGAGGGGCAGGGCCGAATGACGGTGTACACCTCCAACACCAACGCAGGAACCTTCGACTATCAAGCCGGCGATGTGGGCTACGTTCCTCGCGTAACCCCGCATTACGTCGAGAACACGGGTACGACTACGCTTCGGTATCTGGAAGTGTGGAAGACCGATAAGTTCTCCGACATGTCGCTTGCACAATGGTTGGCCTTCACTCCGTATGAGCTGGTCCGCGCGCATCTGCAAATTGAAAAGTCTGTCCTTGATGGGGTTTCGACCACCAAAACACCCATCGTCGGCCCACGCTAAAGAAGGCTCAGGCACTCTGTCCGGTTCAGCCGAACCGGACAGACCCTGGCTTGTTCACGACACTGCTTCAGATGTTTAGAAAGGGCCATGATGCCTGGAACTATCACTACCGATTACCCCATTCAGCCGCTAATTTCCAGTCGTTGGAGTCCATTTGCGTTCGACGACCGTCGTGTCTCTCAAGAGGATCTGCTTGCCTTACTCGAAGCTGCGCGCTGGTCGGCTTCAGCTGCCAATGAGCAGCCGTGGTCTTACTTCATCGCAACGCGGGACGAACCGGAAGAGTTTGCGCGGCTGCTCTCGTGCGTCGAAGAAGTGAACATGCCTTGGGCGAAGTTTGCCGCTGTCCTTATGCTCGGTTGCGCTCGACTGACGCTAGAACACACTGGCCAGCCCTATTTGACTGCGGAGCACGACTTGGGACTCGCGTCAGCGAATCTCGTGTTTGAAGCCACGGCGAGAGGACTAGGTGTGCACCAGATGATTCACATTCATCGGGACCGGGCTCGTCAGCTCTTTCAGATTCCCGAGGGCGTGAAGCCCGTAGCTGGCTTGGCGATCGGATATGCAGGAGCGGATGGACGGCTGACGGAGCCATTCCAAAAAGAAGATGAAGTTCGGCGTCTTCGCAAGCCTCTGGACAGCTTCGTTTTCAGCGGTAGTTGGTCTGAGGTCGCGCCGTTGGTAAAGACCATAAAGAAGGTACTGTGAGCGCCCAAGCAAGCGAGACGATTCTTGGCGCGACCCGGAGGCAAGGATGGAGGGCGGTTAGCCGTGGGCTGATATGTGGATACGTGGATTCGTACACACTTCTCACCTTCGGGGTCTATACGTCCTTCATGAGCGGTAACACAATCTCCACAGGGATGAATGGCGGGCAGGCAAAGTACGTTGCGGCCTCTCATGCGCTTTTGCCGATACCGTTCTTTGTCGTGGGGGCTTTCTTCGGCTTCCTTATACAAAAGGACAAGAGCAGGGAGCAGAACTCACGTGTTTCTATAGCGGTGGCTGCGTTACTGTTCGCCGGGGTTGGAGCTGCCATCGGGGGCGCATCCGTCTCTGTTTGTGTGATGATCTTGAGTTGCGCGATGGGCATGATGAATACGACGCTGTCTCAGGTTGGCGGCCAATCCGTGAATCTAGGTTTTGTGACCGGAGATTTGAAGAGCATCGGGGAGCACATTGCGAACCTCGTCAACCGGTCTCCCGTGACCAAGCCAGAAGGTGTCTGGGACACTCATTGGCTGAGGTTGGCGACGCTGGGGAGCGTATGGACTTCTTTTTTGATAGGTGCGATCGGCGGCGCCGCGATGGCGACGCGAGTGCATGCTTGGACGCTGATTGTGCCGGCGATCTTTCTCGTCATCCTCGTGTTGACGGAGCGCCCAGCAGAGCTGCCAAAGATTCAGCCTCACGCGATCATAGGTGGTCCCGTTGAGAATTGAACGATGGGCTCCCTCCTCGAAATCAAAGCGATTTACCGTCTGGATGCCAGCACTGCTTTTTCTCGCTCTCACGTGGGCCGGAGAGAAGGCTCAAGGCCAGACATACATTGAGTATCCGAAGAACGCGGGCAACATTCAGCCGCTACGGCAGGAAAATGTGCCCCGCTGGTTGACCTTTGACATGGACCTCCGTGCCCGAGCGGAGAACCAGACCGCCCTCAATTTGATTTCAGGGAATGGCCAGGCGTACGAGTTGACGAGGGTCAGGGTTGGCCTGCAGGTCAGGCCAGCAACATGGCTCACTGGTTACATCCAAGGACAAGACACTCATGCCCTTGGCTTAGCCCTCCCGTATGTCGCAGCAAATATGCGGGACACATTCGACGCCCGACAGGCGTATGCGAACTTCCATCTAAAACCGGTAACGATCATCGCTGGCCGTCAGCCATTGCAGTACGGTGGGGAGCGCCTCGTCGGAATCAGCAATTGGACAAACAACAGCCGTACCTGGGATGGATTTCTGGGTCGAGTCGGAGACAAGAACCGTCTTGACGTGTTCAGTACTTCAGTCGTCACTGTTCATCCAACTTCACTGGATAAGCACGGTGCGGGTCTGAACTTTCATGGCGTCGCGGGCACCATCACAACCTGGGTGCCGCATACAACCATCATTCCGTTTGTCTTTGTCCGGTCGATTCGTCAGGTCACAAGTCAACAGGGTGTTGTGGGAGTCGAGAACGAGGCTACGCCAGGAATTGAAGTAGATGGAGACCTCCCTGCGGGCTGGGATTACCACGTCCTTGGAGCGCTTCAGCGAGGCAGCTACTCAAATGATTCGATTCATTCAGGGGCTGGCTTTGCCAAAGTGGGCTATACCGCTAAGCATTTGGCTTGGAAGCCGCGGCTACGCGCTGAGTATGACTACGCCACCGGAAATACACATCGTGACGTGCAGCAGATCAGCACCTTCGACCAGCTCTATCCAAGCAATCACAACGCGTTTGGGCTGACCGACATCTTTGGATTTCAAAACATACGTGAAGCCCGTCTGAATCTGTATCTGAATCCAGTGAAGAATTTAACTGTTCTCGTTCAACAAGAATGGCTCAATCTCGCCACCAACCAGGACGGCATCTACAGCGGCAGCGCATCGGTTCTAGCCAAGCCGCCGCTGGCTGGGTTCTTGCGTAGCGGCTTAGGTCGCGAAATCGACGCGTCCGGAGCGTACGTCTTCCGTAAATACCTCGTTATAGACGCGGGAGTCGGACACCTCTCGCCGGATGGGGCAATGGTGCAGTCGGGACATGCCGCTCCACAAACAATCGCCTATTTCAGCCTGAACTACAGGTTCACGCTCGACAGGAAAGCCACACAACAGTAGACCAGAACACACTTGTCGTTCAAGACCGAAAGAGAGCGTCGCATGAAGATCGCGTTTCTACACTCGAAGAATGAGTTCACAAGCCGAATGTTCTCCCAACTCGGTGACGCCCTTGCTGGGCACGAATTGTTGTCTTGGGAGGCCGGGAAGGCCGCTCCGGCCATGGATATCGAAGTCCTGCTCGCAAGTGGAAGCGTTGGGCAGGCCGAGCTTCATGGCCAAAACAAGATACTGCTCGTTCAGACGACCAGCACGGGTTATGAAACGATCGACATCGGTGCGGCAAGTAACTTGGGCATTTGGGTTTCCTACGCTCCCTCAGAGCTCACGGGAAATGCAACTTCGGTTGCCGAGTTTGCCATCTTGCTTTTGCTTGGAACATCAAGAGATCTTCGCGAAACACTTCGGTCGATTGAGAAGCCAACGGCTCCCGCTCCACGGGTGCACCGATCACTAAATGGAAAAACTGTCTGCATCGTTGGTCTCGGCGATATCGGTCTGCAGGTTGTTGACCGCCTCCGCCCGTTTGGAGTCCTGTTGGTGGCCACAGATGAGCATCCGGACGCTGCTCCGCAGGATGTGGTCGCATTCCGGCCCGATCAACTATTGTCGGCCGTCGCGGATGCTGATTATGTTGTGGTTTGCGCCCGAGCCAGCAAAGCGAACGAGAACTTGATCGACGCGAAGGTCATCCGGGGGATGAAGCCTGGGGCCATCTTGATCAATATCGCCCGTGGAACTCTGATTGATGAGGATGAATTGCTTCTTGCCCTTCAGTCTGGGCACATCGCCGCGATCGGATTCGACGTGGTGAGAGAAGAACCCCTATCGCCTTCGAACTCGTTTCTGCAGGTTCCGCAAGCCCTGATCACGCCCCATATTGCGGCCTTCACTGACCTGATGTTGGATGGAACGGTCAGCTTCGTCGCAAATGTGATTCGGGAACTGTCTGCCGGGAAACTGCCGCACTCCCTTTTGAACCATCCCATCAGCCCTAGGAAACGCTTCGATTCCGCTGAGGCAGGCCAAGTCACGCACTAGCTATCACAGGTGTCTCTGCCTATTTGGTTCAGGCTGATGTTTGCTTTGCGAATTTCGTCTTGTCGCGCTCTCTGTCAAGAAGCGCAGCGCTGATGGAGTTGGCTCCGGGCCTCTGATCGTGGAGAACGACGTTGAGTAGCGACTTGTGAACGTGAATGCGACCGTTGTATTCGATGAAGCCCATCTTTCGGAACCGATTCATGAAGAAACTGACCCGTGACCGCGTGGTCCCGATCATGTCAGCTAAAGTCTCTTGTGTAATCTTTGGGATCATCGTTTCAGGTTCTCCCGGCTTTCCGAAGTCCGCCATAAGAAGAAGAATTCGTGCGAGACGGCGTTCGCTGGAATTGAACAACTGATCGACAAGATCCGCCTGCGTGCGCATAGACCGTTCAAGGAGGAAAGCGACGAAGATGTCGGAGAAGGCGTGCTCATCATGAATGACCCGCATCATTTCGTGTCGCTCGATCTTCAACACAGAGCAGGCCACGATGGCCGTGGCGGTGGACATATGGAGGCCAGCGATGGCGGTCGCTGATTCTTCGCCGACAAAGTCACCTGCTGTGATGAGAGTGATCGTAGCCTCCTTGCCGGCTTTGGACACGACAGTAAGCTTCGCCCTACCCTTTTGAACGTAATACACGGAATCAGCAATACCGCCTTGCGAAAAGAGGGTGCCCTTCGCTTTGATGTGCAGTATCCGGCGCCCCAGTCCTGATGTAGCCAGGAACGATACGGGATCAAATTCCTTCAGCTTCCGATGCGGCATTTGGGCCTCTTTTCCGTTCACAGGCCACAGAAGAAAGACCGATGCCTTATGAGTGAGGTGCAGCATCGTTCGATGTTGCGAACAAGTGACATCTATCTGATGCGCTTTGCGGAGTTATTTCAAGCGAAACGCCAAATGAGCCGTATTTAGGTTCGGGCCCCCAATCCTGCAACGTTCTCAACGGAGCGTTCTCAACGAGTTACGTGATTCAAGCAGTGAGCAGAAATGCACAGTAACCATCGTTCTCTGCGCCGAAAATGAATCCAATGCGATGCACCGCAGACCGACGACACGAACAAAAGGAGATTTTCGAATGAAGGCTTTGCTCAAGGATTTGGAACACCGCAGCTCGTCAGCAGACATTGAGGTCTTGAGTTCTCCTCTGTGCGAAGCCTCTTTGAAGGCTGCCCATGCCTTCATGGAACGGTGGCAAAACCCGGCAAATTTCCACCTAGAAGCATCGCCGCTCACGCGGAAGCGAGCGCAACAGTCCAAGGCAGTGAAGATTGAACCACATCGCTAAGAAAACCTCGAGATGTCGACGCTTTCCCGATGTGGCGCGATACCCTCGAAGGGTAGAAACACCTCAAAGACCGTTCCCGACGCTCCTGGACGTTGCGCGCTTCGCACCCTTATGGTTCCTCGATGTCGTTCGATGATTTCGCAGCTGATCCATAATCCCAGACCTGTGCCGCCAATGCCTTTGGTTGTGTAGAAGGCCTTATAGATGCAGCTCAAGGTTTCGGCACTCATGCCTGTGCCCCGGTCGGCAACGGTAAAGAGGATCCCATCCCGCCCCCGTCCTCTATCTCGGGTTTCACGACTTCGCACAGAGAGTTGTCCGCCACGTTCCTGCATCGCGTATATAGCATTGCTGATGAGATTGCTTAGGACCTGGCGGATTTCACTTTCCATGCAAACAATCGCCTTGCTCGGTCGCTCTTGAAGGTCAATCGTTACTCGCGCGTTTGAGGCATGGGTCTGATAGAGATCCAAGATCGGTTCAAGAAGCTCGGTTGGTGTCGTGGATTGTGCTTTCGTCGACTGCCGGAAAAACCGCAAGGATTGCTCCGTGATGAGCTTGACCCGTCGCAGCTCTCTATCGGCGGTCGCCAGATAGTCTTTCGTGTCCTTGGAAGGATCAGTGCCTTGGGCGAGATAGATAAGGTTCATGACCGACGTGAGAGGGTTGTTGATTTCATGTGCGATCGAAGAGGCCAGCCGCCCGACGGCCGCGAGCTTCTCGCTTTCCCGTAGCGCTATCTCCAAGTCGACACGTTGCGTGACGTCGGTTTGTATGCCCACGTAGTGAGTCAGTTCTCCCTCATCGTCGAGGATTGGAGACAGAGAGAGTTCATTCCAAAACGGAGTACCGTCTTTCCGGAAGTTCTTTAAAACGGCCACGCCCTTGCGGCGGTTTCGTAGTGCATCCCGGACGACTGCGAGAGCTGGTTGACTTCGCTCGTTGCCTTCAAGAAACCTACAGTTTCGGCCTTGCACTTCCGAGCGGCTGTATCCAGTCATCGTTTCGAAAGCCGGATTCACGTACACGAGCGGAAGGTCAGGCAGCGTCGCACTCGCGACAGAGATGCCTGCAGTGACTGACCGAAAAATGCGGCGGTTCAGTCGAAGCTCTCTCCAAGCCGCCAGATATCGCTTTGCGAATGCGCAGTGTGCGTACATGATGACGGAAAGCTGGCTAGAGATTTCAGCCGGCGTCATTGGAAACCGAAGAACTCCGTCAAAATTGCAGGTAGGCGAGACCGTACGAACCGTATCGCCCGGAATGGCACGCGTTACAGCGATAAGCGCCGGGCTCATCCCATCACCGTCTTCTTCATGTTCTTCAAACGAGAAAAAGAGCTTTTGCGCCACAACCTCATCCGCAACGATGAACTCGAACGCCCTCAGGTGTTGAATGTCATGAGATTCCATGCTGAAAGTTGTAGGAGAAATCTTCATTCCGCTCGCAGCATTCAT
>Ga0302308_10004340_pt1 | contig 11139 bp, 10 predicted proteins | sample III_Palsa_E3_3_FD_200531 | JGI IMG/M metagenome (GOLD analysis project Ga0302308, IMG submission 200531) | Peat permafrost microbial communities from Stordalen Mire near Abisko, Sweden - III_Palsa_E3_3 | ecosystem: Environmental > Terrestrial > Soil > Palsa > Peat permafrost | place: Sweden... | reverse complement strand
TTCGAGCAGGCGGGTGTTGCCGCGGACGAGGTAGTACCACTCGTGCATGTCCATGCCGATACCGTGGCCGACGCGGTGGGTGAAGTGCTTGTAGTCGGGGCCGAAGCCGGCGTTGGTGATGACGTTGCGGGCGGCGGCGTCTACTGATTGCATTTCGACGCCGGGGCGGGCTGCGGCTAAGGCTGCGGACTGGGCCTGATGCACGATGTCGAAGACGCGCTTCTGGCGGTCGGTGGGCTTGCCGTAGACGAAGCTGCGGGACATGTCGGATTGATAGCCCTGGACGTAGCAACCGTCGTCGATGAGGATGACTTGGTTTTCGCGGATGACTTGTGGAGTTGGCGAGCCGTGGGGCTGGGCGGAGAAGGCGGCGACCTGGCAGGAGGCTTCACCGCGAACGCCGCAGCGGGCGTAGGCTGCGTCGACGAGCGAAGTGAACTGGCGGTTGGTCATGCCGGGCGAGCAGGACTCATACACGGCCTTGTAGACGGAGAGGGTGATGTCGTTGGCTAGCTGCATGAGGGCTAGCTCGGCGGGGGATTTGATGCTGCGGCAGCCGGCGACGACGGGGATGCCGGAGGTAGTTGCGCGGGGAGCGACGGCCTGGGCAATGCGGTCGGCGAAGACGTATTGCACGCGTTCGTCTAGAGCTAGAGGGAGGAGCGAGGACGTTACGGCTTTGAGGGATTTGGCTAGGAGGGCGTAGGGATCATCGTCTTCGTTCCAGGTGTAGACGCGGGTGGTGGCACCGTTGGGCGAGGCGCTGAGGGCTTCGTGCATGCGGCCGGCTTCGAAGGTGGGGCAGACGATGAAGGGGTCGCCGGTGGCGGGGAGGGTCCAGGCGAAGAGGCGCTCGGATTGGTAGGCGGAGACGCCGAGGAAGTACTCGAGCGTGGTGCCGCCGGTAACGGTGAGGGCGGCGAGCTTGTTCTGGGCGAGGAGTTCGCGGGCGCGGTCGATGCGCTGCTGACGCTCGGCGGCGGAGATCGGGACGGCTTCGTGGGAGCGGTCTTTCAGGGCCTGCCCGGAGGGTGGGAGGTCCTGCGCGGACTGCGGGAGTGGGGTTTCAGCGGGTAGGCAATGGGGGTTGAGAGCGAGGGCGGGCGCGGTTGCGGCGGCGGTTGTGAGGAATCGTCGGCGGGAGAGCATGGGGAGATTGTAGGCTGTAGGGAGAGTTTGAGACGAGGGCCCGGGATGACGGCGAGTCAGGATACGGTGACGAAGTTGGTGACGGTCGAAGAGTACGTAGCGGCGCGCGAGGGAGCGGGACTGGCTGAGGTGTTTGGAGCGATCGCTGCGGCGGCACGGCAGATTGAGCGGAAGATTCGGCTGGCCGGGTTGGGAGATATTTACGGGGCGGCGGGCGCGGTGAATGTGCAGGGGGAGCAGCAGCAGAAGCTGGATGTGTTTGCGAATGATCTGCTGACGCGGTTGCTGGGAGAGTCGCCACATGTTGCCGCGATCGTGAGTGAAGAAGATGAAGGGCCGGTTGAGTTTGGGCGCGGTGAGTTTGTGGTGGTGTTTGATCCGCTGGATGGGTCGTCGAATATTGATGTGAATGTGAATGTGGGGACGATCTTCAGCGTGGTGCGGCTGGTGGGGGACGTGGTCGCATCGGTGCTGAGGCCGGGGACCGAGCAGGTGGCGGCGGGGTATGTACTGTATGGGCCTTCGGCTGTGATGGTGATGACGATTGGGGAGGGTGTTGCGGCGTTTACGTTGGATAAGGACGAGCGGTTTGTGCTGACGGCGGAGGGGATGAAGATGCCGGAGCAGGGGTTTTATTATTCGACCAACGAGGCCAATGCTGGGAGTTGGCCAGAGGTGTATCGCGAGTTTGTGCGTGGGCTGGTTGCGGGCGAGTTGGGTGGGCAGGAATATGGGTCGCGATACATCGGGAGCCTGGTGGCGGACTTTCATCGCACGCTGCTGAAGGGTGGCGTGTTCTTGTATCCTCCGACGAAGAAGGCGGCGCGCGGCAAGTTGCGGCTGCTGTATGAGGCGTATCCGCTGGCGATGATTGCGGAGCACGCGGGAGGCGCGGCGGTGGATGGAGAGACGCGCCTGCTGGAGGTGCGGGCTGCGGGGATCCATGATCGAACGCCGTTGGTGATTGGCAGCCGGACTGAGGTTGAAGCGTTGCGAAAGGCCGTGCAGAAGACAGCGGAAGAGGTGGAGTAGTGGCTGTGGGATCGGTTGCAGAGAGGCTGTATTACGACACGGCGGCGGGAGATGATTCGGCGCTGGAGTTTCGCGGGGTCGTGACGGATGTTCGGCTGGACTCTCATGCTGTGGGGGAGAGTGGGCAGAAGGAACAAGTGTGGCAGGTGGCGCTGGATCGGACGGCGTTTTATCCGGTGGGGGGCGGGCAGCCGTGGGATACGGGCTTGCTCGTTGCGACCGCTAAGAGTGGGGCGGTGCTGGAAGTGCCGGTGGAGCGCGTGGAGGAAGATGACGCGGGCGAGGTGTGGCACTATGTGCGCAAGCCGCTGCCGGAGGGGACGGAGGTTGTTGGGCGCGTGGATGCGGATCGGCGGATGGACCTCGCGCAGCAGCATACGGGGCAGCACTTGTTGTCGGCGATGTTTTTAAAGGAGCTGGGGGCGCAGACGGTTTCATTTCATTTGGGTGCGGATTCGGTGACGATTGATCTGGCTGTCGAGAAGGTGAGTGAAGACGAGCTGCGGCTGGTCGAGGCTGCGGCGAATCGGTTGATCTACGAGGATCGGGCGATGCGTCCGCGCTGGGTTTCACGCGAAGAGGCCGAGCGCATGTTGGAGCGCGGAGAGCTGCGGAAGCTGCCGGAACGTGCGGGGCGGATGCGGATTGTCGAGATGGAGGGCGTGGAGTTCAACGCGTGTGGCGGGACGCATGTGGGGTCGACGGGCGCGATCGGCGGGCTGTTGGTGCGGCGCGTCGAGAAGGTGAAGCAGGGGCAGCGGGTGGAGTTCTGCTGCGGGCTGAGAGCTGTGCGGGCCGCGGCGAAAGACTATGCGCGGCTGCGGGAGTTGGGTGCGCTGCTGAGTGTGGGGCCGGCGGATCTGGCTGCGAGGGTGGCGGGGTTGGTCGAAGACAAGAAGGCTGCGGCCAAGGAGTTGAAGCGGCTGCAGAGGGAGCTCGCGCAAAAGGGAACGGGGATTTCGTCCTAGAGCTCCGGTTGGCGTCGCGAGTATTCTGTGCGTATGCGAATTTCGTTGCAGGATATGCTTGCGAAGCTGCCTCTGCCGGCGACTGCGAAGTGGCCGCAGGGCGTGTGGGATGCCGAGGCGCTGGCGCATGGTTCGATGTCGCTGATCGTGTTTGCGCCTGTGGGCACGGACTACCAGACAACGCACGGGCAGGACGAGCTCTACATCGTGCAGCGTGGCCATGGCGTCCTCATGGTCGAAGAGGAGCCGTTTCCGTTTGTTGCGGGGGATGTACTTTTTGTGAAGGCCAACGCCTTGCACCGCTTTATCGAGTTCTCCGAAGATTTTGTGACGTGGGCTGTGTTCTGGGGTCCGGAGGGTGGGGAATTGCCACAGGCGCCTTCCAGCTAAGCTGGAGAGGTGAGTGTGTATTGCGATGTCGCGCTGCCGGTGCCGCTGGACCGGGCCTTTACGTACGAGCTGGGTGGGCTTGAGGCGGAGGTCGGGGCGCGCGTAATGGTGCCGTTTGGTGGGCAGCGGCTGGTGGGCTTGGTGGTTGGGCTGCATGATGTTGCGCCGGGCGACGACGTTGAGGTCAAGCGCGTTCAGCAGGTGATGGATGAGGAAGCGCTGCTTTCTGGCGAGTTGATGGAGCTGGGTAAATGGGTGGCGGCGTACTACTGCGCGCCGCTGGGCGAGGTGTTGCGGGGGATGATGCCGCTGACGGCAGAGGTGCGGCGGCAGTGGGTGTATCGGATTGCGGAGCAGGGGCGGAAGGTGTTGTATGAGGGCGCGGCGAAGGGGTCGTCGCGTCGGTCGAAGCTCAGTGTCGAGGATCAGAATCGAGAGTATGCGGTGCTGAATTATCTGGAGGGTGGCGAGGTGGGGAAGACGGCCACGATTCGCAGCGCGACGGGCGCGAACAAGGCGCTGCTGGATGCGATGGCGAAGAAGCGGTGGCTGGTGAGGGAGCTGCTGGCCGAGGTTCGGGATGCTCGGCGGGTGGAGTCTGTCGCTGTGCTAGTGGGAGCCGACGAAATGGATTCCTCCCACCTTAGCGACGGTGAGGCCGTCGCGAAGATGGGGCACCCGGTGGAGGCGTTGGCTGGGCGAGAACCCGGGTCCGAGAATCCGGACGCGGGGCACCCGGAGCTGGGGCCTGCTAAGCGGCTGCCGAAGTTGAATGAGAATCAGCTGGCCGTGATGGCGGAGTTGGCTGGTTGTGGGGGGCGCGAGCTGGTGCGGGAGCTGCGCGGACGGATGGGGGCGCGGGGTGTTCCAGACTCGACGCTGGGGACGCTGGTGAAGCGTGGGCTGGTGCGGTTGGAGGAGACGGCGCAGGCGTTCCATGTGACGGGGTTGCAACAGGAGGGCAAGAAGTTTGCGCATGAGCATGTACTGAATGAGGCGCAGACCTCGGCGCTGGCGGAGATTGTCGCGGCGATGGGGGGTGTGGAGAAGCAGATTCCCGAAGGGAATGACAGAAAGAAAAGCAACGGCAACGGCGCCAAGGGTGCATTCAGGGCGCTGCTGCTGTATGGAGTGACCGGGTCGGGCAAGACGGCGGTGTACGTGGCCGCGATGCAGCGTGCGCTGGCGGCGGGGAAGAGTGCGCTGCTGCTGGTTCCGGAGATTGGGTTGACGCCGGGGACTGCAGCGCAGATGGTGGCGGCGTTCGGAGGCGAGGTGGCGTTGCTGCACTCGCAGTTGACGCCTGACGAGCGGGCGGAACAGTGGCATCGGATTCGTCGCGGTGAGGCGCGGGTGGTGATTGGGACGCGCTCGGCAGTGTTTGCGCCGATGCCGGAGTTGGGGCTGATTCTTGTGGATGAAGAGCATGACGGGAGCTACAAGCAGGAGGAGACGCCGCGCTATCACGGGCGCGATGTGGCCGTAATGCGCGCGAAGCTGCTGGGGTGCACGGTGGTGCTGGGGTCGGCTACGCCGTCCTTGGAGAGCTGGCAGAATGCGGAGCGCGGGCGGTATGCGCGGGTGGAGATTCTGGCGCGCGTCGAGGCCCGGCCGCTGCCGAAGGTCGAGATGATCGACATGCGCGAGGAGTTTCGCGAGACCGGCCAGGAGCAACTATTTTCGCGGCGGCTGATCGAGGAGACGCAGGCCACGATCGATCGCGGCGAGCAGGTGGTCATCCTGATCAACCGGCGCGGCTACAGCTTTGTGGTGATGTGCAGGAGCTGCGGCGAGAAGCTGGAGTGCGAGAACTGTGCGATCTCGTTGACCTATCACAAGGGTGGTGACGAGCACAGTTTGAATGGCGCAGCGCGCGTCGGCCAGCGGTTGGAGTGCCACTATTGCGGCTATCGGCGGACGGTGCCGAAGGCTTGCCCGAAGTGCCAGAGCGAGCACTTGTACTACCTCGGTGCGGGATCGCAGCAGGGCGAGGAGCGGCTGCAGGAGCTGTTTCCGGGGGCGCGGATCGGGCGCATGGATCGCGACACTGTTCGTAGCCGGGGCGACATGGAGCGGCTCCTGGGTAAGCTGCAGTCGGGCGAGATCAATTTGCTGGTGGGCACGCAGATGATCGCCAAGGGGCACGACATTCACGGCGTGACGCTGGTGGGGGTGGTGGGCGCGGACTTTGCGCTGGGCCTGCCGGACTTTCGCGCAGCGGAGAGGGTATTTCAGCTGCTGACGCAGGTGAGCGGGCGGGCAGGGCGCGGCGAGCTGCCGGGAAAAGTGCTGGTGCAGACATATCAGCCGGATCACTATGTGAACCAGTTTGCGCGGGAGCACGACTACACCGGGTTCGCGGCGAGGGAGCTTTATTTTCGGAGGGCGATGCGGTATCCGCCGTTCAGTGTGCTGGCGAATGTGATCATCCAGAGCGAGCGGCCGGAAGAGGTGCTGGAGTGGTCGACGAAGCTGGGGCGGTGGTTGCAGGGGCGCAAGCTTGAGGGGGTGCGGGTGCTGGGGCCGGCGGCGGCGCCGAATTCGCGGCTGAAGCGCATCTACCGGTATCACCTGGTGCTTAAGGCCGATCGGCGGGATGTCCTGGGAGCCGCGCTGCGGGAGATGCTGGCGGTGGTGGATCGCGAGGAGATTCCGCGGAGATCGGTGGTGTTGGACGTGGACCCGATGCACCTGATGTAGGTTTTGGGGCAAGAAAATGACGCACGAGGGCGAGGCCTCGTGCGTCGTTGCTTGAGACTTGTGACTCTAGCCGAGCGCTTGAAGATCCTTGCCCGGCTTGAAACGGACGGCCTTACCGGGCGTAATGGTGACCTCGGTGCCGGTGCGTGGATTGCGTCCGACTCCGGTTTTGCGGGGCTTGACGGTGAAGACGCCAAAGCCGCGGAGTTCGATACGGTCGCTACCGCCCAAGGCCTTCTTCATCGCTTCGAAGATGGCGTCCACGGCGGACTCTGCCTTGGTCCGTGGAAGGCCGGTGCGCTCAACTACCCGCTGGATTAGGTCCTGTTTGATCAATGGATGTCGCCTTCCTATACTCATGTCCCACGTGGTGGGGAGGTGCCGTAATGTCTTACAGCCTACACTGCGATGGTAGAAAGACAGGATTTAGTTGTCAATTTTCCTCAGACCAGGTCGGCAAAATCTGGCGGGAAGGCGTGGTATGGACTAAAGTTTGCGATAGGCTCAAAGGGACGCAATATCCGAGCGAAAGGTTTGTGCGCGGCCAAGCTGGGCCGCAGCCGTGGGAACGAGATGTCGATTAAGAGCGATAGATGGATTCGGACGCAGGCCGTTGAGAACAAGATGATCGAACCGTTCAGTGAGAAGCAGGTGCGCGATGGCGTGATCTCGTACGGGCTGTCGTCCTACGGATATGACCTGAGAGTATCGAATGAGTTCAAGATTTTCACCAACGTGAATAGCGCGATCATTGACCCGAAGAACTTCGACGAGCGTTCGTTCGTGTCGGTCGAGGCCGACAGTATCATCGTTCCGCCGAACAGTTTTGCGCTGGCGCGCTCGGTGGAATACTTTCGGATTCCGCGCGATGTACTGACGATCTGCGTGGGCAAGAGCACCTATGCACGCTGCGGGATTATTGTGAATGTGACGCCGTTCGAACCGGAGTGGGAGGGATTTGTGACGCTCGAGATTTCGAATACAACGCCGCTGCCGGCGCGCATCTATGCCAATGAAGGCCTTTGCCAGATACTTTTCTTCCAGAGCGATGAGGTATGCGAGGTAAGCTATGGAGATCGCAAAGGCAAGTATCAAAAGCAGCAGGGGATTGTTTTGCCGAAGTTATAACAAGATAGCTGAACGATGAAATCAACAAGGAATCGGGACTGCTGGACGAGTGAAGAAGACGGTTGGGCGAACATCCAAACACCGCCGGACGGCGACAGAAAGACCGGTCACCGGCGTAATGAGAATCGCAGCTCGTGACGAATGAAGCGAAGGCGAATATCGGTGTAGTAGCGGCAGACTCCCTGCGTTCGATGGGGTTAGTGGCGATCCTTGAGGAAACCGCCGGTGTCGAGGCGTATCCCCTGAAGCTGGACGACGTGTGTACTGCGGAGGATCTTGACCTGGTTCTGTTGGACCTGCAGGAGCCGCTGGACGCGATCCTGCACACTATCACGCATATTCGCAGGGAGCGGCCGTCGTTGAAGCCGGTGGTGATGGGCGAACCGTTGACCCCGGACCAGATTCAGGCGGTCATCGGAGCGGGCGCGAAGGGTTTTCTACTGCGCAGCGCCGGCGTAAGCGAGATCAGCATGGCCATCGAGATCGTGCTGGATGGATCCATCTGGGCTCCGCGCAAAGTCCTCGCGAAGCTGGTGGAGGCGGGAACCGCTGGAGCCGAAAACCTGCTGCCCGCCCCAGCGCCGCAGGAGTCCATTGAGGAGATGATCACCGGGCGCGAGCGTGAAGTGCTGCACCTGCTGATGAACGGGCGTTCCAATCGGGAGATCGCGGCAGCGATGGGAATTGAGCAGGCAACCGTAAAAGCGCACCTGGGAAGGATGCTGCGCAAGACGCGGGCGAAGAATCGTGTGGAACTAACACTGCGCGCCATGGAGCAGAAGGACCAGGACGACGAGTAAGTTACCGCGGGGAACGCTAAGCAGTGAGTTTACGGGTAAAGTTGGGTCGTACGTCTTTGGTAACAATCGAAGGTCTACATTACTAGGTACTCTTGTAACCTATGAGCGTAATGGTGCATAGTAAGTCCAGTACAAACCTGGGAGAATAGGGTTGCGAAAGTTGCTGCTAATAGCGCACTTTCGCAACCCACTTTTTTGCGTTTCGGGGGGACTTCGGGCTGGGTACAACCTGAGGGGTGTGGCGTCCATCAGACTAGTTGTGGCGTAGGACGATATGTCTCGCACCGCAAATCGGTTTTGCACGAAAGGTAGGAAATGAAAAAGATTATTGGAGTTCTGTGTGGTTTGGCGATGTGCACGGGTTTTGTGTCCGCCAAGGCACAGGATGATAAGCAGCATGCGCGAATTGAAGCGGCAACCGCGGTGATTGACGAAGTGATGTCGGTTCCGGACAAGGCGATTCCGCAAGGGATTCTGGCTAGCGCGCATTGCGTGGTCGTGATTCCGTCCTACAAGAAAGCAGCGTTCGCAGTTGGTGCGCAGTATGGCCAGGGTGTGGCTACGTGTCGTACGCCCCGCGGCTGGAGCGGCCCGGTGGGCGTGCAGCTGACGGGCGGAAGCTTCGGCTTCCAGATTGGCGGCCAGGCGACTGACTTGATTCTGGTGGCGATGAATCAAAATGGCCTCGAGGACATGTTGAAGAACAAGGTCAAGCTGGGTGCGGATGCCGCAGCTTCGGCTGGCCCGGTTGGGCGCAATGCGCAGGCGGGGACGGACTGGAAGCTCAGTGCTGAGTTTCTGACCTGGTCGCGGAGCAAGGGCCTGTTCGCGGGCATCGATCTGGATGGCACGGTGCTCTCACAGAATCAGGAATTTACGAGTGAGCTGTATGGGCATGATGTTCCCTACCAGGAGATTCTGCGCGGCGACGTCCCGACGCCTCCCGACTCGCGTGGCTTTGTTGGTACTGTCGCTCGCTACTTTGTGGTGTCGAAGGATAATCACTAGACCAGCAACTGAACAAATTGCAGCGGGCAGGGAGGGACGGCTGCGGCTGTCCCTCTCTTTTTGCTGACGGCCCCGCAATTTTTGCTGGAGGTCCCGGAGTACACGGATTCGCCCCGAAATTGCGTACACTGGGTGATGTTGGCGACTGCGATTCAGAACGTGGCGGTGCGGAGGATCAGTCTGCGTGAGCGGCTGGAGAACCTGGCGCTGCAGCTGGTGGCTGGAGCGGTAGGGATGTTGCCACGCAGGGCGGCGAGGGCGGTTGGCGCGGGACTGGGCGCCGCGGCCTGGGTGCTGCTGGGCCGATTGCGTCGCGTGGGCCTGCAGAATCTGGAACTTGCTATGCCGGAGAAGACGGGGCCGGAGCGCGAGGCCATCCTGCGTGGCGTGTTTCGCTCGCTGGGCTGGCAGATCGGCGAATTCTGCAAGATGGGCGGATACACCCGGGAGCAGGCGTCGAAGTTTATCCGGTACGACGGGCTCGATAATTATCTTGCCGCGCGCGAGAAGGGCAAGGGGGTGCTGGTGTTGACCGGGCACCTGGGAGCGTGGGAGCTCTCAAGCTTTTACCACTCGCTGATGGGGTATCCGATGTCGCTGGTGATCCGGCGGCTGGATAATCCGCTGGTGGATGAGTTCGTGAATCGGATTCGGTGTCTGCATGGAAACCGGGTGATTCATAAGGACGATTTTGCGCGCGGGCTGCTGAGCTCGATGCATCGCGGAGAGACGGTCGGGATCCTGATGGACACGAACATGACGCCGCCGCAGGGGGTATTCGTACCCTACTTTGGAGTGGAGGCGTGCACGGCGTCGGGCCTCGCGCGCGTTGCGCTGCACTCGGGCGCGGCTGTGCTGCCGGGCTTCCTGGTGTGGGAGGCGGCGGAGAAGAAGTACGTGCTGCGCTTTGGCGAGGAGCTGGAGTTGGTGCGCACGGGCGACCTGGCGAACGATATTCTGGCCAACACGGCGCTGTTTACGGCGACGATTGAGGCGTATGTGCGACGCTATCCCGAGCAGTGGCTGTGGGTGCATCGCCGCTGGAAGACGCGGCCCGAGGGCGAGGAGCGGCTGTACGGATGAGCGCGAAGACACTGAGTGCGACGGAGATTGCGGAGTTGGTGGGAGGCGTAACGGCTTCGACGGCGGTGATCTCGCGCGTGTCTGGGCTGGAGACAGCAGGGACGGATGCTGTGGTGTTTGCGGAGGATGTGCAGACCCTGGTGGCAGCGACGGCGACGAGTGCGGGACTGATTCTGGCGCGGCATGTTGGGTCGCAACCCGATGCCCGGGTGCTCGTGGTGAAGGATCCGCGCTACGCCTTCGCGGTGTGTGCGAAGGCGCTGGCCGAGGTGAGGACGGAGAGTGAGGTGCATGCTTCAGCGGTGATTGACGCGTCGGCGAAGCTGGGCCTTCGGGTGAAGATTGGAGCGCGCGCGGTGGTGGAAGCCGACGCGGTCCTTGGCGACGACGTGGAGATCGCTGCAGGCGCGGTGATTCTGCGCGGTGTGGAGATTGGGAATCGGGTGGTGGTGCAGGCTGGGGCGGTGCTGGGGGCGACGGGTTTTGGGTATGCACGCAATGCGGCGACGGGAGAGCATCTACTGTTTCCGCAGCAGGGGCGGCTAATCATTGAGGACGATGTGGAGATTGGCGCGAACACCACGATCGATCGCGGGGCGCTGGGCGAGACGCGCATCGGGCGCGGAACCAAGATCGACGACCAGGTGCACATTGGGCACAACTGCAGGATTGGGAAGAACGTGCTGATGGCGTCGCAGGTGGGAATCTCGGGGTCGTGCGTGGTGGAGGATGGCGCCGTGCTGGCAGGGCAGGTGGGGCTGGGCGATCATGTGCACATTGGGCCGGGAGTAATTCTCGGTGGAGCTGCCGGCGTGTTTCCGGGTAAGCACCTCGAGGGCCCGGGACAGATGTTCATGGGCGTGCCGGCCGAGCCGCTGAAG
>Ga0302308_10004337_pt1 | contig 11142 bp, 5 predicted proteins | sample III_Palsa_E3_3_FD_200531 | JGI IMG/M metagenome (GOLD analysis project Ga0302308, IMG submission 200531) | Peat permafrost microbial communities from Stordalen Mire near Abisko, Sweden - III_Palsa_E3_3 | ecosystem: Environmental > Terrestrial > Soil > Palsa > Peat permafrost | place: Sweden... | reverse complement strand
CATGCAGCGCATCGCCTATCTTCGGCGTGCAAGGCGAGTTGATCGGCGTGCTGGATGCGTCAGCGGTGCGCTCGCCCGAAGAGCGCGAGAGCCAGCGGCTGGTCAACCATATCGTGCGGCAAAGCGCATTGCTGATTGAGGACGGTTTCTTTCTCAACGCGACTACGCATTGCTGGGTTTTGCTTGCGCATCGCAGCCGGCATTACGTTGAAGCACAGCCGGAAATACTCATCGCCTTCGATGCGCGCGGTTACGCGATCGCGGCTAACCGGCGTGCGAAGGAGTGTGTGCCGGGGCTGGATCAATTGCCGCGCCACGTCTCCGAACTTTTCGATATCCGCGCAGAACGCCTGCTCGATGCACGTCCCGGACGCGATCTCATCTCGTTCAGGTTGATTGGCTCCGGGTCGCCGCTGCATGCGCGTGTCAGGCCACCTGCCTTACGTGCTTCCAGAGGCCCGACGCCGACACCGCGCGACGCCGCCAAACCTGAAACGCAACCCGCGTTGTCCGAAAGCGAAACACGGGAACGCGCCCGCATACTCGCTGCGATGACCGACGCTAAATGGCGGCCCGTGATAGCGGCGCAGACACTGGGTTTATCCCGGGCGACGTTGTACCGGCGCATAGCGAAGTTTGGAATAGTGGCGCCGCACAGGCGCTAGCAGTAAACGAGCATTTTAATTTTGGCGGGCAAAGAACCCGTCTTTTTTAATCGATACCAATCGATACTTAGTGATCCGTATCTCATGGAGGAGCGACCATGCCTGAACAGAATCCGAACCAAACCCTCTCCCACATCCTGGAGACATTCGAGGCCGCGCTTAAAAGCGGCGACACAGCGGCGGCCGTTGCGCTATTCCAGCCCGATGGTTATTGGCGCGATCTTGTCGCGTTCACCTGGAACATCAAGACGATGGAAGGCCGCGAGCAGATTGCCGCGATGCTGGATTCGCAGTTGAACACGGTCAAACCGTCAAAGCTGAAGATTGCCGATAACGAAACGGCGTCCGAAGCGGACGGCGTGACGCAAGCGTGGATCACGTTCGAGACGGGGGTTGCGCGCGGCACGGGTTTTATTCGCGTGAAGGACGGGCAGATATGGACGTTGCTCACGACTATGACCGAGCTCAAAGGCCACGAAGAACCGAAAGGCACCAAGCGACCGATGGGCGCCGAGCACGGCGCACGTACGGACCGCACTAGCTGGAAAGAGAATCGCGAGGCTGAACAGGAGACGCTGGGTTATGAGGAACAGCCGTTTTGCCTGATTGTCGGCGGCGGGCAGGGCGGCATTGCGTTAGGTGCGCGGCTGCGGCAACTGGGTGTGCCGGCGATCATCATCGATAAGAACGAGCGGCCCGGCGATGCCTGGCGTGCTCGTTATAAAACACTGTGCCTGCATGATCCGGTCTGGTACGACCACATGCCGTATCTGCCATTCCCGGACAACTGGCCGGTGTTTTCGCCGAAGGACAAGATTGGCGACTGGCTCGAAATGTACACGAAGGTGATGGAGCTGAACTACTGGGGGGCGACCACGTGCACGTCCGCTCGATACGACGAGGCCGCGGGCGAATGGATCGTGGAAGTCGAGCGCGGCGGCGAGAAGCTGACGCTTCGGCCGAAGCAACTCGTGCTTGCAACGGGCATGTCGGGCAAGCCAAATCTGCCGAAGTTCAAGGGCATGGATGTGTTCAAGGGCGAGCAGCATCATTCGTCGAAACATCCGGGACCGGATGCCTATAAGGGCAAGAAGGTTGTGGTGATCGGCGCGAATAACTCTTCGCACGATATCTGCGGGGCGCTGTGGGAAGCGGGCGTGGATGTGACCATGGTGCAGCGTTCGTCCACGCACATCGTCAAGTCGGACTCGCTGATGGACCTGGCGCTGGGCGATCTTTACTCCGAGCGCGCGGTGGCTGCGGGCATGACCACGATGAAGGCTGACCTGACGTTCGCGTCGATCCCATACAAGATCCTGCACGAGTTCCAGATCCCGGTGTACAGGGCGATCAAGGAGCGTGATGCGGAGTTTTATGATCGGCTGGAGAAAAGAGGTTTTATGCTTGATTTCGGCGATGATGACTCGGGCCTCTTCATGAAATATCTGCGGCGCGGGTCGGGCTATTACATTGACGTGGGGGCGGGGGACCTCGTCGCGGACGGCAAGATCAAGCTGAAGAGTGGCGTGGGTGTGGTCGAGTTGAAAGAGCATTCGGTCGTGCTTAGCGACGGCAGCGAACTTGAAGCGGATCTGGTGGTGTACGCGACCGGGTATGGGTCGATGAACGGCTGGGCCGCGGATCTTATATCGCGTGAGGTGGCGGACAAGGTGGGCAAGGTGTGGGGATTGGGATCGAATACAACCAAGGACCCGGGGCCGTGGGAAGGCGAGCAACGCAACATGTGGAAACCTACGCAGCAGCAAGCGTTGTGGTTCCATGGCGGGAACCTGCATCAATCGCGCCACTACTCGCAGTATCTATCGCTGCAACTCAAGGCGCGGATGGAGGGTATTCCAACGCCGGTGTTCGGCTTGCAGGAGGTGCATCATTTGTCGTGATGGCAGGTTGTAACTGACGCTTTGCAGTGGAGTGTCAGCCGTGCCCGGCAGGGGTCGATTCCTCATCGATTGCTGCCGGGCACGTTTGTTTTTATGCGTCGGCACGCCGCCTCGGCCTGCGTTGCAGCCGTCATACGATCCAGGTTGCTTTCAAGTTTCCGGGCAACAGGTCGTTATAGGTAATGCGTAAGCCGTTGCCGTGAGCTCGGCTATCGCGAACTGTCGCACACCGGGCTGACGCTCATGGCCGCTTCTTCTCCGTGCCTCAGGCACCCGTTTCACGTGGGAGGCTAACGCTCGACAATCCCTTGATGCTCACGCTGTCGTGCGCGGGCGCGGCGAGAGAGATCCCGCAGTTCGGATCAACACTTATGGAATACCCCATGCTTGCTGGTAGCTACAATAGTTTGCTCGTCTTGTTCTCGCTGCTCGTCGCGATTCTCGCCTCGTACACCGGGTTGGACATGGCGGGCCGCATTTCTACCTCACAGGGACGGGCAGCCTTTGGGTGGCTGGTAGGCGGCGCGTGCGCCATGGGCACGGGCATCTGGTCGATGCACTTTGTCGGCATGCTGGCCTTCAGCTTGCCGATTTCGCTCGGCTATGACCCCACGATCACGGTACTCTCGCTTCTGATCGCCATCGCATCGTCGGCATTCGCGCTATGGCTTGTGGGCCAGAACGAGCTGCCTGTGTCGCGATTGATCAGTGGCGCTGTATTAATGGGTGCCGGGGTCACGGGCATGCACTATACGGGCATGGCGGCGTTGCGCATGACGCCCGGAATCAGCTACATCCCGTCCCTTTTTATCCTGTCCGTCGTCATCGCGATTCTCGCGTCGGGCGCGGCGCTGTGGATTGCATTCCACCTGCGTCGCCTCTTACCCATGGTTCGGCCGATGCGTGCAGGCGCAGCGGTGGTGATGGGCCTTGCCATTGTCGCGATGCACTACACCGGCATGGCCGCCGCGCAGTTTCCGCTTGGGAGCGTTTGTGGTGCCGTGCATGAGGGAGTGAGCGCAGGATGGCTGGCGCTGGTGATCATTGTTGCCACGCTGGCGGTACTCGCCATTGCACTGATCATTTCAATCCTTGACCTTCGGCTGGAGTCACGTACCGCCCTATTGGCAGTCTCGCTCGCGGAGGCCAACCAGGAATTGACCTACCTGGCATTGCATGATGCCCTCACCAAGCTTCCCAATCGCGTGCTGCTGGAAGACCGGCTCGGCAGGGCGATCCAGAGTGCTGATCGCGAACATGGCCGCTTCGCCCTGATGTTCATGGACCTGGACGGGTTCAAGGCGGTCAACGACGCCTACGGCCATCACGTCGGCGACCTGTTGCTGGTCGAAGTCGCGCAATGTATCGGGGCGAATGTTCGATCACAGGACACCGTCGCCCGCGTGGGAGGAGACGAATTCGTGCTGCTCGCGGAGGTTACCGAACCGGCGGATGCGGCGACCCTCGCCGACAAAATTTTGGCCGCCATACGCGAGCCCTTTCAGCTTGCGGGCCGCGAGTTGCGTGTGTCGACCAGCATTGGTATCGCGATGTATCCCGGCAACGGCTTTGATCAGGAGGCGCTGCTGATCAATGCGGATGCCGCGATGTATCACGCAAAGGCGCTAGGACGAAATACCTACTGCTTCTTCGAAGCCTCGATGAACGCCAATGTGCATGAGCAATTACAGCTCGTGCAAGATCTCCGCATGGCGGTTGATCGAAACCAGCTGATCTTGCAATATCAACCGAAGTTCACTGCACCCCATGGGCCGGTCGTCGGTGTGGAAGCGCTGGTGCGTTGGCGGCATCCCACTCGCGGGTTGATTCCGCCAGACCAGTTCATCCCCTTGGCGGAGAAAACCGGCTTGATCGTGCCAATTGGTGAATGGGTATTCGATGAGGCCTGCCGGCAGATTGCAATGTTGCGCAACGCAGGCCATCACGACCTGACCATGGCGGTCAACCTGTCGGCACTGCAATTCAGACATGCGGGCCTGATTCGAACTGTCCGGGAGACGCTGGAGCGCCACCTGCTGGAACCGAGCTGCCTGATGCTCGAGATCACCGAGTCCACGGCCATGCATGATGTTGATGCGAGCCTGCAAATCCTGGAGCAATTGCACGATATGGGCGTGCGTATTTCCATCGACGATTTTGGCACGGGCTATTCAAGTCTTTTGTATCTGAAACGGCTACCGGCAAGCGAGCTGAAAATCGACCGTGGGTTTATCCGCGACCTGGCCCGCGACACAGAGGACGCGGCGATTGTGTCGGCAATCGTGGCACTGGGCCAGACGCTCAATTTGAATATCGTGGCCGAGGGTGTGGAGACAAGGGCGCAGCAAGAATTCCTGACCCGTCTTGGTTGCGATTCCCTGCAAGGTTTCCTGCTTGGTCATCCGATGTCGGCAGATGAGTTGATCGACGTGCTGTCGCCAGAGGGTGTCCTGCACGAGGCAACGCAATGCCGCTCCGCTAGTGAGGACGATGCGCTGGCGCCCGTCGTAGGAGAAGCGGGTTGATTCGGCGATGCTCAGGCAGCCGTAGCAACCGTCCGTAGCGTTCATTTGCAAGTTCAGCGAACAAGCGGTGCCCTTAAGACGTAGCGCAGGAATGACAGGCGGGTCGATCTTCGAAACTCGGCCATACCAACACCTCAAATTGATCCGCCGGAACCGGTTCGGAATATAAAAACCCTTGGGCAAAATCACAGCCCACGGAGATGAGGAAATCCCGTTGCTCCGTCGTCTCCACGCCTTCGGCAATGACTTTTAATCCCAGTTTGTGAGCCAGTACGACCATCGCCTCGCAAAGCGCCTGATTGTCGCCATCAAACGCGAGATTCTGCACGAATGAACGGTCGATCTTGAGGTAATCGATGTCGAAACGCCTGAGATACGCCAGCGACGAGTAACCCGTCCCGAAGTCGTCGATCGAGATCCGGATCCCCGCATCACGGAAGGTCAGCAGCTTCTCGTCAATCTTCGATTCGGCATGCAGTAACAGGCCCTCGGTGATTTCAATTGCAACACTCTGCCCCGGCATCCCTTCCTGGATCAGATATTCCGGCCATTGGATGCACAGGAGGTTGTCTTGACGGATCTGCACCGGTGACACATTGACGCTGATCTGGAAAGACGGATGGAATCGGCTGCGCCATTGCCGTGCCTGTTGCACGGCCTGCTTGAACATCCAGTCTCCGATCGGAACAATGAGCCCTGTGTCTTCGGCCAACGGGATGAAATCGAGCGGGCTGATCGTGCCGCGTTCGGGGTGCAGCCAGCGGATCAATGCCTCGGCTTTGTAGATATCTCCAGTCGCCAGGTCAACGATGGGCTGGTAATAGATCTGGAACTGCTCGCCGGGCAGGGCGGCGCGTAGATCACTCGTGAGACGCCGGCGCTTTTCCGCCGCCACTTGCAGGTCGGGCGTGAAGTAGCTGAAACAATTGCGCCCCGCATTTTTGGCCGCATACATGGCCTGGTCAGCATTCTTGAAAAGGACATCAAGTTCGATGGTGTCGTTCGGATAAAGTGTGACGCCGACGCTGGCAGATATGAAAGCCTCGTCTGGGCCGAGCTTGAAGGGCTCGGCCAGCTTGTCGATGATCGTCTGAGCGATCCGGTCGATGCTTGCGGTGTCGTCCAGATTGGGCAAAATCACCGTGAACTCGTCACCGCCGAGACGCGCCACAGTATCCGATTCCCGCACGCTCGACGTAATGCGCCTGGCGGCCTCGATCAACAGGATGTCCCCGGTGTCGTGTCCCAGGGAGTCATTGACCTCTTTGAAGCGATCCAGGTCGATCAGCATCAAGGCCATGCACTTTCCGGAGCGACGCGACATTCTGGCTTCATGGTCGAGACGGTCTTGAAACATCTGACGATTCGGAAGATGGGTCAGCGCATCAAAGTTGGCCTGTTTCCAGATCGTCGCCTCGAATGCCATGCGGTCCGATAAATCACGACCCACGGCCAGCACCGAGCTCACCTTGCCTGACCGGTCAATCTCCGGAGTCAGGCGAATATGGGTGCACTGTTCCTGTCCGTCCCTACTGACCCATTTCAGTTCGAACTGCGAACTTTCCCCGCTTGAAACAACGTCCAGAATCTTCATCTCATAGATCAGTGCATTAGCGCCACCGGGGATTTCCGAAGGGCGCTTGCCGAGCGATTCGCCGAGGCTGCAACCCGCCGAGGTACAGAACGCGGGGTTGGCATAAATGCGGTGAAGATCCCGGTCGTAGCGGGTAATCGTGTCCGGAGAATTCTCGATCAAGGTCCGCGACTCGTGCTCCTTGGTAACGAGTTCCGCCGTGCGCTCAATGACAGTCTGCTCAAGGGACGCGTTGATCTCGTTGATCTTCTGGATTTTCTGCTTGATCGCCTCGCGCATTCTTTCAAAGCGCTGCGCCAGTCTGCCTAGTTCATCCTCACCGTCAGCATCGGTGAGCGCTTGCGCACCGTCCTCCGCCTGGGCTCCCGCATCGTTGCCTGTGTCGTGCATCTTTCGCACCAGCTCCTTGAGCGGTGCCGAAATGCTGTGGGAAATGAAGTAGGCGAGGAAGATCGAAAGCAGGAAGCCCAGGATGCCGACCAGTACGATCTGGTTGCGCACCGACTGTGCCTGTGCGGTCAACTTCGCTTCCGGAATTGTGCTGACCACAAACCATGTCGTGCCGGGAATCCTTGAGTACGCAGCAAAGTAACGCGCGTGGCGCTTGCCCTCAAAGGCCACGAAACCACTCGGCTTGCCGTATGGCTCGTTGTGCGCGATTTTATCGATCAGGCCAGGTTCGACCGTCTCGCCGGTGTTCGGGGAGGTGTCGTCGGCACCGACAATCAGCTTGTTGCTGCTGGCATCGAGAACGTAGATTTCCGTTCCACTCCCCAAGGCGACGTCATTAAAAATTGTCGAGAAATATTCGGGGCGTATGACCAGAACGAGATTGCCGATCTGCTGATTGTTGCTCTTGCTGATGATGGCCCGCACCATCCCCAGGTTTTGTTGCCCAACGCCGTTGTCGTAACTGCCCCAGTAAGGGTGTCCGTTATGATTGGGCGCTTGCTTGACCAAGCGTGTCACACCCTGGGTCAATTGCGCGAACGCCTGGGTGTCCAGGATGCGGTTGTTCTTGTCGAGCAGATATTTCTGGTTGATGAAATCAATCGATCCATAGTGCTCCAGGAGCAGCCGGGTCATATCCCGGCGCGCTTCGCTCTGCTCCGTTGCACTGCCGTTTGCGACCTTTGTCAGCGCGCTTTGGACCCGATCAGAGAGCACAAGGAAGCTGCTTTCTGTCTCGACCTGCTCCATTCGCAGCAAGACGTTCTTGGATAGCTGCTTGACCACCTCTTTCGAAAATATCTCTGCTTTCTCCCTGATCGCTGCGGTCGATTCCACATACGATAAGTATCCCGAAAGAAGTATGGGCAGCAGCGAAAGCAAAATGAATGCGCTGATCAGCCGGTAGCGAATTTCGACCCGGCGCAGCAGATCCAGGGAGAGATATTCGAAAATGCTTCGCAGCGAACCCATGATTGAGCTCATTTGTAGTGCATCTTTGCTTCGTTCTTGACAGATTCATCCAGGAGTTTTGCCGCCTGCCTGGGCGTGATCTTCTTGAACAGCACGTCCTGCATCAACTGATGCAGCCGCTCGATCGAATTGGAGGGTAGAACCGAATAGTACGGGCTGGCGGTCACCGAAAACTGACTGACCCTATTCGTGTAGTCCGCAATCTGCGGGTTGCTCACCATGGTTCCGTCGACTTGCTTGAATGGCGGAATGTTCTGACGTTTTCTTTGGAGAATGGAGAACCCCTTCCCGGCGATGAATTCGAGAAAACGCGTTGCCGCGGCTTTGTTGGGCGTCTCACACACCGCAAAGCCGGTTTCGCTGCCGATCACAGGCACCACCCGTTTGCCGGGCGCGTTCCAGGGCGGAATAAACACGCCAACCTCGAAGGGGTTGCCATGCAGGAAAAGGCCGGCTGCCCAACTGCCGTGAAAAGCCATGGCAACTTTGCCTTCCTTGAACAGACGAATGCCTTGATCGTAGTCCGTCGCCATGAACGCCTCTTGTACATATCCACGGTCTGCAATCAGCAGAATCTTGGCAAAGATATCGGCTACCTGTGGCGTGTTCAAATCCAGCGTGCCGTCAGAGATTTTCTTCTTCCAATCCGGCTCGCGCGCCACCACATTGTTGGCAAAGCCGAAACTGAAGGGCCCGTTGCCGAGCATGTTCGGGAAGCCACCGTTCCACATAATAGGTGTAAAACCCGCGCGCTTGAGCTTATCGCAAACCATCAGGAATTCTTGGAAATTGGTCGGCAGTGCCTTGATCCCCGCCTTCGCGAACATGTCCTGGTTGTAGTAAATCAGGGTTGTAGCCACTCCGCCGGAGATTCCAAACTTCCTGGACTTGCGACTCGTCCAGTCGCCCTTGAGAGGGTCGAGCATGTTGTTCCATGCCGATGTCTCGCCGACATCTGCCAGGATGCCCTGATCGGCCAATTCAGCTGCATAGGCGTTCGGGTTGACACTGACCAGATCCGGCAAGTTGCCGGAGGCGATCCGCGGCTTGATATTTTCTTCGACCGAATTGCCGATCATGAACTGCACGTTCACGCGTATGTCTGGATTGAGTTTGCTGAATTCAGCGGCAATCTGAAGCATCTCCTCGGGCCAGTCTGGAGCCCAGATCAACGCAGTGATGGTGGTCCGGGTCGGCACGGTCGTGTTCGAGGAGGCGTTGTCTTGCTGGTGACAACCGTACAACGACATGAGAATGACGCAGACCAAGGCAGATAGCAGGGGGGCAAGCTCAATTCGTCGCACTTGGGGTTTACTTTTTGGTTGCGGGATGGAACGACCCGGCTTCAGTCGGCACTTTAGGCACACCTCAAAGCTAACCGTTGGAACCTGCATCGCGAAAGAGCCAATGGCACAACCATGGTGGCGACTCTGAAGCGGTAAAAAACGCAAAGACAAAGGCGAATTGAACAGGGCAGTGCTTAGATGAATATCGGCAACGGGCGTAAATACTTTAACTAGCGCGAGCCTGGAGTTCCCCGACATGACGAGTAGGCGCTGAGGCGAATACGTGTCTGTAGATCCGCTGTAAATCCTTATATGCGAAGGCCTGGCACGCGATGGCGTCACTGACCGTCTGCCACTCTTGACCGGTCCCGGTCTCTTACTGATGCACGCAGCGAAGCACGTAAACAGCTCGTCTTGCGGCCGACGATCACAATCACCGCCGAGCGCTGCCAGACACAAAGCCAGACACAAAACCTGGCAAAGTACGGGGAGTTTTGCCCCGAGGCCGGGAGGCGATCAGGGTTTACAGTTAAACTATTTGCCATGAACGAGTGCCGTTACTGCAGAAAAATGCGTGACGAATGGGATTGCCACGGGCAGGAGTGCCGCACGGCCATAGCTCGGGCCCTTCGAAGGCAGCGCCTGGGCCTGCCGATGGTGCCGAATCTCATCCGCAACGAAATCCCCGCCGGCGCGTCTACGGGAGAGGTCATTACCGTCCTGTGGCGCCAGCGCGTGCGCGCTCGCCGTGCCAACGAAGAGCGCCGGAATCGCAAGGCAGCGGACGATTTCGACGGCGACTGACTGCGAAATCGGACGTCAGCGGATGCCTCGCCTCCAGCGACCGAAGCCGCGGCGTGGGGCTTACGCGCGCACCAAATTCCAACCTTGTACGGCCCGTCAGGCGGCGCGCCGCAGCGCCCGCGCCTCTCATCTTCACGGGCGGCAATATCGCTGTATTGATGCCGTCAGGTACGGCCGATTCGCTCGCTCACGCGGCATCGCAATCGCGACATTCGACTGCCACCGTTCGCATATTGAACGGCTCTCGGCCACATCAAGGCAAAATACGGGTTTCAGCCCCAACCGGGCTCACGAATTAAATGCCGACTCGCCTGCGAGGCTTTCAATAAGCTTCGTCCCGCGGCCGGCAGGATCGCTCGTTGTTCAAGCGAGCCTACAGGAGCAATTTTGTATGACCGAATCGAACATGTCTTTTCTCAGCAGGCTTTCCTTGGCCGTCGGCACCTTTTTCGCGGTCCTGGGTGACCGCGAATTCGCAGCCCAAGTGCGTCGGCTGCGCGACGGGGCAGTAGTGGCGGCGTCTGTCACGACACCCCAGCCCGCAGCAGCGGCCGCACCCACGCCCGCACCCGCGATCAAGGAGGCAAGTCCGGAAGCAGCGCTTCAGCTTCTGGGACTTCTCCAGCGTGGCGCGCGTTTCGTTGACTTCGTCGAAGAGGACATTGCGGGCTATTCCGATGCGGACATCGGCGCCGCCGCGAGGCTCGTGCACGACGGTTGCCGCGCGACGCTGCGCGAGCATTTCACGATTCGCCCGGTGCGCGAAGAGGCTGAAGGCAGCCGTGTGACGCTCGCCGACGGTTTCGACGCAACCGCAGTCCGGCTGACGGGCAACGTGGTCGGCAAGGCGCCGTTCACCGGCAACATCAGTCATCGCGGCTGGCGAGTGGCGGAGGTCAGGCTCCCGATGCTGACCAAGACCCACGACGCGACCGTGATCGCACA
>Ga0302308_10004336_pt1 | contig 11144 bp, 12 predicted proteins | sample III_Palsa_E3_3_FD_200531 | JGI IMG/M metagenome (GOLD analysis project Ga0302308, IMG submission 200531) | Peat permafrost microbial communities from Stordalen Mire near Abisko, Sweden - III_Palsa_E3_3 | ecosystem: Environmental > Terrestrial > Soil > Palsa > Peat permafrost | place: Sweden... | reverse complement strand
ACTCACAAAGTACTCAACAGCATTCGAAGGAAAGAACTGCTTGAACTCGTTATAAAGCTGCGCCGCCAGGGTCTTGTTATGGGCCAGGATAAGCGCCGGCCGGTTCAGCTCCTCGATCACCTTGGCCATGGTAAAAGTCTTGCCCGACCCCGTAACCCCAAGCAGCACCTGGTGCTGCTCTCCGGCAGCCAACCCCGACACCAGTTCCGAGATAGCCCGAGGCTGATCCCCGCGCGGCTGATAAGGCGTAACCAACTGAAAGTCCATGCCAGACAGTATACAAGAAAGGCGAAAATAAGGCGAAATACCACATGCCGGGTGGGTGGATTCAAGGTGCAAGTGCAACATCCTTGACGAAGCCTCACCGCGTCCAGGGTGGGATACTTTGTATCTACAGTTCTTTACAGCCTTTCCAAGCGCCAAAGGCGCGCCGTCATACCAGCCCAGGGCAACGCCCTGGGTTCCGATGCGACGAGAACCCAGAGGGCTGAAAGCCCGTTCCATTCTCACGCCTTTGTAACTGAGGAAAGCTTCGTCGTTGGCAACAAATGGATATGGGAACCCGCCATCACTCAATCGCCGAAACTCTTCGCGACTTCCGAAGCAAACTCATGCTATTCTCAGTTTCCCCATGACAGAGCCCAACCAAAGCCAGCCAGAATTCGCGCCTTCGCTCGCCAGCGACTCCGTCCCGCAGTTTTCTACCGCTGAGTTTGCAAGCACTTCCAGCGCCGAGCGTTGCCGCATCTGTAGCAAACCCATCGCTGGGCAGTATTACCGCGTCAACGGCCAGATGGCCTGCGAGGTCTGCGCCCGCCAGGCCCGCGATGGCCAGCCCGCGGACAGCCACGCCGCGTTCGCCCGAGCACTGCTTCTCGGCAGCGGTGGCGCAGTCGTCGGCCTCATTCTGTACTCGACAGTCGCCATCCTTACCGGGTGGACCATCGGCTATCTCGCACTCGCCGTCGGCTGGCTGGTAGGCAAGGGCATTCAGAAAGGCTCCAACGGTCTGGGAGGCATGCGCTACCAGATCGCAGCGGTCGCTCTCACCTATGCCGCCATCTCGATCTCCGCTATCCCTATCGGCATCTCCTACGCTCTGCATCATCGGCCGGCAGCAGTGAACAGAACAGCCAGCGAAAATCCCTTCCCTGAGGACAACCAGTCGAGGCAGTCAGCCGCCGCGCCCAAACAGGAAATCCATTTAGGCGCATTGATCGGCGAACTGCTGTTCATGGGGCTGGCCTCGCCATTTCTTGCCTTTACCGGCAGCGTTGGCAGCGCCGCCCTCGGGCTTTTCATCCTGTTCATCGGCCTGCGCATTGCCTGGACACTGACCAAAGCGCATACCCTCAACGTTGACGGCCCCTACAGCGCCTCCACTGCATGACGGCGGGAATCCACGGACCCCCGGGGCCCCATCCTTGACGCAGCTTCACCACTCTAGGGCGGGATACTTTGTATCTACAGTTCTTTACAGCCTTTCGAAGCGCCAAAGGCGCGCCACCATGACAGCCCAGGGCATCAACCGGGGCTCCGACTTACGACTGGAAAACCGAAGGGCTGATAGCCCGCTCTATCCGCTTGCGTAAAATTACCCTCCCAAAGCGCACAATAAAAATCAGCCTCCACCAACCTCAATCCGACGCCAAACGGCAGCCCAAAAAGAGGATGAAATACAGCACAAATACACCACAAATACAGCACAAAAGCCCGGCTAGTCGCACCCAAAAAAGCAATACAACCCAAGTGGAATCAGCGCGATACACCCGGAAAGCACATACGCCACCCCCTTTTTTGAGGTATAAAATCATCCGTTCTGAACGCTAGTTCGCGTCATTTAAGTCGTCAATCTCAGTTAGTCATTGACGCCAATCCTCAACCATGTAACCCTTCTCCAATTACCCGTCAAAGCTGATCTGTTGTTCCATGCGGGCTCCCGAAGTTGCGATGAATCAAGATCCATCCACTGCACGCGAGAGAGGACCCGCCATGAAACGTCAGACCGGAATCGTCGCCATGATCGCCCTAAGCTCGTTCCTGCTCTGCGGAGCGAGCTCACCCACATCCTGCGCTCCACAACATATCGGCCCCAGCACAGGTGAAGTCGTCGGCATCGGCGTCGCAGTCGGCGCCGGGATTGTCGTTGGCGTCGTGGTGTTAGTAGAAGTAAATAAATCCCATCACACCATTAAAGGCTGCGTCACCGCCGGTCCAAACGGGATCCAGGTAGTGAGCGACTCCGATAAGAAGACTTACTTCCTCGTGGGCGACCCTTCCAAGGCAAAGGTAGGCGAGGTCGTTCGTCTACGCGGAACCAAGGAGAAGAAGGGAAGCAACGGCAGCCAGGATTTCCTGGTGACCAACATGACCAAGGACTACGGCGCATGCAAGGTGGCGCCGGCGCCCTCCGCGAGCGCACCAGCCCCACCCGAAGCCCCAAAAAGTTAACCGCAACCCAGCTGAATGAGAATGCAGCGCCATTCCATGTGGGATGAATTGCGCTGAAAAAACACAATTTATAAACCTATATACAAATATCAGTCAATGCATCGATCATTTGGAGTCAAAATAATCATTGCGCCCAAATTTGGGATGGCCTATACTCCGCCAGTCTCAACTTTCCAATCAAGGAGTGCTCCCAATGTCGAAACGATTCTTATCGCGCTCGAGTCAAGCGGTTTTGACCGGCCTGTTGGTGTTCTTCGCATCTATCCAACCCTCGTTTGCGCAGGAAGGCAAACCAGGCAAGATCCTCGGCGGCTACTTCGAAGAGTGGAGTATCTACTACGCCGGCTATAACATCGCCAACCTGCAACAGAATGGCGTCGCCGATAAGTTGACCCATCTCATCTATGCTTTCGCCAATGTAACTACCAGCCCGGCGCCCGCCTGCGCCATCGCCGATACCTGGGCAGATTACTCCACTCCCTATCTTCCCAGCGTCAACGGCACAGCTTATACCGGTCCGCTCTACGGCAACTTCGCCGCGATTCAACAACTGAAGGCCCTTCATCCGAAGTTGAAGGTGCTCATGTCCATCGGTGGCGCATCCGCCACCAACACCGCGGCATTCGTGACTGCTGCAAGTACCGCGGCCGGGCGGCAAGCGCTGGCCTCTTCTTGCATTGATCTGTTTGTCAACGGAAACATTGCCACGGGCATCACCGCGCCCGGCCTTTTCGACGGCTTCAACATCGACTGGGAGTTTCCAACCTCCTCCGACACCCAGAACTTCACAGCTCTGCTCGCGGAATTCCGCAGTCAGCTAAACGCGCTCAGTAAGACCACCGGCAAGCAATACGTGATGTCCTTCGACGGCCCCGCCGGCTCTCAGAACTACGTCAACATCGATCTCAAGCACGCCGCCGAGCAGGTAGACTTCATCACCATTGATGGCTACAACTACGCCGGCTCCTGGGACACGCAAACCAACGACGCATCCCCGCTCTTCGACACCCGCCAGGACCCGGCCTACGGCCAGGATCTGGACATCGACGCAACCGTAGATGCCTATCTTCATGCTGGCGTCCCTCCCTCGAAATACACCATGGGCGTCCCACTCTATGGAGCAGGCTGGACCGGCGTTCCCAAAAACAACAATGGCTTGTACCAGAACTCAACCGGCCCGTCCCCCGTCCCCTTGGCCAGCGGAACCGGACTTTGCACGGACCTCAGCGGTAACACCGCCGGATGCGATCCGTTGCTGACTCCGGGCATCGCAACCTATGCGACGCTAGCCAATCTCAAGGCGAATGGATACAAAAGCTACTTCGATCCGCGACGCATAGCCGTGTCGCTCTACGATCCCACGGCTGAAACCTTCTACACCTACGACGATCCGCAAACAGCATTTCTGAAGATGCTGTACATCGACCTGAAAGTTCCAGGCGGCCTCGGCGGAGCTTACGTCTGGGCCCTCAAGGACGACGACGCCAATGGAAGCGTGGTGAAAGCCATGGCTGCCGGTCTGGGCCAGCGTTAGCAAAAATAAAACACAAGGAGCAGGTACTCATGCGCCGCGGGTATCTGCTCCTGATACTAACTCTTCTGACATAATAAACATGAAATGTAAATCAGTCTTATAGCTGTCATAAGCTTACTGCTAAGTGTGTTACTTGAAAGTTACTAAAATGTCCTCCAAAAAGATGCTATCTGGGAATTGATCTCGTGCTAATCTCCCCACAGTTATGGATAACTTAAAATCAACGTCGTCCCAGTCGGGCCTGCTCCGCTCTGGCCTCGCTTCCAACTCTCCGTTCCAACTGTGGGCATCGGTTGAGCCGGCGACGATCACCGATATCGAGCGATGCCCCATCTGCGAAGTGTTCCTTTCAGGCGCCTACTATCTGATCAATGGGCAGATGGCTTGCGCCGTGTGCGCCATCCAGGCAAGAGTTCGCGAAAGAACGCATGTAGTGCTCATTCGCGGCCTGTTGCTGGGCTTCGGCGGTGCCCTCGCATGCCTTGTCTGGCCCTACCTCCAGCGGCAAAGTTTCTTGCGCGAGGCATTGGGCTCCATCGTCGTGTTTCTCGGTCTCCGGATCATGTGGCAGCTCAGCGCCGGTGCGCGTCTAAAGCTGGATGGGCCCTATGACTCGACGATTAAGGAATAGGACTCGCCTCATCTTCAAAACTTTCCTGGACTAACTTGTGTTTCCATGCAAGGAATCTGGATTGTTGAGTTGTTGTAAACAATCTCCAACCTCTTGCGATTCCAGAATCAAGATTTCTTGTCTTGGACCAACCCAAACCGATCTTGGCCCGAACTATGCCAAGAAGCCCGTCAACCTTCGCCTCTTCGTTCGCCAATCCGGGAAAGAAAGCAGAGCCTCGATATCTAGCTGAGGGTGAGTGATTACCGATTCATTACCAAAATGCACTCCAAAATCTCGTCGTGGGATTGACAGCCTCAATTAACCTCCATAAAGCATGTCCCAATACAACCAGAGTTCCACTGAAGCCGCGCCTGCCTCGGCGGCTCAGGTATCCAACATCTTTGCACCGCAGTTTTCGACCGGCGCATACGGGAAACGCTCGAAGACTCGCTGCTCCTTTTGCAGCAACGCGATCTTCAGCCAGTATTTCTTGGCCAACGGTCGGAAAATCTGCGCGACTTGTGCCGAGCAGGCTCGCTCCGGTCTGTCGACGGCCAGCCGCGGATCACTGTTCGGAGCATTGCTTCTCGGCATCGGCGGGGTAATCCTTGCCATGATTCTTTATTCCGTGATTACCACCGCTACTGGATGGACCATCGGTTATCTGGCCCTCGGCATCGGTTGGATCGTAGGCAAGTCTGTCATCGCAGGTGCAAACGGTGTGGGAAGCGGCCGCATCCAGTTAGTCGCGGTGCTGCTCACGTATGTCGCGATCACCCTCGATTCGCTGCCGGCCTTCCTCTATGCCAACTACAACACGCTCGGGTCGATCTCCAACTGGCCAGCCATCTTGCCGAATCAAATCATCTCCGGCTTGGAGTCGCCGGTTCAACAATTCAGTACCATGTCTGTCGGCAACGGCATCAATATTTTGGTCCTGCTGATAGGTCTCCGACTGGCGTGGCGCATTGCTCGGGTCCAGCAAACGATTGTCGCCGGGCCCTATGACGTAACCGGGTAGCTCTTAGCCCTGCATGAACCTTGCATTCCCTGAGAAAACAGTTCCTGGCGATTTCCCGGCGCAAGTCAGGTGCTCGCAGATCCAATTCATGGCGCTATCGGCCTATTCACCCCCATCATCGGGTTACGTATCGCCCGGCGGCTAACCCAGGCAAGAGCTCTAAGCGTGGACGGGCCCTATAGCGCCACCTCTCCCTGGCCACGCCTGTCCCCCTGCTCGAAACGATATGATCGACAAAGAAGCCCAGTGTCGACCGTCACCCATTCCGTCGTCAGCCACTGCCCCAACTGCAACTCCGAGTTGCCGCTGGGATCGCTCGCGTGCCCGCAATGCTACGCCCTCATCTACAGCGACCGCCTTGATCAGCTTGCAAGAGACGCCCGCGCACTTGAAGTCAAAGGCAGCTTTTCTCAGGCCCGCGAACTGTGGGCCTACTCGCTCACCCTGCTGCCGCAAGACTCCAAACAGGCCACCTGGGTGCATGATCGTCTTCGTGCCCTCGAAGCAGCCCAGTCCACGCAGTCCGCGGACCTCGCACCCACTCCCGGTGCACCCCAGGCGAAACAAGAGAAGCCGCCTCCGCCCAACTGGGTCAAGAAACTCGGCCCACTAGGCCCCTTCGCCCTGCTCCTGCTCAAGCTGAAGACGGTCTTGCTCTTCGCGTTCAAGCTGAAATTCCTCTTCAGCTTCCTCTTCTTCATCGCCCTCTACGTCAGCATCTTTGGCTGGCGCTATGGCCTCGGAATCTCCGTGTGCATCCTCATTCACGAGATGGGCCACTTCATCGACATCAAGCGCCGCGGCCTTCCCGCGGAGATGCCCGTCTTCCTGCCCGGCTTCGGCGCCTACGTCCGCTGGACGGGTCTTGGCGTAACTCGCCGCCAGATCGCCCAGATCTCGCTCGCCGGCCCTCTCGCAGGTTGGATCGCAGCCGCCGTCTGCTTTCTGCTCTACGCGCAGACGCGGGACCCCATCTGGGCCGCGCTCGCCCGCACCGGAGCCGTCCTCAACATTCTCAACCTGATCCCTATCTGGGTCCTTGACGGCGGTCAGGCGGCCGGCGTGCTCAGCGCTCTCGATCGCGCCGCTCTGCTGGCCGCGTCACTCGGCCTCTGGTTCTACACCGGCGAAGGCATCTTCTTCTTCGTGGCCGCAGGCTTTACCTGGCGTCTATTCACCAAGGACAAGCCGCAGCAATCGGATCTTGGCACGCTGGCCTATTACGGGGCGTTGCTCATTGCACTCGCGGTCATCCTGCACGCCACTCCGAACATGCTGGCCAATCAAGGGCTTTCAAACAGATAGATTCGGCTGAGTAGTCCACCCGCACCGCAGGGTAGAATGGCACCCATCTGCAACTGAAAGGTTCCCGTCATGCGCCGAATCCTGCTCGCACTCCTGCTAACCCTCTTCGCCATTCCAGCTGCCAACTCTGCATTCGCTCAGGGCGCGCCCCCGCAGGCCGCCGCCAACCAGCCTTATACCATCGAGTACTACTACAAAGTCCAGTGGGGTCATCAGCAGGAGTTCCTCTCGCTCTTTCTCAAGAACCATTATCCCCTCCTCACGAAGATCGTTGAAACCGGCCGAATGACCTCCGTCAAAATCGAGTCGCCCGCATATCACACCACAGAAGACGGTCGCTGGGACTATCGAGTCACCATCACCTACCCCAACTCCACCTTAGCCACTACCTCCAATCCGCAGGAAGAAGCTCTAATAAAGCAGCTGTATCCCGATTCGGAAACGTATAAGCGCGAGGAGCAGCGCCGTTTCGAAATACTTGTCTCACATTGGGATCTGCCCGTTACGGACATAACTCCATCGAAGTAAGAAATCTCTTATGACCCCGCCTGAACCATCTGCGGGAACCTCAATGTTGACTCCAGGAGACAGATCCGAACATGCCCATCGAACTCTCCAAGCAGGCGCGCGCCGACGCGATCCATTCGCTGCAACGCTACTTTGAGGAGAATTTGCCGGAACCGATTGGCGATCTTCCGGCAGGTCTGCTGCTCAACTTCATCCTCGAAGAGATCGGACCGGCCGTTTACAACCAGGCCATCGCTGACGCACAGACACGCATGCAGCAGCGCGTTCAGGATCTCAGCGGAGAACTCTACGCCGACGAATTTCAATACTGGACGAAGATGGATGCCAAGCGAAAAAATCGCCGCTAGCGTGATGCGGCGAAGTATACAAATTCAAAGCGAATAGGGAAATAGCCAAGGCGGGAAATGACAAACTCCGATTCGAAATTTGCGATCTATCCCAGTCTCAAAGGAAGGCGCGTACTCATCACCGGAGGCGCCACCGGCATTGGCGAGGCCTTCGTGAGCCGCTTCGCCGAACAAGGCGCCCAAGTGGCTTTCTTCGATATTCAGGACTATGCAGCGTCACAACTATGCGAGCAAATTGCGGCGAAAGGTGATCCGAAGCCGATCTATCTGCGCTGCGACATGACCGATACCGAGGCTGCGCGTGCATCCGTCGCGAGTGCCATCGAGACCATGCAAGGTCTGGATGTGCTGATCAACAACGCCGCCAACGACCAGAGGCACACGGTCGAAGAAGTTACGCCTGAGTATTGGGATCGCATGATGGCGGTCAACCTTCGCCATCAGTTCTTTGTTACTCAAGCAGCGTTGCCCGCGCTCAAGGAATCCGGCGCCGGATCCATAATCCATATGAGTTCGATCTCGTGGATCATTCCTTCTGTCGGCGTGCCGGTCTATGTTACGGCCAAGGCTGCCATAGTTGGCCTCAGCCGCACGCTTGCGCACGAAGTAGGCAAAGACAATGTCCGCGTAAACGCCATTCTTCCCGGCGCGATCATCACAGAAAAACAACGGCGGCTATGGCTCACTCCCGAGTACAGCGCGGAGATATTGGCGAACCAGGCGCTCAAGCGGCATCTGGTGGCGGATGAAGTAGCGCGCCTGGCGCTCTTCCTCGCGGCGGACGACAGCAGCGCCATCACCGGACAGAGCCACATCGTCGACGGCGGATGGGTCTGACCCGTACACATGTAAATCTTGCAACTCAGTAGCCGCGCAGGAACCGCCGCCGGCGAGCGTTGCGCAGTTCATGCACAATGAAATAAATGAAGAGGCCAATGGCTGAGACTGGTCCCCAGAAAATCCAGCCCGGCTCAACCACCCGCGAACCCCCTACGCTGGCGGAGTCGGCGGCGCGCAGGCTTCCAAACATGACGACCGTATCCTCGCCCACGTTCACATTCTCGCCGAGCCGCACTCCACCAAAGAAATTCACCAGATCATGCCCGATAGAGGCATCGTCGGCTGCCCGGACCTCACCAAAGAAATCCACTACGTCGTGATTGGCGTGGCCTTCGATGTTCACACTGCCGAAAAATGTAATGACATCCCCATTCACCGCCCCCTTTACATTCACGCTGCAAAAAAAACACACAGCATCATGGATGACCTGGTTTGGGCCTACATCGATGGCATTGCCAAACTGGACGATATCCTGTGCTGCACGTGCCGGAGTTGCCCATATCGCAGACGACAGCATCAGCAGAGCAATGGCGAAGGAGCGTCCAAAGTTGGGCGTGGAAGGACGGAAGTTTCTGAACACAGGAACCCTCCTGAAGTGGAAGTACGTGAGATTCCCACGCCCAGTTCCATGGGAAAATTTCTACGAGACTTTTGGATTCCTCAGCCTCTGAAGAGGTTGGCGCAGACTCTTGGGATTTCCCAATCATCCGATGAGTACGATTGGCATCCTCCGTGCAGATACGGAGTCGAGGTGGGAATCCAGCGGTTCGGGAGGTGCATTATGCATATCCACACAACCCAGGCGAGCGCTACGGGCAATGCGCTGGCTGGCGCCCAGGCAGCAGAAACGGCGATGTCTTTGCGTCGGGCGAGGGAACTGCGAGACGCGGCGACGAAGCTCAAGGCGGCTTCCTTCGACTTCGGTTCGGGGATTGCTCAGGACACGCTCAACGATCCGCGAATTGCCCCGCAACCGGGCTCGCAAACCGATCCGCAAACCGCGGCCCAAACCTCCTCGCTCGCGAGCGCCTGGGCAAGCGCAAGTGCCGCCTCGAATCAATTCGGGCTCGCAATCCAAGACAGCGTCGCGCAGCGAGCCGCTGCCGACACCGATCTGACCAGAACTCCCCCGCAAGTTCAGGAAGTTCAGCGCACTCCTTTCTCGGGTCCCGTGTCCTACTGGGCCTGAGCAGGAAGCGAGCGCATCAGGATTCCTGTAACTGAAAACTCGATCGGAAAGGAAGAAAACACATGCAGATCAACAGTGCATCCGCAATTGCAGCCAGCACAACGCAGGCGCAGAATACCGCAGACCTGTTGGCGCAGAGCACAATCTACTCAGCGAACGTTGCCGGCAAAACCTACACCGCCGACCTCAGCTTGTCGAACGGCCAATACGTCGCCACAATTCCTGATCTTCCCAGCATCAGCGCCAGCGGCCAGAGTCTGGTATTGGCAGAGAACAACCTGGACGCACGCATCAGTCTGATTGTCTAAGTCAGCTGTCATGCGTGAGCTCTGATCTCTCAGAACTCAAACCGCATTGCCAGTTGTATCCGTCTCGGCGGAGCAACCGTCGTAACCTGCCCAAACGACGACGAGCTTTCCACCTGGTCGACTGCTGTTCCGTTCTCGTGGTTCAACACGTTGAAGGCGCCGGCGGAAAAGCCAAGCTTTGGCGCTTCTTCGTCTTTGCTCTGCGTTAGATGAAAATCGTGGCCCCAGCGCAGATCCAGATCCACGTATCCCGGCAGCGTCTCGGTATTTCGAGCAACGCCTTCGGGTCGCGCGTTGAATAGGTCGTCACCGTAAGGATCAGCACCCGTCAGCACTGTCCATGGCGAGCCGGAGTTGGCAAAGATGCCCACGGCCAGATTGGCAACGCTCTCATGATTGAAAATTGCGTACATACCCAGGCGATTGCGGCGGTCCCAGCCTGAATTAGCCCACTCTGCATTGGGATCGTACTGATTCTGCGGAAACCAAGAGATGCCCTCCTGGTTCGATTCGTAATGCGACCACGTATAGCGGCCAAAGCCGGTGAAGTACTTGTTTACTGCGCCACGGAAGGAGATGTCCAGTCCGCTGCCGAGGAAGGTTCCCTCCGGCTGCATCTCGCGAATACGGGCGTACTCAGGATTCGGACGCACCGTGTAATCGGACTCCGGGGTCGGCGCATTGATATCTACAGAGCGGAAGCGGTCGTCGCCTCGTACCGAATACGTGCTGATCGTTCCTGTTGCACTCTTCCCAAAGCCTCGCTCGATCGAAAGGCCATACTGAATCTGATAGGGCACTTTCGCGCCCGGCTGCAACTCGACCAGATCAGCGGGCTGCTCGCCGATCGCGACACAGTTGGTAATGGGCACGCATCCGGCCGCGGCCTGGGTCGCGCTCAGGGTCGCGGGATCAAGAGAGACTGTTAGAGATCGTCGCAGCGGCTGCCCATTTGCTTGCGGCTGATAGCGCGCCAGGTCGATGAGCGGGCCGGAGCCGAAACGATCG
>Ga0302308_10004335_pt1 | contig 11146 bp, 12 predicted proteins | sample III_Palsa_E3_3_FD_200531 | JGI IMG/M metagenome (GOLD analysis project Ga0302308, IMG submission 200531) | Peat permafrost microbial communities from Stordalen Mire near Abisko, Sweden - III_Palsa_E3_3 | ecosystem: Environmental > Terrestrial > Soil > Palsa > Peat permafrost | place: Sweden... | reverse complement strand
TGGGCGCTGCTCGCCGTGCGCGAGGTCTTCCTCGGCGACCGGCGGTTCGACGAGATGGTCAAGCGCACCGGAGCGCCCCGCGACACCCTCGCCGCGCGGCTCCGGACCCTGGTGAACGCGGGAGTCCTGGAGCGGCGGCCGTACTCCGAGCACCCGGCCCGGTTCGAGTACTTCTTGACCGAGGCGGGCCTGGATCTCTACCCGGTCATCACGACCCTGCGCGCCTGGGGCGACAAGTACCTGGCCGGCGACGACGGGCCGCCGCTGGTCGTCGAGCACAGGTGCGATCACGAGCTCGCGGCCCGGCTGGTGTGCGAGGCGTGCGGCGAACCCGTCAACCCGCGCGACACCCGGGCCGTATACCCGGAGCGGCACTCGGACCGCCACCCGGGCGCTTAGGGCGCCCGGCGCCTACTCGCTGACGGTCACCGATCGGCGGTCGAAGGCGACGTAGCCGGAGAAATCGCGTCCGACGCGCTCGATGGCCGAGGGCTTCAGGTCGGGATAGCTCCAGGCGCCGTCGGATATCGTGCCCCCGGGGGTACGCAGGTCCCAGTACTGTGCGGGGCCTTTCCACGGGCAGGTGTACGGCGTAGCGCTTTGCGCCAGCACGCCGTCGGCGAGGCTGCTTGGGGGGAAATAGCTGTTGCCCTCGATGCTGATGATGTCGGCCGCGGTCGCTTCGGCGACGACGGTCCCGTCTACCACAGCCTTCATGGCTCCCTCTTGGTGTCGGCGCTAGCCAAAATACACCCGGGGACGGCGGATGATCATGTGCGGGGGATGAACCACACCCCGTGTGCCGCTCGGACTCACCCGGTCATTCACCTGCGCGGGTGAGGTGATGCTGGCCTCCCGGGCGTAGCTTCGGCAGGGACAGCGCCGCGAACGCGGCCTGGTCGGGAGAGTGTCACCATGCTCGGACGGCACGAAATCGCCACCGCCGTGGTCGCGCCGGGCAAGTGGCCGGACCGGTGCGGATCTAGCCATGCGTGAGGAACGCAGGACCCTGACCAGGTACACCATCGAGTCCGAGCACAGACATCCCGGCTCCACCGGTGATTTCTCTGGGCTGCTCAACGCGGTGGCGACCGCCGTGAAGATCATCGGCAACCAGGTCAACCGCGGCGCGCTGGTCGGTGCCCTGGGCAGCGCGGGCGGCCAGAACGTCCAGGGCGACGTGCAGAAGAAGCTCGACCTCATCAGCAACGAGGTGATGATCAGCGAGACCGAATGGGCCGGGCACCTGGCCGCGATGGCCTCCGAAGAGATGGAAGACATCTACCCGGTCCCGGAGCGTCAGCGGCGCGGGAAATACCTGCTGGTGTTCGACCCGCTGGACGGCTCGAGCAACATCGACGCCAACATCTCGGTCGGCACCATCTTCTCGATCCTGCGCAGCCCCGACCCGGGCGCCGAGCCGCGGATGGAGCATTTCCTCCAGCCCGGTACCGCCCAGGTGTGCGCGGGTTTCGCGCTGTACGGGCCGTCCACCATGCTGATCCTCACCACCGGCGACGGCGTGGACGGGTTCACCCTCGACCGCGACATCGGGGCGTTCATCCTCACTCATCCCCAGCTGCGCATCCCCGATGACTGCGAGGAGTTCGCCATCAACGCGTCCAACGAGCGGTTCTGGGAGCCGCCGGTGCGCCGCTACATCTCGGAGTGCCTGGCGGGCCGGACCGGTCCGCGCGGGCGCGACTTCAACATGCGCTGGATCGCGTCCCTGGTCGCCGAGACGTACCGCATCTTGACCCGCGGCGGCGTCTTCCTGTACCCCAGGGACAGCAAGGAACCGGCCACGCCGGGACGGCTCCGGCTGATGTACGAGTGCAATCCGATCGCGTTCATCGTCGAGCAGGCAGGGGGCGCCGCGAGCACCGGACGCGAGCGCGTCATGGAACTCCAGCCGGCCGGCCTGCATCAGCGCGCACCGCTGATCCTGGGCTCTCGGAACGAGGTCGAGCGGATCGAGCGCTACCACCGTGACCTGGCCCACGGATCGCCGGCGGCCTTCGACAACTCGCTGTTCAACACCCGGTCCTTGTTCCGGTCGCGGTAGCGGCAGAGAGCAATGTCGGCCAACCACCCCGTCATCGCCGTCACCGGCTCATCCGGCGCCGGCACATCCTCGGTGACCAGGACGTTCCAGCACATCTTCACGCGCGAGAAGATCAATGCCACCATCGTGGAGGGCGACTCCTTCCACCGCTACGACCGGCACGAGATGAGCGCGGCCATGGCGGAAGCCGACCAGCAGGGTAACCGCCATCTCTGCCACTTCTCCCCCGAGGCCAACCTGCTCACCGAGCTCGAGGCCCTGTTCCGCGACTACGGTGAGCACGGCGGCGGCCGGGTCCGCAAGTACCTGCACGATACCGAGGAAGCCCGCCCGTTCGGCCAGCAGCCGGGGACGTTCACGCCGTGGCAGGACGTCCTGCCGGGCAGCGACGTGCTGTTCTACGAGGGCCTGCACGGCGCCGCCGTCACCGAGAAGGTGGACATCGCCGCACACGCCGACCTGCTGGTCGGGGTGGTCCCGATCATCAACCTGGAGTGGATCCAGAAGCTCCATCGCGACAAGACCACCCGTGGCTACTCCAGCGAGGCCGTGGTGGACACGATCCTGCGGCGGATGCCGGACTACGTCTATTACATCTGCCCGCAGTTTTCCCGGACGCACGTGAACTTCCAGCGGGTTCCCACCGTGGACACGTCGAATCCATTCATCGCCCGCTTCATCCCGACCGCCGATGAGAGTTTTCTCGTCATCCGGTTCGCTAACCCGCGGGGCATCGACTTTCCCTACCTGCTGTCGATGCTGCACGACTCGTTCATGTCGCGGCCGAACATCATCGTCGTGCCGGGCGGGAAGATGGAGCTGGCCATGCAGCTGATCTTCACTCCGCTGATCCTGCGGTTGATGGCGGCACGAGGAAAGACCTGACCGCAGGGCCGGCCGCGAAGGCCGCGAACGAGCTCAGCCCGGTGTCGATGAGCCGGGCGGCGCGGCGCACGTCGGCCATCACGGCCTGGTGGACCTGTGCGGGCGTCCGGGTGCCTGTCAGGTATTTCGTGAGGCTCTGGAACTGGATCCGCCATAGGCCGAGCAGGGCGGTGGCCGCGATCAGCGGCTCCGGGTCATCCGCGCTCATGGCGGCCCGTTCGGCCAGGATCGCGGCGGCCACGGTAGTGAACTGGTCCATCATGTCGTTCTGGTGGGCCCGCAACGAGGGGGTGGCCTGGATCAGGGCGCCGAAGCGCCGGATCGCGGCGCTGGCCTGGACCGGGTCGTCCTGAGCGGCCAGCCAGGATGTCATCGCGCCCAGTTCACCGTCCAGGATCCGTAGCGCCGCCTCGACCGGGGAGACCCCGGGCTCGGCCAGGCCGGTCCGCAGCGAGGCCACGGTGGCCTCCAGGCGGTCCAGGATCAGCGACTCTTTGGTGGGGAAGTAGTTGAAGACCGTCTTCTCCGACACCCCGCACGCCTCGGCGATCTCCGCCACGCGAACGGCGTCGAAGCCCCGCTCCAGGAACATCCGGGTCGCCGTGTCGGACAGTTGCTGACGCATCAGGCGCTTCTTGCGCTCCCGCAGTCCCTCGGCCTGGCGCGACCCGGCCGCCGACCTGCGCGAGGCGATCCACTCCGCCCGCTGAGCGCTCATGTCTCTCAGTATAGTTCAGTGTCCATAATTTTTTTGCTACTATAATTTTTTAGCGGCTAGAATTTGGCTGCCCTCATTCCCTGACCCCCGAGGAGCTTCCTTGAGTGACATCCGGATCGTGCGCGACTACCCCCATCCACCGGCGAAGGTCTGGCGGGCCCTGACCGACCCGGCGCTCATCCCGCTGTGGACCGCGACCGGCGCGGGCGGCCGGCCGGAAGGATTCGCCACCGTCGTCGGCACGAAGTTCCGGTTCGTCGCGAAGCCCAAACCCGGCTGGAACGGCGTCGTCGACTGCGAGGTGCTCGAGGTGGACGAGCCGTCGCTGCTGCGCTACTCGTGGACCGGCGACGAAGGCGGCGACGTGACGCAGGTCGCCTACCGGCTCGAACCCCACGACGGGGGCACTCGCTTCAGCTTCGAGCACAACGGATTCACCGGCGTCGGCGGGGTCTTCATGGCCAAGCTGCTCGGCCACGTCCGGAGGAAAATGCTGAGCGTGGGCCTGCCCGCGGTGCTGGACGAACTCGGCGACGACGGCGCGCTCCGGACCGCCAGCAGCCGCAGTGGTACGAGACCGCGCTCTTCCTGGCCGTGGCCCTAGCCATCGCCGGCTTCGGCGCCTGGTGGGTCCGCGAGACAATGGGAGGTAGACGGTGGTCAGCTAGACGATGGCCAGTGGCCCGAAACGGGGTGGACTGTTGCTGAACAGGACAAACTATAGGACGATCTCGCCATGAGGACGCTCTGCCGCAGATCGAGTTCATCATTGGTGCACCCCCTGCCCACTGGCTACCCGCGAGTGATCAGATGCGTCTTCTGCTGATCGGCGCGCCCGGCGCCGGCAAGGGAACGCAGGCGCAGCGACTGGCCGAGCGGTTCGGCATTACCCATATCTCCAGTGGCGACCTGCTGCGGCAGCACGTCAGGGACGCCACGGCCCTCGGGCGGACGATCAAGTCCTACGTCGAGGCGGGCGACCTGGTTCCGGACGCCGTGGTGATGGACATGCTGCGCAAACCCACCGTCGCCGCGACCGAGAACGGTGGCTATGTGCTCGACGGTTTCCCGCGCACCGTCGCGCAGGCCCAGGCGGTCTTCCCCACCGCTCGCGCCCTCGGCGTCGAGGTGCAGGCCGCGATCCACCTCGACGTCGCCCGCGAGGAACTCGTGCGCCGGCTGCTCGCCCGGCAACGAGGATCGGACGATACCGAAGCCGTCATCGAGCACCGCCTGCAGGTGTACCTGGACAAGACCGTGCCGTTGCTTGAGTACTATGCGGGCCGGGAATGGATGTTCACCGTAAACGGGGCCCAGCCGCCGGACGCCGTGCACGCGGAAATCCTCGGCCGTCTCCAGAAGCTGGCCGATTTCGCCCCCCCGTAGGCCCGTCCTCGGGCATTCCGCCCGACGGCACGCCGATCTGCCCGCTGGTGCGGCCCGCTGCAGCCACGGCCCCCGGCCGGCCCCGGGCTGCTGACCGGCCCAGGCGGTAACGGGTCAGTGCGGTTCGGCCGGGGCTGAGCGCGGCAGCAGCCAGACCAGGCCGAGACCCAGGGCGGCGATCGCGCCGACGACGGCCACGCTGACGGTCATGGCGTGGGCGGCGCCGTGTTCAGCCAGCTGGCTGAAGTACACGGTGGTGACGATGGCAGAGCCGATGCCGGCGGCCAGCTGCTGGACCGCGGACAGGGCGCCGCTGGCGCTGCCGGCCTCCTGCGCCGCGACGTCGCCGATCGCGACATCGTAGATGCTGCTGAAGCAGGCGCCCATGCCCACACCGAGAACGAACAGCGAGGGAGCCAGCATCCAGGCGTGTACGGCGGTGCCCTCGGTCAGGACGGTCGCCCATACCCCGACGGTGCCGGCCAGCGTGATGCCCAGGCCGATGACGACAAGCAGCCGACCCAGCTTGGTGATCAGCGGCCGGCCCGCGAAGGACGCCCCGATGATGCCGGCCACCATCGGGGCCAGGCCCAGGGCCGCGGCGGCGGGCCGCAGGCCGAGCGCGAGCTGGAAGAACAGCGAGACGACATAGGCCAGCCCGTTGACCGCGGCGAAGAACGCCAAGCCCAGCAGCAGGCCGGCGGTAAAGCCGCGGTTGCTCAGCAGCGAGGGCAGGATCAGCGGGTTGGCGGCCAGACGCTGGCGCACCCCGAACCCGGCGAACAGCACCGCGCCGGCCGCCAGGCTAAGGATAGGGAGCGTCGTCCAGCCGGCGGTGGAGCCTTCGATCAGCCCGTAGAGCAGCCCGAACATGGTGGCTCCGAGCAAGCCCGCGCCGAGCCCGTCGATGGGGACCTCACTGCTCGGCCCGTCGTGCGGCAGCAACTTGAATGCGGCCGCGAAGCCGACGGCGCCCAGGACGATGTTGATCAGGAAAATCGGCCGCCAGGACAGGCCGCCGATGTCGGCGTCGATGATGAAGCCAGCCACGATGGGTCCCAGCACGGCCGAACCGCCAAGGACCGGGCCGAACGCGCTGACCGCGCGCGGTATCTGCTCGCGGGAGAAGGTGGCGAGCAGGATGCCGATGCCTTGCGGGATCAGCAGCGCCCCGAAGCCGCCCTGGACGAGCCGGGCGGCGATCAGCATGGCCGGGTCGACGGACAGCCCGCACGCGAGCGAGGCGGCGGCGAAGCCGGCGATGCCGGTCAGGAACAGCCGCCGCTTGCCGTAACGGTCACCGAGGCGGCCGCCGACGACGAGCAAGACGCCCATGGCCAGCGCGTAGCTGGCCCCCAGCCACTTGATCAGCGACTCCCCGCCGCCGATGTCATGCACGATCGAAGGTGCGGCGATGTTGGTGATGGTGGAGTCCATCAGGTCCAGCACGTCGGCGATCAGAACGACCGCGAGGATCGCGCGCAGGCGGTTCGATAGCCGGGCCGGGTTGGCGTCGGCGGCCGGGCCGGTCAGGCCGGCCGGGGTGTCAGTGTTAGGGGTCATGATGCCGACCGGGCCGTCTGCAGGATGCCGTTGATCAGGACGTGGAACCCCCAGGTCAGCCGGTCCGGGCCTGCGCCGCTGACAAGTTCCAGGCCGAGCGCGGCGATATGCGGATAGGTGTCCGCGGAGGCGCTGGCGATGGCCGCTATCGCCTGCTCTTCCTCCTCGCGGGCACCTGCGGCCCGGCTGCGGGTGCCCTGCTCGGTGGCGGTCGAGGTGGCGAAGTGCAGCAGCAGGTCCACGGCCCACGCGGCCCGGCCGGCCGGCACCTCCGCGCTCAGCAGCGCCAGCAGCCCGTCCACCAGGTGCAGATAGCCGGGCCCGGACGGCCTGGTCACCAGGGCCGACTGAGCCAGGCCCGGGTGCTCGGCCAGCACCACGGTGTAGGACCAGAGCACCGCGATCAGCCGCTCGCGCCAGTCACCTTCCGCCGTGACCGGGCTCAGATCCAGACCCGCGAGCAGATCGTCCAGTATGTAGGCGCGCAGCTCAGCGATGTTGCGCACGTAGACGTACAGCGATGCCGCGCCGGTGTCGAGCTCGGTGGCCAGGCGCCGCATCGTGACCCGGTCCAGTCCCTCGGCGCGCATCACCTCCAGCGCGGTCGCGACGATGCCCTCCCGCGTCAGGGCCGGTTTGGCCGGACGCTCACGGCGGCTGATCGGAGCCGGCTTCTGTGCTGTCATACCCGCAGTCTAACGAACATGTTCGTTAAAAACAAGTTCGACACAAACATGTTCGTCCGTGGCCCGACGCACCTGGCCGTGGGCTCGCAGCCTGGCCCGTTCCGCAATATTTTGATCTGAACGGGGCCTGGGATCAGCCCGGACAAAACATGTGTTCGATTCGAATGGCGGGGTAGGGGCGGACTATGACTGATGAGCTGACACCCCAGGACAACCCGGCCAAGGACCCCGAGGACTGGGTGACCGGAGACGAGCCGATGACCGGCCCGCAGAAGTCCTACCTGCAGACGCTGGCCCGCGAAGCCGGCCGGGAAGTAGACCTCGACGCGCTGTCGAAAGCCGACGCGTCCCAGCTGATCGACGAGCTGCAAGCCGTCTCCGGCCGGGGGACGAACAGCAGCTGATCGTCAGGCGGGCTTCGGGGTGACCTGACCCGGGGTGACCTGACCCGGGGTGACCTGACCCGGGGTGACCTGACCCGGGGTGACCTGGCACAGCGTCGCGCCCTGGGCCACGGTGTCGCCGACCGCGACGTGCAGGCCGGCGACCCGGCCCGGGTGGGGCGCGCGCAGCGGGTTTTCCATCTTCATCGCCTCGACGACCGCGAGCAGCTGCCCGGCGGCGACCTCGTCGCCGTCGGCGACCTCGACCCGGATCACCGTGCCCTGCATCGGCGCGCGGACCACGTCCCCGGCCGCCTGCCCGGCCCGTTCCAGCCGGTCGCGAGCCTGCTCGCGGGCGAGCATCAGGGGGCCTTCGCGGGCCCGGGCCAGGCCCGGTACGTCGACGCTGAGCCAGCGGCGGCCGACGCGGACCGCCACCCGGTCCCCGTCCGGGTCTTCCGGTCCGGTCTGAGGGTCCGGTCCGGCGGCCGCGGCGGGTAGGTAGTCCTGCTCGATCCAGCGGGTGTGGACGGCGAAGCCGTCCGGGCCGGCGGCGGTGTACGCGGGCTCGGTCAGCACCTGGCGCAGGAAAGGCAGCGTCGTGTGCACGCCCGCGACGTCGAATTCGCCGAGCGCGCGGCGGGCCCGCTCGAGGGCCTGCGGGCGGTCCCGCCCGGTGACGATTACCTTGGCCAGCAGCGAGTCGAACTGGGCACCGATCACGCTGCCGGCCTCGACTCCGGAATCCACCCGGACCCCGGGGCCGCCGGGCGGGCGGAACCGGGTGATCGTCCCGGTGGACGGGGCAAAGCCGCGGTCCGGGTCCTCGGCGTTGACCCGGAACTCGATGGCGTGGCGGCGTGCCGTCTCCTCCCCCGGGCGGCCGAGCGCCTCGGCCAGCGGGCGGCCGGCCGCGATCAGCAGCTGGGCCCGGACCAGGTCCACGTCGGTGGTCTCCTCGGTCACGCAGTGCTCGACCTGCAGCCGGGTGTTGACCTCGAGGAACGACAGCTGGCCGTCGGGTGAGAGCAGAAACTCGACCGTTCCGGCGCTGACGTAGCCCGCCTCGCGGCAGATGGCGGCGGCGCTGCGCTCCAGGGTGGCCTGCTGGGCGGCGGACAGGAACGGGGCCGGCGCCTCCTCGACCAGCTTCTGATAGCGGCGCTGCAGCGTGCAGTCGCGCGTCCCCACGACCAGGACATGGCCGCGGGCATCCGCCAGGACCTGGGCCTCGACGTGCCGTCCGCGCTCGACATAGGCCTCGAGGAAACACTCGCCGCGGCCGAAAGCGGCCTGAGCCTCGCGGACCGCGGCCTCGAACAGGCCCGCCACCTCATCGAGCTCGCGGGCGATCCGCAGGCCACGGCCGCCGCCGCCGTGCGCCGCCTTGATCGCGATCGGCAGGCCGTGCTGTTGGGCAAACGCCACCGCCTGCGCCGCGTCGGCGACCGGATGCGGCGTTCCCGCCACCAGCGGGGCGCCGACCCGGGCCGCGATGGCGCGGGCCGCTACCTTGTCCCCGAGCGCGCGGATTACCTCCGGCGGCGGCCCGATCCAGGTCAGCCCGGCGTCGATGACGGCCTGGGCGAAGCCCGCGTTCTCGGCCAGGAAGCCGTAGCCAGGGTGGACGGCGCCCGCCCCGGCGTGTTCGGCCGCGGCCAGCAGCTTGGTCATGTCCAGGTAGGTGGCGGCCGGGGTCGTTCCGTCTAGCGGCAGCGCCTCGTCGGCCAGCCGGGCGAAGGGCGCGTCGGCATCGGGGTCGGCATAGACCGCAATGCTGGTCAGGCCGGCGTCACGGCAGGCCCGGACGATGCGGAGCGCGATCTCGCCGCGGTTGGCGATCAGTATTCGCTTGAACTCCGCGGGGCGCGGTCCGATCATCGCTGTTCCGGCTGTTCCGGCTGTTCCGGGGCGCGGGCCAGCACGGCGCGGGCCATCCGGACGTGCACCTCGTCGACCATCTGGCCGTCGACCACCGCCACGCCCGCCTGGCCTGCCGCGATGACCTCGCGGGCGTGGGTCAGCTCGGCCGGGGTGGGGGTGAACACCTGGTGGGCCAGCGCGACCTGGCGCGGGTGGATGCACATCTTGCCCTGATAGCCCAGGTCCCGGCCGCCGCCCGCGTCGGCCAGGAAATGCTCGTCATCGGCTACGTCGGTGACGACCTGGTCTAGGGCGGGCAGTCCGGCCAGGTGCGCGGCCAGCGCGACGCGGCTGCGCGCGTACAGGACCTCGGCACCCGCCCGGGTGCGGCGGCCGCCGATATCGGCGATGTAGTCCTCGGCGCCGAAGTAGACCGCGCTGACGCCGTGGGCGAGCAGGCCCCGGGCGTCGGCCACGCCGAGCGCGGTTTCCAGCCCCGCGATGAGCAGCGCGTCGGACCAGGAGTGCTCGGCCAGCACCTGCCGCACCTGGCCCAGTTCCTGCGGGGTGGCCAGCTTCGGCACCACGATCCCGGCCGCCGCGCAGCCGGCCGCGGCCGCGACGTCGCCGTCGAACCAGGGCGTGCCGACCGGGTTCACGCGGATCAGCACCATGGTCGGCGGCTTCGGGCCCGGTCGCTCCAGAGCGTCGATCGCGGCGACGGCGATGTCCCTGGCCCGTTCCTTGTCGCCGGCCGCGACCGCGTCCTCCAGGTCGGCTACCGCCACGTCGGGGGCGATCCGGGGGATCTTCGCGATCATGTCGGCCCGGCTGGCCGGCATGAACAGCAGGCTGCGGGCGCGGGTCAGCGGCGGCATCGGGCGGTCAACTCCGTTCCGGCTCCGGGCGGGCCGGATCTGGGCAGGCCGGATCTGGGCGGGCCGGATCTGGGCGGGCCGGATCTGGGCGGGCCGGATCTGGGCGGCACTGCATCATGGCGGCCCGGACGGCAAGGCAGACCGTCTCATCTCGCTGGTTGACGCCGCGGTGCTCGAAGGTGACGATGCCGGTGCCCGGCCGCGACCGGGACCGGCGCGCCTCGATCACGTCGGTGACCACGTGGATGGTGTCGCCGATGAAGACCGGCGCCGGGAAGTCCACCCGGGAGAAGCCCAGGTTGGCCACCGTGGTGCCCAGCGTGAGCTCGGGTACCGCCAGGCCGACCACCAGGGCCACGGTGAACATGCTGTTCACCAGGATCTGGCCGAACTGCGACCGGGCCGCGAACTCGGCGTCCAGGTGCAGCGGCTGCGGGTTCATGGTCATGGTGGTGAACAGCACGTTGTCGGTCTCGGTGACGGTACGGGTGGTCGCGTGCCGCACCCGCAGGCCGACCTCGAGCTGCTCGAACCACAGTCCGGACACCGGCATCACGCGCCGGGCACGGCCGCCGGCCGCACCGCCTGCTGGACCGCCTGCAGGCCGGACACGTCCTCCATCGCGCTGGTGTCGCCCTGCGGCTCGCCGTGCTCGACCACGTCGCGCAGCAGCCTGCGCATGATCTTGCCGGTCCGGGTCTTGGGCAGCGCCGAGGTCA
>Ga0302308_10004330_pt1 | contig 11152 bp, 11 predicted proteins | sample III_Palsa_E3_3_FD_200531 | JGI IMG/M metagenome (GOLD analysis project Ga0302308, IMG submission 200531) | Peat permafrost microbial communities from Stordalen Mire near Abisko, Sweden - III_Palsa_E3_3 | ecosystem: Environmental > Terrestrial > Soil > Palsa > Peat permafrost | place: Sweden... | reverse complement strand
TGCCGCAGGTACTTGATCGCCACCCGGGTCCCCGAGGCATCATGGCGGGCCAGCACCACCTCACCGAACCCCCCCGAGCCCAGCGTCTTGACCCCGGTATACCCCGCCACACCCCACTGCCGCGCCGTCAGGTCCCCGCCCATCGCCCCGCCCCCGCCCATCGCCCCGCCCCCCACCCGATGACCGCTCAGCATGAAGCGGGCCCAGCGGCCCTGTCAATCCCCGGATCACGGTCCATGGCCGGCGCCAGCGAAATTGCGGCACCGATGCTTCCTGTGGGCACTCCTGTGGGTCTCCTTCGTGGTGACCTGGTCGGCTGGTTCCTACCGTGGGTCGTGACGTACCACACGGAACGCCATTCGCCCACTGAAGGGATTGTGAGATGACCAGTCACGGAAAAGCACGGCCGTTCCTTACTATTGCCGCGATCGCCGCCCTCGCCGCTGGTATAACGGCCTGTAACAGCGGCACCTCCGGCACGCAGTACGGCGACGGCACCTCCAATTCGGGGTACAGCAACGTCGGTTCCAACCCTAATGAGTCTGGTTCCCTCAACTGGCAGAACCAGGCTCAGCAGAACGTCAACAGCGCCACCAGCGACATGGGGCCCGGCGGCGCGGCTGACCCGGTGGATGAAGGCAACTCAGTGAGCTATTCCGGCGACGGGTCCGGTGACTAGCCTTTCGTGGCCGCTTGGTTAGCCCGCGGCCCTTCCCGGCCGGTTAGCGGGCCAGTATCCTCATGGCCTGTAAGGCTTTTTCTGTCCTTCGGGCTGGGGATGCTGTGGCTGAGCCGGGCACATTCGCTGCTTTGCTGCGGGCGCTCCGGACCGACGCCGGCCTGACTCAAGAGGAGCTGGCGGAGGCCGCGCAGGTCAGCGTGCGCGCGATCAGTGACCTGGAGCGCGGCGTCAACCCGACGGCCCGCAAGGACACCGCCCGGCTGCTCGCCGACGCGCTGCGGCTGTCGGGCGAAGCCAGAGCCGAGTTCGAGGCCGTCGCGCGCGGCCGGGCCATGGCCGCGGGGGCCGAGACCGCAGGTCCGTCCGGGCTAAGCGGAGCGGCGGGGCCGGTGCGGACGCTGCCGCGCGACATCTCGTCGTTCACCGGCCGCGAGGCCGAGCTGGCCGCGCTCGTGGCCGCCGCCGCGACCGGCGGCACCGTGAGCATCCACGCCATCGGCGGCATGGCCGGCGTCGGCAAGACGGCGTTCGCGGTGCATGCCGCGCATCGGCTCGCCGACTCGTTCCCCGACGGGCAGTTCTTCTTGCCGCTGCACGGCCACACCCTCGGTCAGCGGCCGGCGGACCCGGCGGACGCGCTGGTCAGCCTGCTGCTTACCGCGGGACTGACCCCCGCGCAGATTCCGTCCGGCGTGGAGGCGCGGGCCGCGCTGTGGCGCGACCGGCTCGCGGACAAGCGAGCGATCCTCATTCTCGACGACGCGATCAGCAGCGAACAGGTGCGCCCGCTGCTTCCCGCCGGGGCGCAAACCCTGGTGATCGTCACCAGCCGCCGCCACCTGGTCGCCCTGGACGACGCCGCGGCGATCAGCCTGGACACCCTCCCGCCGGGCGAGTCGGCTGAGCTGTTCATCCGGCTCGCGGCCCGGCCCGGCCTGACGGCGCAGGACCCGGGGATAAGCGACATCACCCGGCTGTGCGGGTACCTGCCGCTGGCCGTGGGGATACTCGCTCGTCAGCTCCATCACCATCCCTCGTGGCCGCCCGCGGAGCTGGCCGATGAACTCGCCCTGGCCCGCGACCGGCTTGAGCTGATGGCCGCCGAGAACCTCGGCGTGGCCGCGGCCTTCACCATGTCGTACGCCCGGCTCACCAGCGCGCAGCAGCGGATGTTCCGCCTGCTCGGGCTGCATCCAGGCGTCGATACCGATCACTACGCCGCCGCCGCGCTCGCCGGCCTGGACCCCCGGTCCGCACGGGAGTACCTGGATGCCCTCTACAGCCACTACCTGATCGCCGAGCCGACCCGCGGCCGGTACCGGATGCACGACCTGATCCGCGCGCACGCCGAGACGCTCGCCGCCGACCAGGACCCGCCGGCCGAACGCGACGCGGCCGCCGGCCGCCTCCTCGGCTTCTACGTGCGGGCCGCGTCCGAGGCGGCCGAGCTGCTCGCCGAGCGGCCGCCCCGCGCGCACGACAGGCTCCCGGCCGATAGCGCCGTGTACGTGCCCGGACTCTCGTCCCCTGAGCAGGCCGCCGCGTGGTTCGACGCCGAACGCGCGAACATCCTGGACTGCGTCGCGTTCGCGGCGGCCGGACATCATCCCGCGCACGCGGTACGCCTCGTCCGGGCCGCGAGCGACCGGCTCATCTCGGACGGACACTGGTCTGCGGCACACCGCGCGCATGAGCACGCGCTGGCCGCGGCCAAGCTCAGCGTCGACCCTGCGGACCTGGCCTGGTGCCTCGTCCGCCTGGCCGAAAGCCACAAGATGCTCGACGAGTACGACGATGCCGCCGTCGCCGTCGCGGAGGCAGTGCGCCTTTACCGCGGGCTCGATGACCGGCCGGGCCTGGCGGACGCCCTCACCGAGCTCGGTGAGGCACGGTCGCTGGTCGACCACCAGGGCGCCGAGAGCAGCGCGGCGCTGACCGAGGCGATCGGCATCTACCGCGAGATCGCAGACCCGTGGGGCGAGGTGCGGGCGCTCGGCTACCTGGGAGGAATCCAGGTCGGCCGCAGCGAGTACCCGGCCGCGTTGCGGACGCTAGACCGCGGGCTCGAGCTGAGCCGGGAACTCGGCGACCGCCGCGGCCAGGCCAGGTCGCTGAACTACCTCAGCGCCGTGCACTACCTCACGGGCGACTTCGCCGCCGCGGCGGCCTCGGTAACCCAGGCCATCCCCCTCTACCGTGAGCTGGGCAGTAAGTTCGGCGAGGCGCACGCGCTGATGAACCTGGGCGGCATCCAGATCGCCACTAGCGACGGCGCGGGCGCCATCGGCACGGTGCACGGCGCCCTCGACATCTACCGCGAGCTGGGTGATCGGCTCGGCATCGGCAACGCGCTCAGCTATCTCGGCGAGGCGCACACCCTGATCGGCCAGTACGCCACGGCGGCGGACCTCCTCGATCAGGCCCTGCCGCTCTTCGTTGATATCGCAAGCGCGTACGGCGAGGGCAACGTCTACCGGGTCCGGGGCGAGATCGCGCGCCGGACGGGGGACCCCGCGGCGGCCGCGCCCCTGCTCGACCGCGCGCTCGCCGTCTACCGGGAGCACGGCATCCGGCTCGGCGAGGCGGACACCCTCACGCCCCTCGGGGACGTACAGCGACAGGCCGGCGATTTCGCCGCCGCCGCGGTCACGCTCGACCAGGCGCTGAGCATCTACCGCGAGATCGGCGACCGCCGCGGGCAGTCCGACGCGCTGAACCAGCTCGGCGCGCTGGCGCTCGACACCGGCGACGTCGAGCGGGCCCGCCAGCTCCACGCCGAGGCGCTGGCACTGGCCCGCGAGGTAGCCAGTCCCGCTGATGAGGCCGGCGCGCTGGCCGGCCTCGGACGATGCCTGGCCGCGGCGGGCGAGCCCGACGCGGCGCGCGCGCACCTGATCGAGGCCCTCGACATTTACCAGCGCATCAACAGCCCGCGCGCAAACGAGATCACCACCGTGCTCGCGCTCACCGGCCTAGCCACCACCTGACCTGCGCCCTTTAGTCAATGGGACCGAGGTAGGTCCAATGTCTGTCTTGCCGGACGAACCTGCTCGTCTCCGCGAGGACGCCGCGCTGCCCCTGCTGGACGTACATGGCACGGAACTGGACCGTGCCGGTGGCGTCGAAGAGCCCGCCGTCACGCGTTTCCAGGACGGCGAGGCGGGTCCACCGGAGCGCCGGGTCGAGGCTGAGGGTCTCCGGACGGGCTGACGGGTGCCAGGTGCGCAGGAGATAACCCGTGTCCCCGACGGCGAATGCGCTATAGCGGGCGCGCATCAGCGACTCAGCGGTCGGCGCCGGCGCACCTGCGTGGAGCCGCCCGCAGCACGACTCATAGTCGTCGCCGAGGCCGCAGGGGCACGCGAGTCCGTCCATGCGGACATTCTCGCAAGGCCGATCCCGCGCTCGCGCTTCGCGGCTTCTCCTCCTTAGGTCGTAGCCCGCCAGCTACGTTCCCCCGCGGGGCTGATGAGACGGCAGCTTTCTGCGTGCAGCATCGGTAAAAACAAGCCGGACACGAAGGCGGATTGACCTATGACTGCCGTTTCAGCACTTCTGCTGGCCCTGATTACCGGTTGGCTGGTACCCGCGCCCCGGCTGGCCATGGCGGCGTTCCTCGGCCCTTGGCTGGTCGTACTGATTTACCAGACCGCGGACATCGGCCTCGGCTATGCCGTCAGCCCGCCGCGGACGGTGACCCAGTTCCCGCGGGTGATCGGATACGTGGTGGTGACCGCGGTCATCCTGGCCCTCGGGCTGACTCTTTCCGCGCTCCTCGGCGAGCGGCGGTCCCGCGCTGTTCGGCATGCAGGCAGGCAAACCGCGCGGGAAATGGCCAAGCGCGCCACGCTGGCGGGAACGGTCGTGGTGGCCGCGTTGATCTGCCTGGACATCGCCGACCACGCGGTACTCGTATGGCCGGAATCGACGGCTCACCACACCACCAACCCGAGTCCGCCGCTGTTCGGGATACTGTCCATCGCGCTGTGCCTGATCGGCGTCGCCGTCCTGGGCACGGCGGTGCTGCGGCGCCGGGCTACTGCGCGGCTGAGCGATCAGGGCTCAGCCCGGACGAACCCGGTCTCGTAGGCCAGGACGACTGCTTGCACTCGGTCCCGCAGGTTCAGCTTGGTCAGGATGTGCCCCATATGGGTCTTGACGGTGCTTTCCTCGACGACAAGCCGTCCGGCGATCTCGGCATTAGACAGGCCCTCGGCGACCAGCCTGAGCACGTCGAGCTCCCGGCCAGTCAGCTCGCTGAGTATCGAGGGAACTGCTCGCGCGGGCCGGACGGCGCTGGCGAAGCGGCTGATGAGACGCCGGGTGGTGAGGGGGTCGATAAGCGCGCCTCCGGCAGCGATAGCACGAACCGCCCCGATGAGCTGCGATTGCGGCGAGTCCTTGAGCAGGAACCCGCTCGCCCCGCACTGCAGCGCCCGGTAGATGTACTCGTCGTCGTCGAAGGTGGTCAGCATCAGCACGCTGGTGGCCCGGGACGCCTGGAGGATCCGCCTGGCCGCTTCCAGGCCGTCCAGCACAGGCATCTGGATATCCATCAGCACCACACGGGGACGAAGGCGCGCGACGACGCCGACCGCCTCCAGCCCGTCAGACGCCTCGCCGACCACGCGCATTCCCGGTTCGTGGTCGAGGATGACGCGGATGCCGTCGCGGATAAGGCGCTGGTCATCTGCGACCACGATCGTGATCAGGTCTGTCTGGGCCATCGACCGGAGCGTACCGTTAGTGCAGTGAGCGCTGCTGAGCCCGGGGTACTCTCGTCGGCTGGGCGAGCCTGGGCAGCGACCGGGATCGTCCTCGCCGCGGGACTCAGCGCCTTCGCGGCCGTACTGGTCCTCGGTTTCATTCACACCGGTCATCCTCACGGCGGCGTGGCGGCGGCAGCCGGGGTGCTGGCGATGACGGTACCCATCGCGTGGGCGTACCGGGCGCCGATGCTGACGCTAGCGGTCCTGCTCGCCGCGGCAGTGCTCAACGGCCTGGTCTTCGGGTCGATGGTGCGCTGCGGCGGCACGCTCCCGGCGCTTCTTTACGCCACCGCCTGCGCTGGCGCGCGGCCTTGGAGCCGGCGTACCGCCCTGTGCATCGTCCTCGCCCTGATGGCGGCCGTGGCTCAGGCGTTCTCCGACCCCAACCTCGGACCGGGATTCCTCATTTTCGGCGTCCCGGCGATCCTCGCGTTCTGCGTGGTAGGACGCCTGGCGGGCCAGCGCCTGGAGGCGATCGCGGATCTGCGCCGCCGCAACGCGGACCTAGCCGCGCAGCGGGAGCGCACGGCTGCGCTGTCCGCCATGGTGGAAAGAGAACGTGTGACTGGTGACCTGGATGCGCTGCTCCGGCTCAATCTCGACCGGATCTCCGCCGCGGCCAGGAACGGCCACCACGCCACCGCTTCTCCCGATAGGCCCGCCGACCCGGAGCTGGCGCGTGCCGCGTTCACCGAGATCGAGGCGTGCGGGCGGGATAGCCTCTCGATGATCCGTGCGCTGATCCAGGACCTGCGGCACCAGACGGCTGCTGGCCCCTAGGCCTGGCAATGGAGTACCTGGCCCTGCTCCTGCCGGTGTGCCTGTGCTGGCGGACCCGTCATCTCCTCGCCGCGACGACAGCGGCCGCGCTGATCATCGCCGCGGCACCGCCAGCCTGGTCTATCTCATTCCGGTTCTGGCCGTGACGTTCGTGCTCAGCTACCGCCTGGGTGACGCGGGGGGGTGGCGGCGCACGATCGCGGGGCCAGCGCTGCTGGCGGCTACGGCCGAGGTCGTCAATCGCGGCTTCAACCCGTTCTTGCTGATGGTCACGTTCGGTCCCTGGGCGGCCGGAGAGTTCGTCCGCTCACGCCGCCGGCTAGCTGCGGAGCTGGCTGAGGCGGGAAAGCTGCTTGAGGCAGAACGATCGCGGTACGCGGAGGAGGCGGTCCGCTACGAGCGGGTTCACCTCGCGCGAGAACTCCATGACACCGTGGCCCACTGGCTGACGGCCGTGGTGATCCAGGCCAGGGCCGGTCAGGTGCGCAGCCTGACGCAACCAGAGTCGATGGCAGCCACGTTCGCCGACATCGTGACCGCGGCGGGCCGGGCTGACGAGGAGATCACCCGGGCCGCGACGCTCCTCGGCCGCGACGGCACTTCGCCTGACTCACTGCTCGAGCTCGCCGATCACCTGGTTGACGCGGTCAGGGTGACCGGAACTGATGTCACCTTCCGCCGGGCCGGACACCACGCGCTCGCGCCTGCCGTGGCTGACGACGCCCTGCGCATCATCCAGGAAGGGCTTACCAATTCCATGAAGCACGCTCCGGGCGCATCCGTATCGGTGACCCTGGAGGTGACAGCCACCGGCCTGAACGTCGACATCATCAACGGGCCAGCCAGATCCGCGCCTCTCGAACTTGACGGCTGCGGCGGTGCCGGGCTGCTCGGGATGATCGAACGGGTCAAGGCTCATGGCGGCCAGCTGAGCGCCGGGCCCGTGCCGGGCGGAGGCTGGCGGGTAGCCGCCAGCCTGCCCTCAGGCACTCACCCGGGGTAACAATGTTTTCTCAAGCATCTCGACACGCCGCGGGGTCCGTGGTCCGTGCTTGACCTGGGCGAACCTATGTTCGATAATCGACGGAATGGGGATCGCTTCTACGGAAATCAAGCGGATATCATCTGCCCGGCCTCGGCTATCCGTGGCCGCGGAGGTATCCAGATCCCCGGTTTCCCAGGCCGCCGATCCGCTCAGGGACGGCACGTTGCCCGTCCTGCCCGCACTGCGCGACGGGACGTTGCCGGTCCTGCCCGCACTGCGCGAGCTGCTTCCGCGGGGCGGGCTGGCCCGTGGCTCGGTGGTGACGGTGGCGGAGTTCGGCCTGCTGATACTGGCCCTCGCGGCCGGCGCCTCGGCGGACGGGGCCTGGTGCGGGATCGCCGGGGTGCCCGAGGCGGGCATGCTGGCCGCGGCGGGACTGGGCCTGGACGCCGAACGGACCCTGCTGGTCCCCGATCCGGGGCACGCCTGGCCGCAAGTGGTGGCGTCGCTGCTCGACGGGTGCGAGCTCGTCCTGCTCCGGCCGCCCGCGCAGGCCCCGGCCCAGGTCCGGCAGCGCCTGGAGGCCACGCTGCGGCGCGGGCGGGGCGTGCTGCTGGTCGTCGGCGACTGGCCGGGGGCGCAGGTCCGCCTCCGGATCCTCACCCAGGGGTGGACCGGGCTGGGCGACGGGCACGGTCGGCTCCGGGCGTGCTGTGCCCAGGTGACGGCCGACGGCCGTGGCGAGGCGGCCGTCACGCGCACCCGCTGGCTCTGGCTGCCGGCCGAAGACGGGAACGTCAGCGCGGCCGAGCCGCCCGACATCCCGGTGCCGGAGCGCCACCTCCAGGTGGTGCGGGCCGGATGAGCGCGCCCGAACCCCGGGTCATGGTCCTGTACTGCCCCGGTCTGGCCGGGCCCAGGACGGCACGGGCGTTCGATCAGGTGCTCACCGCCGTGACCGCGTTCTGCCCGGCGGTCGAGGCGGTTGAGCCAGGGGTTTGCGCGTTCGGAGCGCGCGGCCCGGCCCGTTACTTCGGCGGCGAGACGGCGCTCGCCGCCCGGATCACCGCCGCGATCGCCGATCTCGGCGTCGAATCCCAGGCCGGCGTCGCCGACGGGCTGTTCGCCGCATACCTAGCCGCCCGCGCCGTCGGCGCCCCCCGCGCCGACACCGCTAGTGGCATCTGCCCGGTCCTGGTCATCCCGCCGGGCCGGACGCCGGAGTTCCTGGCCCGGCAGCCGGTAAGCGTCCTGGCCCGGCAGCCGGTAAGTGCCCTGGCCGGCCAGGACGCGGCCGGGGATCTGGCCGGCCAGGATTTCGCGGCCCTGCTGAGCCGGCTCGGCCTGCACACGCTGGGGGATCTGGCCGCGCTGTCGCCCGACGACGTGGCCAGCAGGTTCGGTGCCGCGGGGGAGACCGCGCACCGGCTGGCGCGCGGCCTGGGTTCCCGCCCGCTGGCGGTGCGCCCGCCGGCCGAGGACCTGTCCGTAGCCCAGGAGTTCGACCCGCCGGAACCGCTGTCCGAGCCGGTGGTGTTCGCGGCCAAGGCGCTCGCCGAGCGGATGCACGAGGGACTCGCGGCCCGTGGGCTGACCTGCGTCCGGGTCCAGGTCCGGGCCGTCTGCGCCGACGGGCGAGAGAACCGCAGGCTCTGGCGGCACGACGGGCTGCTGTCCGCGGCCGCCCTCGCCGACCGGGTCCGCTGGCAGCTCGACGGCTGGCAGGTACCCGCCCCGCCCGTCGGCACTATCGACGGCACTACCGGCAGCACCCCCGACGGCACGACCGACGGGGGCATCGTGGTGCTGCGACTGGTCCCGGACCAGGTAGTCCACGCCACCGGGCACCAGCTCGCGCTCTGGGGGGAGACCGTGGTCAGCGACCGGGTGGCGCGGGCCGCCATGCGCGTGCAGGCCATGCTCGGGCACGAGGCCGTGCTGCGCCCGGTCTTGGGTGGCGGCCGAGACGTGGCCGAGCAGGTGAACGACGTTCCGTTCGGTGAGAAAAGGCAGCCCCGACTGGCCGTGGGCGCGCCGTGGCCCGGGCGGATCATGGGTGCGGTGCCGGGCGTGGTGTACCCCTTCGCCCGTGAGGCGGACGTGACCGACGATGCCGGAGACGCGGTCACGGTCACCGGACGGTGCGTGATCTCGGCCGCGCCGGCCTGGCTGGCGGCCGACGGCGTGCCGCCGCTGCGGATCACCGGCTGGGCCGGGCCGTGGCCGCTGTCCGAACGCTGGTGGGACCCGGCCGCCGCGCGCCGCCGGGCCCGGTTCCAGCTGCTAACCGACGACGGGCGCGCCTGGCTGGCCGCGGTTCAGGACGGCCGCTGGCTGATCGAAGGGGGGTACTGTTGACTTTCCTCCCCGCCTTGGTAGACCAGCCCGGCGGCAAGGATGTTCCGCGCGGCGTTGATGTCCCGGTCGTGCCGGGTGCCACAGGCCGGACACGTCCAGCGGCGTGTCCCCAGACTCAGCGAGGCGAGCAGGTGCCCGCACGCCGAGCAGGTCTTGGAGCTGGGATACCAGCGATCCGCCACGGCGACATGGCGGCCGCGGCGCCGCGCCTTGTACTCCAGCATGGACCGGAACTCTCCCCAGCCGGAACAGCTGATGGCACGGGCCAGACGCCGGTTACGGATCATGCCGGCCACGTTCAGGTCCTCCACGGCGATCACGTCGAACCGGCGCACCAGGCTCGTGCTGGCCTTGTGCAGGAAGTCCCGGCGAGCGTCGGCCACCCTAGCGTGCGCGCGTGCGACCTTGATGGCCCGCCTGGTCCGGTTCGCCGATCCGCGCTTGGTCCGGGCCAGCCTGCGCTGCCAGCGCTTGAGCCGCCGCTCATGTCGCTCCCAGTGCTTGGGGTGCGGGATCTTCTCGCCGGTGGACAGGGTGGCGAAGTGGGCCAGCCCCACGTCCACCCCGGCGCGGCGGCCAGCAGGCGGAAGAGGCGCGGGATGGGGCACGTCGGCGTGGAAGGTCACGAACCAGCGCCCGGCCGGATCCCTAGCCACGGTCACCGATGTGGGATCAAGGCCGGTCACGTCCACGCCTGGCCAGGTCCACACGAACCGCAGCGGCTCGCTCATCTTCGCCAGCCGCAGCTCGCCGCCGCGCAGGCAGAATGCGTTGCGGGTATAGGTAGCGGACTGGCGGCCGCACCGGGATTTGAACCGCGGGTAGCGGGCGCGGCGAGCGAAGAACGCCTGGAACGCAGAGTGCTGATGCCGCAGCGCCTGCTGGAGCGGCACGCTGGATACCTCATTCAGGAATGCCAGTTCCGCGTCCTTCTTCATCTGGGTCAGCGCCGCGTCAGATGCGGCGTAGGACAGGCTCTTGCCTTCGGCGTTGTAGAGCCGGGACCGCTCGGCCAGGGTCCGGTTCCACACGATGCGGACACATCCGAACGTGCGCGCGAGCATCGACTGCTGTGCCGGGTCGGGATAGGCTCGGCACCGATATGCCGTCCTCATCCTTACATGAAACCATATTCGAACATAGAAACGTGGGAGGCGCGCCGGCTGCGCTTCCCCCACCCGAACGGCGGGGACTTCCGCGTAGGAGTCATAACGAGGACGCGTTATGGGCTGGAATAACCCGCCGGTTTCCTGGGGCGAGCTCCGGCGCGGACCGGCCCGCCTCCCGGCCGCGCCCGCCACAGTCCGCGGCCGCCATCCCGTGGGCCGAGCTGCACTGCCACTCCTCCTATAGCTTCCTGGACGGGGCGGCCACCCCCGGTGAGCTCGTCACCGAGGCCGCCCGGCTCGGGCTCGAGACGCTCGCGATCACCGACCACGACGGGATGTACGGAGTCCCGCAGTTCGCGCAGGCCGCGGCCAGGCTCCGCGGCCAGGGGATCCGCCTAGGCACGGTGTTCGGCGCCGAGCTGAGCCTCGACCTGCCGTCCGGGCCGCACAAAGCGCCCGACCCGCCGGG
>Ga0302308_10004320_pt1 | contig 11161 bp, 8 predicted proteins | sample III_Palsa_E3_3_FD_200531 | JGI IMG/M metagenome (GOLD analysis project Ga0302308, IMG submission 200531) | Peat permafrost microbial communities from Stordalen Mire near Abisko, Sweden - III_Palsa_E3_3 | ecosystem: Environmental > Terrestrial > Soil > Palsa > Peat permafrost | place: Sweden... | reverse complement strand
AGGCGCGCGAGCCCGCGCGCCTGCGCAAACGAGTCGTTGACGCCGGCGAGCATCACGTACTCGACGAACACCATCCGCCGCTTGCGCTCGTAGAACGCGCGGCAGGCGGCGAGCACCGCGTCGAGCGGGTAGCGGTCGTTGACCGGCATCAGCTGCGAGCGCAGCGCGTCGTCAGCGGCGTGCAGCGATACCGCCAGGCGCAGCGGCATCGAGTCCTGCGCCATGCGCGCGATCCCCGGGATCCAGCCGACGGTCGAGATCGCCGTGCGCCGGTGGGTGATGCCCAGGTCGGGCAGCCGCGCGCACGCCGCCAGGACGCCGTCGAGGTTCATCATCGGCTCGCCCATGCCCATGAACACGGCGTGGTCGACCTGTTGCGAGCGCCGGAAGTGCAGCGCCTGGTCGAGGATCTCCCAGGCGGTCAGGTTGCGACCGAAGCGCATCGCTCCGGTCGCACAGAACGTGCACGTCAGCGGGCAGCCGGACTGCGAGGAGAGGCACAGCGAGTGCCGGCGATCTCGGTAGCGCATCGAGACGGCCTCAAGCACCCTTCCATCGGCGGTGCGCATCAACGCCTTGACGGTTCCGTCACGGGAGCGCGCCTCGTGCTCGAGGGTCAGGGTCGAGAACGGCACGCGGGACTGAAGCGCCTCGCGCACGTCGCGCGGCAGGTCGGTCATCTCGTCATATGACGCCGCGCCGCGCGCAGCCCACTTCCACACCTGCGCGGTGCGGTAGGCGGGCTCGCCCAGATCGGAGAGCGTCCCCGCGACCAGATCGAGGTCCATGGGGACTATGGTGGCAGCACCGTGAGACTCGCCAAGTTCCTCGCCGGAGCCGGTGTCGCCTCGCGCCGTGCGGCCGAGGAGATCGTGCGCTCCGGGCGCGTCGCGGTCGCAGGTGAGACGGTGCTCGACCCGGCCCGCGACGTGCAGGACGGCGACCGCGTCACGTTCGACGGCCAACCGGTGCAGGAGGCCGAGCGAAGGGTCGTCTACGCGGTCAACAAGCCCGCCGGTGTCGTCTGCACCGTCAGCGACCCTCAGGGCCGTCCAACGGTCGTCGGTCTCGTCGGCAGCCCGCTGCGGCTCTACCCCGTCGGCCGGCTCGACGCCGACACGACCGGTCTGATCCTGCTGACGAACGACGGCGAGCTCGCCTACCGGCTGACGCACCCGAGCTTCGAGGTCGACCGCACCTACCGGGCGGTCGTCGCCCGGCCGCCGGTTCGCGAGGCGGCGCTCCGCGCGCTTCGATCCGGGGTCGAGCTCGACGATGGCCGGACCGCCCCGGCGCGCGTCGCCAGGCTCACGCCGGACACGCTCGAGCTGACGATCCACGAGGGGCGAAAGCGCCAGGTGCGGCGGATGTGCGAGCACGTCGGGCACCCGGTGCTCCGGCTCGAGCGGATCAGGTTCGGGCCGCTGACGCTCGGTCCGCTTCCGCTCGGGAGCGCGCGCCGCCTCAGCGAACGCGAGGTGAGCCTGCTCAGGAACGCTGGAACAGGAGCTCGTCGTTCGGCAGCGTCGTCGTCACGAGCGCGCGGGCGACCTCCGTCGGGGTCACGGTCCGCGGGCGGTCGCTGACGAGGAGCATGATCGTGAATTGCTCCACGTGGCGCAGCCACGCCGTGTGGAAGCCGCGGATCCGGTAGCGCTGCTGCATCTGCGATGGGATCAGGTTGCACGCCGCGCCCCACCAGCACAGCGGTTGCTGCGGTGAGCTGATCGAGATCACGTAGATGTCGCTGACACGGTGCGCGGCGGGGGCGCGCAGGAAGTGCAGGTTCGGGATGTACAGCGACAGCGGCAGCAGCGTGCGGTAGTGCTGGACGAGGATCAAGCGATCCGCTCCCGGCGCCGGACCCGGTCCCAGCGCCGTCGCGACGGGACGCCAGTTGGGCCGCTGCAGGTTGTAGTTGGCCTGCACGCCGATCGCTGCGGTGAGCCCGATCGCGCACAGGCCGCCGCCCAGCGCGGGACCGATGAAGCGGCTCGCGCCCCCGCGCGAGTAGGACCGACCCGTCGACTGGAGCACGCCACGGGTCCCCACCCAGCCGCGCGCCCGTTCGCTACCGAGCGTCGAGGCCAGACCCCCGGATAGCGCGATCGTCGCCGGGAGCCACAGTCCGACGATGTTGCGCGTGATCAGGGCGTCGCTGCCGGCGGCTACGAACGCGAGGCTCAGCAGGAAGCCGGTGATCGCAAGCCCGCCGGCGAGCAGCGCTCCTCGGCGCTCGTCGCCGCGCGCCCGCGTCACCAGCAGCACCAGGCCGACAAGCACGAGCGCGAACCCGACGAACTTCAGCGGCTTGCGTAGCGGCGACCCCGTGCCGAGCAGGAACTGCGGCACGATCTGGGCGAGGCGCAGGTTGAGCGGGGCGTGCGCGATCCACGAGTCGTGGCCGGTCGAGTTCTGCGACAGCGCGAGCGGGATCAGCGCGAGGCCGCACAGCGCAGCGAGGCCGACGCCGACCCTCACGGCACGCTCGCGCCGGTACTCCCACAGCAGCCAGGCCGCCTCCGGCGCGACCGTGACGACGGCGTAGTAGTGGGTCGCGAGCGCGAGCGCGCAGGCGATCACCCAGGCGGCGATCGCAAGCGGCGACGGTTCGCGCACGGCGTACGCGAACGCCAGCAGCGCCAGCGCGGTGAACAGCACCAGCAGCTCGTAGGAGCGAGCCTCCTGTGAGTACCAGATCAGCAGCGGGTTGAACGCGGTCAATGCCGCGGCGAGGACCGCTGCCCGGTCTGAGACGAGCTCTCGCGCAGCGGCCCACGCGACCGGGATCGTGAGCACGCCGCAGACCGCCGACAGCGAGCGTAATCCGGCCTCGCCGTCGCCGAAGATGCGCGACCAGACCCACGCGACGCAGTAGTACAGCGGCGGCGTCGACTCGGTCTGCGGAATCAGCCCGATCATCTTGCCCGGGGAGAACTTGACCAGCAGAGCGGTGTTGGCCTCGTCGAACCAGAAGCCCTGGTGGCCGAGGCCGTAGAAGCGGAGAATCGCCCCGGCGACCGTCAGCGCGAGCAGTGTGCGGGTGCTCCTCACGCGGCGGAGGATGGCACGCCGGCCGGGCGTTCGGGAGGCGCCGAACCCGCGAATTGTGTAGGTTCGGCCGCTAACGCATTCGCAATGGCCCGTTTAGGCGAATCTAGAGAGATGCGGGAATGATCGGACGGTCCATGCTCCACGACGAACCCGGAACCGACGGCTCGGTCGCGCTGCCGGCTGCCGGCTCGTTGCCCGCGCGTGGCGCCCGCCTGCGAGCGCTGCTTCCCGCTGCGTGGGAGGACATCGGCGCTGAGGTCCGGGCGCGCGTGCCCGTGCAGGTCAGCGCCCGCGCCGGCCACATCGCGCTCTCCTCGATTGCGCTGGGTGCGTTCGTCGTCGTCGCGTTCGCCGCAGCGGGCACCTCGATCCTGGTTCCGCGCGCCAGCGCCACGTACCCCGGCTGGGAGGCGGGTCCGCTGGCGATCGTGTTCGGGCACCTGGCGCTGCCGCGGCACGCGGCGCGACTCGCATACACGGCCCTGCTGTTCGGGATGACATTCGCATATGCGACCGCGCTGCTGTCGGCGCGGTCGCTGCACATGCGCACGATCTGGCTGTTCGCGGCCGGCGTTCCGCTGATCATGCTCCTCGGGCCGCCGCTGCAGCTCAACGACGTCTGGAACTACCTCGGATACGCGCGGCTCGGGGCGCTGCACCACCTCGACCCGTACCTGTTCCAGATGAAGGCTGAGTCCAACGACCCGATCTTCACGTTCACGAGCTGGCGCAACTACTCGAGTCCGTACGGGCCGCTGTTCACCGCCCTCACCTACCCGCTGGCGTTCCTGCCGATCTCGATCGCCTACTGGATCGTCAAGGTCGGGATCGTCGCGGCCGCCCTGGCGCTGATCTGGGTCGTCGCCTGGTGCGCGCGGCTGCTCGGGCGCGACCCGCGGCTGCCGGTGCTGTTCCTCACCGCGAACCCCGTGTACGTGTTCTACGCGGTCGGAGGGTTCCACAACGACTTCCTGATGGTGCTGCCCGCGACGGCGGCGCTCGGCCTGTTGCTCGCCCGGCGCGATCGGCTGGCCGGCGCGGCGCTGATGCTCGCCGTCGCCGTGAAGCCGACGGCGATCGTGCTGCTGCCGTTCCTGCTGATGGCCGCGCGCCCCCCGGACCGGCGCTTGCGCGTGCTCGCCGGCTGCGTGCTCGCGGGCGTTCCGCTCCTGGCGATGAGCCTCGCGCTGTTCGGGACGGCGATCCCGAACATCGCGCAACAGAGCCACTTCATCACCGGCTTCAGCATCCCGAATGTGACCGGGATCCTGATCGGGATCGGGGGCAGCACGACCGACCTCTCGCGGGTCGCGAACGTCGGCGTCGTGCTGGTGATCCTGTGGGGCCTGCGGCGGCGCGACTGGATCGAGAGCGCGGGCTGGGCGACCGTCGCGCTGATCGCGAGCGTCAGCTGGCTGATGCCGTGGTACGTCGTCTGGGCGTTGCCACTGGCGGCGCTCACCCGCAGCCGGGCGCTGCGGCGCACGGTGCTGGTGCTGACCGTCTATCTGGTGCTCAGCTTCGCGCCCGCGGTCTCGCCGTTCCTCGCCTCCCTGGGGATCCGGCCGCTCGGCTCGCCCGCTGACCAGGCCGTGCTCGTCTACCAGGCGCGGCTCCAGAGCTGAGGGGTCCCTGACTCCGGCGCAGCAACAGTTCGGGAGCCGAGCTTCGACTCGGCTGTGTTAAGTTTGAGATTAATGCGTCGCACCGTAGAGGCGACGCCGTCGATGCGGGGCGTCGGCGTAGTACCACAACACAGCGCTGAGATCCCCGCGGGCGAGACGGATTCCGTGATCGGGACGATGCTCCGGCCGCCGCTGCAACGGCTCGAGTGGCTGTTGCTGGCTGCGTTCGCGGCGACCTCGGTGTGGGTGGTCGCGCTCGATCTCTGGCAGGTCGTCGTCCGCGGCCGGGTGTGGACGGGCACCGATGGCGTCTACATCACCGACCAGATGCAGTACCTGAGCTGGATCGTCTCCGCCTCGCACTCGGGGCTGGTCGCGAACCTGTTCGTCGTGCGCTCATCGCAGCCGGTCTACCTGCAGCCGGCGATCCTCCTCTCCGGGTTGGTGACCGCGGCCGGCGTGCCACCGACGGTCGCCCTCTTGATCTGGAAGCCGGTGGCGGTCGGCGCCTTCTTCTTCGCCACACGCGCGTATCTCGTCCGCGCGCTGCACCAGCCGGGCGTGACGGCTCGCGTCGTCGCGCTCGCGCTGACCCTGTTCTACGGGTGCCTGGCACCCGTCTACGGCCAGGTCGGCGTCGTCGGCGATCTGTTCCCCGGGTTCCTGTCGTGGGGCTATCCGTTCGCGCTGCTGGCGGTGGCGGCCGCCGCCTGCGGGCTGCTCGGCTACGACCGCGCCCGCGCCGAGGGGAGGGTCAGCTTCGCTCCGGGCCTGCTGGGGGCCCTAGCGGGGTCGCTGCACCCCTGGCAGGGGGAGCTGTTCGTGTTGATCATCGTCGGCGCCGAGCTGGTCGGTGGCGATATCCGCTTGCGCGACCTGCGGCCCGGGCGCCTGCGCTCGCCGCGAGTGCGTCTGTGGTCGCTGACGATCGCCCTTGCCGCGGTGCCGCTGATCTACTACTACGCGCTCGGCAAGCTGAGCATCGACTGGCAGCTCGGGCAGCAGGCGAGCAAGCACGGGGGCCTGGTCGTCCCGATCGCGGTCGCGCTCGCGCCGCTCGCGCTCGTCGCGCTGCTCGGACTGCGGGGATCCGCCGGCGGTTTCCTCGGCCTGGCGACGCGGGTCTGGCCGCTTGCGGCGCTGGTCATCTACGTCCAGGGGCTTACCTCGGCGGGCGCGACGCCGCTGCACGCCTGGGACGGCGTCACGCTGCCACTCGCCGTGCTGGCGGTGAACGGCTACGCGCGCCTGCGCGCCGAGCCTCGCTGGGGGCAGCTGCTGGCGCGCCTGCGGCTGGGCTCCTGGCACAGGCGGCGCTGGGTCCTGCTGGCGCTGATCGCGCTGTTCACCCTCCCAGCCACATTCGAGGAGATGCGCGAGGCGCTCGTCGAAGTGCAGCCCTCCGCCGGCAACGCCAACTTCATCCAGCCAGGCGAGAAGCGCGCGCTCGCCTACCTGAAGAAGAACCGCGATCGCGGCGCGGTGATCTCGAGCCCCTACCTCGGGATGACGGTGCCCGGCTACACCGGCCGCCATACCTACGACGGCGACTGCATCTGGTCCGAGCCCCACTGCTACGGGCGCGACACGACCACCGAGGCGCTGCTGGCGGGGCAGCTCAACGCTGCCACGGCCCGGCAGCTGATCAGCGGCTCGGGCGCGCGATTCGTGCTCCTCGCCTGCGGTTCGGCGACCGGCACGGTCGAGTCCGAGCTGGCGCCCCTGACCTCGTCGGTCACCCGCTTCGGGTGTGCGTCGGTGATCGAGATCCGCCGGGCGACCGGGGTCATGGCCCGGTCCTGATCGAGCCTCTGCCAAAATCGCTCATCGCCATGCGGCTGTTCGCGCTCCGAGGCGCCAATAGCGTCGAGCGCAACGACGCCGAATCGATCCTGTCAGCCACCGACGAGCTGATGCGTGAGCTGATGGCGCGCAACGAGCTGACCCCGGAGGCGATGGTCAGTTGCATCTTCACGTTGACCGAGGACCTCGACGCCGAGTTTCCAGCGGTCGCCGCGCGCGCGCTCGGGCTGCACCGCGTGCCGCTGCTGTGCACGCGCGAGGTGCCGGTCCCGGGGTCGCTACCCCGCGTGATCCGCACGTTGCTGCACTACTACGCACCAGCCGAGCATGAGCCCAAGCACGTCTACCTCGGTGCCGCCCGGGTGCTGCGGGCCGACCTCGAGTCCGCCCAGTAGCCTGAGTCCCAGCACCATGCCGATCGAATTCGCAGCGCGGATCCGGCGGCTGCCGCCGTATCCGGTGGCGGCCGGCTACGACCTGGATGGGATGGCGCTGCTGGCCTCCAACGAGACCCCGTTCGGGCCGGCCGAGCCGGTCGTGCGGGCGGCCTCGGTGGCGCTCGCGCGCGCCAACCGCTACCCCGATCCGTCGTACGCGCCCCTGCGCCACGCGCTGGCCGACCGCTACGGAGTCCCGGTTGACCGGATCGCGCTCGGCTGCGGCTCGTGCGACATCCTGCTCGCGGCCGGCGAGGCGCTGCTCGAGCCCGGTGCCGAGGTCGTGTATGGGTGGCCCGCCTTCAGCGTTTATCCGCATCTGGCGGCCGCCTCGGGCGCGCGGGCGATCACGGTCCCGCTCGACGCCGACGCGCGCCACGACCTCGACGCGATCGCCGCCGAGGTGACCGTGGCGAGCCGCCTGGTGCTGGTCTGCAGCCCGAACAACCCGACCTCGACGAGCGTCCCGCTCGAACAGGTGGAGCGGCTGCTCGAGCGCGTCCCCGCGCACGTGTGCGTGATCCTCGACGAGGCCTACTGCGAGTTCTCGCTCGAGCTGGGAGATACGTACGCCTCGGTCGAGCTGCTGCGACGCTGGCCGAACCTGGTGCTGCTGCGGACGTTCTCGAAGGTCTACGGGCTGGCCGCGATGCGCGTCGGGTACGCGCTGTGCGGCTCGGAGTCGTTCCGGATGGCGGTCGACCAGGTGCGCCAGCCGTTCTATCTCGGCGGCGCCGCCCAGGCCGCGGCGGTCACCGCGCTGGGACTGCAGGACGAGGTCGAGCGCCGAGTCGTCGCGACGATCGCGTCGCGTGACACGCTGCTCGAGGGGGTGCGCGGGCTCGGACTGTGGGTCGCCGACAGCGACGCGAACTTCATCTGGGTCCGTCTGCCGGCGACCGACCCCGACACCGGCGAGGAAGGCGTCAAGGAGGCCGAGGCTGTCCTCGTCGCCGGCCTGCGCGACCGCGGCGTGCTCGTCCGCGCCGGCACCGCGCTCGGCGGCCCGGGGTGTCTGCGAGTGACGGTCGGCAGTGACGCCGAGAACGCTCGGTTCGTCGCGGCGCTGGGCGAGCTGGTGCAGCGCTGAAAGCCGGCGGCCATGCGGGCCGCCGGCTCTGGTATGGTCACCAATGACGCGTATGCACGACCACGCCCTCACGCACTCCTTCGGCTGGTCCTGGTACGCGCGCTTCTACGCCTGGCGATTTAGCTAGGCGCTCGGCCGAAACTCCTCGCTGCCCGAAGCTGGCGCCCGGGCACGCGCAAATGAGAGGGCCGAGCGCCTGACCGCACCGCGGCGCCGCTTCCCTACAGTTCGCACAGGCGAGAGGACCACGCAGATGAAGCCGAGACAGATAGACGTTGAAGGGCGGGTCGTCGGGGCGCCGGGAACGTTCGCGCTGATCGCCGGCCCGTGCGCCGTCGAATCGCGCGAGCAGACGCTCGCCGCCGCCCACGCGGTCGCCGCCGGCGGCGCGACGATGCTGCGCGGCGGCGCATACAAGCCGCGCACGTCGCCGTACGCGTTCCAGGGCCTCGGCCGCGAGGGCCTCGAGATCCTGGCGCAGGCGCGGGCCGAGACGGGGCTGCCGGTCGTCACCGAGCTCGTCGACGTCCGCGACCTGGAGGTGGTCGCCGAGGTCGCCGATGTGATCCAGATCGGCGCCCGCAACATGCAGAACTACGCGCTGCTCGCGGAGGTCGGCCGCAGCGGGATCCCGGCGCTGCTCAAGCGCGGCCTGTCGAGCACGCTCGCCGAGCTGGTGAGCGCCGCCGAGTACATCCTGGCCGAGGGCAACCCCAACGTGATCCTGTGCGAGCGCGGGATCCGCACGTTCGAGAGCGCCTACCGGTTCACGCTCGACCTCGGCGCGGTCCCGGTGCTCAAGCGCATGTGCGACCTGCCGGTGATCGTCGACCCCAGCCATGCCGCCGGCGACCGCGAACTGGTGCTGCCGCTGTCGCTCGGCGCCGCCGCGGTCGGCGCCGACGGCGTGATCGTCGAGGTCCACCCCGACCCGGAGCAGGCCGTGTGCGACGGGCCCCAGCAGCTTGCGACCGCCGAATTCGCGGCGTTCGCGTCGCAGCTCGCGCGCGCAGCGGCGCTGCACGGTCGCACCCTGTCGACCCCGGCACGCGTACTAGCGGCGGCGTGAGCACGACCCCACAGACCCACGCCGACGCCGTCCGCGACCAGCGGATCGAGCGGCTCGTGCCGCTGACCGCGCCACAGGAGCTGTTCGAAGAGCTGCCGCTCGACGAGCAGCGGACCGACACGGTGCTGGCCGGACGCGCCGCCGCGCATGCTGTCCTCGACGGCGAGGACGATCGGCTGCTGGTCGTCGTCGGGCCGTGCAGCGTGCACGACCCCGAGGCGTGCCGCGACTATGCCGGGCGCCTCGCCGAGCAGGCGCGCCGCTTGCAGGGCGAGCTGCTGATCGCGATGCGCGTGTACTTCGAGAAGCCGCGCACGACGATCGGCTGGAAGGGCCTGATCAATGACCCGCACCTCGACGGGTCGGGCGACGTCAACGCAGGGCTGCGACTCGCCCGGCGAGTGCTGCTCGACGTGCTCAGCGCTGGGCTGCCGGTCGGCTGCGAGTTCCTCGACCCGATCACGCCGCAGTACATCTCCGACCTCGTCTCCTGGGGCGCGATCGGAGCGCGCACGACCGAGTCCCAGATCCATCGCCAGCTCGGCTCCGGCCTGTCGATGCCGGTCGGCTTCAAGAACCGCACCGACGGCAACGTCCAGGTGGCGGTCGACGCGGTTCGCGCCGCCGCGGCCCGCCACGCGTTCGCGGGGATCGACGCCGACGGCCGCTCGGCGATTCTCTACACGCGCGGCAACCGCGACTGTCACATCATCCTGCGCGGCGGTCGCGGCGCACCCAACTACGGCCCCGAAGACGTCGCCGACGCGACCGAGCTGCTGAAGGCCGCGAAGCTGCCGCAGCGGGTGATGATCGACCTGTCGCACGACAACTCCGGCAAGCAGCCCGAGCGCCAGCCAGCGGTCGCGAGCGCGGTCGCCGAGCAGGTCGCGGGCGGCACCCGCGCGATCGTTGGCGTGATGATCGAGTCGTTCCTTGTCGCCGGTCGCCAGGACCCCGCGCCGTCGCAGGAGCTGACTTACGGGCAGTCGATCACCGATGGCTGCATCGACTGGGATACGACCGTCACGGTGCTCGACAACCTCGCCGCCGCGGTCCGGGCTCGCCGCGCATGCGCGTCGCAGTCGTCGGCCTCGGCCTGATCGGCGGCTCGGTCGCGCTTGCCGCGCGCGAGCGGGCCGGCGCCGAGGTGAGCGGCTGGGACGCCGACCCCACGGCCGTGCGCGCCGCGCTCGAACGCGGCGCCGTCGAGCTCGCCCCGGGCTCGCTCCGGGAGACGGTCGCTGCGGCCGACGCCGTATTTGTGGCAGTGCCCGTGGGGGCACTGCCGCGGACGGTGGCCGAAGTCCTCGGGCATGCCCCGGCCGGGTGCGTCGTCACCGACGTCGGCTCGACCAAGCGCGCGATCGTGGCCGCGGTCGACGACCAGCGGTTCGTCGGCGGCCACCCGCTGGCGGGCGCCGAGACGGCCGGGATCCTGCACGCGCGTGCGGACCTGTTCGAGGGCGCGACCTGGTATCTGACGCCTGCACCGAACGCGAGTGGGGTCCTGTTCGAGCGCCTGCACCGGCTGCTGGGGTCGTTCGGCGCGAAGCCGACGGCGATCGAGCCGGAGCTCCACGACACGATCCTCGCGCTCGTCTCGCACCTGCCCCACGTGCTCGCCAACCTGCTCGTCGGCCAGGCGGCGGGAGCACTCGGTCCCGACGGCGGGCTGCCGGCGACCGGGCCCAGCTTCCGCGACGCGATCCGCGTCGCCGGCGCGCCGAGCTCGATCTGGACCGACATCTATCTGAGCAACCGCGACGCGCTGATCGATCAGATCGAGGTCACGATCGAGCGCCTGCGTGACGTGCGCGGGGCGCTCGAGCGCGGGGACGGCGCCGAGATCACCGCCTGGAACGACCACGCGGCCGGCGAGCGGCGGCGACTGCTGGAGGCCGACCTCGCCGGCGGCGAGCTGCACGAGCTGCGGGTCTCGGTCCCCAACCGCCCTGGTGTGATCGCGACGATCGCGCTCGAGCTGGGACGGGCCGGGGTCAACATCCCCGACCTCTCGCTCTACCCTGCGCCCGATATGAGCGAGGGCGTCGTTGCCATGTGGATCCGCGGCGAGCAGGCCGAC
>Ga0302308_10004315_pt1 | contig 11164 bp, 7 predicted proteins | sample III_Palsa_E3_3_FD_200531 | JGI IMG/M metagenome (GOLD analysis project Ga0302308, IMG submission 200531) | Peat permafrost microbial communities from Stordalen Mire near Abisko, Sweden - III_Palsa_E3_3 | ecosystem: Environmental > Terrestrial > Soil > Palsa > Peat permafrost | place: Sweden... | reverse complement strand
CCACGCGGCGCTCGGCGATCCCGGGGTAGCCCGGGCGGTGGTGGGAGCGGGGCTGGTCCTGACCGCCCTGGCGGTGCTCAGCGTCGCCGCGGGCACCTTGCTCCGGCACCCCGCCGCCGCCATCGCCTGCATGATCGCGGTCCTGTTCGTCCTGCCCGGGATCGCCCAGGCGCTGCCGGACTCGTGGCGGAACCCGGTCACCGAGTTCTGGCCGACCCAGGCCGGAAGCCAGCTCACCAACGTCTACCACTCCGCCCACACTCTCCAGCCCTGGCCCGGCTTCGGCGTGATGTGCCTGTTCGTCGCCATCGTGTACGCCATCGCCTGGACGCTGCTTGACCGCCGGGACGCATGATGGCGGTCAGGGCACGTCGCCATACCCAGGACCCCGGCCCCCCGGCTGCACTGTGGCAGACTCTGGGGCACCATGCGCGTGTTCTTGCCGTCGACGCTGCCCGCCCTGGCCCGGGCCCTGCAAACCGGCCAGCTCAACGAGACCGGCCAGCTCAACGAGGCCGGCCAGGTCAACGATGGGCCCGTGCCCGGGTTCGCGGTCACGCCCGCGCTGCGCGAGGCGTACGCCAGCGGCAATGAGGACGAACTCGAGTACGCCGCGCTGACCGAGGCGGCCCGCGCCTCGCTGCGACTGCTCGCGGCCGATCTGGCCGCGCCGCCCCGGCGGGTCGTGCTCGCGGTCGAGCTCACCGCGGACCAGGTGCGCTGGGATCCCCGCGACGCCGAGCCGGCCCGGGTCACGATCGGCGCCGTCCGGCTGGAGAGTCTGGCTTCTGCGCTCATAGACGACCTCGAGGCGGTCGCCGATGTCCGCGGCGCGGTCGAGGCGCTCCCGGCCGCCGACGCGGGCGACGAGGACGCTGAGTTCGCCGTGGACGGCGCCGAAGGTCACGAGCTCGGCTGGTACGCCACCCAGGAACTGTCCTACCTGGTGGAATTACCTGCCCCGGCGGGATCGTGCGACGATAAAGCTATCCGCCCCCACACCCCGAACGCCAGGAGCGATCGTGATGGACGCCGTCTCCAGGACTCCCGTGCCGGCAAACGAGCCGGTCAGGCAGTACCAGCCGGGCAGCCACGAGCGAGCCTTGCTGGAAAGCAAGATCAAGGAACTCACCGGCCAGCGAGCCGAACTCACCATGACCATCGCGGGCACCCAGCAGATGGCCCAAGGCGGGCTGATCGACGTGGTGCAGCCGCACAACAAGGCCCACGTGCTCGGCCAGCTGGGCAACGCGACGAACGTCGACGTGGCGTCCGCGATCTACGCGGCCAAGCAGGCGGCTCCGGCCTGGCGGGCGCTCAGCTTCGACGACCGGGCCGCGATCTTCCTCAAGGCGGCCGAACTCCTGGCCGGGCCCTGGCGCGCCACCCTGAATGCCTCGACCATGCTCGGCCAGTCCAAGTCGCCGTTCCAGGCCGAGATCGACGCGGCCTGCGAGCTGATCGACTTCTGGCGTTATAACGTTCACTTCGCCCGGCGGATGCTCAGCGAGCAGCCGGACTCGGCGCCCGGCGCGTGGAACCGGATGGAGTACCGCCCGCTCGAGGGATTCGTGCTGGCCATCACGCCGTTCAACTTCACCTCGATCGCGGGCAACCTGCCCACGGCCCCGGCGCTGCTCGGCAACGTCGTGGTGTGGAAGCCGTCGCCGACCCAGCAGCTTTCTGCGCACCACATCATGCGCCTGCTCGAGGCGGCCGGGCTGCCGCCCGGCGTGATCAACCTGGTGACCGGGGACGGGGAGGCCGTCTCCCAGGTCGCGCTGACCCATCCTGACCTGGCGGGCATTCACTTCACCGGCTCGACGGCCACGTTCCAGCACCTGTGGCGGACGGTGGGCGAGAACATCGCCAGGTACCGCAACTATCCCCGGCTGGTGGGCGAGACCGGCGGCAAGGACTTCGTGATCGCGCACCCGTCAGCTGACGCGCAAAGCCTGGCGCCCACGCTGATCCGCGGCGCGTTTGAGTACCAGGGCCAGAAGTGCTCCGCCGCCTCCCGCGCCTACGTGCCCCGGTCGATCTGGAGCCGGACCCGTGACGACTTCATTGCCCAGGTCGAATCGCTGACGATGGGCGACGTGTCGGCCGACCTGTCGCTGTTCATGGGGGCCGTCATCGACGCCCGGGCGTTCGCCAAGCACACCGCCGCGCTGGAGCGGGCCAGGAATACCGCCTCCATACAGGTCCTGGCCGGTGGCACCGCCGACGACACCGAAGGGTTCTTCGTGCGCCCCACGGTGCTCCAGGGCGACGACCCCGCCGACGAGATCTTCACCACCGAGTACTTCGGCCCGATCCTCGCCGTCCACGTCTACCCGGATGACGCCTACGCGCAGATGCTCACCCAGGCCGCGGACGCCACGCCCTACGCGCTCACTGGAGCGATCCTGGCCACCGACCGCCAGGCCATCGCGCAGGCCACGGACCTGCTCAGGTACTCGGCGGGCAACTTCTACATCAACGACAAGCCCACCGGCGCGATCGTCGGCCAGCAGCCGTTCGGCGGGGCGCGGGCGAGCGGTACCGACGACAAGGCCGGCTCGATCTTCAACCTGACCAGGTGGGTGTCCACCCGTGCGATCAAGGAGCTTTTCGTGCCCCCGTCCGACTACCGCTACCCGCACATGGCCTAGAACGGCGATTCAAGCTGGTCCATAGTTGTTACCGAGGAGTTGCGCGAGCTGGTGGGGTCCTACGGCGGATCAGGGCCGGCGACCCGGTGTGACCCGGGCCGCCGGCCGTCAGGCTTACGAGGACACGAACTGCATCTGGCCGGCGGTCAGGATGCGGGCGTCCGCGCCGTCGTCTTTCACGTCCCCGCGGGGCCCGAGACTGCCCACGGTGTAGGTGCCGATCACGCGCGTGTAGGTGGGACCGTTGCACGTCAGCGTGGTCCTGCCTCCGTTCTGAAGAACCCCGTACGTGCTCGTGTTAGTCGACGTGTCCTGCGGGCTGTAGTAGCACCAGGAGCTGTACGCCAATCCGTCCGGCCCGGTGATCTCCAGCGGGATCTCGAAGTCGACCGGCTGGGAGTTGTAGCTGGTATAGGCCTGGAACGTGATCTCGTGAATGGGTTTCGCCAGGACTGTCAGAGGGCAGTCCAGGCTCGCCGACGGGGGGAACCCGACACTGAGCGAACAGCTGTCCTTGACCGGCCAGTCGAACTGCACGTGGATAATCGGCGTTACCGTGCTGCCGTCGCTGCTTTCCTGCAGACAGGGCTGGTAGCGAACACGCGCCCAGTTGGTCGAGGTCTGCCACAGCGCCCCCTGGCTGTAGTCCGTGCAGTTGTCCTGGCCTGGTGAGATCGCCACGGCGTCCGCTGCGCCCTGTGCGGGAATAGGCGAGGAGGTCGATGGCGCCTGTGCGGGGGTAGAGACAGGAGTTGCGCCCGGGCTCGATCCAGGGTTATCGAGAGCCGCCTTAGTCTGGGGCCCGACGATCCCGTCAGCCGGGACGATTTGATGGTTCTGCTGAAAAGTTATGACGGCGTCCCTGGTCTGGTGACCGAAGATGCCATCCACTGTCATGTTGGTGCCGTTGTCGGCGTTCAGCTCGGTCTGCAGTTGAGCCGCACAACCGCCGGTATATCCCTCCGCGAGCACGGGGCAGTTGTCCAGGTTCACCGGCGGCGAAGACGCCATATGAGCAGCCAGAGCCGCACGTGCGGGTGCATGGCCCGAAGTCATGCCAGCGACGGTCGCACCCGTGACGACCAGCCCTCCTGCCATGGCTATGGAGAAAATACGAAGCTTCTTAGTTGACATGGCTGATTCCCCTCCTAGGGCTAAATAGGAACCCGACGGCTCCTCGGCTTTGGCTTTGAAAGACCTGGTCGGCGGCGCTGATGTCCGGGTAGCAACTGGGCCGAAGTGATCGTTGAAGCCCGGCCATCCGATACCTCCCTGTCGTCGCCTTTGTGTCGTTCGTGCTTCACTTACGGGACTGGGGAGCGGATCGGTTCGCCCGGTTGGCAATCTTTTTTCTGGGCGGGCCCTCATACTGAGAATCTGGACAAGGCCGGTCTAGGAGGAGTGAACCGATCGGCTGGGGATCTCGTGGACATGGGTGGGGACTGGAAGTGTCGTGGAGCGACAGCGGGGCACGCACCGGCCCTCACGAGATAGGCCTGATCACCAAGATCGCGGCCAAGAAAGACGACGATGCGGCACGAAGGCTCTATCGCAAATACCGCATGGAGCTGTTCAGGTTCGGCTTCCATGTGCTCCACGACCAGGGGCTAGCCGAAGAGATGGTGCAGGAGACCTTCATCAAGTTCTGCCAGCAGGCCAGGAACTACGACGCCAGCCGGGGGCCGGTGCGAGGCTGGCTCTTCACGATGGCCCGTTCAACGGCTTACGACATCGCCCGGCGTCCCTCATCGCGGCCGTTCCTGCCCGTCGAGGACTTCCAGTTGCCCCCCCAATACGACAGCGTGGACCAGGCCCTCACCGTGCTCACCGTCGACCAGGCCCTCGACAAGCTGCCATCGATCTACGCCGACGTCATGCGCCTAGTCCGAGACGGCTTCACCCACAGCGAGATCGCCGAACACCTCAGCATCCCGATCGGCACCGTCAAATCCCGGACGGCTAAGGCAGCAGATACGTTGCGGGCCGAGCTGGCCAACCTGCGAGGGAGCGACGATGCTTCCTGAAAGAGACATCGAGCTTGCCCATCCTGAGGCCTTCGACTTCGTATTCGGCAACCTGCCCAGGGACAAGCGCGCCGACTTCAATCGCCATCTCGGCGGCTGCCGCTACTGCCAGGGCGTCGTCGACGAGTACAGCGATATCGGCCGGATCATCAAAGACCTTCCGCCACACGTCGAGCCGTCAGCCGACCTTGAAGACCGAACGGTTGCCGCAATGGTTGCTGCCCTGGCTGGCCAGCGCAACGAGCCAGCTCACCGGTCGAGCACCGAAGATCAAGCCTCCACTCGGGTCTACCCGAGACCTGAGCTCCAGCCGCTGGCTGAACCCCAGCCGCCGGCTGAGCCCGAAACCGAGCTCCAGCCGATTCCCCAGCTCCAGCCGCCGGCTGAGCCCGAAATCCGGCCCCGCCCATCATCCGCCAGCCGACTGCCATCGGCCGAGCCGCAAGCCAGGCCGGCGGTCATCCGCCTGCCTGTGTGGCGACGTTACCCTCGCCGTCTCGCCGCTGTCGTTGCCGTCGCCGCTGCCATCATCGCGGCCGCCATTGTCGTCCCGCTCAGCCTGGGCGGGGGCCCGATCAGCACAGCCCAAGCCACAGTGGTGATTCCGCTTCACGCCACTACGGCGGCGAAGGTATTCGGCGTCGGCACCGCCACTGCACGAGCAACGGCCCGGCAGGTCGGCGAAAGCTGGACGTTTGAGCTGAGCGTGCGCGGGCTCAAGCCGTTTCCCGGCGACCAGTTTTATGAGTGCTGGTATGCCGCTTCCGGCAGCACTAAGCTCCACCTTCTCCTGGCCACCGGCGGCTCATTCGTCGTGGACAACTCGGGATCGGCCACCGTCACGATGACGAGCGGAGTCGACCCCCGGCAGTTCCGCACGATGGAGATCACAGCTGAGTCGCCGGGCAACGGCGCCTTGCTCGGACCGATCCTTCTTATCGGCCAGACGCTGTAGCCGTCGCGGAAATCGCAGGCAGCGCGAGGGCGCGTCGCAGTCGCAGCTCATCTGGCCCGTGTCGACGGCCGCCTGGGAAGTCCTGATGGCCGCGCTGATGCCGCGGCGGCCGGGCGGCTGGGCTGATCAGGTGGGTTCCGTGCCGGGCTGGACTAGCCTGTAACACGAGACTGCCCGCACGAGACTGCCCGCACGACACTGCCCGCACGACACTGCCCGCAGACGGATCGACCCATCGCACCGGAGGACGCCATTCACCGGCTGGTTTTGTGGAACATCGACCTGACCCTGGTCGATGTCATAAAGGTGACCCGGGCGGCCTACGCCGAGGCGTTCCCGGTCATAACCGGACGGCCGCTCATCAAGCTGCCGCAGATGGCGGGCCGGTCGGAGTCGGAGATCTTCTTCGACGCGCTCGCGCTGAACGGCGCCGACGTTAGCGCGGGCGGTTCCGCGGAAAGCCTGCTCGAGCCGTTCAGCGCCGAGCTCGCCGCCGCCCTGCGGGCCCGGCGCGATGACCTTGTCCACGACGGGCAGCTGCTGCCAGGCGCGGCGCAGGCGCTGGCGGCGGTGGCCAAGCTCGACGGCGTGGTGCAGACCGTGCTGACCGGCAACAGCAGGCTGGGCGCCGTGCTGAAGCTGCACGCCTTCGACCTCGACCGCTTCGTCGATTTCGACATCGGCGGCTACGGCTCCGAGGCTTATCCCAAGGGCACGCTGCTGCGGGTCGCGCGGCAGCGGGCGGCGGACAAGCATGGCGTGAGCTTCGGTGAGAACGCCGCCGTGTACGTGGCGGACTCACCCCGTGACGTGGACGCGGCCAAGATCGGCGGCGCCCGTTCGCTCGCGGTGGCGAGCGGCCGGGCCAGCGCGGCCGAGCTGCGCGAGGCGGGCGCCGACGCAGTGCTTCCCGACCTCACCGATACCAGTGGGCTCGTCGCCCTCATCGCCCGCCTCACCGGACCGCCCGGGTAGCTAGAATCCCGAGAACCGGCGAGCGCTGCGCTCGGCAGTTGCCAGGCGGGCCGGGATGGCACGATGCTGAGAGCATGAATGCGAGCGAGGACGACCTGACCGGCCGCGGCTACGGCGCGGTGCTCTGGGAACCCGATGACAAGACCGTCCGTGACGCCCGGATCACCCGCTTCATGACCTGGCTGGCGGACGGCCGCGGGCCGCGGTTCGGCGGCTACGACGAGTTCTGGCGGTGGTCGGTGACGAACCCGGCCTCGTTCTGGGCGGCGATCTGGGACTACTTCGAGGTCCTCGGCGAATGGGACCACGACGTCGCGTCGGTGCTGACCGGCGACACGATGCCAGACGTGCACTGGTTCTCAGGAGCCACGCTGAATTACGCCCGTAACGCCCTGAGGACGGCCTGGATCGATCCGGACCGCACCGCCATTATTTTTGACTCAGAACGATCCCGGGCCGGAGCCCTCACCTACGCTCAACTCGCGGCCGAGGTGGCGCGGGTGGCCCGGGGCCTTCGCGCGCTCGGCGTCGGTAAGGGCGACCGGGTGGCAGCGCTGCTACCGAACGTGCCCGAGGCGATCATCGGCCTGCTCGCCACCGCGAGCCTGGGCGCCATCTGGTCCTCCTGCTCGCCCGATTTCGGCGCCCGCAGCGTAACCGACCGGTTCGCCCAGATCGAGCCGAAAGTACTCATCGCCTGCGACGGCTACGGGTACGCAGGCAAGGAGTTCTCTCGTGCCGCCATGCTGGCCGAGGTGGTCCAGGCCCTGCCCGGCCTGTCCGCGGTAGTCCTGGTAAATCTGCTCGACGAGCCCGCCGGGTCGGCGCCGCCGGATCTGCCCAAGCTGACCGCCTGGGAGGATCTTGGGGCCGCGGCAGGCGGCCCGCACGAGCCAGAGTTCGAGGAGGTGCCGTTCGAGCACCCGCTATGGGTGGTGTACTCCTCTGGCACCACCGGGCTGCCCAAGCCGATCATGCACGGTCACGGCGGCATCGTGCTCGAGCACACCAAGGCGCTCGCGCTGCACCAGGACCTGCGGCCGGGCGACGTCTTCACCTGGTACACCACGACCGGCTGGATGATGTGGAACTACCTGGCCGGGGGACTGCTGGCCGGCGTCACGATCGTGCTGTACGACGGCAGCGCCACCTACCCAGGCACCGACCGGCTGTGGCAGCTGGCGGCCTCCCGCGGCGTCACCTACCTGGGCGTGGGCGCGCCCTACCTGGTCGCGTGCATGAAGGCGGGACTGCGCCCGGGCGAAGACGTCGACCTGTCCAGGCTGCGCGGGATCGGCTCGACCGGGTCGCCGCTGCCGCCGGAGGGGTTCGACTGGGTGTACCAGCGGGTCAACCCGGACCTGCTGCTCGGCTCATTTTCTGGCGGCACCGACGTGTGCACAGGTTTCGTCGGGCCGAACCCGCTGCTGCCGGTGCGCTCCGGCGTGATCTCCGGTCGCTGCCTGGGGGCCGCGGTGGAGGCCTGGGACGATGACGGCAAGCCGGTGACCGGCCAGGTCGGCGAGCTGGTGATCACTGTTCCGATGCCGTCGATGCCGGTCGGCTTCTGGAATGATCCGGATGGCGTCAGGTACCGGGAGAGCTATTTCGACACCTATCCAGGCATCTGGCGGCACGGCGACTGGATCGAGATACGGCCCGATGGCGGCTGCGTCATCTACGGCCGTTCGGACGCCACCCACAACCGCGGCGGCGTCCGGATGGGCACCAGCGAGTTCTACCGCGTGGTCGAGGCGTGGCCGGAAGTCGCCGACAGCCTAGTGGTGGACACCGGTAGGCTGGGTTCCGACGACGGTCGGCTGATCCTGTTCGTGGTGCCCGCCGCGGGATGCGAGCTCGACGATGACCTAAAGCGCAAGCTGCGGGCCGCGCTGCGGGCGCAGCTCTCGCCCCGGCATGTGCCGGACGAGATCCACCAGGTGCCCGGGATTCCGCGGACCCTGTCCGGGAAGAAACTGGAGATCCCGGTGCGGAAGATCCTGCTCGGCACCGAGCCAGAGCGGGCCGCCGACCCGAACTCGCTGGCCAACCCCGAGGTGCTCGGGTCCTTTGGCAGGTTCCGGGCGGCCGCTTCTTAGTTACTTAAAGAAACGTCTCTGTGTTACTTAAAGAAATCGCACGGTCACAATGAGGTGGCAGAGTGCTCTGCCGGAGTGGATCAAGATGAATCGGGGTTGAGGTAAGACGGCGGACCAGGTGAGTGGACACGAAGGAGTGGACGCGATGCCGGACAGCAATTCGGACGAGGCCAGGGAAGCCCTGCTGGCCCAGGCGGATGAGGCGTGGCCGGACGATCCGGCCCGAGATCCCGAGGTCCTGGGCCGCAGCGGCGATCACGTCTCCTGCTACCTGCGGGCTTACTACCAGCGCATCGCGACCGAGGATCTGGCCCGGCCGGCCCGGATGGCGGCCGTCGCGCAGGCGCACGCCCAGCTGGGCCTGCGCCGGCCGCAGGGCCGGGCGCTGGTCCAGGTCCGCGAGCCGGGCGAGGACGACCAGCCCGGGCTGTCCAGCATCGTGGTGGACATCGTCATCGACGACATGCCCTACCTGGTCGATTCGGTCACCACCGAGCTGAACCGGCACGAGGCCGAGATCCGGCTGCTCGTCCACCCAGTCCTGCAAGTCCGCCGCGACGTAGCCGGCACCCTGCGTGAAATTCTTGGTGTTGGCGAGGACGACGCGGTCCAGGCCGGGCCGGTCGACGGCGTGGAAGACCTCACCGAGTCGTGGATACATGTCGAGCTGGGACCGCCCGCGGACCGGGTCGGTCACGACCAGCTCGCGGCGGACCTGCGCCGCGTGCTGGACGACGTCCGGGTCGCGGTGGAGGATCAGCGCCGGATGGGCGAGGTGGCCCGGAGCCTGGCCGACGAGCTGGCCGGGGCGCCCGACGGTGATCTGGCCGGTCCCCAGGGGGCAGAGTTCGGCGCGCTGCTGCGCTGGCTGGCGGATGACAACTTCACCTTCCTGGGCTACCGCGAGTACGACCTGGTGCCAGCCGCCGGCGGCGTCGGCCTGCGCCAGGTACCGGGGACCGGGCTCGGCATCTTGCGCCACGACCGGCCCGGCCGCGACGACGTGGCGCCGCTGTCGCCCCAGGTCGTGGCCAGGGCGCAGGATCCCGCCGAGCGGCTGGTGCTGGCCAAGGCCAATTCCAGGTCCACCGTCTACCGCGCTAATTACCTGGACTACGTCTCGGTCAAGAAGCTCAGCCCGGCCGGGGAGGTCACCGGGGAGTTCCGGTTCCTCGGCCTGTACACGCACGCGGCGCATACCGCGCCCATCGCGGGCGTTCCCGTGCTCAGGCGCAAGGTCGCCCAGGTCCTCGCCGCGGCCGGGCTGTCCCGGGAGAGCCACGACGGAAAGGACCTCGTCGAGATACTCCAGGACTACCCGCGCGAGGAGCTCTTCGAGATCTCAGCCTCCGAGCTCACCCCGATCGCGCTCGGGGTGCTGCGGCTGAGCGAGCGCAAGCAGACCCGGCTCTTCCTGCGCCGGGACCGCTACGGCCGGTACATGTCCTGCCTGCTATACCTGCCCAGGGACCGGTACACCACCAGGGTCAGGCTGCGCGCCCAGGGCATCTTGAACGAGGCGCTGCACGGGGTGTCCGCGGACTACAGCGCCACGGTCGGCGACTCGGCCCTGGCCCGGCTGTACGTGGTGGTCCGGGGGGACCGGGGACGGCCGGTGCCGCAGGTGGACGCGGCGGCCCTGGAGCGCAGGCTGGCCGCGTCGGTCAGGTCGTGGGATGAGGACCTGACCGCCGAGGCGACCCGGGTGCTCGGCGAGGAGCGAGCCAGGACGCTGCTCGACCTGTGCTCGGCGGGCATCCCCGAGACCTACCAGGCGGACGTCAGCCCGCAGGATGCGGTCGACGACCTGACCACCATGCTCGACCTGCGTGAGTCGCGGACGGAATTCGCGGTGCGGCTGGTGCAGAAGCCGGAGCGGTGGACGCTGGTCGTGTACCGGTCGGGGACGCCGATCACGCTGTCGGACGTGCTGCCGCAGCTCCAGCACATGGGTCTTGAGGTCGTCGACGAGCATCCGTTTCAGTTCACCGGACCGTCCGGCCACGGTTCGTTCTGGATATATGAATTTGGTCTTCGGGTTCCTAGGTTCCCGGCCACCGCGGCCGCGGGCGCCCTCCGGCCGATATTCGAGGACGCGCTGACCGCGCTGTGGCACGGCCAGACCGAAGACGACGGGTTCAACGCGCTGGTCCTCCTCGCGGGCCTGAGCTGGCGCGAGGTCAACCTGCTGCGCGCTTACGCGAAGTACCTGCGCCAGGGCGGGACCCGGTTCAGCGAGGACTACCTGCAGCGGGTGCTGCGGTCCAACGGGGCGATCACCCGGCTGCTGGTCCGGCTGTTCGAGTCCCGGTTCGACCCGGCCAGGGAGAACGGCGTGTCCGAGCGCTGCGAAGCGATCACCGAGGAGATCCGCGGCCAGCTCGACGAGGTGGTCAGCATCGACCACGACCGGATCCTGCGGTCCTACCTGGCCCTAATCGATGCGACCCTGCGCAC
>Ga0302308_10004312_pt1 | contig 11171 bp, 9 predicted proteins | sample III_Palsa_E3_3_FD_200531 | JGI IMG/M metagenome (GOLD analysis project Ga0302308, IMG submission 200531) | Peat permafrost microbial communities from Stordalen Mire near Abisko, Sweden - III_Palsa_E3_3 | ecosystem: Environmental > Terrestrial > Soil > Palsa > Peat permafrost | place: Sweden... | reverse complement strand
TACGCGCGATGGCACGTCGAGCACTCGAACGCTGCCGAAAACCGCATCGATACAGCAGCCTCGTCGTCCTCACGCGGCACGCTCCGAAACACAATCTCTCCAGCCTCGCGATAGCCCGTCTCTATCGCATCCACTAACCGCGACCGAATCTCGCTCGACAACGCCAACCGGTCCGCGAGCACATAAATCGGCCGCGTCTCCACGGCACCAAAGTCTAACTCCAGCAACGACTCCGGCGTAGAAAACTCCACAACCTTCCCTGCGCCAGCTCCATCAATCGAAGCCTGCCAGAGCCGCCCATACCCTCGCCGTCTCAGCTCACCCAGACGATCCTTGATAGCATCCGTCACATTCACAGCAATCGGTGCCGCAGCCTTCTTCGTCTTGGCTGTCTTCTTCGGCGCAGGCACCACAGCTTCCACTTCAGTCGAAGGTCCTACCAAAGCCTCCAGCTTTACCTCACGCCGAACGACAGGGAACAGCGCATAAACCCGCGTCCCTTCCGGCTGTTCTAACACCCGTCCCACAATCTCATCCACAGTGTCGTGCCGCACCACACCGCCGCAGTGCAGGCAAGTCACCGTCCCACAACGCGCATACAGCAATCGCAGATAGTCATAGATCTCTGTAGCCGTAGCCACAGTCGATCGCGGATTCCGTGTCTGGTTCTTCTGCTTGATCGCAATCGCCGGCGCCAGCCCATCCATGAAGTCGACATCAGGCTTTTCAATCCGCTCCAAAAACTGCCGCGCGTAAGCCGACAGCGATTCCACATACCTCCGCTGCCCCTCGGCATATACCGTATCGAACGCGAGCGAAGATTTCCCCGATCCCGAAACGCCGCTCACAACCGTTAGCGCGTTATGCGGAATATCGACGTCGATCCCCTTGAGGTTGTGCGTTCGCGCCCCGCGAATCGTTATCTGGTTGTTGGCCTGTATTGTTGCCATTCCTTATTCAGCCCTCTGCGGACGCAACATCTCCAGCAATAACAAACAAGCTCCGACCACAATCGCTGAATCCGCTACATTGAAATCCGGCCAGTGATAGTGCACGATATGCACCTCTAAAAAGTCCACCACATACGACAGATGCACCCGGTCATAAAGATTCCCAATAGCACCGCCGAGAATCAGCGCCAGTGCTACCGACATCACCGACACCGTCCGGCCCATCTTCCAAAGCACACCAATCACTACAATCACCGCGGCGATCGAAAAGGCAATCAGAACATTGCGCACCATCTCCGGATGCTGCGCGCCTTCAAACATACTGAAAGCGGCGCCAGTATTAAGCACATGCGTCAACCGAAACACCTTCGGGATCACCACAATTGCATGACCTGGCAGAATATTCGCCACAATCCAAAGCTTCGTCACGCGATCCAGCACAATCACCAATATCGCAATCAACATCATCAACCAACGCTTGTCGCGCACTACGCCACCTCTCCCTGCATCGGCGCAAACCCGATCGCGTCCAACGCCTCCGCACACCGCGCACAAACCACTGGCCATCTCGCATCCGCGCCTACATCCGGCACCACCCGCCAGCACCGGCCGCACTTCGCGCCATCTGCCACGGAAGTCCTCACCAGCATCGCCGCCGTATCCTTCGTCGCACCGACAACCTGCACCGTCGCCTGCGATACATTAAAGAACTCCGCCAGCGCCGTCTCATACTTCACCAGCACCTCAGCCTCGCGCGAGCCCTCCGCCGCAATCACCTGCACACTGGCCTCCAGCGACTTCCCAATCGTCTTCGCCGCGCGCATCGCTTCAAGCTCAACCATCACAGTTGCGCGAATCGCCAGCATCGTCTCCCAATCTGCCTCAAGCCCAGCAATCGCTCCCGGCACAATCTCCGCCACAGCCGGAAACAGCGCCAGATGTACACTCTCTGGACGCGCTTCCACCTTCGGCAGAAACTGCCAGACCTCATCTGCGGTAAACGAGAGAATCGGCGCAATCAACCGCGTCATCGCCTCGCAGATCCGCCACATCGCAGTCTGCGCGCTTCTGCGTCCCAGGCTCTTCGGAGCCAAGGTATATAGCCGGTCCTTCACCACATCCGCATACAGCGCACTCAAGTCCGTATTCGTAAACTCATTCAAAGCCTGATAGGCCCGATGAAACTCAAAGCCGTCATAGGCCTCGCGCACCTTCGCATCCAGCTCTGCAGTCCGCGCCAGGATGTACTGGTCAAGCGGTAACATCTCCGCCCACGCAACCTCATCGACTACAGGATCGAAGTCCGACAGATTCGACAGCAAAAACCTCAGCGTATTCCGCAGTTTGCGATAGTTATCACTAACTCGCTGCATCAAGCCTTCACTAGCTGCAACATCCTCGCGGAAATCAACTGATGCCACCCATAGCCGAATGATCTCTCCGCCAAGCCTGTTCGCCACATCTACAGGATCGACCCCATTGCCCAGTGACTTCGAAAACGCCCGCCCCTGCTCGTCCAGTGTCCATCCGCTAGTCGCCACCATCCGGTAAGGCGCAGCATCGCGAATCCCCACCGAACTCAACAGGGAAGAGTGAAACCACCCGCGATGCTGATCCCCGCCCTCGGTATAAAGATCTGCAGGCCAGTGCAGTTCCGGCTCAACATCCAGCACCGCATGCCAGCTCGCGCCACTCTCAAACCACACATCGAGAATGTCCATCTCCTTGCGAAAGTCCATAACTGTCCCGCAGTTCTTACAAGCCGTCCCCGCAGGCAGCAGGGAATCGACACTCCGCGAGTACCACGCATCAGCGCCATCGCTCGCAAACAGCTTCACAATACTCTTGTTGATCGCCTCGTCATTCAGCGGCTCATGGCATCTCTCGCACAGGAAGACCGCAATCGGCACCCCCCAGATGCGTTGCCGCGAGATGCACCAGTCCGGTCGCGTCGCGATCATGTTGCTGATCCGCTCCTCACCCCAGGCCGGGTCCCACGTCACGCGCTCGATCTCCTCTAGCGCTCGCTGCCTGAACGTCGAACCCTCGCCCTTTGGCGAAAGCACCGGCGTCTCCATCCCGATAAACCACTGCTCGGTCGCCCGAAAGATCAGCGGCTTATGGCAGCGCCAGCAATGCGGATAGCTGTGCAAAAGATCGCTCTCGCCCATCAGCGCACCCTTCTCGCGCACCAACTCCTTGATCACCGGATTAGCCTTCTGTATAAACAGCCCATCGAAGGGTAGCCCATCGTAGTTCCGCAGCTTGCCCTGTGCATCGACGTTGCAGGTCAAAGGCAATCCATACCGCTGTCCAGTCGCAAAATCATCCGGCCCATGCGCCGGTGCCGTATGCACCGCACCGGTGCCTTGTTCGGTCGTCACATAGTCCGCGTTGACACCGAGAATCTCGCGATCCAGGAACGGATGCGCAAACGTAACGCGATTCATCTTCGCGCCTGGAAAGCTCGCGATCTCAACAGCATTCTTCAAATCCCCCGCGAGCGTGCAGGCCTCCGCCGTTGCCGCCGCCAGCTCTCTTGCGACGATGTAAACATCCTCGCCGCTCTCCAGCGCCACATACTCAACCTCAGGATTGAAAGCCACAGCCAGCGACGCCGGTAGCGTCCACGGCGTAGTCGTCCAGATGATCGTCCAGACCTTCTTGCCCCTCAATCTCGCATCAATGTGCTCCGGCGCAGACGTTAGCCGATACCGCACATAAACACTCGGCGAAGTATGCATCTCATACTCCACCTCGGCCTCCGCCAGCGCCGTATGGTCATGCGAGCACCAATAGACCGGCTTCAGTCCTTTGTAGACATAGCCCTTCTCATAGAACCCATAAAACGTCTCAAGAATGCTCGCCTCATATGGAAAATCCATCGTGGCATAGGGCTTGTCCCACCGCCCAAATACTCCCAGCCGCTTGAACTGGCTCCGCTGTAGGTCGATAAACTTCGCCGCATACTCCCGGCAGGCCTTCCGAACTTCCACCGGGTCCATCGTCAGCTTTTTGCCGCCGAGCTGCTCATCCACTTTGATCTCAATCGGCAGCCCGTGGCAGTCCCAACCCGGCACGTAGGGTGCGTCGAACCCGGCCATGGTCTTGGTCTTCACCACAAAGTCCTTGATGCACTTATTCAGGGCATGCCCCAGATGGATCGCCCCATTAGCATACGGAGGCCCATCATGCAGGATGTACTTTGGCGCGCCCGCCCTCGCCGCGCGAATCTTCCCATATAAATCAGCACTTTCCCAGCCAGCCAGCCGCAGCGGCTCATTCTGGGGGAGGTTTGCCTTCATGGCAAACTCGGTCTTCGGCAGGTTCAAGGTACTCTTCAAAGTCTTCGCTTCAGGTACTTCCGGCATCCAACGCTCCATATTGCGCGCTCACCCGTGGCGGCCTGTTCGGCCCCTGCGCCCAAACCTCTATTGTAAAGTCAACGGAGCGGTACCGCAGGCGAGACCGATTTCCCATTACCTGCGTCTAAAGAAGTGGCGGAACGGTGAAAGTTTGTAGAATGTATCCCGGCGCGCTTTTCCGGTTTCGATTGTCCGCCAACATCCCACGGTCTTCCTTGCAGTCCTGAAAGCGCTCCTCGTTTGTCTTATGGCCGATATCAATACTCTCCCGCCTGACCAGAAACGTCCCGCCCCAGCCCTGCAATCCGCAGATGAGCCCCTGCACCTCAGTGGCGAAATCAAGGAGGAAGGCGTCTTCTCCTCCATGATCGCCAGCTTCCGCGACGTGTTTTTCCCCGAAAAGCTCCCGCCGCTGGTCCTGGAATCCAAGCCAATCGCCGTCCCCGACCTGATGGCGACCAAGATGACCAAGAAGTCGGTCGCCATGTCGGTTGCCTTCTACACCCTGCTCATCCTCTTCATCGCATTCCTCATCCACGAGCACGTCCAGCTGACCGCGCCGGCCAAACACGTCATGGTTCTCACTGACGTCGTCCCTCCACCCAAGATTGCACCCAAAAAAGAAGCAATCGGAGGCGGCGGCGGCTCGCATGACAACGCCCCCGTAACCCAGGGGCATCTGCCCAAGCTCGTCCAGCAGCAGATCGTCCCTCCCAAGGCCCCGCCAACCATTCCTCCCAAGCTGGCCGTAGCACCCTCGGTCGTCGTCCAGCCAGACCTCAAAATGGCTGATAACACGATGCCGAACATGGGCAACCCCACCTCCAACCTCAAGGGCTTCTCTATGGGCAATGGCAGCGGTGGAGGCCTCGGCTCCGGCAACGGCAACGGAATCGGTCCCGGCTCCGGTGGAAACATCGGTGGCGGCGTCTACCACGTCGGCGGCGGAGTCAGCGCACCCAAACTTATCGTCCAGGTCGACCCCGAGTTCTCCGAAGAAGCCCGCAAGGCCAAGTTCTCTGGCAACGTCGAAGTCCGCTTGATCGTCGACGAAAACGGCACCCCAACCCACGTCAGCGTAGTTCGCGACGTCGGCATGGGCCTCGGTGAAAAAGCCGTCGACGCTGTCCGTCAATACAAATTCAAGCCCGCGATGAAGGACGGCAAACCCGTCAAAGTCGAAGTCTACATCGACGTAAACTTCCAAATCTTCTAACCACTCAACACCCCGGGTATCCTATCCTTTGCGCTCTCGCAAAGGGTGGGGTATCGCAAGCGACCTCTCCAGAATCAAGCCGCATCCCAAGCCACACCCTCATACCCCATCTCCACCGCCGCCACCACCGGCTTCCGACGCTTCCCCAGCGTCCGTTCCACCTGCCGCTCCATCGCCAGCGCCGCCGATCTCAGCGCCTCTATCCCTTGGGCCGTCGTTGCCATCTCTCTCAAGTTCTCCCCGCTCAGCGCATGGATAGCGTCCAAACTGGCGCTCGATTGGTCCGCGGCCGCCGCCTGCTGCGCCGTCGCAATCGCAATCTGAGCAATCATCCGGTCCACCCTCTCCGCCATCCCGATAATCTTCTCCAGCGCGACCCCTGCCTGCTTGGTCGTCGCCGCTCCTTCAGCCACAATCTTCGTCCCATGCTCCATCTCTGCGGTTGCCGTGCTCGTCCGTTGCTGAATTCCAAGGATCATACCGGCAATCTCTCCCGTGGCCTTCGCCGTACTCTCCGCCAGTCGCCTCACCTCACCGGCTACAACAGCGAACCCGCGCCCCTGTTCGCCGGCCCTCGCCGCCTCAATCGCCGCGTTCAGTGCCAGCAGGTTCGTCTTCTTCGCAATGTCGTCGATCACATTCACAATCTGCGAAATTCTCTTCGAATCCTCCCCCAGCAGCCCGATCGCCGCCGAACTCTTACTCACATCCACGCTCATCTCCTCAATGGATTCCAGCATCCGGCTCATAATCGCGCCGCCTTCCCGCGCCGTCGCCGCTGCATCCCGCGCCGATTGTGCCGCATCCTGCGTATGCCGGCTCACCTCCGCAATCGACGACGACATCTCCGTCATCGCTGTTGCCGCCTGCTGCGTCTGCTGGCTCTGCTGATCCATCCGCCGGTGCACGCCTTCGCTCGACGCCCGCATCGAGCTCGCACTGGTCGCCAGCGTGCTCGACGTAGTCGCAAACGCCCCAATCATCTCCCGCAAGCGATCCTGCATGCAGTTCACGGCCCGCGCCAGGTCCACCACCTCAATCGTCCTATCCACCACCAGCAACGTCCCTGAAAGGTCGCCGGCCGCAATCGCATTCGCCCGCTCTGCAATGGCTTCCAGGTCCCTCGCCACCCGCCTCCCCAGCACCAGCGACAGCACCGCCCCCGCCAGCGCAACAAGGATCGCCAGCCCCCACATCAGCTTCTCAATATCCCTGACGTGTTCCAACGCCGGAGACACCACACCCGCACCCACGACAATCCCTGTGAGCACAATAAAAAAGTTCCACCCCAGCTTTGTCTCCAGCCTCATCGCGCACCCCGCAACCCGGTGGTCTGTCTCCACGGAGCCAGCGCCGCAACTCTGCGCCCAAAGCGGTTTGCCCACACCGCAAACTCATCGAACCGCACACGCTCCGGCTCTTGCTGGGAAGTCCCCACTGGCCTCACCACCAGAAAGGGTCTCGCATACACGCTGGCAACAGAAGGCCTCAGCCGTTCGCACGGCTGTAAAGGAAACGGGATAAGGTTGCTGGTTCTCATGCAACCTTCATCGGCAACTCATCCCATCGCATGAGCCACAGACAGGGAAGCAGCTAAACCGCCACCGCCGCCTCAATTTCCACAAAGCTCATATTCTCCGCCGAGCTCCCGCTCTCCGTCTTCCACTTCAAAAATAGCGTCCCGTAGCTGTCTGTCAGGCACCGCTCCACATCCACCCCAAGCCGCGCCAGCGTCGCATCGATCCACTCCGTAGTCCCTTCCAGCTCTGCCCAAACCCCAATCGGAGTCTCATCCAGCACCAGGTGCCCACCCCCCTCCGCACCCCACACAGTCCTGAACTTCTCATACCGGAAAGCAGGGAAGTACCCCAACTGCTCGAAGATCGCCGCCAGCGCGTCGCCATCTTCCACCACGCTCTCGGTCTCAATCCGCGTCTTATAACGCGACTCCGCATCGCTCGCCTGCGACTTCCGTTTATGTGTCAGGGTGCACTGCTGCCCATACCATCGAATCCGCAGAATCTGCTTCTGCGCCCTCAGGCTGCGCTCTGGAGTGTCATAGAGCGTATTGCTCTCAAAGGTTCTCTCGGTCTCAAGCCACAACCCCAACTCGCTTGCCCTCGACCGGAGAGCCACCACATCGTCGACCGGAAACTTCAGTTCGATCTCGGCAGCCTGCATGCGCCCCAGTATACGTCTCCACAATGCGCAAAACCTGTGCAGCTGTCACAACATGATATTGGAATCTTCGCACCGCCAAACCCGCTACCATAACCAAAGTGCCCGCCACCCTCCATCTCGACGCCGCCACCGGCATCCCGCAGGCTGCCGGCATCCTCCGCGAAGGCGGCACAGTAGCCTTCGCCACCGAAACCGTCTACGGCCTCGGCGCGAACGCCCTCTCGCCCGAAGCCATAGCCAAAATCTTCGCCGCCAAGCAGCGTCCCTCATGGGATCCCCTCATCGTCCACCTGGCCTCCGCCGCCGATCTCCCCACCATCACCAACATCCCCGCCGAACTCGAATCTCGCATCTCGAACCTCGCCACCGCCTTCTGGCCCGGCCCTCTAACTCTCCTGCTCCCCCGCAACAACCGCATTCCCGGCGCCGTAACGGCCGGCCGCCCCCTCGTCGGCGTCCGCATCCCGTCCCACCCTGCCGCTCAGGCCCTTTTGCAGGCCGCTGGGATCCCGATAGCCGCTCCCAGCGCCAATACCTTCGGCCACACCAGCCCCACCACCGCCCAGCACGTCCTCGACGACCTCAACGGTCGCATCGACGCCGTCCTCGATGCCGGCCCCACCACCGTAGGCCTCGAATCCACAGTCCTCGATCCCACCCAGACTCCCATGGTCCTCTATCGCCCCGGAGCCATCTCTCCCGAGCAGCTAACCGCAGCCACCGGAATCCCCGTCCACGTCCACACCCCCCTACTCACCACAGCAACCCCAGAATCCCTCCCATCCCCCGGCGTAGGCATCCGCCACTACGCCCCTCGCGCGCGCCTCATCCTCATAGAAATCCCCAAAACCGGCGACCCCACTCACACCCTGCTCTCTCAGAGTGAAATAGAAAATGACGCCAACATCGGCGTCATGCTCCCCACCGGCTGGGTCACAATCCCGGCCAGGGCCACCTACCCCTGGGGCCCATGGGAAGACAAAAACGAACTAGCGCGCACCCTCTTCGCCGGGCTCCGCACCTTGGACGATCGTGGCGTAGACGTCATCCTCTGCCCACTCCCACCCCCCGGCGGCCTCGGCGACGCCCTACGCGACCGACTCCAAAAAGCCGCCCGCCCCATCTGATTCAGCCTTTTTGGGTTGTCATTCTGCAGGAATCTGCATTTCTACCGCGGCAGCACAAAAGCAAGCGAGCCCTTACTTCATCGTCGTATGCCCAGCCAGCTCCTCGCTGCTCTTGTACATATACTTGATTCCCGCCTTGTAGATCATCACCCGTCGCCGCCCTGACCGTAGCTTCACCACGCACTTGTCGTACCACTCGATGACACCGTGCAGCTCCTCGCCATCTTCCAGCACCACGGTCATCTCCGTATGCTGCTGCACCTGCTTCTGGAAGTAAAAAGCCTCCGCGTGCGAGCTCTCATGTACACCGCGTGGCTCAGCAAGCGTCGCACGGCTCAGCGGACTCTCGCTCTGCAGTAAATCCCGCCGCCGCTCTCCCACCGGTAGGTGCGGACGCACCAGCTTGCGCGTTCCATTGAACGCGTTTTGTTCGGTCGTCCGCTCGATCTCTGTTTCAGTAGCCAGGATGTTCTCCGTTCCAGCCGCGTCTTGCCCTTCAGCGAAGGTCGCAGAGCCGCACCAACAGGTCTTTTTGCTTAGGAAAACAGTCTGCAAAGGCGAAATTACTTCCAGCATAAACCATCCAGAACCCTCCGGCACACACATTCACAATCTCTTTGCGATACGCTGGAATCGATGCCGCTTCCCGCAACCTTCGCTGACTTCATTGGTAACACCGCCACCATCGACAGCCTCCGCGCCGCCATCGCCGTCGGCCGCCTTCCACACTCCATGATCGTCGCCGGCCCCCGCGGCTCCGGCAAATACACCCTCGCCCTCATGCTTACCCTCGCCCTCGAGTGCGAACGCCAACCCCGCGAAACCGGCGCCGACGGCAGGGAACTGGCCGCCTTCTGCGGCATCTGCCACAACTGCACCCGCATAGCTGAGTCCGCCGAGCTCGAAGCCCGCGTCGAAGAAGCCGTAGCCGCCCGCGAAGACATGCGCGAAGTCGACAAAAAAGAGACCCGCGTCCTCATCCAGACCCACCCCGACGTTCTCATCTTGCCGCCCGATCCACCGCAGCTCCTCATCAAGCTCGGACAGGTCCGCACCCTCATCAACCGCTCCCAGCGCCGCCCCGCCGAGGCCCCAGCCAAGGTCTTTCTCATCACCACCGCTGCCTTCATGAAGGAGGCCGCCAACTCGCTCCTCAAAGTCCTCGAAGAACCACCCGACTACGCCCACATCCTCATCCTGGCCGAAAACCTCGGCGAGCTTCTCCCCACCATCCGCTCCCGCTGCGCCATAGTCCGCCTCGGAGCGCTCCCCGCGGAAGAGATCGAATCCCTCCTGGCCAAACATCGGCCTGAAACCAGCCCCAAAGAACGCGCCCTCTTGGCTCGCCTATCCGAAGGCGCCGTTGGCCGCGCCTACGGCTTCAACCTCCCCGAATACACCGCCGCCCGCCTCGACGCCCTCACCATCCTCCGCAACTCCCAAACCAGCGACCACACAGCCCTTTTCAAGATGACAGAAACCTACCGCGCCGGCGCCGACGGACAGGTCAAGACCACTGCTCTACTGCGCGCCCTCGCCAGCATCCTCGAAGACATCCTGCTCCTTCAGGGCGGCGCGCCCGACCGCATCCGCAATGTGGACATCCGCCCCGAACTCACCGGCTTCGCCGACACCTTCGACTTCGCATGGCTGGAATCCGCCGTCCGCGGCCTCGACGCCGTCCAGTCCGGCATGCGCCGCAACCTCCTGCGCAATGTCAGCCTAGACGCCTTCGCCACCGAACTAGAGGGTGCTCGCCGCTAAACCCCAATCAACGCATTCGCAGCCCAAATCCCCGCCGCCCCCAGAAACACCGCCACCAGCATCTTCATCCGCGGATTCTCCCTCCGTCTTGCCTCCGGCAAAAAGTCGCTCGTCGCCAGCTCAATAAAGAACCCCGCCGCCACCGCCAGCAACACCACCGAGCTTCTCGCCGAGAACGTCCACCAAACCGTCATCAACCCACCCACCAGCGGCGCCAGTGCATCCGCCGCCAGAAACCCATAGTCCGCCTTACCCGCCCGCTCGCCCCCAGTCGTCAGCAGCACAGTATTCATCCCATCCCCCAGGTCATGCGCCGCGATCCCCACCGCCACCGCATACCCCGCCGGGTGCGACGCCGCATACGCCAGCCCAATCGCCATCCCATCTCGTAGGCTATGGAAGATCAACATCCCCCCGCCGATCCTCCCCACCGTCTTCCTGGCCGAAGCGCTCGACTCCCACTTCGTCGCCAGCTCATCCAACCCATTCCCCAACGCCAGAAACACCAGAAAGGCCACCAGCGTAATCGCCAACGCATTCGCCGGCGTCAGCCCCGCACCACCCCCCA